>OBEQ013029728.1_pt1 | contig 34151 bp, 32 predicted proteins | sample 1670901 | NCBI WGS metagenome assembly OBEQ01 (sample SAMEA104232315, study PRJEB22302) | groundwater metagenome | biome: forest; feature: aquifer; material: groundwater | place: USA | collected 2011-08-07 | depth 5.4 m | reverse complement strand
TGCCGATACTGGTTTTAATTGTGGATAAAGTGAAGTAATAAATTTACGTAAAAATTTTCCGTAAGTATGAGAAGGATATGTTTTCACAAAAGCTTCACCCGCATTGACACCTTCCAACATATTGGCTTTGCAGTATGGCAATATATCTTCAATTATTAAATTGGTTGCTTTTTCAAACATCGCTTTTGAAATGGTGCCGCCATTTGGAAAAATATTATTCGCAATAATCTTGCAATGAAGATGCGGCATATAAGTAGTTAAAAAAGCTTTGAGGCGTAATACCGCTTGCACAGAAACTAATGATAAATCTGTCACAATAATGACATTGTCTGATAAATTAAGAATGGTTTGAGAAAAAGCTGTATGTAAAGATGAAAAAGGTAAATCTGCATACATATAATCAAAATTATTGCGTAATAAAGTAATCAACGTTCTAATTGCTTCGCCCGATAAATTAATTTCTTGTTCCAGTCCTAAATGGCCTGTCAAAATTGAAAAATTATCTTCTTTTTGTAATAACAAACGTTTCAAAAATATATCATCTAAACGATCAATTTCATTAACAGCATCATTTAACCCCGCATTTTGCGCTACATCCAATAACACGCAAATGCTACTGTTATGTAAATCAAAATCAATTAAGCATACTTTCTTTTTAAATTCATTTGCGGTTATCCAAGCCAAATTAACACAAGCAGTGGAAGCACCTACGCCACCACGCGCGCCGACAACCACGGTAAACGGTTTAACTAACGTAGCGGTATTATCTTCAACATTTGCCATCGGTGTTAGTAACGTATCACTGATCGCATTACGAATATCTTCTTCTTGAATTGGTAAGATCAAATAATCGGCAATGCCTATGCGTTTTAAATCTCGAAAAATAGAAACATGATCATCTTTACCGATAATAATAAAACGTGTCATTGCTGGCGCAGAACTAACTATATTTTTTGCATCACTTAATAAATCAATCGATTGCGATAAGTCGACAATAATAATTTTAGGTTCAATACCACTCGTCAAAAACGAGCGGATTTTCATTATTTCTCCTGATCGAATAGTCGCTGTTGGCATATTATCTTTTGTGACTATTTGCGAGAACATTTCTTTTACATGTTCATCATCGACAAATGCCACCCATGGTGGATTTTTTCCTAATTGCTCAATCAATTGTGAATCTGGTGTAGACATCATGAGCTGCTTTCCACATCAAGTTTAGAGAGTTTACCTTCACGATAATTCTTAATACCAATGGCAACACGATCACCTTCTGTTCCATTATCGCCAGGCAATGCCAATAAATTCCAGGGATTAATGACCATTTGCGCAAAATTATAATTACTTGTACAGCCAAAATCACTGCCTATGGTATTCGTGCTGGGCGGCACCGTTGTATTCGGACAATTTTGCACATATAACGATAATTTGCCTTTCACTAAATTAATACAACGTTTTGTTGTTAAATCCGCTGGCATTGTGGGTTTTAATTTAATTGGTGTATAACCTAAATTTTTAATTTGCTGCATCACTATGTTTATGCGCGCTTCATTCAATTCTGGCAACGCATCATTTGTGACACAAGGAGAAACAAAAATACGTTGGCGTCGATGCGCTTGATAAACAAATTGATTAATTTGATAACGTTCTTCTGATGATAAACGTGCAGAATCAGGTCTAAAGAGTATCGTTTTACAAGACTTACCGCACACCACTTGGATAGGATTTTTATCTTCTCCTGTCCAGACTTCTTCGTTAGGTGTACAAGCAGTCATAAATGATAATATGCTGACGACAAAAATGATTTTTACACGGAATATTTTCATATCTCTATCCTTAATCAAGGATGAATCCTACATTTTTTCTTGTTGGTTTGGGGCTGTATGACAACGTAATATTTTCATTAGCATCCTCTGTTGGATAAGCAAATGCTTCATTACCAGCAGGTTGTACAATATACGGTGTAACAATAATCACTAATTCTGTTTCATCACGTTTAAATCGTTCTGAACGAAATAAAGCACCCAATATAGGAATACTACCTAATCCGGGCATTTGTTGTATGAATTTAGAAGCATTATTTTGTAATAAACCAGCGATTGAAAAACTTTGTCCACTTCTTAATTCAACCGTTGTTTGTGCACGTCGGGTAGATAAAGACGGGACTTGGAACCCATTAATATTCACTGCACCTTGTGTAGAAAGCTGACTGACTTCTGGTCGTACTTGTAAATTAATTTTTCCATTTTCTAAAATAGTAGGTGTAAATGCGAGTGACACACCAAATTTTTTAAACATCACTGTCACTGCGCCAGTATTACCTTGTGGTACTGGAATAGGAAATTCGCCACCCACTAAGAAAGAAGCCGTTTCCCCTGAGAGCGCGGTTAAACTAGGTTCAGATAAAATCGTCACTAATCCGTTTGTTTCTAATGCTTGGATAAGCGCGCTTAACGTATAATTACTAGGATCAGCTTTAGCAATAAAATTAATTGAATTAACAATAGTACCTGCGCTGGTTTGTGCAAAATCAGTTGGAATAAAAATAGGATTAATTACAAAACGAGAATTATGCGTTTGAAAACCGCTCAACCAACTCACCCCCAATGAACGTAATACATCGCGCGACATTTCTATGACTTGCACACGCAAATTTACTTGCGTTGGCGCTGAGACATGCAAGAAAGTAAGCACTTTTGCAGGATCACCAACGATTTTTTCTGCCAGCGATCGCGCATCACGTGCTTGTGCTGCTGATTGAACCGTCCCACGTAACACAATATTATCTGCTGCAGATAATACTTTGATGTGCGAATCGGGCATGATAGTTTTAATTAATGATTGTAATTCTGATAAATTTTGCGTAACACGCACCGTATAACGAAACATTATTTTTCCATCTTTATCAGTCGCGTATAAAGAAGTTGTTCCAATTTTTTTAGTGTAAAGATAAAGCAAGCCATCTGTCTTTAAATGAAAATCAACTATGGAAGGATCTGCAACAAAAACCGTCGCTGTATTTTTATCTACTCGAACAATTGCACCTTTATATAACTCTACTGTCAGCAATCGTGTGTTGCTACCATCCCAATCCGCATAAGAAAATAAACAAATAAATATTAAACTAACACCGATTAAACATTTAATTATTTTTTTTGTCATAGATTATTCACCACTTCCTGAACCTGATTGTTCCACTCTTTCGCCACCGTGTAATAATAGAATATTTGCCGTTTGAGGTTGTTGTTGATCAGAAGGAGTAGTATTTTGAATAGGGACAGTTAAACTTAATGATAATGTTCCCATCGATCTACTCACTGCAAGAATTTCCGCTTGGTGCGGTGTGACTTCCAACGTAATATGTTTACTATCATCTCGCAAGTGTTTTGAATCAATATCTGCTGTACTTAATGCTTGATCAACAGCAATGACTGTTAATCCCGTCAAAATAGTTTTGCTAGCATATTCTTTATCTACACCACCAGAGGCTGTAGAAACATTTTGCGTGTAAGTTAAAATAATATCGACTGTATCTCCTGGTTCTATTAATCCTGCAAGCGCAGATGCCAAACCAATATCTAAAGTATAAGCACGCATTCCTGGTTTCAATAAACTGGCTAAAGGACTCAAGCTACCTTTTGCTAACAACATATTTTCAGTAATAGCTTGACCTGAAGCGATAGGCATTTTAGTCATTGCGCCAATAAAATCTTCTTTTGATCGAACACCTTGAATAATAGAAAATGCAGGTAAGGTTTTAATAGGATGCTCTGCCCATGTCACATCTTCATCATGCAACACTTCGCCTTTTAACACATCTCTTGTTGTAACGAGAATAAATTCCGAAGTTTTCTCTTGGGGAGGAGGCGTTTTGCCTTTTTGATATTGATAAACCAGTAGAACTAAAATAGCAGAAATGATTAAGGCACCCGCAACAAACAATATCCCCAATCGATTCATAGATTATTCCCTAGTAAATCAATCCATTATAGCCAACAACTAAATTAAAAATGAATGCTAAACTTAATGTAGATAGGGGGATAATAACATGATTTTTTCAAGTAGCAAAACACGCCAAATAGGTGCCGTTCTTGTTGAATTCGCTATTACTATTCCTATTTTGATTACGCTGGTCATGGGAACAATTGAAATAGGATGGGCGCTATATATTCAAAATACTTTAGTAGATGCAGCACGTTATGGCACGCGCATCGCTGTCACGGACGCTACTCAAGATACCTCCACCATCCAATCGAAGGTGAAAAGTTATATACAAGATTCAGGGATTGATATTGATACAAATACAACTACGGTCACGGTTGAACCTAGCCCCGTGTCTGCGGTGTTGCGCGGTACACCAGTTACCGTTTCTATTGACGTACCTTACGATACCCACGTGTCGCTCTTGCCTGCCATCTTATTTTTGGGTACGACCCATTTAAAAGCACATACTACCATGGCAAAAGAATATTAATAATCTCCATAAAATCAAATGATTAATGGAATGACGCGTCATTCAAGTATCTTCTTAACAACTGCTATAATTTAGTTATATAGCCCTTAATCTTTTAATCTCTATACAGAGAGGAGAATTTTTATGATTTCTCTAACTCGTGCTTCTCTTCTTAAACAAAGCGGTATATTTGCAGTGCTGGCACCCGTCATTTTATTAATGATGCTAGGAGTTGCAGCATTTGCAGTCGATGCAGGATTTCTACGAGTGGCTAATGCGCAGTTACAAACAACAACTGATGCCGCTGCTCTCGCTGGGGTAACGGCATTAAGCGGAAATAATTCTCAAGGAAATAATAGTAGTAAAGTAGATAGTACTGCACGCGATATCCTCGGCAGAAATAATGTTCTTGATAATTTACCTATCTCTAATATCAATGTACAAACTGGAGTTTGGGATAATAAAAACCAATCTTTCACACCAACAGCGACCTCTCCTAACGCAGTAAAAGTAACAGCAGACACCACGCCGCCACTTTTTTTTAGTAAATATTTTGAAAAAGAATCATCAACCACTACCAAATCGACAGCCAGTTCTATTGCAGCTGTTGTACAAACACCGCTTGCTGTCATGTTTGTTGTTGATGCTGGTCAACAGATGAATTATTACAGCGGCTCAAATGTTTATTTGGTTGCCCCAATCAGTGTAGCGAGTCAACATCCATTAGCTCAAATAGAAATAATTTATCAGAATCTTGACTGGCCTTCTTATCGATCAAGTGATGACTTACCTATAGCAGGTAGTAAATTCAAATGGGTGAACCCACTCAGTTATTCAAGCAATACCAGCAATGCAACCATTAAGAAAAATTTAGGCATAGAAAATGCGGCAGGAACAGTTCTTATTCCTTACCCTTATCCAAAAGGCTCATGGGATGAATATATTGATTATGTCAAAACATCAGCCGTATTAAAGTTAGCAAATAATCAAAACACATATGGTTATTATTCTTTAGTTTCCTATTTTCTTGATATGCGCTCTAAAGGCGATGAAACAACCGGTTTATGGAAAACGCAAGAACGCCCTTGGAGTTCGGTGGGAACCAGTATTCACACTTTTTTAAAAACCAATCTAACCAATACAGAAGACATGGATGGGTTAGTGCTTTTTAATGGTGGCAATATTAATAATGCCGTCTTGGAACGGAAATTGAGTACAGCAACGAAAGGGATCAATGCTATTTTAATCGGTACTGGCATTCCGTCGTCAAAGTATGCAAATAAACCAGGGACAGGTACGCGCGGACGTCAATCGGCTGAATATTCTACCACGTCTAATATGGTACCTGGCTTGAGTATCGCGATTGATGAACTGATTGCTAGAAGTCCAAAAAATGCAAAAAAAATGATATTTTTATTTTCAACCGCTAACTTTACTGACACCTCACCTGGCGCATTAGACATAGAAGTGCAACGAGCAAAAACAAATGGAATTGTGATTCACACGATTGGTTTTCAATATTTAGGCACGCCAAGTAATTTACAAACTTTCATTTCAGGTCCCACCGGAGGAAACAGTATGATTGTCAATTTTCCTGCGGAAGCATTAACTGATTTCGGCACTCTCAATGGTGAACCAGCTGATTTTTCCGACACATTGAAATCTTGGTTACCTACGGCTACACAAGCAGAAATTGTGCAGTAACTATTAACTATAACGCAGTAACAAAGTAAGAGGCATAGAAAGAAAAAAGATAGAAAAAAGAGGATGCCGTGATGAAAAATATAACCCGTCGTTGCGCTGGTGTTTTTATTTTACTGGCGCCTGTATTAATCATAGTAGCCATCGGTATTTCTTCCCTTGTGATTGATTTGGGTACGATACGTTTAGCGAATGCTCAATTACGTTATGCAACCGATGCGGCTGCACTTGCAACGGTGAATGCGATGGCTCAAGGTAAAACAAGCGATGAAGCCGTTACTGCAGGCAAAACAACGGCTGCTTATCACACCATTATTGGCAGCTCTGCGCCAGTAAACGTGACTGTTACCTTAGGCGATTGGGATGAAAACACTAAAACATTTACACCTACTAATTCATCACCGAATGCTGCACAAGTTACTTCTGATGAAGTCTCATTGCCAGTTTTCTTTGCAAAGTTTTTTTCTTCTAGCAATAGTTCAGAAACAATTGCGAGTTTATCTGTTGCAGCGCTCCCTAAATCAAAAGTTGATGTTATGTTCATGGTAGATGTGACCTTACCATTGAGCCAATATAGTCGATTATCAGCATTTCCTGGCCAATCTGTTTCGACAATTACTACTAACTCAAAAGCTATCTTTACCACTTTGAATTTAACCACCTTAAATAAAAGTAATATGACGTGGAATGGGACGGTTTATCCCGGCACCACAACTAATCAAGATTTACTCGACAAACTAGGATTAAAAACCGTGACATACCCGTTTCCTCAACCTCCTTCAGGCGCTCCTTTTTCTGGTGGTTCGTGGACTGCTTATTTTAATTATGTAAAAACTGATCCATCATTATTGGCGGCTGGGTATCGTAATAATTATGGTTACTTAACTTTTACTGATTATTTATTATCGCAACAACCCTCAATAGGACAAACGTCAACTTTATGGAAAACAGCAGAGCAACCATTACAAACAATAAAAGACAGTATCAATAATTTCATGAATAAATATTTAGATGCAAATAATGATAGAGCAGGTTTAATCACTGGTTATGGTGGCGTAGAGAGTATTGATCAGAAATTTACTAATATATTTAGCAATATCAATCAAGTGTTACGTGGGACACCCAATGCGGCAAACCCTAGACCCGGACGTCAAGCCTATCAGATAATAAGTGTTACGGGTGATGGTGGGGTAAATTCTTCTCTCACTTTAACAAGCAGTCTTTATGAATTCATCTGGCGCGGAAGCCAAGAAAAAAATACCCAGTGGGTACTTTTCTTTATTACGGCGGGTAATATTGCAAGTAATAGCGCAAATGCAACCTTTTTATTAAATCATGATGTGCCATTGGCAAAAAATCATAATATCGTCGTCAATATCATTGTGGTTGGATCTATCGGTAATTTTGCATTAATGAAAACCATTGCAGAAGCAACCGGTGGGCAAGCGGTACAAATATCACCTTTTGCTCTTTTTGGTGACACCATGGGTAACATGATTATTGGAAAAGGAGCAGCGGGATTAGTTAATTAACTAATTATTAACTAAATCTATTATTATAAATATTAATTAAAATAACATTATAAATTTTTAATAAATATTATTAATAAATTTTTACTCAATATTTTGTACTTGTTCACGCACTTGCTCAATTAATACTTTCATTTCTACCGCTGCATGCGTCAATATACTATCTGTTGATTTTGATCCTAATGTATTCGCTTCTCGATTTAATTCTTGCAATAAAAAATCTAAGCGCCGACCCACAGCGTCATCTTGCTGCAATACACGTTTTACTTCATTGATATGTGTTTCAATACGATCCATTTCTTCACTCACATCCATGCGTTGTGCATATATCACCATTTCTTGTTCTAAACGCAACGGATCCAATTCCAATTTAACATCATTAAACCGCTTTAATAAACGAGCGCGCTGCTCTTGTATCACCTGTGGAAATTGCATACGTACTTTTATTAATTCTTGTTTTAACAAATCCATACGTTGTAAAAAAAGTTTTTTTAATTCTTCACCTTCACGTCCACGAACAATCATCACTTCTTTTAATGTTTTTTCTACTAATTGTAAAATCGGTTTTTGTAATTTTTCGACATCCGCTTCTTTGGTTTCTAGCACGCCAGGAAAACGTAAGATATCACATGGTTGAATAGGCGCTGCTTGTTTTAACAATACAGCGATTTGCTCACCCGCGTGACATAATTGTTGTGCCATATCAACATTAATAGTTGCCAAAGCATCTGTCGCTTGTGGTTTATAACGAATACTGCATTCTATTTTACCGCGTTTAATAGTGGATCGAATACAATCACGTACAGGCATTTCGAGCGCGCGTAATATATCAGGCAAATAGACACTCACTTCTAAGTAACGATGATTAATCGTACGTATTTCACAAATAAAATTGCCTTCATTATGTTGTGATTGTGAACGCGCAAATGCTGTCATGCTATAAATCATAAAATTATTCTCATTACTCATTATTCGTTAATTAAATTAATTAAATATTATTCATTAAAATGCCATATTCCATTCCAATCAGCCGCCAATGGTTGCATCGCTAATTTTTGACATCGTTGAATGAAAACAGGTGCAACGGTATCTTGCGGATAAAGATGGATACATCTTTCAAATAAAATGATGGCTTCCTGCCATTGTTGTGCTTGATAGGCTTGAAACGCAACTACATATAATTTTTCATAAGCAACAACATCGAAGAGCATACTTTGCTTACCTTCACCAAGCAACTCATAAATAATTGTACTTTCTGCTTTTCCTTTAAGCATGACCTGGTCAATCATGCGTAAAATAAAGGCATCTTTTATCTCTTTATAAACTGGCTCACTCACTAAAATAGACGTGCCATATAATTTATTTGCATTCACCAAACGACTCGTCGTATTCACGGTATCGCCTAATGCCGTATAATTTAAACGCTCAGAGGAACCTAAATTACCGACAATGGCTTCGCCATAATGAATACCAATACGTGTAAAAAATAATGGTTTATCTTCTTGTACCCATAATGCATTCAATTCTTGTAACCGTTGCATACAATGTAATGCAGCCAAACATGCATGTTCACACGGATGTTTGATGGTGAGTGGCGCACCCCAAAATGCCATGATGGCATCACCAATAAATTTATCAATGGTGCCACGTTCTTCGGTGATGAGATGAGAAAAAGCATCGAGATAATCGCATACTTGTCGCATTAATTGATTCGCATCAGCACGTTCAGTAATCGCGGTAAAATTTTGTATGTCTGAAAAAAAGACGGCTAATTCACGTTTTGTGCCGCCGATTTTGACATCTTCACCCGCTTTAATTAATTGACGCACCAAACTGGCTGGCACATATTTTTGAAATGAACGTAAACCCATTTTCATTGCATATAACGCATTAGAAATTTCAATGACTTCTTTGATATGAGAATGAATACGCTGGGTTTCTTCTAAATTAAAATTTTTAATTTTTTCTGTTTCTTTTACTAATTTCTTAATGGGATGAACGACGCGACCCAATAAATGTGAAATCAAACCTATGCCTATCACAAAAATCAGTGCGCTTAATAATAAATAAAATGTTCTGGCTTGATTTAAACCCCTAGTAAAATCTGACATGCGATCAATAATCGCAATTGACCAACCGTTTTCTGCCAGCATCGGAACGGGATAAAAAGTAGATAAATAATCTACGCCTTCATATTGAAAAGAAAAAATATGCTGTGTTTCTGAGGTACGTTGATACAACGTATAAGCATGTTGAATAGCCGCCACAGGCACCAGGACTTGATCATCAGGCAATAATGCGGGCGCACCCAACACTTGCCCGCTTTTATCTAACATAACAATTTCGCCATGTTGGCCTATTTTTAATTGCGCTAAATAATTAGAAAAATTACCCATTTTAATATCAATACTAAATACACCCACTGGATGATTTTGTTGTATCACCGGTGTCGCCACCGTCACACTGGTTGATGGCGTCGCAGAATTTACATCATCGGTGTCTGTCCATATTGTCTGTTTTTTTGCTAACGCTAATTTAAACCATGGCCGCGTAAATGGATCAAAATGAATGGGGTTGATAATACGTTTTATTGCTTGGTGCGATTGATCCCAATAAAGATAACCATGAGTAAAAGAAGAGCCATTGCGCTCAGTAAATAACGTTGAAAAACCGCCCTCTTTTTCTCTATATACATAAATCGCATTACCTTGGATATTTCCCCAAAACACACCATATGCCATTGGCATTTTTTCCAATAAGTGCACCATGTAGCGCACCATTTCGGTTTGATTATTAACATCTAAAACGCCTTCGCCAATATTATTCGCAGAAAATTCACTGACCGCTACTGCTGGTTGTAATTTAGCTTCAAATTCTCGCTGCACTGTCGCGGCGGTTTTATCAAATAATAACAATGTGGCATGCATCACCAATTTAGAAATCTGAAAATGAAAAATGCTGAGTAACGTGAGCATCATGATAAAAAATAAAGTGATAACGATAGAAAGCAAACTAAAACGTAGGGTGATAATAAAATGTTGCAATTTATTGGCGAGCGATTGCAGCATGATTGTCCTTGCGGTTATTTTTATTTGTCTGTTGTTTTAACGTGGTCGATATTTCTTGTTCCCATTCTACACGAGAGCTAGGCTTGCGCGTCGTACGATTCTTCGCTGGTAATGAATCATTTTCTGCAGAAGCAACGGTGATTTGCATAGTAGGTAACGCCGTATAAAATTCAAAACGAATAGCCGGTTCTACTTCATTTTTGCTAATCGCTGAAGCGGCCGCCGCTGGCGTCGCTTGTTTAGCAATAGCATGACGTTGTAAGCGAAGTTTACGTTCTGCAATCCACGTCATAATACGCGCTTGATAAGAAGAAAATAAGGAAGAAACTGGAGCGGGTTGCATGCGCTGATAAGGATAAAAAAAGAGGCCCGTACCAATCACAACAAGAATAAATGAGGCCGCAAACATCCCTACGCGCCATCGCCAAATTCCTCGCGAGGAAGTCCGTTTCATCGCAAACTGTTTTTTCGTAGACGGTTTCTTTTTCATGATTAAAAAAGAGTTTACCTTTTTATTTTATTGTTGTAACCAACTTATAGGAATCTCGTTCACGAATTGCTACATTGTCTCTGGCGCAGTAATTCCCAAAATCTTAAATCCATTTTGCAACGTTTGGCGTGTCGCCGCAATTAACACGAGGCGCGCATTGCGTAATGCATTTTCTTCTACTAAAAATTGCATGGCATTGTAATAAGAATGAAAATCTGTGGCTAAATCACGCAAATAATTTGTTAATTGATGGGGTTCATAATACAAAGCAGCTTGAATAATCATGTCAGGATAATGTGATAATGTATTCAGTAATTGACGCTCATGCGTCTCAGTTAACAAATCTAAATGTGCTAACCCCAAGGCTTCATCATAGTGCAAGTGTTTTTCCGTTAATTGATGAAAAACACTGCAAATACGTGCATATGCGTATTGTACATAATAAACAGGATTTTCATTCGAACGACTCTTTGCTAATTCCAAATCAAAATCAATGTGCTGTTCTGATTTACGCATGACATAAAAAAATCGTGCAGCATCATTGCCGACCTCATGACGTAATTCACGTAATGTCACGAACGTACCACCACGCGTTGACATTTGTACTTGTTCTTTACCACGATAAAGTGTGACAAATTGCACCAATAAATGCAGTAATCGTTCCGGATTAATACCAGATGCTTGCACTGCCGCTTTTAAGCGCGGGACATAGCCATGGTGATCGGAACCTAAAATATCAATCACAATATCAAAATCACGTTCAAATTTATTGAGATGATAAGCCACATCATTCGCAAAATAAGTACGCTGTCCATTTGCACGCACAACGACGCGATCTTTTTCATCGCCAAAAGGAGTAGAGCGAAACCAAAATGCATTTTCACGTTCATAAATGTGACCATTGGCTTTTAATTTTTGCAAGATGACATTTACTTTGCCATCTTGCGTAAATTGACGTTCAGAAAACCAATTATCAAATTGCACGCCAAATTCAGCTAAATCATTATTAATATCTGCCAAAATATTTTTTAATCCGATATCAAATAATAATTCATAATTTTTGCCTAAGCATTTTTTTGCACGATCAATTAATGCATCAATATAGATTTCTTTATCGCCGCCTTGTGGTTCATCGAATGGTAAATCAGTAAATATTTGATTGGCGGGTAAATAAAATAAACGCTGTTGTTTTTCATAAACGGTGCGTGCAATATCCACCACGTAATTGCCACGATAAGCATTGGTTGGAAAAGAAAAAATTTCTCCGCACAATTCCAAATAACGCAACCAAATACTGGTCGTCAATATATCCATTTGACGACCCGCATCATTTACATAATATTCGCGATATACTTTAAATCCGACCGCATCCAGCAAATTAGCAATGACGGCACCAAATGCAGCATGTCGCCCGTGTCCGACGTGCAAAGGACCGGTGGGATTAGATGAGACAAATTCAACTAATACGCGTTTCTCTCTACCAATTTTGCAACGACCGTAATTTTCTTTTTCCGTCAAAATCGCCACCACAACATCATGCAATGCTTTTGCTGATAAAAAGAAATTAATAAATCCAGGACCAGCAATTTCAATTTTTTGTACATCATCAGAATGAGGAATAAATTGAATAATAAGCGCCGCAATATCACGCGGTTTCTTTTGAATCAGTTTGGATAATACCATTGCAATATTGGAAGCAAAATCGCCATGTTCGGGATTTTTAGTAGCATCTACTTGTACAAAAGCAGGGATCACGGGAAACTCGCCTGCTTCTTGCAGTTTTTGCACAGCACGTTGTAAAAGATTCTCTATATGTTGTTTCATAATATTAATCATATTCCTTAAAGTAATGACAACTGATACACAACTGCTTGGTAACTATAGGCGAAAATGCTTTTAGAAGTTATTCTTAAACGTCGTATTATCACCAGTTAGACTGAAGTTGCAAGAAATGCTTAAATCGTGGCAATCAACCATTATATTTGTAGGATTTTGCTTACAAAAAATGTAGGATATTAGCCATATATTTATATTTTATGACCATACCAAATCGCCTCCAATCAGTGATTATCTTATTGATAAAAAAAAAATTCACAAACCCGCAAAAAGAGATTAATGATAAAAAATAAAACCGCATACATCTTAAAAAAATGAAAATAAATTTCTTGAGGGTGTTAAATAAAAATATTTATGTATAATTGGCGCGTGGTCACGGATTGACTGCTCTCGCAAAAAGGACTTGTGCAACCACTCCTCGTTTTGTGTGTTCAGGGACGGTATTTTTGGCATGGATTGCCAGACCTGAGTTGAGCATGTAGGCGGTACTTTTAAGTACCGCCTTTTTTTGCCTGCCCATAGCGCTAGTCGCTTTCAATACATATCACTTGACTGGGCTTTTTATTATCGTACATGAACGATTTATTGGGTTATTTTAGATTAAGTTTCTTCACCTTCTACTTGCTTCACATAACCACAGGTTACTCGCGGGCAAACCAATTCGGTGCCACGCTTCTTGGTTTTTTTCACTGTTAAAATTGGCCATGCGCATTTCGGACAGGCTTGCGCAATGGGCTCATTCCATATTGCATATTTACAATCAGGATAGAGTGAGCAAGAAAAAAAGATGCGGCCTTTGCGCGATTGCCGTTTCACCATTTTTCCTTTTTTACATTCTGGGCATTCCACGCCCGTATCAACCGGTTTATTTAATGATTCAATGTATTTACATTTAGGGTAATTACCACAACCAATAAATTTTCCAAAACGCCCATGCTTAATTTTTAATACACCGCCACAATCAGGGCAATTGCGTCCTTCGACTTGTTCAGCATTATTCGATGTTTCCCCAGGTTTTTCATCGACGGCGCGCGTGTAACTGCAATCCGGATAACCGGTACACCCAATAAAACGATCGCGTTTACCTAAACGAATGGATAAAGGTTTTCCGCATTCTGGACATTTTTCATTGAGTTGTTCTTGGGTCACATCTTTGCGTTTAACATTTTCTGCAATATGATCCACTTGATGTTTGAAGGGGTCCCAAAATTCTTCTAATAATGGCACCCATTCTTTTTCACCGCGTGACACATCATCGAGTTCATCTTCTAATTTTGCCGTAAAATTATAATCAACATAACGCGTAAAATATTGCGTTAAAAATTGTTTGACGACACGGCCCACATCCGTAGGACGAAAACGTTTATTGTCTAACAACACATATTCGCGCGTTTGTAATGTCGAGACGATCGCTGCATAAGTGGAAGGGCGACCAATGCCATATTCTTCTAACGATTTAATCAATGTCGCTTCTGAATAACGCGGTGGAGGTTCAGTGAAATGTTGGTTGCAAGTAATGTCATTCAATTTGACTGCATCTCCTTCCGCCAAATGCGGTAATAGATGTTCATCGCCCAATTCTTCGGGTTTATCATCTGATCCTTCTTGATAAACACGCATATAGCCTGGATCAGTAATAATCGATCCGGTCGCGTGAAATTGATGTTTGCTGCCTGGAATAATCATATCAATCGTCATGGTATCAATCGTGGCTGAAATCATTTGCGATGCCACCGTGCGTTTCCAAATTAAATCATATAATTTAAATTGTTCTGGCGATAAATAAGATTTCACTGATTCAGGTGTATGCATCACTGACGTTGGTCGAATTGCTTCATGTGCTTCTTGAGCATTTTTAGCTTTGGTGCGATAAATACGCGCTTCTTCTGGTACATTTTCTTTACCATAACGTTCTGCTACTAATTCGCGAATTTCATTGATGGCATCTTGCGCTAAATTCACTGAATCAGTACGCATATAAGTAATCAACCCGGCTGATCCGCCTTCCAATTCAACCCCTTCATATAATTGCTGCGCTAATCGCATCGTTCGTTGTACAGCAAAACCGAGTTTGCGCGCCGCTTCTTGTTGCATTGTAGACGTAATAAAAGGTGCAGCAGGATGACGTTTACGTTGTTTCTTCTCAACGTTCGCAACTTGTAACATTCCTTTGGCTTGTTTTAATAAGTGCGCTTTGATTTCTTCCGCACGTTTTTGATCGGTAATAGAGAATTGTTCTAATTTTTCGCCTTCATAAATCGTTAGTTTCGCAGTAAAAGATTTGTTTTCTGCTGCTAATGCCGATTCCAAATCCCAATATTCTTGGGTCACAAATTTTTCAATGTCTTCTTCACGTTCCACTATCATGCGTAACGCAGGACTTTGTACCCGTCCCGCTGATAACCCATAACGAATTTTTTTCCATAAGAGTGGCGATAAGTTAAATCCCACTAAATAATCTAATGCGCGTCGTGCTTGTTGCGCATTGACTAAATCCATGGAAATTTCGCGCGGATGTTCTACTGCAGCGCGAATCGCTGATTTGGTGATTTCATGAAAGACAATGCGATGCACGGGTTTTTTACCGAGGGCTTTCTTCTCTTTCAAAATGCAATAAATATGCCAAGAAATTGCTTCACCTTCACGATCAGGATCTGTCGCCAGATAAAGTGCATCCGCTTTTTTCATCGCAGCAATAATGGTCGCGACGTGTTTTTCATTTTTTTCGATTAACTCATAATGCATTTTAAAATGATGTGCTGGATCAACAGCACCTTCTTTTGGCAATAAATCTCTGACATGCCCATAAGAAGCAACGATTTGAAAATCAGCACCTAAATATTTTTTAATCGTCTTTGCTTTTGCAGGAGATTCTACAATAACGAGATGATTACTCATAAAAAAATTCCTTACGGGGATAAAGATAATGTGATTGAGAGAAAAAAGTTTTTATTTAATTTTTTAATGCAGGACATCAAACGCATCCGACAAAATCATATCTTGTAACAAAGAAAGCGCTGATTTTTTGTCTGGTTGATTAAACAAGGCGATTAATACCACCCATTTGATACGTCCCAAATCCACTTCTCGTGGATCTAAGACCATTAAACGATCGATGACAATTTCACGTGTCATTGGATCTAAAATACTAAGTTGTTGTAGATATAACAAAAACCCCATGCCATCTAAATTCAATCGCTCCGTTTCTTCAACGGAATAATGACGAATAGCGTTAGATGTTAATTGTGGAGCTGCTTGCTGCACTGTTTCTTGCACGCGATTAAGCCCGTCTAACCAATCTAATGCACGTCCAATATCGTTACGACCAAAACCCGCCTGCTCTAATTCATGCATGATGGTATCTTGATCTACATTTAAAGCGATACTGCCGTCCATATAATTTTCAAAGAGATACATTAAAATTTCAAACATACGCTCACAACCCTACTTAATCACCGTTTATAAATGTGTCACAGTCCTAATATAACCGCCTGCCACTGATTCTATATAACCATCTAATTCTAATGTTAAAAGGATGGAGGAAACTTCCTTCATAGTCAATCCGCTGCGCAATATTATCACATCTAAAGGGGTGGGTTCATAACCAATCTGGTCTAATAACAAGGGTTTTGACGCGGTAATGACGGGTGTCAATGAGGAAGAATAAGATAATACCGGCATTTGAATTTCCTCGAGTATATCTGCTGCTTTCTCAATTAATTTCGCTGTTCCTTGACGTATCAGATGATGACAGCCGCGCGCCAATGGATGATGGATAGAACCCGGCATCGCAAACACTTCGCGATTTTGTTCTAACGCATACCGCGCAGTAATTAACGATCCGCTTTTTAAAGCGGCTTCCACAACCAATACACCCAGGCTTAAACCCGCAATAATACGATTACGTCGGGGAAAATTCATCCCTTTTGGCGGAATATTTAAAGGTAATTCTGAAATAATTGCGCCACTATCATCTTGTATGATTTGCTCGACTAAACGGCAATGCGCAGGCGGATAAACGTGCTTCAATCCTGTTCCCATTACACCTATCGTTTGTCCGTTGGCTGCTAACGCGCCACGATGACTGGCGCCATCAATTCCTAATGCTAACCCACTGGTAATTGTTAATCCTGCCCGCGCTAATTGAAAAGCAAATTCTTCTGCATTACTGATCCCAATTGGCGTGGCATTGCGTGCACCAACAATCGCTAATTGTTTTGTCATTAATACATCTGGTTGGCCTTGCACATATAAAACGAGAGGTGGATCGACAATTTCTTTTAATAATGGCGGATAACGCACATCATCAAAACAAATTAAATGATGATGTGATTGCTGCGCTGCCCATGCCAATTCTTTTTCTACAGATGCCCAATCCGGGTTTTTTAAATGCTGCATATCGTCTGCGGAAATGCCCGCTGCACGCCATTCATCACTGCTGGCTAAAAATAATGTTTCAATCGAAGCAAAATAGTTAAGCCAACGTGAAATTTTGCGTGGCCCTATTTCTGGTAAATGAACAGCAGCTAGCCAATAAGAAATAAAATTGTGCATAAAAAATAAAAATCCTCGTGGAAATGCTCATGTCACTTAAACTCATGCGCATATTTTTCTAATGTATCTAATAAAATTTTACTGATGTTCGATTGTGTGGCCGCATCTAATTCACGAATACCCGTCGGACTGGTCACATTGATTTCCGTGAGGTAATCACCAATCACATCCAACCCAACAAAATATAAGCCGCGCTCGCGCAATACCGGCCCCACTTGCGCGCAAATAAAACGATCACGTACCGTTAATGGTTGTGCACGACCCTTGGCGCCGACCGCTAAATTGCCGCGCCAATCATTGCCTTGCGGTACGCGCGCTAATGCATGCGCAACCGGTTCACCATCAATTAATAAAATACGTTTATCCCCTTCGCGAATTGTTGGAATAAACGTTTGCGCCATGAAATAACCCGTTCCCGATTGAGTTAATGTTTCGAAAATCACATTGGTATTTGGATCATTTTCTTTGAGGCGAAAAACGAGTTGACCGCCCATGGCATACAATGGTTTACATACAATTTCTTTTTGTTCTTTTAAAAATGCATACAATTTTTCACGCGATTGCATCACCAATGTTGGCGGGCAACATTCTGGAAAATACGCGGTAAATAATTTTTCATTGGCATCACGCAATGCTTGCGGTTTATTCACGACCAACACGCCAGCACGTTCTGCTTGTTCTAATAAATAAGTGATCGCAATATATTGTTCGTTAAAAGGCGGATCTTTGCGCATTAAAATAATATTTAATTCGGATAATGCCAATGATTTTTTTTCTTTGATAGTGAACCATTTGATTGCATCCATCATGATCGTTATTATTTTTGCTTCGCCATAAGCAACGCCATCACGTAAAAATAAATCGGCCGGTTCAAAATAATAAATTTCCCACCCACGTTGTTGCGCTTCCCACAACATGGCGAGCGTACTATCTTTGTGATAATGAATCTCAGCAATCGGATCCATCACCACCCCTAATTTGATTTTAGTGACCATTCAGTAAGACCTCTTTAGTTTTCCAAAGAACATTCGGGAACGTACATCTCTGTACTCGGCTCTTCCCACATCCTGGTCGCGACGTCTCTCATTGTTTTTTGAAAAACTAAAGAGGTCCTGAACGATTATAAATGTCTTCATTTCATTTGATCTCGCATTTCACGTGCCGCAGCCAACATACTTAATTGCGCGACAATCCCATATAAATACAAACGATTTTGGCAAGCATATGCATCTGAATCCACACAGGGTTCATCACAACTTTGTGAAAAAGCAATCGGTTGAAAATGCATGCCTGGTGCATTTAAATTTTCATCGACACCGCGTTCTTTATGCACGCGATAAAATCCACCTACCACGATATCACCCCATAAATACACGACTGGTTCAGCAACTGATTGTTCGTCACCAATGGTTTCAAACGTATAAACACCTTCTTGAATAATGACGCGGTCCACAGATTGGCCACCTTTTGTCATCGACATGCGTGTACGTTGTTTGCGATTCAATGATTTCAATTCATTGGGATGACGCACCGTCATCACCGCCATGCCATACGTACCTGCATCTGCTTTGATAATGACAAACGGTTGATGCGTGATTTGATATTCTTCATATTTCTTTTTGATATCCGCAAATAATTTTTCGACATTCGTCATTAAACATTCCATGCCTGCTTGTTGCATAAAATCAATTTGGCCGCAATGACGAAACAGCGGCGCAATCAACCAAGGATCAATTTGAATGGCATCTGAAAATTCTTTGGCAACATCTGCATAATATTGAAAATGTTCTGACTTCAAACGTTGATGCCACCCCAATGCGGCCGGTGGCACCAATGGTTGTGTAATATCTTTTAATATTGTCGGAATCCCTTCAGAAAGATCATTATTTAATAAAATTAAATCCGGCATAAAATCAGTGACACACAAACGATTTTGTTGCCGCTGTAAAGGTTCAATCGCTACACTGTTACCCGATGGTAATGCAATCGATTGCGCAGTTTTAATTTCTGCTGACAACATGCCAAAACGCACCGCAAATCCTGCTTCTTCTAAAATCGTTTGTAATGTTTTGATATTTTCCCAATATAAAAGATTGCGCGTGTGATTTTCTGGAATAACTAAAATTGATTTTGCATTTGGCACAATACGATGAATGGCTTTTTTAGCTGCTTTAACTGATAACGATAAAAAATTGGGATTGAGATTATTAAATCCTGCCGGAAATAAATTCATATCAATGGGCGCTAATTTAAAACCAGCATTACGCAAATCAACCGAACCATACACTGGCGGATGTGTCGCTTGCCATTGTTGCGTAAACCATTCGTTAATCGTGACGTTATGTGCGAGAAAATGTTTTTTCAATATGTGTAATGGTTTATTACAGGTTGTATTTAATTGTGGAATTGTATGCGTAATAGCCACTTTCGTTTTCCTTCTTTATTCATTCATTTCTGCTGCGGGAAGAATCGAGTACAGGGATGTACATTCCCGAGTGTCATTTAGTAAAACAGTCAAATCATAATAATTACTCATCTCTTTATACGTTTTACACGTTGTAAAAATTCTTTCGCAGTTACTTCACCGACAATACGTTGTGAGTACAACTCTTTTCCAGTCGCGTCAAAAAACAATATGGTGGGTGGAGCGACCACATTCAAGTGCTTCAAGATAGCTTCATTGCTCGCATTTAAATCAGAAAGATCTACGCGCAATAATATATATGACTGTGATTGTAAAACTTGTTGTACTTTTTCTTGATTAAATACGGTGCGATCCATAATGAGGCAAGGCTCGCACCAGTCCGCATAAAAATCCAATAAAACCGGTCGACCTGCGATTTGCGCAACATTTAATTGTTGTTTGAGTTGCGTCATCTCATTGACGATGACAAATGATGATTGCATTTCTACTGTGATATGCGCATGTTGCCATTGCCCAATAGAAATAGGCGCATTCATTTCTACAATGAACAAAATAATAGCGACCGTGCCCAGAAAAACGCGCAGCGAGCGGCGCCAGGTCACTAAGCAAAGTGCCGCGCCCATCAATAATAACGCGCTGAGCAACACAATCATGGTGTGAGAAAATATGCGCGATAATAACCAAATCGCCATCACCAACATCAACAAACCAAATATTTTTTTGATGACATCCATCCACGGACCGCTTTTTGGTAACCATTTTCCAGCAGATACCCCAATGACCAATAAGGGGAGACCCATGCCCATGCCCATTGCCATTAATGCCATGGCGCCTAATAAACGATCACCGGTTTGCGCAATATACATTAAGATGCCAACGAGCGGTGCCGTCACACAAGGCGAAATAATTAAGGTCGATAACACCCCCATCAAAAAAACACCGATATAGGTTCCGCCATGCAAACGTCGACCCCATCCTGAAATTTTATTTTGCCAACCACGTGGTAAACGCAAGTCATACCAATCAAATAAAGAAAATGCCAATAAAATAAAAATGCAGCTGGTACCAACAATTACCCAGGGTTTTTGTAGCCAAATTTGCAGTGAATTACCGAGAGACGCAGCGATTAAACCAGCAATAGCATACGTGAGCGCCATACCTAACACATATGTCAGTGAGAGCAGAAACGCTTTTTTAGTATTTGATTTGTGTTTTTGCCCGACAATAATACTCGTCAAAATCGGAATCATGGGCAACACGCATGGCGTAAACGCCAATAACAATCCTAAACAACTAAAAATAATAATAATGACGCCAATATGTTTGCCCTTAAAAAAAGTTTCTACGCTGTACTGATCCGTTAAAAGTGTATTGAGAGAAGACGATGACGATGATGGCGTCGATGATAATGTTGTTTCATTGATGATTGTTTGCATCGAACGATCAGCAAGCTGAATCATACGCGTTTGCGTAACAGGCGGATAACAAAATCCGTCTTGCGAACAACCTTGATAATTGACTTCTAATTTTATTAGATTGGGTTGCGTCGGCAATGTAATAGGAATACTGAGATTGCCAGAATAAGCTTCATAACGCCCTATTTCTTTATCATATTGCAATTCACCTTGCGGTAATTGAATGCGAGTAGCAGAAGGCGGCGTCAATGTGATATGCAATTTTTTCGCATAAAGAAAATAACCAGGCGCAATACGCCATTCAACTAAAACCGTATTCGCACGATAAAAAATTGTCGAAAAACTAAATGCTTGCTCAATGGGTAATGGCGAAGGAGACGTTTTTGCAGCAACCTGTTGCGCATTACTACTGATCATGACAATGAAAATAAATAAAATTATTTGCCGAAGAAAGTGTTGCATACGTCACCTCTATCGCCTTGATGATATGGTTGACTCAGTTCATGAACCGCCTCGACTAAAACAGCCACATGGTCAGGTGGCACATCTGGCGTCACACCATGCGCTAAATTAAAAATATGCCCCGAACCCTGTCCATAGGAAGCTAATATCGTACGCACTGCTGCACGAATTTGTTCTGGTGATTCTAATAAACAAGCCGGCGCCAAATTTCCTTGTAACGCCACTTTATCATTCACACGCGCACGCGCTTCCATCAATGTCACTTCTGAACTTACACCAATCACATCACACCCGGTCGTGACCATGGTTTGTAACCACTGACCGCCATCTTTCGTAAATAAAATCACTGGCGTTTTTTGTTGATGAGCATTCAGTTGTAATCCAGCAATCACTTGTTTGATATATGCTAACGAAAATAAAGCATAATCAGCTGTAGATAATAATCCGCCCCAGGTATCAAAAATCATGACAACGTCGACACCGGCTGCAATCTGCGCATTCAAATGTGTTATTGTCGCCAGCGTTAATGTATCCAATAGATGATGTAACATTGCCGGTGCTTGTGCACGCATGGTTTGCGCGAGTGGAAATCCAGGTTGCGAACCCCCTTCTATCATATAAGCAGCAACTGTCCAGGGACTGCCACAAAAACCAATCAAAGGGGTTTGATTGGATAAAGCGCGTTGTACTAATTGAATAGTGTCATAAACATATTGCAAACGTTCTCGCTCAAATACCAAATGATTAATATCGTGTGCGCTACGAATAGGGCGCGCGAAGTGAGGGCCATGGCCTTCAGTAAAACTCAATCCCAACCCCATCGCATCAGGGATAGTTAAAATATCAGAAAAAATAATCGCCGCATCTAATGGAAAACGTGCCAGTGGTTGCAAAGTCACTTCACATGCCCAATCTGGAGTTTGACATAAACGCATAAAATTGCCGGCGCGTGCACGCGTTTCTCGATATTCGGGTAGATAACGTCCTGCTTGGCGCATAATCCAAATCGGTGTCATGTCAACTGGTTCTCGCCGAATGGCTCTGAGAAAACGACTATGTCGCCATTTTTTTTGATATTCATTGGACAATAAAGACATATGTATTTCTCGTGCACAGAGATGCGCTATAATAAGCAAATTTACAAACAAACGTACTATACCAATGATTAATTTTCTCACAAGCGAATTTCAGCAGCGTGTCATGTTAGGTACGTGCATTTTATTGGTCGCACTGATTGCGCTGACTTTATCTTATTCATGTCAACAATGGTATGACGATTGGAGCTTTATCAAACAAACACCTGCTGCTCCCTCTCTGGCCCTGATCAATGAAGATATCGAGATGATTAACGCGATTCCTGATCGTCATTTATTTGGTAATACATTAGATAACAACAACGTGCCTATCACTCATTTGCAATTACAAGTGACTGGCATTGTAAAAGTAGATGACAATCAACCAGGCGTTATTTCCAAAGCGTATATTTCTACATCTGGTCAACCTAGCAAAATTTATCAAGTCGGTGAGCGCTTACCCAGTGGTGTAAAAGTTTATGAAATCACGCCAGATGCTGTTATTTTAGAGAATGATGGCCGTATTGAAAAATTGCCATTGCCTCGAGAAAAATTGCAATTTAAAAAACGTGCGGATGATATAAATTGAAAACAATAAGGAGTCTATGAATGAGGTTGTTTTCTTTCAAGATGTCTTTTATGTTGTTTTTAATCCTCTGTCTGATAGCGATGACTTTTCTCACTGCTTGTGCAACGACAAAACCTTCTCCTGCGCAAAGAGTTGAATTACAACGCATCAAAAAAAATTTTGAAACAGGTTATTATAAGAGTGCAATGCGTGATGCATTACCACTGGCGGCAGATGGCATTGCTGAAGCGCAATATGCTGTCGGCTATATGTATTATTATGGTTATGGTGTCACGCAAGATGTGGATGTCGGTTATTTTTGGATTAAACGCGCTGCTCGTCAAGGTTTCGTACCGGCCGTAAAAGCAGTGCGAATGATTACATCAAAAAAAGAAGGCATCGCAGCCATCGCCAAAAAACCGGCGGTCTTGCAAGACGACACGATGTGACAAAGTTGTCACCGCATGACGTCACGAGCATAAGATACGTGGAACGTCGCAAGGGGAGAGATCACAAAATCACGCAGAGGTTAATCTTATTTCCACATTGACTACGCCTCGCGTTTTTCCTTCTGCTGCTGCAGACATTTGCGTAATCACTACTTGATATTGCGTCATTACCGACAATAACATTTGCATCACCGCATCAAATTCCACTTTTTGTAACTGCAATTCAACCGCTTCATTATTGGTTTGTTTAAGTTGTTTTACATTTTGCTGCATACCTGCTTGCTCAATTTGTTTTTGCAATTCGCTTAATAAAGCAATAGGAGTTAATGTAGATTTATCAGTATTTTGTTTATTCATTTTTTGCATAGCAACATCTGCTGCCTGCATCCACACCAGTGTCAATTGATCTTGTTTAAATTGCTTACGTAACAGATTGACTTGTTCCAGCAGTGGCGACCACATCGCTTGATAAATAATAAAAATACTGATGGCGATGCCGCCAAGGATTAACGCACGTTTTTCACGCAGTGCTAGCTGTTGCCACCAAGTAGTTAATCGCTGCCAATGTTCGTTCATGTTCACCTTCATTTTCATCATTATTCACAATTTATTTATTACTCTATCTATTTATTTTTTCATTATTCTATTGTTAAACTCGCATTCACTTGTGCACCCATGACCGCCACATTTTGTTGTCTAATCGCTAATCCTTGCTGTGTTAAAAATTGCGTAAACGCAGAAAAATCATCTGATGAAGTGGCCATCACTTCCAACGTCAATTGATTATTCTGAAAATCAAAACGTTTTAATTGAATATTATTTGTTTTTGTCAATGCATCCGCTATATATCCCAACAATAATAAAAATCGATTAGCACCTGCTTGCGTTTGTTCTTTTTGTAATTTTTCTTGCAAGCGCATTTTGGGTGCGACGATACTTTTTGCTTGCGGAAAATGCTGTTGATAAATTTGTTTGATTTGCGCATCAACGGCATCTACTTGTGGTTGCAAAATAAAATAAGACCCCAGCGGATATAAAAATAATAACAACACCCATGTCACCGTTAAAGATAAAATAGCTTTTCCCATTTTTCCTTTTTGAAAAAAAGATGGTTTTTTGGCTGCATAAACGTCTTGCAATAAATTAATTGCAGGCGTAGTGATCACCGTATGCGCCATCTCTACTAACATTTGTTCCTGCGGAAAAATAGTTTCTTCATAAGAAATCAATTTATCCATGACCAGTTTTTTGTTAGAGTAATTTTTTATTTCTATTTTTTTCGGGGAGACGGTTTGCAACATGGTTTTTAATAACATAGAAAAATGTTGGCGATCACCACCAAATCCCTGACATTCTGCCGTGCGTACGATCACTTCATCGCCACTCACGCATGCCGACCAAGCCGCTGCTGAAAGCGGTACGGCAAACACGGCTGAAACTAATATATGCGGTTCTATTTGCCACGCTTTTAATTGCATCAACCAGTGTTGCATTTTTTCTTTTGCTACCACGGCGATAGGTAAATCGCCATTTGCTGCGCGTTCTCCCGCTACAAAATGCAAAGTATCTACGTCTGCAATTAATTGATCTTCTAACGCAAAAGGAATGGCTTGTAATAAACGTGTACGACTCATCGTCGGCAATTGTAGCTGAGTTAATAACACATCCATCGCTGGCACGATGACAATGACTTTTTTTTCTGCTGCGAGAATAGCTAATTGTTGAGGATCCGCAGGTGACATGTGTTGCACAACGCGACCGTCCCTTTGCAAAATAACCATATCAATCTGGTCATCACGCAAATAAATCACACATTTTTCACTCTCTTTTTCTGGCATTTGTTTCATTATTTTTTTAAGCAGTGTGTTCATCATTATGGAATACCTTTGCTTTGCCATAGCAGTGTCACCATTACTTTATTATTCGACGACGACTGAGTAGCCGCCTGCGTTACACGTTCCAAAAGAGTATAAAGCACCAGCGTTTGCTTCTCTATGGTTACTTTTGTTTCCACTAAAAAATAAGCACTCATGACGGTAATTTTATCGGCAGAAATATTGCGCGTTTTTACGATGTCTATATTTAAAAATTGTTGCGTAGAAATAAACGGTGTTTGCGCCCGAATTTTTTCTAACATACGCCCTGTGGCTAATGTCATGGTCGGACTTAATATTGCTAAGACCGGCGCACTCGCTGATTGAATATTAATTTGTGTCACTGTCGATGGCAAAGCAGTAATATAAGGTTCTAAAGCAAGATACAAAGCAGGCGTCATGTCTTTTACTAAACGAATTTCACTGGCATGCAACAGTGGTTTATTAGCGGCACGATAAGGCGTTGATTGCGAAAAATAATATTTATTTGCTTCACTTTCCGTTGAACCTGGCATGATCCAATTCACAATATTTGCAGTTAAGCGATTGCGTTTTTCTTCAGTTAAATCAGGATGAATCGTTTTTAATAATTGTTTAAAAGATGCTTGTGCTTCTGGCGTGGTCAAACTATTAATATTAAATCGTGCTTGCATATCATAAATCACACTGGTAATTCGATAACCATTCACGGTGATGATAGGCGAGTAAATAGGAGTGCGATCGATCATTTGATTGGGTTTTTGTTTTTCCCAATCATTGTGCAATTGATCACGCGCCCATGCAATAGAACCTTGCGCGTAATATTCTGCTTCGACATTGCGTAATAATAATGTGGTGCGACGCGTATCACGCTCCAAGCGCGCCATCATGGTATATGCCATCGCTGCAACCAATGCCACAATAAAAAGCGCAACGATTAATACCACTCCACGTTGTTTTTTAATTGGTGTTGGCGTTGGCATTGACACTATTTTGTTGCGCAGAAATAACATACAACGCACTGATTTGCTCTCCATTAGAAAAAATGAATTGTAGCCGAACGGCTTGTGGTAAAGGTTGATTGGCTTCTTCATCTGGTAATGGCCAATGCTCGTAAAAACGGCCATTTTTAGCTAGATATTGCAAACGCACACTGCGTACATTCTGCAATATTGGCCGCACGACCGCGCGCGTTGTCGGCGCTTGATCCAACGCAGGCCAGGTCACACGATTCCATTCATTTTCTTTCCAGAGATAACGCACACGTTGCATACTGCTACGCACATAGAATCCCGCAGGATTCGCCAATCCCAGGTGTGTTAATACCATTTCAGTTGGCGTACCCGTAAAAGCAGGCTCTCTTTTGCCGGCACTATTAATGATGGGTCGATTCACTGCTTGTTCAACATCACGCGATAACAATAATAAAGCGACTTGTAAGTGATGCAAACGTGCCGCATTTTTTTCTGTTGTTTCTTGCGCGTTAATCACACTACGCAACGCACCTGATAATAATAAAGATAAAATCGTAAAAATAAATAAGGCGATTAAAATTTCCAGTAGCGTAAAACCAGTTATTTTTTTTCGATTAATTTGCATTGGCGTCATAAATATAACTTTCTAACTGAATAAGAGGCGTTTGTTCATCGTCTATTTCATTATCGTGCGCAAATACCGCGACGTTTATTTTTTTGATGCGGCGATTCGGTGTGCTAACTTGATTCGCTTCAACATACCATTCGCGATTTAACATCATTACTGTTGTTTTATATGCAGCGGGCGCAGCGGGTAAACGCAATACGCCGACGCGGGCTTCATTCAAGGTTTGTTGACCCACCCACATCGCCATGGTTTTATCTTGTAAATAAGTAGTACCACGAATATTTTGAGAAACAGCTTTGATAATAGCAGCGAGTGCAATACTGACAATGGCAAGCGCAATCAACACTTCAATCAGTGTCAAACCTGTCATTTTTTTACGATAATGATTGATTGCTAATTTGCCCATTTCCATCACTCGTAATGGCATAGCGCGGTTTCTGGCCTTTTTTGCCGATATAAATAATAAAAGGCGTCGCATCGCCATTGCTAGAAATAATAATTTGCGGATGAATTTCTGTCTCTCCAGTGTCTTCTTCAGAAGAAGACATAGAAACTAATTTTTGATTACCTGCTGTTTTCACTTCAATCGCTACCTCATTGGGAATGTAACGTTCCCCTAAAATGTTATCTTGATGTTGCAACCAACGTGCAGATTTATTATCTGCATTATTTGCGGACGTTTGTAGTGATGAAAATCGAAATTTATTTTCATGTATAGAAATACCTAATACTTCTGTTTTCAATATTGCTTCTTCTTCAGCCAGTTGAATCACTTGAGTTAATTCTTTTGTAAATGTTTCTAATTGTTTATTTTCATTATGACGCACGCTAATAAACACCATGCTAGTGACAATGCTAATAATAAACAACACAATCAAAATTTCGATTAAGGTAAAACCGCTATGTTTGTGTTTGTGTGTTTTATTATATGTTTTATTGTGGATTTTCATTCATGCTCCAATTGCCAATGTTGCTATTACCCTCTTTCCCTTTTGGGCCATAGCTAAAAATACGGGCTTTATCATTGTCATTCATATATTGATAAGTCTCGCCCCACGGATCCATGGGCAATTCTGGCAAATAACCGTCTGATTTCCAGTTACGCGGGACGGGCGGTGTGGTGGGCTTGGTCACTAGGGCTTGCAACCCCTGATCAGTACTGGGGTAAAAACCGTTATCGAGCTTATAGAGGTCTAATGCGCTCTGGATGGCTAAAATGTCTTGTTTGACCTTTACCATGCGGGCTTGTTCAGGCCGACTCATGATTTTAGGCACGATAATTCCGGCTAAAATGCCTAAAATCACGACGACGACCATGACTTCGATCAAGGTAAACCCTTGATTCAGGCGATAATGGATTGATTGCCAATGGTTTTTCATATTATTATTCCCGAATTAAGCATTAATTAAGTATAAGATTTGAAAATTTAGCAAAATTTGTGTAAAATGTAAACAATTTTCGCGTGGCATCCAGCCCTGAGCCTTATCGAAGGGAGATCTCTGGATGGCAACATGAGTGGTCGAATGAGGGTATTTTTCCTTGCAAATTTTCCCCTTAATAAAGGATTCTTAAGGTATCCCTAAGGAATGAGGATTACAATTATATTAATCAAGCTGTTAATGAATAGGTTCAATGAGGAGCAGTAAGTATGACTAGTCCACGATCTAATAGTTCTTCCCAAATTATTTTTAACCTTCAAGTTCAAATGCTTGACGTTGCTAAAAAAACTAAAGTTGCTCTTGGAAATTTTCAAAAAGAATTAGAACAATTAAAAAAACCCACTGATACAAGTATTTCTTTAACAACTCAAGAAGTTTTAGAAAAATCTATTGACTCTCTCAAAGGACAAATCAGTGTGTTAAATGAAAGAAATAAAAAAATAGTAAGCGATTATCAACAAATCAGAAGCGCTATGACGCTAGTACATGGCAAAGATCAATCTGACCCAAAACTGCAACAAGTGATTACTAAAGAACTATCAGAATTAGGCACCGCCAACGACTCATTATTAGCCATTCAGCATAAATTATTAGAAATTTCCATGATGCATGGTAATTTACCAAAAAATATTTCAGTCAATGACATTCAAAAATTATTAACTCAAATCGAAGAACAAGTTCGTACACTTTATGAAGCAAATCATGACATCAAGATGGAATTGAAAGCAAAAACTCAGCAAGCGATGGATAAATCTGATGTTGATGTTCTGGGTAAAAAAGATAAACCTGATACTACGCCACAAAATGAGCATATTGATAATACTCCAAAGAGACGGATGTAAAAAAACAATGCTAAACAATAACAGGAGTGTTGTATGACCATGTTTGAACGGTTGCAAAAGCCTTTTCTTACCGTTGAAACGGGTGAAGCTTATCAACCTATTCGGCTCACGTATCCGCTCTATCAAAAAGATAGATTAGTAAATGCGCTGAATAAATTAAAATGTTGTGAAAAAAATCCTACCGCCAATTCCTGGAATTGGTTTTGGCGCGAAGAATGTGATGATTTACATTTTGAATCACTCGATTCATACAAAAAAAACCCGGGTTATCCTTTGCGTTTAGGCACACTCACGATCCGCGATAATACGCTTTATATTAATTTGCCTTCATTTAAACGTGCGTGTTTAGCCGTGCCATTTTTCAATCGCACAATTGAATCAGAAGTTGCCAAAGTTGATCACGCCGATTTTATTAATAAAGTATTTGGTGTTGATGAACGTTTACCGCATGGTTTTGCGGAATTATTTAAAGAAGATGAATTAGAAAAAATTGTCGAACAACGTGTACGTGAATATGAAAAAATTCAACAAGACGTTGAGCATGCTAAAACCGCAGAAGAAGCATTTACCATTTTATCAAGTTACACCCAAACTGAGTCGAAAAAACGCCTGCCTTATGCCGAACGCTATGTTTTCCAAGAAAGTATGAACAGTGATCCTGATGTGATTTTTTTGGGATTTTATATTTTCTTGCGTGGCCGCGAACTGGTTGCCATTCGTCGTTGGTTTGGTGAAACCGGCTATTCTCTCGCAACTGCTGCTGAAGAAACTGTCGAGCAAGTATTTGGCGGCATGAATATCGATATTATTGAGTAAGTCTTGTAAGATTCGTTCTAATTAATCAATGTCTGTGGAGTATGAATCATGTCCAACAAGAATATTCAAAAAGAATATGAAAAAGATTTTTACGCTTGGACTATTCAAAATGCCAAATTATTACGCGCAGGTAAATTATCTGAGATTGATATTGAACATATTGCTGAGGAAATTGAAAGTATGGGTAAGGGAGAAAGAAGAGAATTAATTAACCGCTTGGCGATATTGATTTCTCATTTATTAAAATGGAAATACCAGCCCATTAGACGCAGCAAAAGTTGGAAACTAACCATCCGGGAACAACGCATTCAAGTCACGCGTTTGCTCGATGAAAGTCCCAGTTTAAAACACGAATTAACTGCAAAATTAAAAGATGCCTATGAGCAAGCAGTTATCATTGCAGAAAGAGAAACGGCTCTCGAAGAAGAAATATTTCCAAAAAAATGTCCATTTACTATTAATGAATGTTTTAATCAAAAATTTTTTCCGGAATGATCATTAAATAACTTCTTATTCAATCAGAACGCGAGCAAAAAAATGTTCGAACAAATCTTTTGCCGTATACATATGCATATTTTCTAGTGATTGCAGATTAATAAGATAATAGCGTTCGCATACATCAGAATCGGTGTTCGCCCCGATCAGAATACACATTTTATAAATTACGTAATAAAATTTTTTTAACGTTAATTAATGGATTAGTAAGTGGTTTTATAATGTGGCTATAGTAGTAAAGGTTTTTCCCTGATAATTTTGTGGCGGGATAAAATAAAGTTTTGCCTTCCCCTATATTATTCAAAGCTGGGTGTTCAGCTGCATTAAAACAATATCTTAATACTTCACGGTTCTTAATAGCTTTAAGAAGAGCTGAGCTGATTTTCACTTCACTCTCATTCATTTCATTTTCAGTAATGATCATTTCCTCTTCATTTAAGACAACTAACCAGCTTAACTCATTATTCTCATTCAAAAGAAGAAAACTACCGATTTCATCGAATAAATAATATTGTTCAATGTGATACTTTTCTTTGAATTCATTAAAAAATTGAATAAATACTAGATCATTTAAACAAGAAGGCGTCTGGTTAAATAGAACAGCTTTATTGATAATGCTGTCGATAATGGGTTTAGAAAGGTCGAGGAAGTATTCGTGTTGGAAGCGCAAAATCGCTTCTTTTAACCCAGGTATGGCGTTTGGCTCATCTTTACGGATAAAGTAATGAATTTTTCCTTCATTAAATAATTGCACGGCTTTGGCATGATTTGCCTCACCCGTTAAAAGAATGATTTTAAAATGAGGGTCTTTTAATTTTTCCAGTAATTCTTTGCCTGTCATGCCTGGCATGGCGTAATCGAGCACGAGCACTGAAACTTGGTAATAACGGTTAGCATTATAAATTTCTTGATAGATTTTTTTAATTTTGACATGGATCGCTCGCTGGTCAAAATCATCTGTTTCTTCTTGTAGTAAACAACGTCGAGTAAAAGGATCTAATTGATATTGATTTAAAAAGGAAAGGGCTTCTTGGGGATTATTAAAATATCGATAAGTTGCGGTAATTGTGCTTAATTGCATATGTACATTTTCAAGAAATTTTTTGTTATCATCGACAAATATGACGGTAGTAGGAAAATAACATGCTGGTACTGTTTCTAAAAGTTTCATGAAGTATCTCCTTTTGCTCGTAAACTATTTCTCTTGATCTAAGACAGACTGTTGCTTCAGAAAGTGCATTATAAATTCTACGTACTCTCCTTCTATCGATTTTGCCACTATATCACCCCCAAAATTTTTCATTACCAGCTTACAAAATGCGAGACCAATACCCGTCCCATGATAAGTATGGCTAAAAAATCTTTCAAAAACATGCGGCAATATTTTTTTAGAAATACCTTTTCCTGTATCTTTAAAATAGAGTTTGTTAAAACGCTGGTCGCATTTAATGCGAATAAATATTTTTCCTTTATTGGCAGCCTTAATATAATAAAGAGAATTTTTTAGTAGGTTGAAAATCACGTGTATCATTAGCTCTTGATCACCTTTAAAATTAAAATCGCTCTGGTTTTCTACCACTACTAATTCACATTCGCCAGAATCAAAGGGATAACGGGAAAGAGCAAGGTTAATACATTCTAATATAGAGCATGTTTCATATTTGCTAGAAACACCTGTTTCATTCGCATTAATTAATAACATGTTAATAAAAGTGAAAGAAGAGTTAACTTCGGAGAGAATATTGTCCAAACTTTTTGTTAAAGAGTTATAATGCGATTCATCAATTTTAGGAATGGGTAATTTTGCATTTTTTGCAATGGCATAAGTCTCCGTTAATTTAGGAAAAAATAATTTTATTCCTTCAGCCCCTGCGGCAATAGTTTGTAGTGGTGTTCTTAATTCATGAGCGATGCTTTCTGCTATCGTTACTATAGTGCGCAACTTTTCTTTTTTTATATTTTCTTTATTATAGGCAAAAATTAATCCCACTAAAAATACTCCTACATATTGTGAAATAATTCCTTGATAATCAGCCTCTGGTAATACCCCATTTAAAAAATAATATAATAAATAACCACCGATAACACCGATAATTGTAATAATTATAAAGCTTATTTCATCTACTAATAAAATTAGCCAAAATAAAACAGCCGTGGTACTCATTAGCCAAATGCTATTAAGATTATTTTTTAGTAACATGAATGTAAAAAAGAAAGGTAAACAGAACGTCAAGGTTAAATACCAATAAGCTGGTAGCCATGTTTTTAAATAGGAAGGCCAATATTTGGTAAAAATTAAAGGGATACACAGTAAAGTTGCTACTATTCGGAGCGATAAATTTTCATAACTTTGAATAGAAAAAAAACGCCAAATTAGCCAGTAAATCGGATAATTTAGCGATCCAAAAATGCCAAATACTATAAATTGGTTGCCAAAATTTTCAACATGTTTATCAATTGAACTTTTAATTTTTTTGCATGATGAATAAGCAAGCCGATCCATTGGTTTATTTCCTTGAATTACGAATAGCTAAAAATCTCATCAGATAGCTTTTCCCATGCTTTTGCCTGATATTGACCTACAAAATTAAAAGCATACTTTACTTTGATTGTATCCGACCTCCAAACCTCTGCAAATGAGTTCATCAAAACTTCTTCGAAATGTTTTGAATTCATATGAACATTAAAAAAAGTGAGGCCGCGTCCTGTTACGCCGAGGCTTTCAGCTATTGCTTTGGTATTAGCATAATCCACACAATCTAGGCGCTCTAAGGCAGCAAAAGCTGCTACTCTAGTTGGCCAGTCTTGTGAATTCAACCAACGTATGTATCCTCGATTGAATTCTTGAATAAAAGGAAGATAAGTTGTTCCTTCTATCATTTCATCAGTAATATCCACATTAAGTGATTCCGCAAACAAATGGTAAAGTTTCTCATGAGACATTCCATGATCTCCTAGCTCATCTATTATATTTTGTAATACCATATCTTTACCTTTTTTATCTGGTGCAAAATTTCCCATGAACCATAAAAACTCATGAAAATGTCCCCGAATATGATAAAAAGTTTTAACAAAGCGTT
>OBEQ011278843.1_pt1 | contig 34157 bp, 28 predicted proteins | sample 1670901 | NCBI WGS metagenome assembly OBEQ01 (sample SAMEA104232315, study PRJEB22302) | groundwater metagenome | biome: forest; feature: aquifer; material: groundwater | place: USA | collected 2011-08-07 | depth 5.4 m | reverse complement strand
TGGTCGATTCCCCGGCGGAAGTGTTCTGCCAGGAGGAGAAGACCCCGAACCCCCGCGTGAAGATCGGCCAGAACATCTCCTGCGACGAGCGCCATGCCCTGTTCGTGGAGACCCCGGTCCAGTACGGCCTGCCGGGGGAAGTGGGCGAAGTGGCCTATGCCATCGCCAAGGACAACTACTACTTCGTCTATCCGAACAAGTTCCAGTACTTCGTGACCCAGTTCAAGGGTCAAATGGTGGGGGGAGGGCTTTCCATCGAGGAACTTCTGATCCCTCTCGTGACCATGACCCCTAAGCCCCCGGCGGAACCGGCGGCCTAGGAAGGCCTGGGCGGGCCGAACCGGTTCGTAAAATTGGGGGCCCGGACTGCCGCGAAGGCGGCTGCGAAGATCTCATAAACCGTTAAGGCCGGTCCGCAAGGGCCGGCCTTTCGTTTATCCCGCCCCGCGTCGACCCCGCAAGAGGGGCGCGCATCGGCGCGGCGCTTAGGTTACTTCGGCGTTACGTGCAGCCAGACCGGCGCTCCCGGAGCGTGGCGCACCAGATTCACCACCGCGTCCTTGTCCTGAGCGCCAAATGCCGCGCGTCCCAGGACTTGACCCCGGGCATCCACGGCATAGACCATGCCCTGGCGTCCATTCCAGATCGCCGGCAGCGCCACGCGCATGCTGTTTCCGGAAGCGCTCATGCGCGGGCCGCCGACGCCTGCCTTAGGCGTAACAAGGGCGGCCGGATCCTCCGGAGGCACCCAGCCCTCGACTGCCACATCGTCCAGAAAGAAGGAACCTTGGGTGAGGCCGGTATTGTCGCCCTTGCCGATCATCCATCCCAGGCTGGTGAATTGCGCGGGGTCGAAGGGTTTCTTGACGGCCCAGGAGGGTTGCGCGAAATCCTTGCCCGGAGTAAGCGGCAGTGTGTATTTGGTCCATTGCGTGCCCACCGAAACCAGCGTCTGGTAGAAGCCGTTGTCCTTGATGTCCAACGTACCGACGGTGAAGACGACTTTGAGGGGCGCCTGGGCCTTGGCCCAAAAGGAGATCCCGGTGGCGCCGCGGATGTCCGTTCCCGTTCCGCCATAAATAGTGGTGCCCATGCCCACCTGGGAGGGATAGGTGCAATTGATTCCGCAGGTAGGGCTTTTGGCCCCCAGGACGAAACCCATTTCCACGGATTGATCGGTTCCGCTGCGCCCCGGGGCGAAGGTTGTGGTGTCCCATTGGTATTGGAAGGCCGAGTCCGCGGTGGTGATGTACGATTCGCCCCCGCTGCTCCGGTCATCGTAGAAATACCAAAAACCGCCGAGATTGTTCATGGAGCTGGTGGTCTCGAAATCGGAGACGACAGTCCGGGGTTGCGCGTGGGCGGCGGCCACGCAGAGCAGGCCCACAAGGGTTGTAAGAGCGGTCACGGAGATTGGGGAAGTTGAGGATGATCGAAGCATGTTGTGTTCCTAGGCTGAAGGCGGGGGGATTGGATGCGCGTGATTAGTGGGATGGGAACCCCGCCCGGTTTGGCGACCGGAAGCGGAATGGCGGGATAAATCCTAAATTGGGAAAACCATGCAAAACCAAGGCATAAACCCCGCTTCCGGAGCTCCCGGCCGGGAAGAGCATGTTACGGATTCGGAAACCGGGACCCTGGAATGGGCCATGACCTTTGCCGCGCGGCTGCGGGCCGGGGATACGGTCGCGTTATCCGGCAACCTGGGCGCGGGCAAAACCGTAGTCGGCCGCGGCATCGCCCGGGGCCTGGGATTCACCGGGAATGTGCACTCCCCCTCTTATGCCCTGGTGCATGAGTATCCAGGCGCGCGCTTGCCACTCTTCCATATGGACCTCTACCGGCTCAAGGAAGGGGCGGATTGGGAGGAGATTGGGCTGGATCATTATTTCCAGCAAGGCGGCGTTTGCCTGGTGGAGTGGCCCGAGCGCCTGCCCGAAGCCATGGGTTTCACGTACCGCATCGGGCTCCGCGCCCAAGGCGAGGACACCCGTCACATCGAGGTTACCTGGGGTTGAGCTCCGGAGCGGGGCCGCGGAGATTACTTGCGGCGGACGGAATCGATCCAGGCCTGCTCTTCGGGAGCCAGGAGCTCCGGATGGGCCAGACTACCCAATTGGGCGGCCAAACCCGCGGTATCATTGGCGGCGGCTTTCTTCCTGGCTTCGGCCAAGACGGCGTTCTGCTGATCCTCTATGGTTACGATTGCGTCGAGGCGCGCGTAGATGGTGCTGTCGTTGCGGGTCGTCAGGTATTGGGCGGACTTGAGCTCTTCATAAAGCTTGCCCGCATCCTTGAGTTTACCCGCCTGGTATAAGGCGTCGGCCGCCTTGAACCGGGAGGTGGACGAACGCTTCTGGTACTGGTAGAAAAAAGCGAATCCACCGATGGCGACCGCGAGGCCGATGCCGACCACCCAGTCCCAGAAGGTGCTGGACTTCTCGGTTTCCTCTTTTTCCAGAAAACTCATGCTTGCTACCCTTTTCCCGTGCCCGTGATTCGGGCAACCAAGGATTTGGGCAACTAAGGTAGTAAAACCCGCCTTTGCCACCGGTTGAGCCTGGGATCGCGCCAGCAATGCGCGAAGCGTCCCGCGAGAGGCGCCCATGGGAAGGAGAATAGGGTCAACAAGGCGAAAAGCAGGAAGTTGAGGCCGCTAAATCCCCCCGCGACGCGGGTGCGGAACGCAAAAGGTTGCGCGAATCCGAATTCGGTCGGGCACGCCAGAGCGGGAAGGGTACCCGCCGCCACCGACCAGGCCGCGGCGATGCGACCCAGGGAGAATACGTCTTCCAGGCTGAGATGGAGGGATTCGATCGCGGGGTGCAAAAGCCCGACCACGCGCCGTCCGGACTTCCACGTAAAGCGCCAGAGGATTTTCCAGACGCCGATGTCCAGAACCCATTTCCGGGCGGCCTTGCGCAACCGGGTGCGGACGCGCCGGGCGGCCTGGATCCAGGCATCGGGAATCCGGATCGCGCCGCGCTCTCCGCCCGGCGGATGCGCTTCCGGTCCTACGCCTTCGCGGCCTTTTCCGTCGCTTGTTCCGCCGCCACCGCTACCCGCTTCAGTATGCCGGGCGGCGCCTTTTGCGTCTTGCAGACCCTCCTCGTCTTCGTCATCCTCCTCCCCGACCTTGTCATCTTGGTGGCCCATCACCGCATGGGCGGCATCCACGATCACTTCACGGCGGAACTTGAGGAAGGTAACGCCGACGGAACCCCGCAGAACCGAAGGGGTCTCCACGGCAACGGTGAAATGGAATCGGAGCAGATGGAGGAGGAGAAGGACGAGCAGCGGGATGGCGAGGGCGATGCAGACCCAGACCATCCGGATGCCTTCAGTGCGCGGCGGGAGCCGGCGCGGCCGCAGGCGCTTTGGTAGCCGGCGCCTTTTTGGTTTCCGAGGTCTTGGAGGCAGCCCCGTCCTTGACGATCGGAGCCTTTTCGGACTTGGACTTCATGCTGTCGGCGGGCTTCCCGTCGGAAATGCCGTTGCCCTTCTTTTCCAGTTTGGCGATCAGGCCGTCCATGTTGGAGGTCTGCAGGATCTTGTGGAACTGCTCGCCGTAGTTTCTGGCCGTGCTCAGGTCATCGATGATGAGATCCCACGCCTTCCAGGTGGTGTCCCTGGAGAGCAGCTTGTAGGTGACTATGGACTCGGTGCCCTTGGAGAAGACGTGGGCGGTCACGTTGGCTTTTTCCCCCGTGATTTCGGGCGCGTCGTATCTTGAGGAATCGGACTGGTATACTTCCAGTTTCTTGACCGAAGCGTTCTCGACCATTTCCCGGAAAGCCTTCACGAAGCGCTTCTGCTGATCCGGGGTCGTGGTCTTCCAGGTCTCAGGACCTAGGGCCCGCTTGCCCAGCTCTTCGAAATCGAAAATGCCGTTGATCAGGACTTTGATCTTGTCGGTCTTCTTGGAGGCATCCTTGTCGCGGAGCATCTTCTGCAGCTCCGCGTCCTTCTTCTTGATGACCGCGACCGGATCGCCGGGAGCGGAGAAGCCCGGAGCCGCCGCAAGCATCAAGGCGGCCACTCCCGCCCACATCCCCAATTTCAAAGACCGCATGGAAACTCCTTCATCAGAAATGAAACCGTCCGCGGATAGGACGCTCGCCCGTCCCGGATCCGCTATCGCCCACGGTTACTTCCCGTTAGGACTGAAATTATGAAAATAATCGGTGAGAGTCCATCCAATTGATTTGATGACCTTGGATACGGCGAGGTTGTAATTCAATACGGCTTCGAAATAGTCCCGTTTCGCTCCCAGCACGGTTTTATAAGGGCCGATCAAGTCCTTGGCGGTGGAGGGATCCAGATCGAACTTCAACGCCGCGCCCTTGAGCCAGGCTTCCGCGGCCCGCAGGGATTTCTGCGCTTCGGTCACGTTGGAGCGCTGGTTGAGCATCTGGATGTATTCATCCTGCATCTTGAGAATGAGCCCGCGCGCGGCATAGGTTTCCGTACGCTCCAACTGGGTCAGTTCGATTTTTTCTTTTCGCACCTTCTGATAACGCGACCAGAAGTTCAGATTGAGGCGCATGCCCAGGCCGCCCACCCCGGTTATTTCATTCAAGGGATCGCGCGCGAACGGATCCTCGCCGCCGGATTGGCGGTCCGTGGACCAGGCTTTGGTGTATTTGAAGGATCCGAACAGGAATATGTCGGGGCCGATTTCCCCCTTCGCCACGCGCACCAGTTCCCGGCGCGCGGCCAGGCCATTGGCCAGCCGCTTCAGATCGGGATGGTTGAGCAAGGTCAGCATCTTGAGCGAGTCCAGGGACGGCAACATTTCCGCGCGGAGAAAGAGCACGGAATCCTTGGGGACTATGGCTACCGTGTCCGGAACCTGGAGCAGGAACCGCAAGCCCAGATCCGCCCGCGCCACGCCCAGGTTCGCCTCGTTGCGGGCCTTTTCCAAGGCGTAACGGCCGGCCTTCAATTCCAGCAGATCGGTCTGCTTGACGCTTTCGTCCCCGTCGTCGAGAAGGTCTTCCATCTTCTTCTGCGCGCGATCGAGTTCTTTGCTCGCATCCTTGAGAATGCCGAACATCTGGCCGGCATACACGCGCTGGAAGTAGAGCTTCTGCGCGTCCTCGGACACGTCCAGTTTTTCCTTCTGGTATTGGGCCTCCGCCACTTTTATATTGGCCGCCGTGGCCTTATGGCCGGCGCGGTAGCGCGAGAGATTCAGGGGTTGCGCCATAGTCACTTCAATGCCGAAGAACGGTCCCCAGCTTCCAAAGTCGAAATCCTTGTGGAACTGCTCGAAGGAACCGGTCCCGCCTCCTCCCACGAAGGTGGTTTCGGCCAGGGTTTTCAGGCCCGGCGCGGGACCGATGCCGGTCTCGACCGTGAAGCGGGGCAGGATGGCCGCCATTTCCAGATCGCGCATCTGCTGCTCGGCCTTGTCGATTTCGAGCTTTTTCTCCATCAGGATGGGATGGATTTCCTGGGCGCGGCGTTCCATGTCGGAATAATCCATGACTAGGCTGGGAGAGGAGGCCGCAGCGCCGGCTGCGGGAACGGAGGTCGCGGCGGGAGCTGCACCCTCGGCTGCTGGAGCGCCTGAGGCGGCGGGAACAGCGGTTGTATCCGGCTGGGCAGCGGCCGAATCCGGGGGGCTCACGGGTGTTACCTTGGCCGCGGCGGATTTGGCCTTATGCTTGACAGGCTTGACCGGCTTGGCTGCGGCGGATTTGGGAGCGGAGGCAGGTTTCACAACGGCTTCCGTTGCTTTCACGGCGCTATCCGCGGCAATCACGTCGTTCACGGCGCCGGCAAAACCCAGCAGGGCCACTAATAGGAATGCGGTCGGCGCCATGATTCTCCGCATGCCTTCGGTTACCGCGTGAAGGGCGTCGCGTCGGGCCCGGAAAAGCCTATATTTCATTTTATTCTTCGAATCCAGAGGGTATTTTGATTATAAAAATGATTAAAATATCGGAAAGAGTCGATGACTTCATTCACAGGCTAGTGAAAATTAACATTTATTATCCGCAGGATGCGGGCTCTTGAATGTGAACCAGCAGGGCGGATGAAGGAAAAGCAGGTCGAACTACCCGAAGAGATCTCCCCGGAATGGGTTTCCCGGGAGCATTCCCGGCTCATGGAGGACTCTCAGGGCGGGATCCTGAAGCTGGATTGTCACCGCCTTCAAAAGCTGGACGCCCTCTCTCTGGCTTGGCTCGCCCACCTTCAGGAAACCCTGGAGAAGTCAGGCGGCCGCCTGGTCCTGGCCAAGCTTTCTCCGGAACTGAAAAAGGATCTGGCCAAGGTCACCTTGCCGGAACCGGAACAGGATAAGCCCAAGGAGGAACCGGGATTCGCCGCCGGTATCGGCGAGGTCGCCTCCAAGCTGGGCACGCAACTCCGGGACACCATGGTCCTGTTGTCCGAGTCCCTCTATTGGTCCACCGTCGCCGCCTTCAAACCCAAAACCACGCTTCGGGGGGACACCCTGAATCAGATGGTCCGGCTTGGGAGCACGGCCCTGCCCATCGTCCTGCTGCTTTCCACTCTGATCGGATTCACCCTGGCCCTGCAATCCGGCATCCAGCTGCAGAAGTTCGGCGCCACGGTGTTCCTGGCCAGCGGCATGGGTATCAGCATGGTTACGGAAATCGGGCCGGTGATGACCGCCGTGATCCTGGCCGGCCGCTCCGGCAGCTCCATTACCGCCGAGATTTCCACCATGGTGGTCCAGGAGGAAGTGGGAGCCCTGCACGCCATGGCCATCAACCCCATCCATTTCCTGGTGCTGCCCCGCTTCTGGGCCATGAGCCTGACCATGCCCCTGCTCACCCTATGCTCGGCCGCTTCCGGAATCATCGCCGGCCTTATCGTGGGAATGGTGTTCTTCCGGCTTTCGCCCGCGTCCTACCTGCACGAACTCAAGAATTCCGTGACCATAAACTACCTGGGCCAGGCCCTGGTGAAATCCCTGACATTTTCCTGGATCATCGCCCTGGTGGCGATCAACAAGGGCCTGAATGTGCGCGGAGGCGCCGATGCGGTGGGCAAAGCCACCACCTCCTGCGTCGTGACCTGCATTTTCACCATCATCCTGGCGGATGCGGTGTTTTCCTTTATCTTTTACTACTGATGATGCGCGCTGAAATCGAAGAGAGAAGTCAAAGGGCGAAGTTCAAAGTGCAAAGCGCAAATTTGAAGACTCCAATTACGACCCTTGGAAGCGGCAGCCGATCGCTCCGCCGTTCGCCCGAGCCGCCCATTTTCATCTCTTTTCCCCACTTTGACTTTTGCACTTTGCACTTTGAGCTTTGCATTCTATGAACGCGACCGCGAAGCTCAAGCTCGAGCATCTGAAAGCCGGTTACGACGGCAAGATCGTCCTGGAGGACGTTTCCATGGAAGTGGCCGCAGGGGAAATCCGCATCATCCTGGGCGCATCCGGTTGCGGCAAATCCACCTTGCTTAAGGCCGTCATCGGCCTCGACAAACCCCTGGGCGGAACCATCAGCATCCTCGGCAACGCCGTGGACTGGGCGCAGGGCGGGCCTACCAACGATTTGATGAAACGCCTGGGCGTGCTGTTCCAGGGGGGCGCCTTGCTCTCCTCATTGACCGTCGGCCAGAACGTGGCGCTGCCTCTGCGCATCCACAATCCCGGCCTGCCTTTGCCGGTGGTGGAAGAGCTGGTGCGGCTCAAGCTGGAGCAGGTGAAGCTGGGCCATGCCTATGCCAAACTTCCGAACGAACTGTCCGGCGGCATGCGCAAGCGCGCGGGCCTGGCGCGGGCCATCGTGACCGATCCCGAATTGCTGTTCTGCGATGAACCTTCGGCGGGTCTGGATCCCGTGACCTCACGCGGACTGGACGATCTGCTGTTGGAATTGCGCGACAGCCTGGGCATCACCATGGTGGTGGTGACGCATGAACTGGACTCCATACGCACGCTTTGCGATCGCATGACCTTCCTCTCCGGCGGCAAGGTCGCCTTCGACGGGACGTTGGAAGCGGCGGAATCGCAAGGCCCGCAGGAGGTCAAGGACTTCCTGGACCGCAAGCCGGCGGAAGTCAAGCATACCGGGCGCGCCGTCGCGTTCAATCTGGAGGACGCATAATGGACGTGAGCAAGGCCGAGAAGACCCGCTTGGGGATCTTCCTGATCGGAACCTTCGCGCTCCTGGCCGTGGTGCTTTTCATCATGGTGGGCAAGAAACTTCTCGCCAAGAAGGTTCCCTATTACACCAAGCTGTCCGAATCGGTGAGCGGCCTGGAGCTGGGAACCCCGGTGAAGCAGAACGGCGTGGAGGTGGGCAACATCGAGTCCATCGGCACGGATTCCGCCGACATCACCAAATCCGTGGTCTATTTCAAGGTGGCCAAAGGCACGCCCATGAAATCAGACATGCTGGCCTCCATGGGCAGCTACGGCATCACCGGCCTCAAGTACCTGGAAATCACCGGAGGCAGCTACGCTTCAACCGACGTGCCTCCCGGAGGCGAAGTGAAATCGGAGTTGAGCACCCTGGGCAAACTCACCTTGCGGGCGGACTCCATCGCCTACAAGATCGACCGCCTGCTGGGCACCGCCATCTCCTTGACCGAGTCCCAGAACCGGCAGCAGTTGGAGAAGCTGGTCTCGAGCTCGGCCAGCCTGAGCGCCTCCATGGACACCTTGGCCAAGGACATCAGCCGCGTCAAGCCCGGCAAGCGCCTGGACAATATCCTGACGTCGATGGAAGGCGCCACCTCCACCCTAAAGACCAAAATCCAGAAGATGGAAGTGGAGCAGACCGTGCATGAATACCGTAAAGCCGCGGAAGGCCTGACCGGCGTGACCCAGAAGGTGGATCTGACCGTGCTGCGCGTGCAGGAGGACCTGGCCCAATCCATGAGCAACCTGAAAGAGACCATGAAGAACATGAACGCCTTCAGCCGCCAGATCAAGGAGAATCCCTCGATCCTCCTGCGCGGCGAAGAAAAACAGGAGCGCCACAAATGAGAGTCGCGCGCGTCCTGAAATACCTCCCCTACGCCGCGGGCGCGCTGCTGCTTGCCGCGTGCGGCTTTTTCGCCAAGACCCAGGTGACGCAGTACTACCTGCTGGACTACCTGCCCACGCCCCCTAAGGAACGCGTCGAAAAGGGTCCTTATCCCTATGTGGTGCGCGTGCGCGATTGCAGCATCGCGGAAGCTTATCGCCGCAGCCAGATCGTCTACCGGCAATCGGCCAATCAGGTGGAATTCTACGGCCTGCATCTCTGGGCGGTGGATCCGGACCGGATGGTCAACGATCTGCTGATAAAGCATCTCAAGGCGGCCGTGCTTTTCGACAACGTGACCCGCTCCATCGAGAATTACGTCCCGGATTTCTTCCTCTCCTGCGACATCCAGGGCATCGAGGAATACGACAGCAAGGAACAATGGTACGCCCACATGGCCATCGAATACCAGTTGGAGAACGCCAAGACCAACCAGATCGTGTGGAAGAAGCTGTACGATCTGCGCAAGAACGTCGCCAAGCAGGAACCGGTGTACATCGTGCGGGAGCTGTCCAACCTGGTGGAGAACATCAATGACCGGCTGGTGAAGGAGTTGGAAGTGGTGCTGGACGAGTCCAAGTACAAGACCCTTACGCGCAGGGACTCGGTGGCGGCCGACACGGTTTCGAAAAGGTCCAAGCCATAGGGAGCACCAAGCCGATGCGTCCCCTTCCCACTGCGCTGATCTCCGCGATCCTATTCGCAGTCCTCGCGGCGGCCCAGGCCGCGTATGCGGTTCCCATCGGCGATCTGCCCGGGGAGGACATCTCCACCGGCGATCTGGAGAAATCGGAAGCCCTGGTCAAATCGAAATCCCAGCCGGCGCGGCAAATCCACAATTGGCTGGCCCCGGCCGTGGAGGATCAGCTTTCCCGGGACGGCACCCTGATCCCGCTGGGCAAAGGCGCGGTGTTCGTCCCCACCTATTCGGAACCGCGGCGCGAGCCGGAAGTCACGGTCTACTCGACCCACGGCAGGCTCGTGAAGGCCGGCCAGCCCGGTGAGCGCCTCCTCCTCGATTCCGGATCCTACGTCCTGCGCATCGGCTCCGGCACGTCCGTCCAGCAGATGCCCGTCGACGTGACCATCGAAGAGGGCCATACTACCGTGGTCCCGCCGGACTGGGGCGGCCTGATCGTGGAGACCCTGACGGCGGACGGCGCGTACATCGACGGACAATACGAAGTGATCCGCATGGAGAAATGGATCAATTACGGCAAGGGCCACGGCCTCAAGCAGGAACGCTTGCAGGACATCAAGGCCTGGATCCTGCCTCCCGGACTCTACCGGATCAGCAAGCCGGGCGAAGGCTTCAACTCCCTGCGCAACTACGTCACGGTCCAGATCAATGCGGGAGAACTGGCCCAGGTGGAATTGATCTACGACAAGGAAGTGAACGGCGAGCTCATCTCCGGCGGCCTCAAGTCCCTCAACGCGCACCTGAAGGTGGGCAGCAATTGGACCTATGGATTGCGGGCGGGCGGCAACGTGGATCTCACGCGCAACACCGATGACGCCGACGTGCGGAAAGAGGCCATGCAGGTCACCAGCGATCTGCGCGTCCGGGCCCAGTTCGACAATATCAGCTATCTGGGGACCACCGAGCTGCTGTTCCAGGACAACTTCATCAAGGAGCGCGGCCACCCATTCAACGTAAACTCCGATATCGCGGAATTCCGGACCATCTGGATCCGCCGCCTCAATTCCTGGCTCGGACCTTATATTCGCGGCACCGTGGACACGCATATCTTTGAAAAGTATTCGGCGAAGGACACAGTCACCATCGCCGAATACGTCGGCGTTGATACGGCGGGCAACCCCGTGAAGGTGACCCACCTCGATTCGAGCCGCTCATTCCTTGTAGCGCCCGCGCTCGATCCCATCATTTTCCGTGAAGGTGTGGGTGTTAACGTCGAGTTCATCTCTAAATACTACTTGGAAGCCACGGCCCAAATGGGAATGGCAACGCATCAGACTCTGGTGGACGGCAGCTATACGGGCAATTCCCAGAACGAATACACGCTCAACAAACCCATTTATGTAATCGGCGCGGAGGGCAACCTGAACGCCACCATGCGCCTGGGATCCCAAATGACCCTGGATCTGCGCCTGGAAATGTTCGCGCCGAATGCTTCGCCATCGCGACTCCAGTTGGTCGATCTTACAACGGATTTCCGCTTCTTCCTGAGCCGCAATCTCGAAGTAGGCTATCTGTACCAGGTGACCCAGACGCAGACGGATGCAAAGAACCGCTTCCCCAGTTCCCACAGCATCTCGCTCCGGATTTCCTTCAACTATTGAACCGGCCGCGAGGTCCGGAGGCGGCTCCATCGGGCCGGACCTATGTCCGGGAATCCCGTATCCGGTTTCCGGGGAACCCGGTCCTAGCCGGGGAACCTGGATCTAGTAGAGGACCAAGCGCTGTCTGACGGCCGCGCGACCCGCGATTTCCAGTTCCAGCAAATACATCCCGCACGGGAAACCGGAACTGGAGAAACGACCCCGGTTCAGTCCCGCGGCCAGCGTCCCGGAGAATACCTCCGTGACACGGCGGCCGTCCATCGACCTTAGCGAGATCCGCGCCGCGGCCGACGTCCCCATATCCAGCGCATAGGCAAAGGCGCCCTCGCCCAACGCCTGGGCCCGGATATTCGGCCCGCCGCGTCCGTCCGGCCGCGCGACCGGGCGGGAGACGAGCTGCGTGGGCCTGCTTTGGCTGATGGTGTATTTGATGGTCTGGCTGCCCGTGCCGCCAAGATTGATGGCCAGGGGATGGCATTCCACGCCGGGAAACGGGCTCCAGTATTTGGCCTTGTCCTCGCCGGATGCCAGGGTGAAGGGCCCGGAGCTGGAGGTAACGCGCACTTCCCAGATCCCCCCTTCCGCCGTAGTGATATGGAAGACGCTGTCCCCCGCCAGGGCGTAGGTGTTGCCTGGATTGTCCACGAAGGGTTCCACGATGCGGATCCCGGCCGCGGAGGAAACCGTGATCTCGCTCGCATAGGAATCGGCGGAAAACCGGTGCGCCCAGGTGAAGGCCGCGCCCGCCGCGCCATTGATGTCCTTCAGGACCCCCGTGGCCGTGGCCTGGTAACCGTTGCCATCCGCCGCCACCACCAGAGTCGCCTTGTCTTCGTAGAGATTGGTCGTATAAGGCGCACCCGGTTTTTCGATGCGGGCCGTTAGCGGCAGCAGCGCGCCTTCCGTGGGCATGTGCATGTCTTCTTCGCGGGTGTAGTCGGTTTGTGAGGAGACCTGCAGGAAGCCCAAGGGGCCGTACCCTTCGAACCAGAGATTGGTGATGCTTCCGCCCCTCACCACTTCGGAGCGGGAGTATTGCCCGATCTCCCCGTAGGTGGTGATGGTCGCCATGATCTTATCGGTGCGGATGAGCGCGGTCTTGGCGGTGGGAAAATACTGGAACCAGTTCTTGGTCTCGGACGGAATGGGCGCGGTGGCGGCGGCGGCGGGCGCATATTCCAGGGCCGTGGCCAGGCTTTGCGCCCGGGCGAAGCTGGAATAGATGCAGGGCGTGTTGGTGGTCGCGTGTCGGGAGGCATGCGGTCCGTAGACTTCCAGGTTCTTGGCGCCGATGTAATTGCCGGCCAGGAAATCCACGCTCAATTGCGCGCCGTGGTTGAAAGCGGGATCCTGGTCGGCCAGCAAGGCAAACGTGAAGGGAATGCCGGGAGCGGTCTTGGTGCCGCTTTCAAAAGTCCACTTGAAGGAACGCGTGCCCCAGGAATTGTCGATGGCGCCGTTCGGGTACATGAATTTTTGGTGGACCTTGAGGACGCGCGCAGCGAAATCCACATAGGTCTTGTTATTGGTGAGGATGCCGTACAAGGCGATGTAGCCGATGGACTGGGCGATGTTGTATCCCATGTCGATGCCCTTGCCCTCGCCGATGATGAAGTCCGAGGCATCCACGGAGGCCACGGTCGTGACCATCAGCGAGGCGGCCTTGGCCATCCATTTGGCGGGCGGATTGGGAATCACGGTCGCGGCCTGCTTGAGCGCCACCGCGCCTGTGGGCAGATAGTTGAGATTGCCCTTGGGGAAGTTCGCCTCGATCCAATCGGCGGATCGCGTGATGGATTTGACCCACGCGGCACTCTCCGCGGGCGTTAGACGATCCTTGAGGATGGCATAGGCCCCGGCCATTGAGATCAATTGGTCGGCGGTGGTGCCGTCCCAGCCGTCGTAGTTGGGCCAAGCTTCGCCCCAAGCGCCGGCGGCGTTCTGGATCGTGATCAGCCAGTTGCCCAGCTTCACCGCACCGTCCGCGTACTTGACGTCCTTGGTCCGTTTATAGGCGACGGCGAAAGGATATACGGCTTCCGCGCCGCGCGAATGGGTGGGATGGCTGTCCGGGTTGGTGCTCGGGCAGACCAGCGCGCCGTAGTTCTTGTCCCCCACCGTCAGGTTCTGGGTGGCGAGCAGGCCGTCGCTGAGCTTGATCAGGGCGCCTTGATAATCGGGCGCCGCCGAGACATTGCCGGACAAGGCCGCTATCATCGATGGGAGCATGAACGCCGCGGAACCCGAGTAAATCGTCGGCAGGAACGCGGACAAGTATCCGGACACAAACCCCGCGGAAAGGAATCGCTTCAACATCGGAACCCCACGCTTTCAAAAGCCGCATGGCGCGGCGGATTTCCCCCCGCCTCCAATCTAATCCGGGAGGGGCGTGGGGATGCCGGATTACCGGGCCCAATTCGCCATTTCTTGTTTCGCTTGGAGCGCGAATCCTTGCGCCTCCGCTAAGCTCGCAGGCGCAACCGCCTGCGGAGTCGGAAAAAATTGGGACGAAGCAACAACGCCCGGAACGATCAGAACCGGAGGGTCCAGGAGAAAGAATGGGAGAAGGGTTGGAGAAGGGCGCGAGGATTTCGCGGAACCGCGACTGGAGGCCGGAAAATCCCCCGGCGGCGCTTGGGGGAGGCGAGGCTCTAGGCGGTATCCAAAATGCGGAGATACGCTTCGGCTACGGCGGGAAAACTCCAGGGATAACGGTTGTGATCCACGTGATGGCCAGACTGCAATGCGGCCGTGGCCAGCTTGACCAGCGACTCCGGCCCCGCGTAGAGTTCCAGGGGCGCGCCTTGCTCACGCAGGGAACGGGTCAGGGGAATATCGGCCGCCAGGATGGGTTTGCCCAAGTGCAAAAGATGCAAGAGGGAACCGCTGTTGCTTTTGAACCGCATGGGAGCGAGGAAGAGATCGCACAAGCGAAGATGGGCCGCCAAGGCGCCTTCCGGAACATACCCCGTAACCCGCACGCGACCCTCGATCCCGCGACCCGCCTTCTCCCGATCCAGCCAGGCTTCCACCGTCCCGCCGCCGCGCGTATCGCCGCCCCGCGGTCCTCCGAGGATCAGCAGACCCACCTCTTTGTCCAAGGAGGCAAGCAGATCCCATGCGGCGCCATAGTCGAGACCGGGGTTGAGGAAACCGAAAATGCCGATCACGCGCCGAATCGACTCCGGGAAGAAATCCGTCCGCCGCGGGACCACGGCTGCCGGATCCGAACCGGCGGCGCCCGTTCGCGCCTGCGGTTCCGACGGAACGAAAAATGCATGGGGCACCGGGTCCAGGATCCGGCCGGGATCCGCGCCCGGAAGAGATCGCAGGATCTCCGCTCCCGGCAGGGACAACGGTATCACGCGATGCGCCCCGTAGCCCATCGCCTGCAGGCGCTTCTCCCGCGCATATTCACGGTGGGACCACCGGTAACGCAGGCGTTTCGCCCACAACAGCGGTGGGAAGGCCGAGCGCAGGCCAACGTACGGAAAGGCGAAGGGATCTTCCGCGTAGACTTCATGGGGGACCGCGAAGACGCGACCGGGATGGCGTGCCGAAAGCCCGGGGACGAATTCCGGATCCGGGACCAGGGAGCGCTCGTACTGGACCAGGATGGCGCGGCAGTCCGTGAGCGCGGCCGAAGCCAAGGCTTCACGGAAAGGGACGAAGACGAGTTCGCACCGTTCCGCCAGGGCCGCGCCCAGTCGCGCGGTGTAATCCGCGATGCCGCAGGGCTGGGTCTGATCCGGGCCCACCAGGCCGATGCGGAGACGGGAGGACATGGGGGAATTATACGGTTATTCGATGGGGTGGGTCGCGAAGAAGAATGGATGTGGAAAGGGTGGGACGGGTTTTGGAATTGCCACGTTTAATTTGCCTCACGTCTGGAGTCGGGGGTCGGGAGTCTCGAGCAAAACCGGTTTAGCGATCTGGGAATCCTTAATGGTTGAGATAGCTTGGACGCGGCGCCGAATTTGTAGCGGTCGTCACCGCTCGCGAGCGCACGTTCGCTGCGGCAGTAACCGCTCGGCAGGGGCCTCGCTCCCGTCTCGCAGCCCACCGGGCTGCTCGATCCCGGCTCACAGCCCCTTTTGGGCTGTTCGCTGCGCCGCCGTTCGCCCGAGCCGCCCAAATCCTTTGTGTTTCCCGGTTTTGCTCGAGACTCCCGACCCCCAAAGCGCGGCCACAGGGATCCGGACTCCAGACGGGGACCTGCCTGATGCACTACAACATCAAGTCCCGCTACGGGTTTCCCGAGGCCTCTTCTCTTATTTGTGTTTTCTCTGCGCACGCTCGGACATGACCACGGTTTCCGGCGGGACCGAGGAGGTAATCCAGCAGTTACCACCGATCACACTGCCCTTGCCGATGGTGGTCTGGCCGCCCAGCACGGTGGCGCCCGCGTAGATGGTGACATTGTCTTCGATATTGGGATGGCGCTTGATGCCCTTGATGGGGTTGCCGTCCGCGTCCTTGGGGAAGCTGAGGGCGCCCAGGGTCACGCCCTGGTAGAGCTTGACGCCGCGGCCGATGACGGCCGTCTCGCCGATGACGACGCCGGTACCGTGATCGATGAAGAAGCCGGGGCCGATGGAGGCGCCGGGATGGATGTCCGAACCGGTGCGGGAGTGCGCGACCTCGCTCATCATGCGCGGGATCAGGGGGACGCCGGAGCGGTAGAGCTCATGGGCGATGCGATGGACCGTGATCGCCTGTACGAAGGGATAGCTCATGAGCACTTCCACCACCGAACCCGCGGCGGGATCGCCTTCGTAGGCGGCCAGCAGATCCAGGCCCAGCACCTGGCGGATTACCGGCAGGGATTCCAGCAGTTGCCCGGCCACCTCCGCGCCCTTGGCCGCGTTCGCGCCACAGCGGGGATCGTTTTCCAGGAGCGGATTGGAAATGGAATCCCGGTAGTCCAACGCCATGGCAATCTGATGGGACAGGGATCCGCGCACCGAGGCCAGGCTTTGCAGCAGAAAGTCGCCGAGCTCGCCTTCGTTCACCACTTGGTTGCCGAACACGCCGGGGAACAGCACCGCCAGGAGTTGATCCAGCACCTGGGCCACGGCATCCCGGCCGGGCAGTTGGCAGCCCTCCCAGATGTTGGCGAGATGGTCCCCGGTGATGGCCTGGCCGAGCTTGCCGGCTAGGCGTTCCAATGCGTCTTTATCGCTGCTGTGCATACTCATGGTTCCTGGCCGAAATATACTTGCAAAGCCCCGAGGCTCACACCCGCGGCACCTGCGGAGACCGGTCGATCCAAGCTGCCGCAGCCCTGGACGCGGCCACGGAGGACCGTCACCAACCTCCACCGAACGCTACGGACCTACGCGTGCCTACCCTTGGTCTCCGGAATGCCCGCCTGGAAATTCTATTTTAGCCCTGCATGGCGGAAAATGCGACCGTGGCGGTCGACGCCGGTTTTTCCTCTTGGAAGGCCGCCGCAATTGCTGCCGCGATGAGCGCCGGAAACGGGAGACGTCATGAAGATCTGGATCGACGAAAACATTCCCATGGGCAAGGAGGCCTTCGCCGCCCACGGGGAAACGGTTTCCTTCGCGGGCCGGGGGCTCGCGCAGCGGGATATCCTGGAAGCCGACGCGCTCATCGTCCGCTCGGTGACCAAGGTAGACGCGGCCATGTTGGAAGGCACCCCCGTGCGCTTTGTCGGCACCGCCACCATCGGCACCGATCATATCGATCTCGCCTACCTCAAGTCGCGCGGCATCGGCTTTTCCTCCGCGCCGGGATGCAATGCCAACTCCGTGGGCGAATACGTCACGGCCGCCCTGACATGGCTGGAAATCCACAAGGGCTTTTCCCTGCACGGCAAGACCCTCGGCATCATCGGCCACGGGCATGTGGGCAAACAGGTGGAACGCAAGGCCAAGGCCTTGGGTCTGCGCGTGCTCAAGTGCGATCCCCCTTTGCTCGGCCTGGCCCGCGCAACGGCCGCGGCCGCTGCGGCAAGCACAGCCGCCTCGACAAGCGAAGGCGCCAAACACGACCCAGGCGAAGACTTCGGTTACACCAGCCTCGCGGATCTCCTCGCGCAAAGCGACATCGTCACCCTGCATGTCCCCTTGATCAAGAGCGGCCCTCATCCCACCTTGCGCCTCGCAAACACGGACTTCTTCGCACGCCTCACCCGCCCCATCGTCCTGCTCAACACCTGCCGCGGAGAAGTCATCGACGATGCCGCCCTGGTTGCGGCCATGGACGCGGGAAAAATCCGCCACTTGATCCTGGACGTCTTCACCGGCGAACCCCGCATCGATCAAGCCCTCGCCGCCCGGGCCGATCTCATCTCGCCGCATATCGCCGGCTATTCCCTGCAAGGCAAACTCAACGGCACCACCCAGGTGGCCCAGGCCTTCCGCGCCTTTTTCGGATTCAACACTACGTGGGCGCCCGTCTTCCCTGCCCCCGCGCAGCCGGAAATCGTCTATCCCCCCCCCGGCACGGAATCCGCTGCCGACTCCGCTCCCATCTCGGACCAAGCCTTCCGGCAACAGTGCGTCGCCGCCGCCTACGATCTACCCGCCGATGCCCAGCGCCTGCGCGCCTCCTTTTCCGATGCCGAAGCCGGCAGGGCCTTCGATCGCCTGCGGCGCGATTATCCCATTCGTCACGAATTCCCCTCATATTGCGTAAAGCGCTTACCTCCGGAAAAGCGGGAACTGGGGTTTCACCTCCGTGAATTGGGATTCCAGGTAGGCTGAAGCCCCATTCCCTGGCGGGCTCCCGCGAATTCGCCGGAAAAAACGCTTACCGCCCCTGGCTTCGAAAACTTTCCAAACTTCCGTGTGCCCATGAGATTGCGGTTTTATAGGTGGAGATTTTTTGACGAATCCATTACCTTAGCAACAGGGTCTTGCGCGACATTGAGAGATGCTCGTAAAATCCCCGGGTGATTCGGGACGGCCGCTTTGGAAACCCTAAGGGGAATCCTCGCTAACCAAGCGGCGGGAACCAGAAGAAATCGAGAATGGTCGGGAGCCTGGACGAAAAGGCGTGGGGCTATTTTGTTCATAGCCGGGATCCCCAAGACAGCCCTGAAAGGACTGCCATGAAGAACATGCTTTCCCAGCAGACTCCGGTCCGCTCCCTCCTCAAGATCCGGCCCTTGGCCATCGGCTTGTTGGACAAGCGGAAAATCCGCTATTGGGACTCCCTGGACAAGCCCCTCGGCGATCTGTTCCGCAGGGACAGCGGCCGACCTGCGGTCGGCATGGAGGATTTCCTGGACGAAGTCTCCTACGCGCGCGTTCCCGCCCCGGATACGGACTGGAGCGCCATGCCCCTGTACATGCTCGTCGACTTCCTCACCCATGAGCACCGGGACCTGATGCTGCAAGAAGTCTCGGATATCTCGCACCTGTTCGACATCCACACCCTGTCCGATTCGGACGAGTCCGTGGACCTGCGCAAACTGCAACACGCCTTCCAGAGTTGGATCAAGGATTTCCAGGCCCATATCGACAAAGAGGAAGGCTACCTCTTCCCCAAGGTCCTCCGTTACGAAGCCTGCCTCAAAGACAAGAACGTGCATCCGGAATTCCACCGCGGCTCCATCCAGGACTATATGGCCACCTTGGCCGCCCAAGAAGGCCGGCAGTTCTACGCCGAATGCACCATCCTGGCCGGACGCATGCGCGCCCATGAACTGGCCCACCCCGCCTCCATCGCCGCCCGGGAACTGGCCGAGCTCTTCGAACGCCTCCGCGACAAGCTCAACGCCCATTTCGAGCTCGAGACCAACTCCCTCTACACCGTCGCCCGGGAACTCGAGCGCAGCCTCTACAACAAATCCATCAACGGGGACCCCGCCGTGGTCATGCACCACCGCGGACCCATGGATTCCGGGATTATGAAATTGGACGAAGGGTGATGCCCCCGAAGCGGGGGAGAGTGCAAAAGGCAAAATGAAAAGTGAAAAATGAAAATTTGAAGAATAAGACTGGAATTGGGCGGCTCGGTCCAACGGCAGGGCAGTCCTTAGCCGCCTCCTAGCGGTCCCAAGCCATCTGACACCCCTTCTTTTCGCCTCCTGGAAGCGGTTTTAAGGCGAGCCATCAAGGCTCGCTGTTAGGGAAGCCGCCCTGCCGTTTGCTCCGGGCGCCCCTCCCTGCTTTCCCTCTCCCCTCCCCATTTTGCACTTTTCATTTTTCACTTTTCATTTTGAGTTCTATCTTCCGCCCCATCCCCCCTGTAAACTCTCCCGTCACCCTGTAAATAAAGGTCCCCAGCTCCCTGGACCCCCCTCTCCGGCTTGAGAATCCGGCCCCGACCTATTACATTGAAACGTCTCAAAATTCGGGTTTTTTCCACAGATCCAGGTTGCAAGCGATCAATATCAAGGGAGTTCCATATGGCGAAGGCGCCTAAATACGTTTACCACTTCGGCAAGGCCAAAACCGACGGCGACACGTCGATGAAGAACCTGCTCGGCGGCAAGGGCGCCAACCTGGCCGAGATGTGCCGCATCGGCCTTCCGGTGCCTCCCGGCTTCACCGTCTCCACGGAAGTCTGCACCTACTATTACGACAACAAACGCACCTACCCCACCGTCCTCAAGGCGCAAATCGCCGAGGGCGTGAAGATCATCGAAGCCGAAGTCAAGGCCAAGCTCGGCGATCTCAAGAACCCGCTGCTGGTCTCCGTGCGCTCCGGCGCCCGCGACTCCATGCCCGGCATGATGGATACCATCCTCAACCTCGGCCTCAACGACGAGACCGTCGTGGCCCTGGCCAACAAGACCAAGAACGAGCGCTTCGCCTGGGATTGCTACCGCCGCTTCGTGCAGATGTACGGGGACGTGGTGCTCGGCGTGCAGAAGGCTCCGGGCGAAGACCATGAGCCCTTCGAAATGGTGATCGAGAGCATCAAGGAAGATCGCCATGGCGATAAGGAGATGGACGATACCAAGCTCACGGTCGATGACCTGAAGGAAATGGTCAAGCGCTTCCAGATCCTCATCAAGGAACGCACCGGCAAGAGCTTCCCCAAGGATCCCTGGGCCCAGCTGGAAGGCGCCATGGGCGCCGTGTTCGGCTCCTGGATGAACGATCGCGCCATCGTGTACCGCCGCAAGTACAACATCCCCAGCGAATGGGGCACCGCCGTCAACATCCAGGCCATGGTCTACGGCAACACCGGCGACAATTCCGGTTCCGGCGTGGCCTTCACCCGCGACCCCGCCACCGGCGAGAAGGTCTTCTACGGTGAATTCCTCATCAACGCCCAGGGCGAAGACGTCGTGGCCGGCGTGCGCACCCCGCAGCCCGTGGTCGAGATGATCCAGAGCATGCCCAAGGCGTACAAGGAGCTCGACCGGATCCGCACCACCCTGGAGAAGCACTTCAAGGACATGCAGGACTTCGAGTTCACCATCGAGGACGGCGTCGTGTACATGCTCCAGACCCGTAACGGCAAGCGTACCGGCGTCGCCGCCGTGCGCATCGCCTGCGAAATGGTCGCGGAGAAATTCATCGACTGGGAAACCGCCGTGATGCGCGTGCCCGCCGATCAGCTCGACCAGATCCTGGCCCCGATCTTCGATCGCAAGGCCCTGGCCTCGACCACCGTCATCGCCACCGGCCTTCCCGCCGGCCCCGGCGCCGCTTCCGGCAAGATCTACTTCAACGCCGAAAAGGCCGTGGAAGCGGCCGACAAGGGCGAGAAGGTCCTGCTCGTGCGCGTCGAGACCTCGCCTGAGGATCTGCGCGGCATGATCGCGGCCGAAGGCATCCTGACCGCCCGCGGCGGCGTTTCGTCCCATGCCGCCCTGGTGGCGCGCCAGATGGGCAAGGTCTGCGTGTGCGGCGCCGCCGCCCTGCATATCGACTACGATACCAAGACCCTCAAGGTGGACGGCAAGACCTTCAACCAGGGCGACTTCCTCTCCATCGACGGAACCTCCGGCAACGTCTACGCCGGCCAGGTCAAGACCGCTCCCTCGGAAGTGGTGCAGGCCCTGGTCCAAGGCGATGCCGAGGCCCTCAAGAGCCGTACCTACAAGAACTTCGCCCAGTTGATGAAGTGGTGCGGACAGGCTTCCCGCATGGACGTGCGCACCAACGCGGACAATCCCGAGCAGACCCGCCAGGCCGTGGCCTTCGGTGCGGTCGGCATCGGCCTCACCCGCACCGAGCACATGTTCTTCGAAGGCGACCGTATCGACGCCATGCGCGAGATGATCCTGGCCGACAACGTGGACGCGCGCAAAGCCGCCCTGGCCAAGCTCCTGCCCTACCAGCGCGAGGACTTCCTGGGCATCTTCAAGGCGCTGGCCGGCTATCCCGCCACCATCCGCTTCCTGGATCCCCCGCTGCATGAGTTCCTGCCCAACAGCAAGGAACAGCAGATGGATCTGGCCCGCAAGCTGAGCATCCCGGTCGAGAAGATCATGAACCGCGTGCACGAACTGCATGAGTTCAATCCCATGCTCGGCTTCCGCGGCTGCCGCCTCGGCATCAAGTACCCGGAAATCACCGAGATGCAGGCCCGCGCCGTCATCGAGGCCGCGGTCGAAGCCAAGAAGGCCGGCATCAAGGCCAAGCCGGAAATCATGATCCCGCTCGTCGGGTTCAAGAAGGAACTGGATCTGCAGATCGCCGTGGTCCATGAAGTGGCCAAGGCCGTCCAGGCCGAACAGAAGATCAAGGTCGAGTACAGCGTCGGCACCATGATCGAAATCCCGCGCGGCGCCCTCACGGCCGACGAGATCGCCGAGACGGCCGAGTTCTTCAGCTTCGGCACCAACGATTTGACCCAGACCACCTTGGGCATGAGCCGCGACGATTCGGGCTCGTTCCTCCAGCCGTACATCGAAGTCGAAATCGTGAAGAAGAATCCCTTCGCGTCCATCGACCAGACCGGCGTGGGCCAGCTCATGCAGATCGCGATCGAGAAGGGCCGCAAGACCCGTCCCGGTATCAAGCTCGGCATTTGCGGCGAACACGGCGGCGATCCGGACTCGGTGAAGTTCTGCCACAAGATCGGCCTGAATTACGTCAGCTGCTCGCCCTACCGCGTTCCCATCGCCCGCCTCGCCGCCGCCCAGGCCGCGGTGCAGGAAGCCATGGACGCGAAGAAAGGTGGAGCCAAGGTCGCCGTTAAGGCTCCGGCGAAAGCCGTAAAGGCCGCGGCTCCCAAGGCCTCCAAGCCCGCTGCCAAATCGGTCGCCAAAGTCAAGGCAAAGGCGTCGGCCAAGCCCGCGAAGAAAGCCCCCGTCAAGATCGTGGCCAAAATCGTGGCGAAGCTCGCGCCCAAAGCAGTGGCTAAAGCCGCCGCCAAAACCGTCGTAAAGCCAGCCGCAAAGGCGAAGGCCAAGCGCGAAATGGCCATGGCCTGATCCCAAGCAGGATCGCTCCCGCCATGCGGTGAGCGGTCCGCTTCCGCTCCCGCGCCGGGGGTGGAATCATGCCCGACTCTCCAAGGTCTCCGGGTACGGATCGAAATCGGTCCTTCCCGGGGATTTTTTTTTGGACCGTTTTTCCCCGACGCCTTGTCGTACAGTACCGCGCCACCCGCCCGCATCTGTACCCATTCACCCATTATCGCCTGTGGGTTTAATTCGGCGCCTCCGCCATGGATGCCGGCTTCGACTTGGGGTAAGATATCCACATATGCGGAGATTCGAAGAGCTGGACGCGTTGCGGGGCATTGCCGCATTTTCCGTAGTCCTGAGCCATCTGACGGCGATGTGGCCGCAGAAGGACCTCGGTTTCAGGTTCGGAGCCACCGGCGTCGACCTGTTCTTCATCATCAGCGGCTTCGTGATCCTGTTGACCTTGGACGGGAAGAAGACCGGCATGGATTTCGTCGTCAGCCGTTTTTCCCGTCTCTATCCGGCGTATTGGACGGCCGTGTCCCTGACCACCGCGGCCGTGTTCGTGCGGCATGGCTGGGATCCGGTAACGCAAGTCATCGCGCCGTCGCGCTTTCTGGCCAACCTGACCATGGTGCAACACTACCTTCGCAGCGCCGATATCGATGACGTCTATTGGACCCTGGTGATCGAGTTGTCCTTCTATGCGGGAATGCTGATCCTGTTCCTGCTCAAGGGGATCAAGCATGCGGAAGCGATTGGAGCCGGATCGCTCCCTTTCGCCCTGGTCTTCCATTCAAGTTGGATGAAAACCGGTTGGCCGCATGCACATGACTTTCTGATCAATTGGCTCCCGATCGTCTGCTTTTTTCCCTTGTTCGTAGCGGGAATCTGCTTCTACCGGATCCGGACGCGGGGAGCGAATCGCTGGCGATATGCATTGGTGGCGTTCTGTTACCTGACGCAATTGACCTTGTTCACGGAAGGGGGAATCAGCAGGTTCGTCGTGACCTTTGGGGAGTATGCGGCCATCCTTTCCATCTACTTCGCGTTGTTCCTCCTCTTCGCCCATGACCGGCTGCATTTTCTCGTCAACCGGATTACCCTGTTCCTGGGAAAAATCTCCTATAGCCTGTACTTGTGCCACCGATACCTCGGCATGAGCCTCATCATGCCCTACCTGATCGACAAGCGCGGCGCCGGATTCTGGACCGCCTTTTTCATCGCCCTTTTTTCCGTAGTGGCAATCGCTTACCTGGTTAACCGATTCATCGAAACGCCCTGCATCCGGTACATCCGCGACAGATACAAGCACGTCGGACAACCCCACTCGTAAACACTTTTTTTGCGGGTTAAAAATTCCGCGGCCGGGGTTTACCTATGCTTGACCCCCTGTCGGAATTTTTGTCAAAAAGGTGGAGAAACAACGGGAATATTGGGAAAAACCCTAACTTTTAGCGGCGAGGCCAAAGTTTACCCAAAGCACCCGCAACCGGAACTTGGTATTATAGATAGTGCGTACTACCTTTTTCTTCGGTTCTTTGTGAAGGGGATGCTCATTTGAGATCCGAAATCGTAAAAGAATTGGAACACGCATTCGCATGCGGTGAGATGAACGATCTCAAAGCATCGATACTCCCGTTCATACGCACCAACCGCTCCAAACTGTTGCAGTTCATACAAGACTTCCAGCGCATCGAAGGGCCCCGTCCCCTCGAAATGCTCATCAAGGTCTTCATCATCCAGCACAACATGCCGTTCAACATGGCCCAGTACATGGCGAAGCAGTCCTCGACCATCCGCAAGGAAATCGACGGCGGTGAAGTGGACGACATGTCCAAGCGCCAGACCTGCGTGGCCGAATGGATCCGCCACAAGGCGGAAGCCCATCGCAGCACGTCCATGTTCCAGCAGGTGTTCTGCTTTGAAAAGTTGAAGGATGAATTGATGCCGCTGATCGAAGAGGAATTGAACTTCCACACGGCTTGATAGGACCGATAGCCCCGTCCCAGCGCCGAATCCAGGCGCCGAACCCCAGGAACTAAAGCGCTTCGCCGCCGGCCGGCTTGCGCAACAACAATCCCCGCTTCTGAATGCTCAGGAATCCCAGCAGGATTTCGCGCAAGCCCTGGGGCAATCCGCTGCCTTCATGCAGGCCCGTGCAAATGGCATCGGCGCCGGATTCGATCCCTTCGGCCCCGGCTCGGTCGGGACGTTCGGCGGTGCCGATATCCGAACCCGCGCCCGATGCTCCCAGGCGTGCCAGAGCGGCGACCTTTCCATCCGCGCCCCCGCCGGAAAGCCCGCGGTAGAAGGCCTTGAGGGCCGCGCCGGCGCCCGCGCCGAAGGGGAATTTGGAGAGGCCGATTTCATTGAGGCCGGCGAAGCGAAGCGGATCTCCCAGCGCCTTGGTAAAAGGCAGCACATCCTTGTCCACGCGCAGGCCGCCGCCGATGAAGGACCCCGCGCCGATGGAGACGTATTGATGGATGCCGGTCATTCCGGAAATCACCGCCGCCTTGCCGATATGCACATGGCCGCCCATCTGCACGCCGTTGGCGATGATGGCCAGGTCCCCGATCCTGCAATCATGCGCCACGTGCGTATAGGCCATGATCAGGCACTGCGATCCGATCACGGTCAATTCCGATGCCGCCGTACCGCGGTTCACGGTCGCGTATTCGCGGAGGTGGCTTCCCGCGCCGATGCGCACGCCGGTCTTTTCGCCGCGGTATTTCATGTCCTGCGGCGCGTTGCCCAGGATGACGCCGTCTTCCAGTCGCACGCCCGCTTCCAGGACCACGCCGGGATAGAGATGGCAGAATGGCCCGATGCGGATGCCGGGCGCGAGCCGCACGTCTTCGTCCAATACCGCGTAGGGACCCACCTCCAGATCGGGAGGCAGGTCCAGGGACGGATGGATGAGGGCGGTGGGATGGATGGCCATGGGAGGGGGGAGTCCAGACCCCGGACTCAGATCATGGAAGCTTTGATGATCGCTTCCGCCACCAGATCGCCGTCGATTTCCGCGCGCGTCTTGACCACGGCGAAACCGCGGCGGTACTTGTCCAGTTCGCCTTTGAGGGTGAGGACATGGCCGGGCCTGACGGGCTTGCGGAAGCGGCCCTCTTCGATGCCGGCGAAGGCCGGGCGCTTGCCCGCGGACTCCTCGGGGAAGGACAGCGCGACCAGGATGCAGCTGATCTGGGCCAAGGCTTCGATTTGCAGCACGCCGGGCATGACCGGTTCGGAAGGGAAATGCCCCGCGAAGAACGGCTCGTTGAAGCTCACGTTCTTCTGCCCCACGATGGACTTACCCTTGTCGAAGGAGATGATGCCGTCCACCAGCAGAAAGGGATAGCGATGGGGCAGGACCTTGAGGATGCCCGCGAAGTCCATGATGAACCTGGGGTTTTCCGATTTGAACAGGGATTCCGGGGTATCACCCATGGCGGAGGCTCTCCGAGCTGAAGTTGGAGGAGTAAAGGTAGTATCTATCGCGCGGCCGCTATCCTTTCGATCAGGATGTGGTTGATATGGTGCCCGCCGTTGCGGATTTCCACGTCGAGGGCCGGCAGGGCCAAGCCGAGCAGGGCCAGATCGCCCAATAGATCGAGGATCTTATGCTTCACCGGTTCCGCGTCCATGCGCCAGGCGGGACGGTTCAACAACGGGAACGGTCCTCCGGTCCAATCCTGATGGGCCCGCAACAGGTCCGCATGCTCGGCCTCCGACTCCGCCAGCAGCAGACCGGAATCCGCCTGGGCCCCCGCCATCAGGCCCTCTGCGCGGGCCTGAACCCATTCGCGATGGAAGACGAAGGTGCGGGCGGGCAGGATTTCCCGCCACGCCGTGGCGGCATTTTCCAGGAGAAAAGCCTGTCGCAGAGGCGCGCGATCCAGCTCGAAGCGGACGCGAAAGCGGTCGGCCGGGCGCACCCGGATAGACCCGTAACTCCAATGGTACTCCCAAGCCAGATCGCAGGGATACTCGGTCCACGCGGGACGGGCGGCGGCTTGCGGGGCCAGCCCGGCCAGGGCCTCCCGGAACGGCAACGCGCTCCCGTCCAGGCCGGGGATTTCCAGGGCATCGCACCGGACGTCCAACGGGAACCCGGAAAAGAAAAGCAGGGAGGCCAGGAGGTGTTCCGGGGTCCTGACCACGAGCCCTCCCCCGGCGGCGGCGGGATGGCTCAAGAGGGTCGAACGCCGTGCCGTGCGGTCCAGGCGGCCCATGTCTAGAACGCTCAGGCGGGTATCACCTGGCATTCCGAAGACCACCCCGTTGAAGCCGGAATCAGGCCGCAAAGCCAGGTCCAAGCGGGCGGGAAGGCCGCCGTGGAGGCCGACGCCGGAAAGGCTGGTTTGCGGGGAGTCAGGCATGGGGTTTCGGCATCAGGATTACCCCTAGAAACTAGGATTTTCCGGCGATTCCAGGGGATCCGGAGGGTTTGACCCGCCCAAATCCCTCCCCCGGATGTATCCTTAAGGAATACGTAAATCGGAGCTGCCTCCTTGGCCGATATGCGCCCTGGCGCTATACATTCTTACATGGATAAAGCCCGCACCGTTCCGGCCCCGCCCGACATTTTCCTGTTCTACGATTATCGCGCCTATCTCAAGGCCCTTTTCGATTTCAACAAGTCCCAATCGCGGCGGTTTTCCCACCGTTACATCGTGACCCGCGCCGGCTTCAAATCCCCAAATGTGCTGAAGAACGTCATCGACGGAAAGCGCAATCTCACCTTCGCCGCGGCCGAGCAATTCGCCAAGGCCTTCAAACTGGAAGGCGCCTCGAAGAAGTATTTTTTATCGCTGGTGCAATACAATCAGGCTGGGACCCCTACGGAACGGGAGAAGTTCTTCCAGGAACTGGTCGATATGCGCGCCCGGGAGAATCCCGCGCGCCTGGGCGAAAGGCAATACGACGTCTTTTCCCATTGGTGGCATCTGGCCATCCGGGAAATCGTCTCGCTGCCGGATTTCCAATTCTCGCCCGAATGGGTGTCCGACGCGCTTTCCCCGTCCATCACGCCGGACGAAGCCGCGGATTCCCTGACCTTGCTCAAGACCCTGGGTCTCATCGCCATGAACCGCGATCGCACCTGGACCCAGGTGGAAAAGACCATGGCCACGGACGCGCGTGTCAAATCCGTGATGGTCTCCCAGTTCCACCGCGAGATGATCCGCCTGGGCGGCGAATCCCTGTCGCGCTTCCCCGGCAAGGACCGTGAGATCAGCGGCACTACCCTGCGCGTGGCCGAAGGCGATCTGGAGAAGATCAAAACCTGGCTGCGCGAGTTCCGCATGAAAATCCTGGGCCTGGCCTCGCAAAGCGCCGGAGCCGATCAGGTCTATCAGTTGAACTTCCAATTCTTCCCGCTGGTCAAAGCCCGCAGAGGCAACGGCGGCAAGCATGCCGACAACCATGCCGGAGGGCTGTCGTGAAACGCCGTTCCGCATTTTCATTTCCCGCCGCCGTTCCGCATTCCCCGGTCTCGCGCTACGTTCTTCCGTTCGCGCTTCGGATCGCACTCTGCCTGGCCGTGCTGGGGGCCGCGTTGCTGGCCGGCTGCAACATCACCCCGGGCGGCGGCACCGACGTGGGTAACCCTGACGTTACCTCGCGAGTGAGCGGATCCCTGCTGCACGCCAACGGCACCCCCGCCCAATGGATCAAGATCCAACTGCGCCCCAAGACCTTCCTGTCCAATCCGGACAGCCTGCCCGCGCTTACGGGCAATGCCATCCAGGACGAAATCACGGATACCCAGGGTTTTTTCACCTTCGATTCCGTGCCCAAGGGGGATTACCGCATCCAGGCCTTCGACACCGCTTCGCACGGCGCCACCATGGACTTCTCCGCGGACGGGCATACCCTGCGCATGACCCTGGCGACGGCGACCCTGGATACCACGGGCGCAATCACCGGCAAGGTGGCCTATCATGGGCCTGCCAAGGCGCCATTTCCCAAAGTCTACGTCTCGGTCTTCGGTACTGAAAGGTGGACCATCGCCAACGACTCCGGCGACTACACCTTAAGCGATCTGCCGCCGGGAAAATATTCCCTACGCCTGACGACACCGGCCAACACCGCGTTATCGGCTACCGTGCCGGACATCTCCCTCACCGCCGGGGGTAATGCTTCCGCGGGAACGGTCGATCTGGGGCCTTGATGGCGACGGGAGCGCCTGCGGCGCAGCTGCGGTTTTGGCTCCCGGCCATCGCCTTCCAGGCGTCGGCCATTTGGTCGTTCCAGTCCCGATTCTACGCACACGTACTTACCGCCCTGACGGTTTTGATGGTAGCCGCAACCACGTCTTCCGTCGCAAGCTCGCATTCCCCCATCGCGATAGCCACCACGCCTTCGGAATACCTTCCCCTTTCCACCATGTATCGCGGGGCCACCTTGTACGGCACGGGGAAACCCGTTGAGGTCCGCTTCGTGCACAGCACCGCGGACTGGGAAAACCAACTGTTCTTCGTCGATCCGCGCACGGCCGTGGAAAAAGCCCTGATGATTTACCGCTCGATGGGAATGGGAAACCATTGTCCGGATAGCGGAGGCGTCCTCGCCGATCTGGGGGCCTACGATTCCACCGAGGAAATCGTTTTCATGCTCCGGACCACGGCCAGCGCCTTCGCCGGGCAATACTGCAGCGGGGAAGCCTGCGGGCCGCGCTACACCGGACTGAACGATCCGCTCCTCAGCCGGTTCCATTCGCGCGGCGAATTCAGCCATCTTGCCAACCACATGTGGGCGGAGGCGGCGCGCATCACCCAGAACCAAGCCGATTCCCTCGGCCCACCCTGCCCAGGCATGGCCAAAGGCGGAGGCGAAGCCGGGGTCCTGTTCTCCTTCAACGATGGGGCCAACGGCTCTTTCGGCGATCTCGTGATCCTGGTGACGGGCGTGCAGATGGACGTGGAGCGGAACGGCCTCCCCAAATCCACCAAGGACTCCGTCCCCGAAGATCCATTCCCGGTCCTGTGCGGCATCGACGCCGGCGCGGGCGGAGTGGCGCGCGGCGAGGCCTTTGTACCGCAACCCATGGCGAGGCCGGTCTCTGCCATCCTTCCCCGCTACGGCCCTAGCGAGCCACGCATCTACATGGACCAATCCTGGCGCAGCATGGATCCCCGCCGCCCGGACGAGACCCATTTTCCAAACGGGCCGGACATCAAGGTCACCACCCCGGGCCCCTTCGAGTTCAATCTGGGCTTCTTCACCAATCAGGGTGAATTCGTGAACCGGGCACAGGGCGTGGTCACGGCGGAAATGCTGCGGCATATCGAGGTGGAAGTCGACGGACGGAGATCCATTTCGCTGATGTGGTATCCGGCCAGCGAAAAAGGCAACATCGCCTCCACCGGGGCCTTCGTGATCCGCGGCTGGTTCCGCACCCTCCCCAAGGATCCGCCCCTGTTTCCGGGCCATCCGGCGGCCTCCTGTCCGGAGGCCCGCACCAACCTCCTCTCCACCTTCGGTTTCATCCGACGTTAGGTCCGGGGTGTATTCTCAGGGAATACGCTCTTTCCCACCGGCCCGGAACCAAAGCCATCAATCCGCGATATCTTCAAGGAGGGAGGGCGGCCGCCATCACAACTCCGCGCAACGGCATCCAAGGCGGCGCCTCAAGACATTCATTCAGGGTCGAATGAATCGGCCGGTCGCCAGACTGTAGGGGGTGGGGAGCGTACACCTGGCGGGCCGGCCCCTATACTCCGGTGTGCATTGGCCTTGCCGCAGCCCGCCCGCTTCATTGCCCTCGTCAAGGTACCACCCGTACCTTTCTTCGGGCGGCTTCGCGGGCGGAGTCACTTCTATGTTACCATACCCTGCCTGCGTCAAGGCCAATGCACACCGGAGTATTTCCGGGCTTTCCAACTATCCTTCTTTTTCTCTAGCCGCTTTCGGAATTCTCAGGACCCTTAGCCCGGATCTGCTGTAGCCGCCATTCCTTGATTGGCCGCGCGGGAAATCCCGCCACCGTAATCCCGTCCGCCACATCTTTGGTCACGCCGGAACAGGCCGCAATGGAAACGTCGTCGCCCAGGCGCAGATGGCCGTCCACGCTGGACGCGCCGCCCATGCGCAGGCGATGCCCGGCCACGGTCGAACCGGCGATGCCGGATTGGGACGCCAGCAAGCAGTCGTCACCCAGGCGCACATTGTGGGCGATTTGCACATGGCTGTCCAGCTTGCATCCGTTTCCCAAGCGGGTGGGCTCAAGCACTCCGGCGGCTACCACGGAATTGGCGCCGATCCAACATCCATCACCGATCACCACGCCCGCAAAATGTGGCATGGCCGCCAACTCCGGCATAGGCTGTTGCGGGTCCTGAGCCTTGGAATCCAGAGCTTGCGGTTCGTGAATATGTTTTCCAAGGTTTTGCGTTCCAGGGTTTTGCGAATCCTTGCTTTGGATCTCGCCGGACGGACGCGGGAAGAACCCGAACCCCGAGCAGCCGATCACGGCTCCGGATTGGATCACGCAGTCGCGGCCGATATGGCAATGTTCCTGGATGACGGCGTTGGGTTCGATGCGCGTTCCGGATCCGATGAAGCATCCGGGTCCGATGAACGCCCCGGCTCCTACCATCACGTTTCCTTCCAGACAACCCTCCACCACCGCGTTGGGCGAGATGCGGTTACCGGCGCCGAAGGCGAAAGGCTCGGCGCGATCGATTCGATCCTGAAGGGCCGTCAACACAGCGGCCATCGCAGCCGGAACGGAAGAGACCCGGAGAATGGGGGCTGCGGAATCCGGTACCGCCGCATGCTCCGGATCCAAAGGCGCGTCATCAAAACCGATAATTTCGATGCCGGATTCGGCCACGATCAACGCCGCACGCAAACCCGTCCGCGCGCGCAGCGGGGTCTTGGGACCGATAAAGGTCAGAGAACCGTGGCCGGAGGATTCCGGAGGATCGATGGAGAGAAGTTGCAAAGACTGGAGGGAGGTAAGCGGAGGAGGGTCGAAACCCGGGACGAGGAATGGCCGGCAGATCCGGAGGATTTCCGATGCGGGGACGACCGGGTCGCCCGCGCCTGCATCCTGCGGAATCGTCTCGGCCGCGGAGGCCGGAAACCGCCCCAGCCCGGCATCGGGCCGAGCAGCGGCGAAGCGCAAGCCTACTTGGCCTCTTTGTTCAGGACGTCGATGACCTTCTGGGTCAAATCGTTGTCCTTTTTCCAGAACACCACGGCGCCGGCGGCGCGGTCGAAGACCATGTCATAGCCTTCCTGGTTCGCCACGTCCTGGATGGTCTTCTTGATCTTCTGGATGATGGGCCCGGAGAACTCCTCGTTCTTCTGGAACAGGGCGCCGTCCTTGCCGTAGATCTGCTGCACGAACTGCTCGTACTCGCTCTTCTTCTTGAGGAAGTCCGCCTCCATCTCCTTCTTCTTCTCATCGCTGAGCATCAGGGACTGCTTCTCCAGCTTGTCCTTCAGCTCCATCAGGCTTTTCTGCTTGGTGGCCGCGTCTTGCTCCCACTTCTGCACCTGCTTATCGTATTCCTTCTGGGCCTTCTTGGTATCCGCGTACTTGTCGAACACCAGCTTCGAGTCCACATGGGCGATCTTCAGGTCGCTGGAATAAGCCATTCCGGCGAAAAGAAGTCCCAGTGCCAATATCATCTTGTTCATCGTTCCTCCTTAAAATCCTTGCTCAATCACGAAATTGACCACGGGCGAGTGGCCGACCTTCTGCACCCGTTGTCCGTCGTAGGTCTCAATATCATCCAAAGGCCAGCCGAAGTCGAAGCCCATGCCGAAGGGCGCCACCAGGGGAATCACCAGGCGGAAGCCGAAGCCGAGATCACGGCGCAGGTCGGAAAAGTCGATTTCCTCCCAAGGATCCGGCACGCCGTTCTTGGAGATGGTGTTGTAATAGCCGCTGCCCAGGATGGGGTCGTACTTGGGGATGTTGCCGAATACGTTGCCGACGTCGTAGAAGCTCAGCAGGTAGAAGGTGTTCTCCACAACGGGATAGGTCAGCTCGGTGACGAAAGAGAAATAGCTGCGTCCGATGCGCGCCGCGCCGATGCTGCCGGGGTCGTAACCGCGCATCTTACCCTGGTATCCCAGCACGCCGCCCATCTGGAACAGGTCGTAGTTCTGGATGTTTCCGCCCAGCAGCATGCCGAACTCCGTGGACACGCCCAGGACCAGCTTCTCGATGGTCGGGAACCACCAGTTCACCTTGCTCTCCACCTGATGGTAGTCGAAGTCGCCGCCCAGGGGACCGCCCACCCGGCTGTAGGTCAAGCGGTACAGCGAGCCTTCCGAGGGGAAGAAGGGCAGGTTCTTGTCGTCGCGGGTCAGGGTCAGATGCAAGGAGGATTCCAGGCCCGAAGGGATAATCAGGGAATTGGAATTGGTGGTGAGTCCGTTGTCGTTCTCGGTCAGGTTGTAGCTGCCGCTGACAGTGAAATAATCATCCGGCCAGGTGAGGCGGCGGCCCAGGTTGAGGCGCAGGCCGTATCGGGTGTAGTCATGGTCCACATCGCGCAGAGCGCGCTGGTAGCTGTAGAAGATGCTGCCGCCCACCAGGGTCGGGGTGTCCAGGAACCAGGGCTCGGTAAAACCGATTGATCCGAGCTTCTTCTGAGGGCCGTATTCCAAGCTTAAGTCCGCCCGCTGGCCGTTACCCAGGAAGTTCGGAACCTGTAGACCCGTAGTAAAGACAAGGTCGTCGCGCTGGCTGTAAGCGAGTCCCGCCGAAACCGTTCCCGTGCCCGCCTGCTTCTCCGAAACCTTCATCACCAGGTTCACGTCGCTGGGGTCGCCGTCCTTGACCTGTTCGATGTTCGGCTCGACATTGTCGAAGAACGCCAGCTGCATGATGTCGCGCTGGGCGCGCATGATCAGGGACTGGCGGAAGATGTCGCCCGGGAACAATTTGATTTCCCGGCGGATGACCTTGTCCTTGGTCTTGGAGTTGCCGCGGATGTCCACCAGGTGGATATGCGCGATGCTGTTTTCCTTGATGGTGAAGGTCACGTCCACCACCGAGTCCCGATAGGCGAACTGATCCTGCATGTCCATGAAGAGGTAGCCTTCTTCGCGGTACAGGGACTGCACCTGGAACTTGGTCGCTTCGAATTTCTTCATGTTGAAGATTTCGCCGGAGTCCAGCAGCACCTGGGCCTTGAGGGCGGCGTCCTCGACGATGTTGTTGTGGATGAAAGTGGCGCGGCCGAAGCGGTAGCGCTTGCCTTCCGTCACGTTGATGCGGATGTCCATGTAGCGTTTGTCCGCGGTGTAGTTGATCTTTTCTCCCATCACGGAGGCGTCCAGGTAGCCCAGCTCGCGGTAATAGTCGACCAGGGAATCCAGGCCCAGGCGGTATTCAACCTCCTTGAAATCCCCGTCGCGCCACCAGCGGTCCTCTTTGGTGGGGATTTTCTTGCGGAGCTGCTTGTCCTTGACGTGCTTGTTGCCCGCGAAGGTGACGTAGCGGACGCGCACCTTTTTGCCTTCGGAGACGTTGAAGG
>OBEQ011824390.1_pt1 | contig 34168 bp, 23 predicted proteins | sample 1670901 | NCBI WGS metagenome assembly OBEQ01 (sample SAMEA104232315, study PRJEB22302) | groundwater metagenome | biome: forest; feature: aquifer; material: groundwater | place: USA | collected 2011-08-07 | depth 5.4 m | reverse complement strand
GCGGTCCTCAAGACGGTGAGCTTCGACACGTTCGTCGTCGTCGGCATGAAGCCCGGGCGGACGGTCCTCCACTTCCGCGACGGCCAGCCCGAATCCGTTCCCGTCGTGGTCACCGCGCAGCCGTGGGAGCCTCGGCCGCCCGGGGCGGGGCTGGTGACCGCGCCCTTGGGGCCGGTGAAGTCCGCTTTGACGAGGTTGACGGCCGAGACGGACCAGTTGCCCGCCAAATCCTGTTCCTGCAGGTTGAAGGAGTTGTTGCCTTCCGCGAGCGGCAGATCGTTCACCAAGGTGGCCGAAGTCTCCTTCCAGGTGACGCCCCCGTCCAGGCTGAAGCGGTACAGGCCGCTGAGGCCGCTGCCTCCCGAAGGATCCGTGCCCGCGCTCCAGGCCCAACTGCCCTTGGCCAGATTGGTGGGAGTGGCTGGCGAGGCGCTGAAGACCGGAGCCGAGGGCGGAGTGTTGTCCCGCACCAGGGAAACCGAGGCTTCTCCCGTATTGCCGAGATTGTCCGTCGCGACCACGGTGACGACCGTGATCGATCCTTCCAAGGCAGGGATGCTCGCGATGCTCCACGCCCCCTTGTCGTAGACGGCGTCCGCGGCGTATACGGTGTTGACCTTGTAGATCACCTTCACGATGGGGTTGGGGCCGGTGGCGGTGCCGGAAAAGGCCACGGTCGGTTGCTTGGTCAGGTAGGTGCCGGAGGCCTGCGGGGCGAGGATGGCGACCGTGGGCTTGGTGTTGTCGAACAGGATCGCGAAGCCGGTGGAACGGGACCAGTTGCCCGCGGAATCCCGTTCCGCCACGAAGAGTTTATAGGTGGTTCCGGAGACCGTCGCCGTGGGCAAGGTGTAAAGGGTGTCCCGGCTTTCCGCGGCGCCGGCCAGCGTCGTGTCGTCCAGCTTGTAGCGGTAAAAGCCCGCGCCGCCCCCGCCGCCGGTGGTCCAGAACCATTTGGGCGCGACGTTGGTGGGCGAGGTGCCGCTGATCTTGGGAGCGTTGGGAGGCGTATTGTCCGGGGCGACGATGGTGACCTTGAAGCTGCCGGGTTTCGACCAGTTGCCGGCCGCATCCCTTTCCGCCACGTACAGGACGTGATCACCGGGACTGAGGTTCGTCGAAGGCGTATAGGTGTTCGCAGTGGTGGCCGGAGCCGAAGCCAGGTCCGCCGAGTCCAGGCGATAGCGGAAGGTGAGGTTGCCTCCGCCGCCGGTGGTCCAGGTCCAAACCGGTTTGGGGTTGGTGGTGGGCGTGGAGGCGCTGATCGCGGGAGCCGCAGGCGCCTGGGTGTCCAAGGTGATCTTCACGGTTGCGGAGACTTTTTCCGATCCGATGCCGGTGTCGATGGCCACCGTGTTGATCCCCTCGATCAAGCCGCGGACGCGGCTGTGCAGGGTCCCGTTCACCTCATAGACGACGGTGAAGGGCGTGGCGTTCACCAGGGTGTCCCGGCCCGGGGTGACGATGGCGAGCAGAAAGGCGCCGTCGCTGACGGTGATGGTGCGCGTGGCGGTGCCGATGTTGCCTTCGCCGTCCTTGGCGTAGAAGCGCGCGGTGTAGGTCCCGGGATTGGCGTAGGTATGCTTGAGGAGGGACGGAGCCGGGGCCGCGGTATCCGCATTGTCCCAGGCGCTGTCCCCGTCCAGATCGTATTTGAATGAGACGTAGATCCCGTGTTCCTGCGATACCGAAATGTTGAATGCCACTTCGGCGCCCACCTTGACCGCGATGTTCTTCCCCGCGTCGATCACGGGGACGTCCTTCTTGACCGTCACGGCGGCCTGGGCGGAGTGGTTTCCGGCCTTGACCGTAACCGTTGTGCTACCCGGCCCGACCGGGGTGAGGTTGCCGCTGCCGTCCACGCGCACGATCGTCTCATTGGCGCTGGTCCAGGTCAACAGCGCCCCCACCGGCACGGGCGTGGCCGCTTCGGCTGTGGGCGCATCCCCGGTGTAGAGCACCAGATTGGAGTCCTTCAGGGAGACGGCCGTGACCTCTTCCGGCGGAATCACCCGGCCCCGGGTCACCACCAGCTCGTAATCGCGCGAAGCCTTGCCGTCCTTGCTGGAAACCGTCACCTCGATCACATTGGCGCCCACTTGCAGTTCCACGGGGATTCCCGTTCCCCAAGCCGCCACCTTGCGGTTGATGGTCAGTACGTTTCCGGCGTCGAGGGGCGAAGCCGTCAGGACGATACTGGGCACGGTTTCCTCGACCTGGGCGGTGTACGAGGGGTGTTCGGGGCTGAACGCGGGAGTTAGCAATCCCGCGCTTATGGCGAGGTCTAACAGGCGCACGTCCGGCACCAAGGTCACGACCTCCTTGGGATTGGCTCCCGCCACGTCCACGTCCTTGGACAGCACCAATTCGTGGGCGGCGTTGTAGCAGCGGATCTGGATGGTGAAATCCTTGCCCTTGGCGGCGGTGAGCCGGTATTTGGGGAAGCGCGACGGCTCCGGGATCTTGGCGTTCCATACGACCTCATAGATCAGCGTGGTATCCCCGGTGGCCACCAGCTTGATGGAAACGGTGTCGTAGTCCTTATAGGCATCGGTCAGGTGCCAGGTGAGATATTGATCGGCTTCGGTTTCCGATCCCGTGCAGGCCCAGGCCATCAACACGGCAAACACCGGAAGCAGGAGCAGGGCGTAACGCTTGATGAAAGGATGCATGGTCAGGCCTTCCCGGATCAGGGGGTAATGGGGATTTCGACAGGCGCGGGGGCTTTGCCGGAAGCGGACGAATACGCGTAATAACCGCCCGCGACCCCGGCAGCGGCCACCAGGCCACCGATCCACCAATAGGCGGCGGTGCTTTTCCGTGCGGAAACGGCCCCGGAGGAGGGACGGGCATCGGCCTGTTTGGGGGTGGCGAAGGTTTGGTAATCCGGTTTGGTATCGGGCCCCGGCAAGCGATCTTGGCGCCCTTCGGCATGCCCCGAAAGCGACGCGCCTTTCTGCCCCATCAATTCATCCAGGGTGCCTTTGAAAATATCCTGGACCACGATGCTCACGTACATGTCCAGGATCTTCGCGTCCGGATCGATCTTGAGGAGTTTGTAGAAATAGTTCTTCCCCTTTTCCCGCGTCCCCTGATCGGCGCAATACATTACTCCCAGATACTTGTAGACCATGAGGCTTTCTTCCCGGGAGAAGGTCGCGTGGGATTTCTGGAAATCCTCCAGCAGGGTTGTGGCGGGATCGAAATCGCCGTCGCTGTAGTACTTCTTGACCAGGGTCTGGTTGAGCGGGGCCGCGGCCGGCCCCTTCACATGGACGGGTAGCGTTGCGGATGATTTCCCCTTGGAACCCGCAGCAGGCGTGGCGGTGGCGGCAGCGGTGGATCCAGGGGCGGTTCTGGGAGTGGCCGCCTGGGGTGAGGACAGCATGAATATGAAGCCGGAACAAAGCAGTAGATTTTTAACCACGGTCGCAACCAATCGGTAAAGAGTCTTGAAAAAGGTCGGATGTCCGGAAAAGGAAAAGCGTTCGGAAAAAGATCAGGTAATGATGTGAAAGTAATCAATAGCTAATCCCGGGAACGCAGGTAATTCGGGGGCCGCGGGGGCGGATGCGGATTTTAAGGAATTCCAGGGTCTCCGGAGTTGCGGCGCCTGACTCTGCGACAGCCATATGATCCAAGCGGGCGTGGACGAAATGCAGGGGTTAGGCGCGGGGAAAGTCTGGGGCCGTAACGGCCCCGATTATTTCGGAATAGTCAGCCGCGATCCGGAATCGACTACTTGGAATGTGTACGTTTCAGTACAAATATCGCGTGATCTCAGAAGTTTCCCCCGGCCCCGCCGCCGCCGAAACTTCCGCCGCCGCCCTGCATGCCCGCGGCTCCGGGAGGAGCCTGATGAGGCGCATCCTTGGAGGAGAAGCTCTGAAGCATGGCAAGGCTCTCCGCGTTAAGGACGCCTTTTCCCGCGCTGCCGGGAATGGCGCTGGTGGTGAGGCCCCAACGGACCTCGCGCAAAAATCGCAAGGCGATCCATGCCAACGCGATCAGGACCGGGCCCGCCAGCACCAAGGCCGTTTCCACCGGCATCACGTGGTGGTAATACTTGAAGGTGGCCACGGCCAATGCGGCGGTAATGAGGCCGGCCAAGAGGAACTGCCGATCCTTTTTCATCAGCCCAACCGCCAGATAGGCGAAGGGAAGCCCGAAGGTGAAGAGGTAGAACAGAAACGCGCAGGGGATTTCCTGATCCACCGACACGCCATGATGGAAAACCAGATGGCTTAGTTCGCGGATGACGAAATAGTTACCGCCCGCATAGCAGGTGAACAATGCGAACAGGCGCAGCAGGGCCCAAAGGTGGGCCCAATAGCGCAGGGCCGGTTTCGCCAGCGCGCGGCCGGCGCTCCGGACAACGCAGGCGGAAAGGAAAATCACCAGCAGTGGAAGCACATAGATAGGCAGGTTTCCGCAACGGGAGCAGAAGTCGTACAAGGCGAACAACCCCATGGCCATTGCGGCGACCGAGAGGAGGCTGTCCGCATAGCGCAGAGCCGCCGCCGCCAGGGCCGCCATCATCACCATTGCCATGGGATAGTGGAATTGCCCGCTGATTTCGAACGCCATCAGCATGCCCGGGAGCAGGCAACCCAATGCGCCATATAGGAACGCCTCTTCCAGGCCGGCGCGGAAAAAAGGCTTCTCCCTGCGGATAAGCAGCTCGACAACGGCGATGAGTCCCGCGCAGAAAAGCAGCAGCAAGAACCCGTCTTCACGATCGGAATGCGCGCCTTCCAACATCAGGAACGCCAACCCCAGCACCGAGAACGCGCAGATGGCCCCGAAAATGAAGAGTCCGATGCGGATGAAGAGGTTGGGCATATAGAAAGGCAAGGGGGATTTTTCCGCGAGGGAAGCGGCAATGGAGGCGGAATGATGCGCGTCGATCAGCCCTTCCCGGGACCATTCGTCCAGGGCCGCCCGGAGCGCCAGGGCGTCAAAGTCACTTTTCCGGTAGGCCAGCATCGGTGTTCCCCAGAAAGGATTTCAGATTGAGGAAGAATAAAATGGTGCCCGCGCAGCTTAGGATGAAATACAGGAAGGCGGCGGATATTCCCGCGGACGACCCGCTCCGGAACAATTGGGTCATGACGATATAGGTGAAGGCGGCATACAGGTAGAGGACCGCGATCAGCAGGAAATAAGGGCTGTGTTTGCGCCGCGCGTATTTCCACAGCCCAAAGGCGATGGCGGCGATGAGCGCGAAGAAAAACCATTTCTCCCATTCCAATCCGATCACCAGTCCGGAAAGCGCCGCGATCAGCGACAGGTGCATGGCGAAGTTGAGATAGCTGAAAGTGAAGTGACGCTTGAAATCCAAGCGGTCCGAGACCAGGGCCGCCATACCCAAGAGGATACCCACTGCAAGGCCGGTCCATACGGGAGTGCGGCCGTTGAACATGCCTTCCCGGATGGCGGCCATGGGCGTAGCGGCGATGCCGATGGCGGCGCAGAATCCGGAGATGGCCAATTGCAATACGCCCCGATGATCGAAACGGTAGGCGAGGAAGAGATAAAGCGCGGCGGGCAGCCCCAAGGCCAGCCCATAGCGTTCGCCGAACACGGAGTACTGCGCTTGCAGATAGCCCGTGAACACGCCGAAGAGCAGAACGCCCAAGAGCAACATGTATTCCGCCCAGGATGAATCCGCCGGCGCCAATCCCGATGTGAACGGTTTCACGCGCCGGGAGCAGTACCAGAAGCAGGCGATCGTGGCCGCGGCGATCAGGCCGAGGATGGTCTGATGTCCGATGGTGTCGATATTCTTATAGATGAGGATGCCGAGGCCGGAACACAGGAACAGGATTCCGAGATACAGAAGGGTCCGCACTTCCCAGAACAGGGAGAAGGGACGGTTCCGGTAATGCAGGTCAATGCGCGCTTGCTGCTCCGCGGACAATAGGCCGGGGGGAAGCGTGGGTCTCATCCGGCCCTGGCGGACTGCGGGGAAGACGAGTGTGAAGACGACGGAGGCTTGGGATCCCCGGCCTCGGCGATGCGCACCTTCAGCTCGTGGATTTTCAGCATCAGCTGCATCGGAGTCAGGGCGTCCAGGTCCAGGCGCATCAGCTCTTCATAAGCCTTGCGGTGGACGGGGTTTTCGATCTCGATGGTTGCGGTGTGGAACAGATCGATTTGCGGACCCGGCAAGCGGCCCGGGGCCTTTTTCTGCGGTTCTTTTTCGACGGGGCTGCCGGGGGTCGGCTCCCGGAGTGTCTGCGCGCCGGTCCCGGCGTTTGCCGAAGCGGCGGCGACTGCGTTTGCGGACGCGCCCGCGCCGGTCGCCGCCTTTGCCAAAGCGGTGGCAGCGGCGTACGCAGAAGTGCCGGCGGCATCGCCGGACCCCATGCCCTGCAATTGCGGGGCCGTGGCCATCCCATGACTTTCCAGTTCGGCCAGAATCTCCCAGGCGCGGTCGACCACCACGTCCGGCACGCCGGCCATCTTCGCCACGTGGATGCCGTAGCTGGAGTCGCAGCCGCCTTCGATCACCTTGCGCAGGAAGATCACCTGGCCGTCCGATTCCTTGACGGTAACCTGAACGTTACGCAGGCGCTTGAGTCCGCCCGAGAGTTGCGTCAGCTCGTGGTAATGGGTGGCGAACAGGGTGCGGGCCGCGATGCGCGGATTCTGGTGCAGGGCCTCGGTGATGGCCCAGGCCAGGGACAGGCCGTCGTAAGTGCTGGTGCCCCGGCCGATCTCGTCGAGCAGGATCAGGCTGCGCGAGCCGGCATGGTTGAGGATGTTGGCGGTCTCGATCATCTCCACCATGAAGGTGGACTGGCCCTTGGCCAACCGATCCGTGGCGCCTACGCGTGTGAAGATGCGGTCCACCAGGCCTATGTGCGCGGACTCCGCGGGCACGAAGGATCCGATCTGGGCGAGCAAGGTGATTAGCCCCACCTGGCGCAGGTAGGTGGATTTACCGGCCATGTTTGGGCCGGTGATGAGCAGGATCTGGCGGCCCGGAGAGCCGTCGGCTTGCGAAGCGTCCAGATCCACATCGTTGGCGATGTAGGCTCCGTCCTCGGAGATGGACTCGACCACGGGATGGCGGCCGTTGACGATGCGCAGGGCCGAATCCTCGGCGATTACGGGGCGCGCGAAGCGCAGGTCCCGCGCCGCCTTGGCCAGGCAGCAGAGCACATCGACGCTGCCCAACAACTGGGCCGCTTCCAGGATGGCCCCGGCGGACTCGTTCACGCCTTCGCGCAGGGCGCAGAAGATCTTGTATTCGCAGGAGTTGATTTCACCCTCGGCCCCGAGTATGCGGCTTTCCCAGTCCTTCATCTCCGGGGTGATGTAGCGCTCCGCGCCCACCAGGGATTGCTTGCGCAGGTAATTGGCCGGAACCTTGTCTTCCTGGGCCTTGGTCACTTCGATGTAGTACCCGAACACCTTGTTGTAGCCGACCTTCAAGGTGTTGATGCCCGTGGCCTCGCGCTCGCGGGCCTGCAGGCCGTTGAGCCACTCGCGGCCGTCGCGGATGCCGTTCACCAGTTCGTCCAGCTCAGGATACACCCCCTCGCGGATCATGCCGCCTTCCCTCACGGTGAGCGGCGGGCGTTCGGTGAGGCGGTTGAGCAGGTCCTCGCCGCGGCCCTGCATGACGGCCAGCTTGCCGCGGCTCTTGGCGAACAAATCCGACTGCAAAGAATCCAGAAGCGCCGCTACCTGACCGGCCCCGATCAGGGAGTTGCCTAGGCCCTGCAGATCCCGGCCATGGGCGCGCGCGGAACCGCAGCGGGCCACGATGCGTTCCATGTCGTTGATGGCTTGCAATTGCTTGCGCAATTCTTCCAGCACTTCGGGCTTGTCGAGCAGTTCCTGGATCGCGTCCTGGCGGGCGCGGATTTTTTCCGGTTCCAGTAGGGGATGGGTGAGCCAGAATTTGAAGGAACGTCCGCCCATGGCGGTCACGGTCCTATCCAGCAAATGGAAAAGGGTCCCGTGCTCATCGTCCCCGTGCATGGGGCGGATAAGCTCCAAGTTGCGGATAGTGGCCGCGTCCAGGGTCATATGCTGCTCGAAGCGGCTGGGCGTGAGGCGCACCAGATGATGCAGCTCGGACTTCTTATTGTCCTTCACATAGGCGAGGGCGGCGGCGGCGGCGCGCAGGCCCAGGCCCATATGGGCGCAGTCGAAAGCTTCCAAGGAGTGGACCTTGAACTGGCGCTGCAGGGCGGCGGTGCCTTCCTGCAGATTGAAAAATCCTTTGGGCAGCAAGGTGAGCAGCACCTTGTCCTGATCGCGCAGTTGCGACAGCGCCTTGGGGATCTCCGCGTTCTCCGGAAGCAGCACTTCCTGCGCGCCCAGGCGGTAGATTTCGTTGGCCACCTGTTCCAGGGAGCCTTCCATCACCACGAAACGGCCCGTGCTCAGATCGAGATAGGACAACCCGAAGCGTTGCCGGTCCTCCGCGCTGCCGCGCGCGCCGGATGAGGAAAAACTTTGTGGCGACAATGTCGCGACATCCCCCTCCAAAGGCGAAGTCGCCAAGGCCAGCGACGCCCCCGCGGCCCCCATGGCAGTTGCGCCCGCATCGGGCCCGCGCACCAAAGAGGCCGGATACAAGGCGGCCAGATAATTGTTGGTCTTGGCGTCGAGATAGTTCTCGCTCATGGCGGTGCCGCGCGTCACCACCTCGGTCACGTCCCGCCGCACGATGCCCTTGGCCTCCGCCGGATCCTCGATCTGTTCGCACACCGCGATCTTCAGCCCCGAAGCGATGAGCTTGGGCATATAGCGTTCGATGGCGTGATGGGGGAAGCCCGCGAGCGGCGTCTTGTCCGTACCGCCATGATTGCGCGCCGTAAGCGTCAGGCCCAGCACCTTGGAAGCCGTGATGGCGTCCTCGTCGAACAGCTCGTAGAAGTCCCCCATGCGGTAGAGGAGGAGGGTGTCGGGATACCGGGATTTTATTTCCAGGTATTGTTTCATCATGGGAGTTGTGCTCACGGGATGGCCTCAATGAGAGTCTGCCCGTGAGAAGTCAAAATGCAAAAGTCAAAATGCAAAATGCAAAATTGGGGAGGAGTCGGTCCCGCACTGGAAGACATGAAGCCCCCAGGAAGCGGCAGCGATTGCTCCGCCGTTGGCCCTAGCCGCCCACTCTTATTTTTGACTTTTGCATTTTGCATTTTGACTTTTGCATTCTACTCGAGCGAATCCAAAGACATCTGCTCTCCATCAGGTTCTTCCTGGTTCACCTCGACGATGGTGCCGTCGGCGGCGATTTGCGGGATGAGGGCCTGGGCGTTGACGATGGCCTCGAACTCGGAGAGGCGGGGGAGATCGTCCGGGACGCGGTTGATGCCGAAGTAGCGCATGAACTCGCGGGTGGTGGAATAGGTGAAGGCTCCGCCCATGGCGTCGGTGCGGCCGTTCACGTCCACGAGCTTCTTTTCCAAAAGGCTTTTCATGCAGCCGTCCACGTTCACGCCACGGATGGATTCGATCTCGGCCTTGGTGATGGGTTGCTTGTAGGCGATGATGGCCAAAGTCTCGAGGCTGGCCTGGGAGAGGCGGCGCGGGTTGGCGTCGCGGAAGAGTTTGCGGGTCCAGGGATAATACTGGGTGCGGGTGCGGATGCGGAAGGTGCCGTCCACTTCGGCCACTTCGAACGGCATTTCCTGCTCTTCGAATTTCTTATTGACGGCCTTGGTCAGGCGGCGAAGGCTGGGGAGATCCCAATCGTCGCCCATGATTTCCTTCAGAATGCGGCCGCTCAGGTATTCCTGGCTGGCGAACAAAAGGGCGGAGAAAAGCTTTTCCGGTTCCGGCGTCCAGGCCGTGATGGGTTCCTCGCCGTCGGCGGCCTCGGGGTTTTCCGATACGGCCAAGGCGGATTCGGTTTGAACCGACTCTGTCTGGGCCGACTCGCTCGAGGCGGACTCCGCCGCGCCGATTTCAGCCGCTTCCGGAGCGTCGGAGGAGGGCTGGGTGGCGTCTGGGATGGGATCTTGGGAAGCGTCCTGCGGAAGATTCAACGTCGGGATTCCTTATCGGTAGGGCTCCACCGGAGACCTGGAAAAAACCTGCTATCGGGTTCTACCATGGTGGGTAAAGTTAGCAAATCCAGGGGATTAAGCCGGCTGGAATCAGTCCTCGTCGTCGGGAATATCCGTGGAAACCGGGCCATCGGGCGCGGCGCGCATGCGGCCCATCAAATCCTTGATGGCGGCCTCGGCAATCGCATCGGTTTCGGCGGCGTCCGGCGCGGCCGGGAGCCCTTCGGCGCGCGGGGCAACGGCAGCATCGTCCCCGGGGATTTCCGTGGACTCGGCGACGGCGGGATCGGCGTCCTCAAAGGCTTCGGCGTCTTCGACCTCCGCGACCTCGTCCAGATCGTCGTCGTCATCGTCGTCGTCCTCATCATCCTCTTCGTCGAATTCGTCTTCCGGCATTGCCGAATCTTCGGCATCGGTAGCCGCGGCGTCGGCCGCGGGGTCGTCCTTGATTTCGTCTTTCGGCTCCGCGGCTTCCGCAACGGCGGCAGGGGCATCGTCATCCGCGGCGGATTCCGTGGCCGTGGGGCCATCACCGGGCATGATCCCGTTCTCCAGATCCCGCAGGGCCTCTTCCAGGGCGTTGGCCACGGTGCGCGTCTTGATCTGTTCCTTGATGAGCTCCACCAGGCCTTCGCGGAATTCCGGCAAGGGTTCCAGGTGGGACTCGTCGATCTTCAACTCCATCTCGTAGTCCGCGGCCTTCTGCTTGCGGTACACCCAGATGGGGCCCAGGGCATGGCTTTGACGGAACACGATGCGGTCCAGCTTGGCCAATTCCAGAATGGACATGAAGGTCACCACCAGGGAGATGGTGCGCGTATCGTTGGAGAAGAGATCCTCGAACAGGCTGCGGCCGTGCTCGTTCAGGGTCACTTCCACTTCCTGCATGCGGTCTTCGATGGTCACATCGTCGATCTCGACTTCGTGCACCGGCGCCTTGGGCTTTTGCAGCACCACATTGCGGAAGGCGGCGAGCAAATCGAAAACACCGGCTTCCTCTTCCAGTTCCGCGTCCGCCTTCTCATCCGGCGATTCCGAGCGCCCGCGGCCGTAGGCCCCGAAATGCCGGGACTCATGGTTGCGTAGCACGCGGGCCGCTTCCTTGAACTTCTGGTACTCGAGCATCTGCTGGATCAGCGCCTGGCGATCCAGTTCGTACTCCATGTCCTCCAACTCGTCCTTCTGATCGGCGGGCAACAGCTCGCGGGCCTTCAGGCGCATCAGACGCGCGGCCATCACCAGGAATTCCCCGGCGTTCGCCAGGTTCATGTCCTTGATGGTATCGATATAGGCCAAGTACTGGTCGGTGATGGCCGAAATCTGGATTTCCCGCGGGTTCAGCTCGTTCTTCTGGACCAAGTACAACAGCAGATCCAGCGGGCCTTCGAAGACGCCCAACTTCACTTCGTATTCGGATTCGATCAGGTGTTTTGCGGGTACGCTCATGGGTCTTTCCGGCCCGGAAAAGCCGGGGAATACAAGGTAACAAACCCCCCGACCGGCCAAGCGCTTTCGTACCCCTCGGTTTCCGGCCCCTAGCGCCGCATTCGCGGCATCCGTCGCGAAAAACCCGAAAAACGGGAGCCCGCGAAACTCTAAAGCATGACCTAAGGCGGCCGACGCTGTGGCAGATACGGCGGCATATAAATACGCCGAACGAACGGATGGCGGCCGATTTCCGACCAAGGATGCGTACCAGGAGGACAAGGTGGAAAAGCTAAGGGATGGGCGCGTGGGTCGAACGGCGGAGCGTTCGCGCGCGCTTCCAAGGGTCTTACCGTATGCCATTCTGTTGGCGATAGCTGCGGTTGTCCAGCCGCCGGCTGAGGCTGTGACACAAACCGAGGTCCCAGACTCGGTACCTGCCGGTTCCGCATCCCGCTCTGCTCAAGGCGCGGCCTCCGCCCACGCATCAGCCACCAAGTCCACCGAAGCGCCCACCGTCGGCACCTGGTTCGACGGCCTGGGCTCGCCTTACGGCGGGTGCGGCGTCCCCCAGGATCTCCTCGAGTCGCAATACTTCGTGGCGCTGAACGTGTACGACACCCCGGGCGAATACGCCAAGTCCGCGCCGCGTCCGCTTACGGGCGGCGACTTGGCGACAATGGGCGCCTTCGCCAACGGCCTGAATTGCGGCCGCTGGGTGGAAGTCACCTTGGGACAATATTGCCAAGGCACCAATGACGGCGCTCCCAACCAGGCTTTCTGCCGGGGCGAGGGCGCGAAATGGATCGATGATGACTATTCCGGCGGCGTCCTCGATATGCTGGTCGCCGATTCCTGCGGCGATGGCAACGCCTGGTGCCGGGACAGCCGGAACCATCTGGATCTGTCCAAGATCTCCCTTTCTCATTTCACCAAGAGCGGCCAAGTGCTCGCTGGGTTGGAACCGGCGCATTGGAACAATCGCGGCCTGGCCTGGAAATACATTCCGGCTCCCGGGTATGCGGGCGACCTCAAGATCTTTTTCCTCAAGGGCACCATGAAATACTGGCCCGCCATCATGATCAACAATCTTCCCAACGGCATCCATGCGGTGGAACAACTGGTTGGGGGCGTCTGGAAGAGGGCGGAACGCTACAGCGATATGGGCCAGGGGTTCATCCTATCGCCCGCAGACAGCTTCCGCATCCGCGTCTACGATGTCGAGGACAAATTGATCCAGGGCGGGAGGGAATATCTTTTCCCTCCGCCCGCTTCGTGCGGAGCCACCTGCGATGCCGCGGCGACGCCGGCGGTGTATCAGGCTTTTGTGCCGGATGGATCGGGATTGGCGGCGGCCCCGTCTGCGCGTCCGGCCATGAATCCGGCCGCTGCGATGGTTTCCTTGCACACGGTTTCACTCGCTTCGGGCCTGAGTCTCGAGTTCAAGCCGCCTTTTTCCGGACGATGGAAGATCACGGCGCTGGATATCTCCGGGCGCGTTGCGGCCGCAGGGGAGGCGGTCTCCGGAGCGGACGGGCTTTGCCGGTTGCCCCTCCGCGGTCCGCTTCCGTCGGGACGCTATGGGGTTATCGTGCAGTCCGGATCGACGCGCCTGCGCGCCGGCGCGTTCGCGGTTCCGTAGCCTGAATCCCTGAGAGGCTTGACAATCGGGCCAGATCCGGGGTATCTTAAATCAATGCACCGGCCGCACGCCATGTCCATTACTACGACCACTACCGCCACGGGCGGGAGGGTCGTAGTGCGCGCCGGATAACCCGACCCACACTCATATCACCCTCCAGCGCCCTTAACGAAGGGCGCTTCCGGTGCATTCACCCTTCGTTCCGGTCGTCTGGAATGTTAAGGAACGAATATGCTTGAGAAATACGATCACCGCAGCCTGGGCCAACGCCTGGAGCTATTCCACCAACAGGAAGAAGCCCCCGGCATGGCCTTCTGGCATCCCAACGGCCGCCTGCTCTATCGGCTGCTGGAAGACGCCGCGCGTAAGCGGGTGGAAGCCGACGGCTACCGCGAAGTCAGCACGCCGCAAATCCTGCGCAAGTCGATCTGGGAACAGAGCGGCCATTGGAACCATTACCGCGAGAACATGTTCCTGGTGCAGGATCAGGCGTGCGAAGCCGCGGTCAAGCCCGTCAGCTGTCCCGGGCATATCCAGATCCTCAAGGCCAAGCGCGTCTCGTGGCGGGACCTGCCCATCCGCCTGGCCGAGTTCGGCCTGGTGCATCGCGACGAACAGAAAGGCGCTTTGCACGGCTTGTTGCGGCTGCGCCAGTTTACGCAAGATGACGGCCACATCTTCTGCCGTCCCGATCAGGCCCGCGCGGAAGTGGAGCGCTTCTGCCGATCTCTGCCGCCCTTCTACCGCGCCTTCGGTTTCGCGGAGATTTCCGTGGCCTTCTCCACGCGCCCGCCGGATCGCGCCGGGGACGATGTGGCCTGGGACGCCTCCGAAGCGGCGCTGGAGTCGGTGCTGCATAGCCTCGACATCCCCTTCACCTTGCAAGCGGGTTCGGGCGCGTTCTACGGGCCCAAGCTTGAATTCATCCTGAAGGATCGGCAGGGGCGCGAGTGGCAATGCGGGACCATCCAGTTCGATCTGGTGATGCCGCAAAGCTTCGACGCCAACTACATCGACGCGGCGGGGGAGAAGCGACCCTTGGTCATCCTGCATCGGGCGCTGTACGGATCGCTTGAGCGTTTTCTCGGCATCCTGTTGGAGCAGCATGGGCCGTTCCTGCCGCCCTGGATGGCGCCGATGCAGGCGCGCGTGCTGCCGGTGGCCGAAAGGCATCAGGCCTGGGCGGAGGATCTGGCGCGGCGTCTGCTCGCGGCCGGCCTGCGCTGCGACGTCTCGGCGGCCGATGAATCCCTGGGCAAGCGCATCGCGTTGGCGCAGCATGACGCGGTGCCTTTCGTGATCGCGGCGGGGGATAGGGAGGTTGCGGGCGGGAAGGTTACGTTGCGATCCGCGGAGGGCCAGGTCCCGTACTCCTTAGAGGACGCGGTGGCGGTGATCAAGTCGCGTTGCCGTTCTCCCTTTTCTCCGGACTAAGACGAATGGGAAAAGAGGTGGATTCGCGGGCGGCCCGCTTCCTGGAAAGGATTCGGGCCTACCTGTCTCCGGATTGAAACGGGACGGAAAAAGGATTGGCTGGTCGGGCGGCTAGTTTAGGCCCCAACAGGAGGCTCGACCATGAAGAATCCAAGCTTTTTTTCCGCGGCCATTTCCATAATGGCCGCCGGTCTTTGCCTGGCGCCCTGCGCCGGCGCCTACGATATTTCCGGCAAGGTGTTGGACAGCGCGGGCGCGGCCATATCCGGCGCGAAGGTGCGGTTGCAGAACGATACCACGCAGTCGGTGACGTCCGGGTCGGACGGCGCCTTCCATTTCCAGGGGACCGCGGCTTCCTTGAGCCCTATCGGCGCGGCGGAGGAAGCCGGCCTGGAATTGCGGAAAGGGGCGGATGGCGCGTTGCTGTTGAACGCGCCCCGCTCCATGCCCTTATCCCTGACCCTGGCGGCCATGGATGGCCGCGTGATCCGCAAGGATGAGGCCGTGTCCGTATCGGCGGGGCTGAACCGCCTGGAGAAGCTGACGGGACGGCTGCGGCCGGGCGCCTATGCCATGCGCCTGAGCGGAAAGGACGTATCCTTCAAGGTACGTCTCCTGCAAGGTTCCTCCCCGGTTTTTTCCGGAGCCCTTAAGTCCAAGGCCGGAGCTTCGGCCCGCGCCTTGCGCAAGGCCGGGGCGGCGCCTGATTGGAACGGCAAGATCGGCCTGGCCGCCTCCAAGGACGGCTATGCCCCCATGCTGTACGTGCCGAGCGCGGAAACGGAAACCGGCGTGGCCATCACCCTGAAAAAACCCATCTCCAAACCGGGCCACATCATCGTCATCTATCTGGAGAACTGGAGCTTCGACGCCCTGTATGGCGGCTTCGCGGGCGCGGAAGGCCTGGCCCAGGCATACGGAAAGGAACCCCAGCGGGATTCCAACGGTACGGCCTATGCGACCTTGCCCCGTCCCTGGAATACCGACGGAGGCAAGAGCCAGCCCGACAGCGCCTTTCCGGACACGCTGTCCAACAAACCCTTCGACATCGCCCAATACAAAGGCCTCGACAAGACCATCCCGGATCTCGTGCACCGCTATTACCAGGAACAATTGCAGATCGACGGCGGCAAGAACGATCAATTCGTCGCGGTATCCAACGCGCGCGGCCTGGCCATGGGTTATTTCAACACCGACGGACTCCCCTTGGCCGCCTATGCCAAGCAATACACCCTGTGCGATCATTTCTTCCATTCCGCCTTCGGCGGCTCCTTCCTCAACCATCAATGGCTCATCGCGGCCCGCACGCCCTTGTGGGCGGACATCCCGGCCAAATACCGCGCCCGCATCGACAGCGCCACCGGCAAGGTCATCAAGACGGCAGATCGGACCTACGCCGATGGCCAGGCCACGCCGGACGGCCATCTCATCAACACCATCTACACCGTCAACTCGCCGCATCCCGCCACGGCCGCGGTCGATCAATTGGTCCCGAAGCTGGACTACGCGACCATCGGCGATCGCCTCAATGAGAAAGGGGTCGACTGGGCCTGGTACGCCGGGGGCTGGAGCGACATCATGGCAGGCAAGAATGATTCCGCCTTCCAGTTCCATCATCAGCCTTTCGCCTACTTCAGGAATTATTCCGACAGCACCGCCGGACGCGCGGCGCATCTCAAGGATGAAAGGGATTTCGTCAGCGCGCTCAAGAACGGCGCCTTGCCCCCCGTCGCCTTTCTCAAGCCGGTAGGCATCAACAACGAGCATCCTTCATATACGGACGTGAAGACCGGTGAACTGCATACGGTCGCTTTGCTCGAGGCCATCAAGGCCAGTTCCATCTGGAGCGATGCCCTAATCATCATCACCTACGATGAGCACGGCGGTTTCTACGATCACGTCGCGCCCCCGGTCATCGACAAGTGGGGCCCGGGCGTGCGCGTGCCGACCTTGCTCATTTCCCCGTTCGCCAAGAAGGGATACGTGGACAAGCATCAGTACGAAACCGTTTCCATCCTCAGCCTGATCGAGCGCCGTTACGGCCTGCTCCCGCTCAGCTCGCGCGACGCCTCGGCCGCGGATCTGACGGCGGCCCTGGAATTGCCGCAATAGGCGCGGTGAGGCGCGCGATCCCCGGGCGGATGATTTCCGCCCAACGCCTCGGGCGCGGCATTTACGGCTTCGATTGCGTCCCCGCGTTGAATGCGATTTGACCGATTTCCCCTCCGTCAGGAAGTATCTTATCCTGATGCAAAGCCTTTATTCCATCGCCGTCCGCCGTGTGGACAAGACCGAAACCACCCTCGCCGAATTCCAGGGCAAAGTGCTCCTGATCGTGAACGTCGCATCCAAATGCGGCCTCACGCCGCAGTACGACGGCCTGGAGAAGATCCACGAGAAATACGGAGAGCGCGGTTTTACCGTGCTGGGCTTTCCCGCGAATGAATTCGGCTCCCAGGAGCCCGGCAGCGACGCAGAGATCCAGCAGTTCTGTCGCCTCAACTTCGGCGTCAAGTTCCCGGTCTTCTCCAAGCTCGTGGTCAAAGGCCCGGGCCAGCATCCGCTCTATGCGCATCTGACCCGGGAATATCCGGAAGCGACCAAGAAGACCGGCGCCGTGCGCAAGGTCCTGCGGAAAATCCTCCACTCCGGCGACTATACCGGCGAGTCCGGCGAGATCACCTGGAACTTCGAGAAGTTCCTGATCAATCGCCATGGGGAAATCGTCGCGCGCTTCGCCCCGGACGTGCTTCCGGATGATCCGGTGGTGCTTCAATCCATCGAAGAAGAACTCGCCAAGACCTGAATTTACGGTCCCTTGCCGGGCCTTTCGGGCCGCGGTGCGCCTCCTCACATCTCGCCTTAGACCGGACTTTGGGTCCTTTGAGGCGCCCTCAAACGGGCTGGCGCGCCTGGGCTTCGCCCCACGGTAAGCGCTCACCGCCCTGGCCCAATGACATTATATTGGAGCCGGGAGATGCGCCGCTCCTAACCGGGGCGCTTGCGCCACAAGGTTATGCAGCACTCGATCCAGGACGCCAAACGGATGCGCGCCAAACTGCTCGGAGGAGAAGTCCCGGCCTTCCAGTTCTTCCAACCCTGGAAACACGTTCCGGACACCCGCTTTTTCGCCAAAGACGCGGACAGCCGCTTCCTGTTCCTGAGCCGCAACCTGCTCGATCTCAACGGCGTCTCCCGCGAGGAGGACGCAGTCGGTCTTTCCGATCACGACTTCTATCCCAAAAGCATCGCGGAGAAATTCCGCCAAGACGACGCCCAGGTGATGCGCACCGGGGTCCCGCTCAACGACATGGTGGAAATCTTCCTGGACGAGAAGGGGAAACCGGACTGGTACGTCACCCACAAGTTTCCCATCCGATCGGGCCAGGGATCGGTGGTGGGCGTGATGGGCACTTCGCGCAAGTTCGCCGGAAACGCGCCGGAGGCCATCCTGTTCCCGAGCCTGGAAAAGGCCATCCGTCATATGCAGGATCACTTCACCGAAGACGTCCCCGTGCCCGTCCTGGCGAGCATGGTGTCCATGTCCGTGCGCCAATTCCAGAGGCTCTTCATCCACTTCTTCAAGCTGCCGCCCTCCCAATACCGCATCCGCATGCGCGTCCTGGCCGCCTGCGATCTGCTCCTGCGCGAGCGCGCGTCGGTCGCGGGCATCGCCCACGATCTCGGCTTCGGCGACGAATCGGGATTCATCGGGCATTTCAAGAAGCAGATGGGAATAACGCCGCTTCAATACCGGCTCAAGCAGCGGCGGCCTTCCCCCGCTTAGCGTCCGTCGACTATTCGACCGTAACGCTCTTGGCCAGATTGCGCGGGGTATCCACATCGCAACCGCGCATCACGGCTACATGGTACGCCAGCAATTGGAGCGGCACCACGGACAGCAACGGCGTCAGCATGTGCAGGGTCTTGGGGATGATGATGGTGTAGTCCGCCAGCTTGCCCAGATTGGCTTCCGCGTCGGTGATGGCGATGATGCGCCCGCCGCGGGCCTTCACTTCCTGCATGTTGGACAGCACCTTGTCGAACAAGGCGTCCGTGGGCGCGATGACGACCGTGGGCATGTTGGCGTCGATGAGCGCGATGGGGCCATGCTTCATTTCGGCGGCGGGATAGCCTTCGGCGTGGATGTAGGAGATTTCCTTCAGCTTGAGCGCGCCTTCCATGGCCACGGGGTAATTGTAGCCGCGGCCCAGGAACAGGAAGTTGGTGGAGTCCTTGAACTCTTTGGCGATGGTGCGGATCTGATCGTTGAGCTTGAGGATTTCCTTGATCTGATCCGGGATCTTGAGCAGGGCCTTGCAGATCTTCATGCCCTCGTCCGGCGAGGTGCGGCGCATGCGGCCGAGCAACAGCGCGATCAGGGTGAGCACAGTGACCTGGGAGGTGAAGGCCTTGGTGGAGGCTACGCCGATTTCCGGACCCGCATGCAGGTACACGCCGCCGTCGGTTTCGCGGGCGATGCTGGAGCCGACCACGTTGCAGATGCCGAGCACGGTGGCGCCCTTCTGCTTGGCTTCGCGCAAGGCCGCCAAAGTGTCCGCGGTCTCGCCCGATTGCGAGATGACGAAGACCAGGGTTCTGTCGGTGATGATGGGATTGCGGTATCGGAACTCGGACGCATACTCCACTTCCACCGGGATGCCGGAGAGCTCTTCGATCAGGTATTCGCCCACCTTGGCCGCGTAGAAGGACGTGCCGCAAGCGGCGATGATGATGCGCTGGATGCTGCGCAGTTCCTGCTGGACCAAGTTGAGGCCCTGGAGCTTGGCGGTGTCCGCCAGTGTGCGCCCGCGCAGGGAGTTGAGCACGGTGTTGGGCTGCTCGAAGATCTCCTTGAGCATGAAATGCTCGAAGTTGCCGCGCGCCACCTGTTCGGCGCTGAACTCGATGTTCTGCACTTCGCGGCGCACTTCCGCATTGGCCTGGTTGGTGATCTTGTACGTGCCGTTCAGCACCACCATATCGTTGTCGTCCAGATAGACGACCTTCTGGGTATGCTCGACGATGGGGGCCACGTCCGAGGCGAGGAAGAATTCCCCTTCGCCCACGCCCAGCACCAGCGGGCTGCCGCGCCGCGCGCCTACCAGCACGCCGGGTTCCTGCGCGCATACGACCACGATGCCGAATGCGCCTTCCAGATGGGTCAGGGCTTCGGAGACTGCCTTGGCCAGATCACCGGGTTCGCCCGAGTCCGTGCGAACCTTATAGAACTTGTGGATCAGATGGACGATGACTTCGGTATCGGTCTCGGACTTGAAGACCACGCCTTCCTTCTGGAGGACGCTCTTGATGAGGCCGTAATTCTCGATGATGCCGTTGTGGACCACGGCGATGTTGCCGTCCACACTGGTGTGGGGATGGGCGTTGATCACCGAAGGCGCGCCATGGGTGGCCCAGCGGGTATGTCCAATGCCGACATGGCCCTTTACGGGCGCGGTCTGCAGCAGGTTGTCCAGCTCTTGGAGTTTGCCCTTGGCGCGCACCAGGTTCAGATGCTGGTCTTCCTGGATGCACACGCCGGCGCTGTCATAGCCGCGGTATTCCAGTTTCCTCAGACCCTCGACCAGGATTTGCTGGGCGGTACGCGATCCGGTGTAGGCTACTATTCCGCACATTATGTGACTCGCTCTCTAAAAATGCAAAATGCAAAAATCAAAATGCAAAAGTCAAATTTTGAAGATCCGGATGAAATGGAACTCGGGATCTTTTCGGGCAAGGTTTTCTCTTCATTTTGCATTTTGATTTTTGCATTTTGACTTTTGAATTCTAACCTGTGACTCAACCCAACTCTTCTTCAATCGCTTTGCACAATTTAACCGCCGCCGCCTTGTCCGGCGCTTCGGCGATCACGCGCACAACGGGTTCGGTGTTGCTGGCGCGCAAATGCACCCAGCTCTTCTCCCACTCGAAGCGGATGCCGTCCTGCTGATCGCATTTGGCTTCCGGGAATTTGGCGAGCAGCCTGCCGAAAATGACGTCCAGTTGCTTGCCGGCCACGGAAAATTTCTGCTTCTCGATATGATAGGAGGGGATCTCCGCGGCGATGGCCGAGAGCGGCTTGTTCTTTTCCGCCATCAGCTGCAGGGTCATGGCCACGGCCAGGATGCCGTCGCGGCCGAAATGGAGATCGGGCAGAATTACTCCGCCGTTGCCTTCCCCACCGATGACGCTGCCGTTGGCCTTCATGCCCACGGTCACGTTGATCTCGCCCACCTTTGTGCGTAGGACCGGCACGCCGTGCTTGGCGGCGATGTCGTCCACCATGCGGCTGGTGGAAAGGTTGATGCCTACGGGGCCCTTCTTGTGCTCGAGCACGAGCATGGTCGCCAGGGCCAGGGTGTATTCCTCGCCGATGGCCTTGCCTTGGTCGCTGACGATGGCGCAGCGGTCGGCATCCGGATCGGTGGCGAAGCCGGCATGGCATTTCTTGCGCGCGACCAGTTCTTCCAGTTGGCCCAGGTTTTCGGGAGTGGGTTCGGCGCCGTGGGGGAAGATCCCGTTCGGCTCCACGTTGATCAGTTCCAGTTCGCAGCCCAGGGCCTTGAGCAGCTTGGGCACGATGAGGCTGCCCGCGCCGTTGACGGCGTCGTAGGCGATGCGGAATTTCTTGGCGCGGATGCGATCGGGCTGGATGAACGGCAGCTTGAGGACGGCGTCGATATGACGCTCGTCGGCGCCGTCGCGTTGGAGCACGGGCCGCACCTGGGACCAGTCCTTCCAGTCGAAGCGGTTGTTGTCCACCAGTTCGAACAAGGCCTTCACCTGGGGTTCGTCCAGGAAGATGCCTTCATGCGTGAGGAACTTGAGCGCATTCCATTCGATGGGATTGTGGGATGCGGTGATGATGATGCCGCCGCCCGCCTTGGAGAAGAGGACCTCCATCTCCACCGTGGGCGTGCTGGCGACGCCGAGCATGATGGCTTCCGCGCCGGAGGCCGAGCAGGCGGAGGCGACGAGGTTCTCGATCATGGGTCCCGTCGATCGGGTGTCCCTGCCGATGACCACCTTCTTGGCGCCCGTGAGCTGGATGAAGGCGTTGACGTAGTTGACGATGAGGGAGGGAGAGAACGCGGGTCCAACGATACCGCGGATTCCGGAAACGGAACGCATCAAAACCGACATGTACAAGTCCCCTTTCCCCGCAATCCCAGGCTTTCCATTTCGGAGGGCCATGGCCTCGCGGGGCACGTTCGACAAGATACCTTAGCCCATTTTCAATGTCAATCGCAAGGGCAGTACCCGGAATGCGCCGACCCGCTCCGCATGTACGATTAATCAGGCCGAAAAGGCTTTTCCACACCCGGGGTTTAGGATATTATTTTCCTTTCGTCCATGCGGGAGAAATCGTGATCAAAAGCCGACCTTTCCAGAGCCTAGCGCGGTTTTCGCTGATAGCCATAGGGGCCCTGGCGTTATTTCCAGCGCGCCCTTACGCCCAGACGGCCTCCGTCTTGGCCGTGCCCAAGCTGTCCTTTTCTTATCTGGCGCCTCCGGCGCACCCGGCCCAGGCGAGAGCGAAGGCCGGGCAGGACTCCCTGACCTTGAACGTGCACGTCGAATTGGCCGAAGGCTGGCATATCAACTCGGAGGCGCCGCTGGATTCGTTCCTCGTCCCGACCACGCTGGACCTCAAGGCGGAGGGTCTGGAGTTTGGTAAGCCGCGCTATCCCCAGCCCATGATCCAGCATAATTCCGTGATGGGCGATCTCTCCCTGTTCACCGGCGCCTTCGACGTGCAGGTCCCGGCCAAACGGACCCGCAAGCCCGTGCCCGCGGCCGCCGCAGCGGCTCCCATCCGCACCCGCGTTACCCTCAACTACCAATCGTGCAACAACTCGATGTGCCTGCCGCCCAAGTCGATTACGGTGGAACAATAGGCGGTTCGCCGCCCAAGTCAAATACATTGGAGCGATAGACGGGTCGCCGCCGATGTTGGCTAAGGTGGGATTGCGGTGCCCGACTGACGGTATTTTTTACAATGGAATTGTCGGGCTTAACGCGGATGGTTCGGGCTAGAGCGCGACTCCGATTTCAAACTGGTTGAAGCGGAGCATGTCCACCACCTCATCCGAGGATTGCCGTGTTCCATCCGCGTATACGCTGTTGCGGAACAGGAACTCCGGCCCGAACGCGAACCCGAGATCGAAACGCAACCGGCCCAACTCCCATTGGTATCCGAAACCGATCGCGGATTCGAAGGCATGGTTGGTGAAGGAACTCATCTTGGGTCCCATGGAGAAGACGTCCATGGCCCAACCCGCGGACGCGTCCGACGATCCGCCCGTGATGTTCTTGTATCCCACCAATGCTTCGGAAAAGAACCCCGGCATCCATTCCCACGGATGGCTGCGCAGGGAGGCCTGGAACCCCAGCACGCGGTAGGCCGCCGGAAACGTGTTCGCGTAGATATTGTCGTTGCGGTCCTCTTCGTTCCACGCTTCCTGCTTGACGCTCAGATAGCGGAAGCGCGCCACCACGGTGAAGTCGAATGCCATCGGCGTTTCCCAGGCGGCGCCGAAATCACGGATGTGCCCGCCGTCCGAAGCCGTGCCGTAGAGCGAGTTGAGGCTCACATAGAGTTTGTGGGATTCGGCGAGAGCGCTCCCCAGCAGAAACAGAATGAACCAGACCGCCTTCATGATTACCCCCCGGTTCAACGATACGGAAAAGCCGCGGCCAATGCGGCTCGGGGAGGGGAAAATCCGCTCTCGTTTTGAGAGATCAAGGCTCGTCGCTCCAGAGTTCGCTTTGCGAACTCTACGCTCCTCGCATTATTGAGCTGGCGGCTCGTCGCTGCGCTCCTTCGCTTGCGGAGTTTTGGGAGATGGTTTAGAGGAGAGGGCCGGTAGGCCCGGGGTGACTGGGCTCCAGGGCGGTTCAGGCTCCGGGCGGCAGCAGCGTGCCGACCAGATCGTATTCGCTGGCATCCGTGATCAGGACCTTGCGGAACGTGCCCGGATCCGCGTCCATGGCCTTTGCCAGGCCCTGGGTCCCCTCGGAGCCGAAGATCAGAACCGTGTTGTCCACCTCGGGGGCGTCGCCCTCGGTGCGGCCGGTGTAATGGTGGTCCGCGCCTTCCGCGACGGAGTCGATGATCACGTCCACCGTCTGGCCCACGCGCTTTTCGTTCTCCTCCAGGGAGATCTGGCGTTGCAACGTCATCACCCGGTCCACGCGCTCTTCAATCACGTCCTGGGGGACTTTCGGCAAAAGATCGAACGCGAAGGTGCCCTCTTCGTCCGAGTAGGAAAAGCTGCCCATGTGGCGGAAACGGATCTCCTCCAGAAAGGCCATCAGTTCGTCCACGTCCTTTTCCGTCTCGCCGGGATAGCCCAGCAGGGCGGTGGTGCGCAGGGCCAGGTTGGGGATGGCGTTGCGCATGCGCAGGAGGCCGTCCCGCAGTTCCGCGGCGGTGTAGTTGCGGCGCATGGCTTTGAGCATGTCCGCGCTGGCGTGCTGGATGGGGATGTCCATGTATTTGCAGACGCGCTTTTCCGTGGCCATCACGTCAATCAACCCGTCCGTCAGGAACGCCGGATAGCCGTACATCATGCGGAACCAGGGGATGTCGGTTTCTTTGATCAAGGCGCGGAGCAATTGCTCCAGGCTTTCTTTGCCGTTCTTCTCGCGGCCGAAATAGGTGAGATCCTGGGCGATGAGGGAAACCTCTTTGATACCCCACGATTGCAGCTGCTGCGCTTCGGCCACGATGTCCGCGATGGTCCGACTCTTCTGCTTGCCGCGCATGCCGGGGATGGCGCAGAATCCGCAGATGCGGTTGCAGCCTTCGGCGATCTTCAGGAAGGCGTGATGGGGCTCGTCGCCCATCAGGGAGCGGGGGCCCGCGCCCACCTTGCAGTCCGAGGGCAGGCTGGAGTTGAGGCCCAGGCGTTCGAGCATCTCGCCTTCGCGATAGGTGCCGATGTAGAGGTCGACTTCGGGGATGTCCCGCTTCAGATCTTCCATATAGCGCTGCGCCAGGCATCCGGCCACCACCAGCTTCTCGCCTTTGACCTTGTTGCCCAGGGCCGCGAGAATCTCCTGGATGGATTCCTCTTTCGCCGCTTCGATGAAGCCGCAGGTGTTGATCACGGTGACGTCCGGATCCTCGCCTTCCTGGGCGCGGATGAATCCCGCGCGGCCGAATTCGCCGAGCAGATTTTCGCTGTCCACCTGGTTCTTGGAACAGCCCAGGTTCAGGAGGCGGACTTTTTTATCGCGGGGGGCGGGAATAGCGCTTGAGGCGGCCGGCGCCGAAGCAGCCGGCCGTGAGGTGCGTTTGGATGGGGACAAGGAAAGGCTCCGGGCGGTTTACCACTCGTCCAGATTGACCTTGCCGGTGTCCGAGGCGGCCTTGGCCGGAGCGGATGAAGCAGGAGCGCTGGAGGTGGCGGGTGTCTTGGCCGCGGGCTTCGCCGCAGGTTCGGCGGGGGGGGGCGTCGCGGGTTCTTCGGTCTTGGGAGTTCCCCAGGTTTCGCCCGAGGGCGTAGCCGGTTCGGTGGTCTTGGGATTGCCCCAGGTTTCCCCGGACGGAACGGAGGGTTCACTGGGTGCTGCGGGTTCGGAGACGGCTTCCGCGGCAGCCTTCTTTTTCGATTTGCGCGAGACGGGAGCGGCTGCAGGCGCGGCTTCCGCAGCTGGGGCCTGAGCCGGAGCAGTATAGCCCGAGCCATCGCCGCCCACGGCATCGTTCTTCTTGTTGTCGACCCAGAACTCATAGCCCATCGGCTTCAGGGTGTTCTCGCCGAAAGCGCGGGCGTCCGGGATTTTCAGGAATTTGCCGATGCGCACGCGATGGTAGGTGCCGGACAAGGCGGGGACAGGATTTTCCACTTCGGCGACATAGGCGGGATAGCCGGAATTGGCGAGCTTTTCCACCAGGGCCGCGGCCTGCCGCTTGCTCTTGAATACGGCGACCTGTACTACATAATGGCCGGCATCTGAAAATCCGGCTTTATCCGCGGAGGGGGAGGCCTTAGCGTTGGGATGGAAGGTATTCTTGGCGGAACCGGGTTTGGCGTCCTTGCCGACCTGCTTGAGCGAGGGTTCTTCGGATAAGGTCGCGGACGTATCGGTTTCCGGGGTGGCCGCGGTTGTGGGAACTTCCTCGATTACGGCGGGGGCTTCTTTGTCCTTTTTGCAGCCGGAAATCAGGACAATAAGAGCAGCAGCGCAAATGGCTGGCAAAGAGCGGTGAGACAAAATAGCCCCCTGGGATGACGGGTTTTTCATGGGTTTCTTTTTCCCTCTGAGAATCGTATGACTCTTTTTTGGGGAATTTCAAGGAACTTCACCGGTTAGACCCAAATTATACAAAATTTTAACTGGGAAGGACCTTAGAAAGACCTCCGGGAGCACCATGGAACAGGGTGCTTTCGATTGAGCACCATCCGATTACTCCCTTGGTTTCCGAAGTCGCGCAAGGCGCCTTTTGGACACCCTGTAACTCCTTGAAGTGTCTAAAATTAGGGGGAAATGATGTTTTGGAAAAAGGTGTGAATCGAAGCCCATTACTCATTGACATCGACCCACCCGCTTGATACATTACCCATGAGACCCCTACGCCCTCAAAGGCGCTGCGAAGGTCGAAAAATCGGAAAAGAGGTGAATTCAATTTCAATGACAGGCGTAATCGTTAGACCCGGTGAATCCTTCGAAAAAGCTCTGCGGAGGTTTACCAAGACCTGCGAGAAGTCGGGCATTTTGTCCGATGTGAAGAAAAACCAGCGGTATGAAAAGCCTTCCGACGAGAAAAAGCGGAAGCATAATCAAGCCATCCGCAAGCATATCAAAGAGCAACTCGAAGCCAATGTCTGAAGGCTGATCTCAGCCTGCATAGGCTTTGGGTAACTCCAAAGTCCGTGCCTGACAAAGAGCGGTTCCCTACCAGGAGCCGTTTTTTTTGTCCCGTCCGGATTCTTCTTGAAATCGTGACGCCCGGTACGATCGGGCTGAGCGGGGCGCTCAGATCTCGTTGATGATCAAAGGCTTGTTCCCCGCGTACTTCTCCTCGAAGTAGTTGAAGATGCAGCACTCGCAGCGCTTGCCCTTTTCGATGTTGATGATGAAGCGATCCACGTACTTGCGGGTGATGAAAAATCCGCGGCCGTGATAATCGAAGATGCCCATCGGCAATCCGTTTTCATCATGCGTGGTCTGGCGATCGAGCCAGTAGAGGACGGTGTGTTTGTCGAGCTTGCCGCCGCCGTCGAGCACGGAGACTCCCAGCTTCTCCTTGTCCAGGCACGCGGTCACGATGACGGCGTCCGCGTCGTCCAGGCGGAAGTCCTTGACCCATTCCTGTTTCTTGTCGCCCGCTTCGTTGCGCGCGCCGTAAAAAAGGGCGTTGGTCATGAGTTCGATCAGCACGACCTTGAACTTGTTGTGGGTGGGCGTTCCGGAATAATGCTCGGACAGGGACTCGGAGATCTCGTCGATCTGGGACGGTTCGGTGAGCTTGAAGGTCTGCACGGAATGCGGCTCGAGCATGTACTGCTGCAGGCCGAAGATGGCGTTGTTCAAAAGCGAGTTCAGGATCTCGCGGATCTCCTTGAAGTTCAACGGCACGGTCTTGGTGATGACGTTGCCGACGTTGTGATCCCGCACCATACGCATGTAATCGTCGAGGTTGTACGCCGTCATGAGGACGCGCTTGACGTCCGGATAGGCCGTTTCCACCTTGCGGAGAAGTTCGAAGCCGGTCATGTGCGGCATGTTAATGTCGGATAGGATCATGTCGAAACGGGAGGTGCGGAGCTTTTCGAGGGCGCTGGGTCCATCCGGCGCGGTGTCCGCTTCGTATCCGAAAATCCTCAATGCGTCGGAGAGCATATCCCTGATGGGAGCTTCGTCATCCACTACGAGGATTTTGAACATGTGTCCCAGCTTTTGACTAGATTTTCACACGTGCAGGCACACGAATTCAACGCAAGTATACGCTCTCAACGCGTTGAAAGCAAGGTGTCGCCGCCTCCAGGGAATCCGGTTTCCGGAAAATGGATCGCGGGGTTGAATGATCAACAGGCCGCCGCCATCGGATCCCCCCTTCAAGGCGCCGTCCTCATCCTGGCCGGCGCCGGATCCGGTAAGACCACGGTGCTCACCCGCCGCGTCGCCCACCTTATGGAATGCTTTCCGAACACCGGAATCCTCGCCTTGACCTTCACCAAGGACGCGGCCCACGAAATGGAGACTCGTCTGCGGGCGCTGCTCGGCCCGGACGAAGCGGTTGCTTCCTTACCCATGATCGGCACCTTCCACGCTTTCGCTTTCGGATTGCTCCGCTCCGGTTACCATGGGATACCGAACTGGTCGCGCCTGGGATTTTCCCGTTGCCCCGCCCTTCTCGATCCCGCCGCACGGACCGCATGGCTTGCCGCCGAGAAAAAATCCTCCGGGTTGGAGGTTCCCCTGGAAATGCTGGAAGGGTGGATCGCGGATGCGTTCTCCGATGCTCCGGGTGTCGATGCGAGACTATCCAAGGTACCGTCCGTAGCCGCATCGCCATCCGGAAACTTGCCCTCCGAAATCTCCGCATCCAACCCGTCGCCATCCGTCCACCGGGAATCCCTGCGGACCCGGTTCCGTTCCCATCTCATGGAGTCCGGCTCCCTGGCCTTTGACGACATGGTGGCCCTGGCCATCCGTTTGTTCCGGTCCCATCCCGAGGTGCTGGCCGATACCCGCGCGCGTTACCCGCAGGTCCTGGTGGATGAGTTCCAGGATACCTCGCGGGATCAGTTGGAACTGGTCAAGCTCCTCTGCGGGGATGCTGCCAACCTTTTCCTGGTAGGCGACGACGATCAGGCCATCTACGGATTCCGCGGAGCGGACCCGCGCAATATCGGCGAAGCCCTGGCGCATTTCCCCGCCATGCGCATCGTCAAGCTGGAGATCAACTACCGCTCATCGCGCGCCATCGTCGCTTACGCCAACGGGGTTTTTCGCGACAAACCCGCGCCCTTGCGTAAGACCCTGGAGGCGGGCCGTCCGCTGGGAGTCGCGCCCGTACGCCGGATCGTCCATGAGGTGGGAGCGGAACAGGGCCAATGGATGGTCGGCGAGATGCAGCGCCTGCGCCGCGAAGAGGGACTCGCCTGGGGCGATATGGCGGTATTGTTCCGCCTGAACGTATTGGAGGCTTACTACCGTTCCATGCTCGCGCGGCTGGCCGGGGACCAGGCGGCCAAGGAAGTGGTGTTGAGCACCGTGCACGCCGCCAAGGGCCTGGAATATCCCGCGGTTTTCTTCGCTGGCCTGGAGGATGGGATCCTGCCCTATCGACGCGGCGGGGAAGAACTCCCGCCGGAGCGGGCGGAAGAGGAACGCCGCATCTTCTACGTAGGGGTAACCCGGGCGCAACGGTTCCTGTATCTGTGCTCTTGCCGCAAGCGCATCCTGCGCGGTAAGACCGTGGAGGCCGAGGCGAGCCCGTTCCTGCGCCCGCCTTCCGTGTTTCCGGCACTCTCGAAAAAGGCCGGCCGCGCGCTCGGGACCCTGCGCGCGTGGCGGGGGCGGAAAGGTTCAGCGTGATTCTCCGCGTCGTGAAAGTGCTCTTCTACATGTTCCACCGCCTGTTCATCTACGGTTGGCTCCGGCTCATCGGATCCCGGCATCTGGAGGCCCGGCTGCTGGCGGATTTCCGCGGATGGTCCCGGTACGTACTGAAGGTGTTCGGCGCGGATCTGGCTATCATCGGACGAGAAAACATCCCAGATGCTCCGGGACGCCGCATCATCATCATGTCCAACCATCAGAGCCAATTGGACATTCCCGCCCTGACGCGATCGATGGATCGCCTGACCGGGTTCGTGGCGAAGCGGGAACTGGGGCGCATCCCTTTGCTCAACTTCTGGATGCGCCAGATCGGCTGCGTGCTGATCGACCGCACGGATAAGCGCGGCGCGCACAAGGCCCTGGAGAAGGCGGCGCAGGAGATGAGCGACAAGCCTCTGGTGGTCTTCCCCGAAGGCACGCGCAGCAAGGACGGCCAACTGCTTCCATTCAAACTGGGCGGTACGCGCCTCGCGCTGTTGGCCAAGGCCATCATAGTGCCGGTGCTGATCGAAGGAACGCGCGACGCCGTGGAGAACCGCGGGGCGCGCGAAGTCGGAACCTCCGCGGACGGGGCTTCCGATGGCCGCATCCCCATGCGCGTGACGATCTTCCCTCCCCTGGACGCCCGGGACCTGGACGACGGCAAGGCCTCGCAGAACAAAATCAAAGACTACGTGGAGAAATGCTGGCGGACCCCAAGCGTACCCATCTGAACCGGGCCCTGTCCAAACTGGGCCTTTGTTCCCGCGGCGTCGCCGCGCGGTGGATCGCGGAAGGCCGTGTGACCGTCAACGGCGCGCGCGCGGAATCGCCGGAACAATGGGTGGAGCTCGGATCGGATCGCATAGAAGTGGCGCCGGAAACCGGTTCGCCTTCCACGCCGGAGTCCGGGACGTCGCCACGTTTCCCCGCGACGCCCTCCGTCGATACGTCCGCGGCTTCGGCTCCCAGCGCTTCCGCGGCACCCTCGCGGGCTTCCGCCTCATCCTCGCGGGCTCCCGCGCCGGGAGAACCGGCGCGGGACCGTGTCTATCTGGTCCTGCATAAACCCGCAGGTTACGTCACCACCCGCAGCGATGAGCTGGAGCGCAAGACCGTCTACGATCTTCTGCCTCCGGAATATTCCGGCGGATGGGTGTTTCCCGTGGGACGCCTGGATCTGGAATCCGAGGGCCTGCTGCTGCTGACCAACGACGGGGAATGGGCGAACCGCCTCACCGATCCGGAATTCCACGTGGCTAAAATCTATCGCGTGAAGCTGGATGGAAAACCGCGCGAGGACGAACTCTCCCGCTTCCGCGCGGGCATCGAACTGGACGGCAGCGCGACCTTGCCCGCCGGAGGGGAGTCGGAAGCGGAGGGCGGAAACTGGTACCGCGTGCGATTGACCGAGGGCCGGAACCGGCAGATCCGCCGGATGTTCCATGCGTTGGGCTACAAGGTGAAGCGGCTGGTGCGGGTCGCGATCGGCGGATTGGAGCTGGGGGGATTGGCGGAGGGTGCCGTGGAGCGGCTTTCGCCGGTGCAGGTGGCGGGGCTCAGGGGGGCGAAATGAGAGTGTCGAACGGCGCCGATGTTCCCCGATGGGCGTCGTGCACGGAGATGGAAACCGGATAGCCCCGGGGTCCCGGCGGCGACCCGTACTGGTGGACCACTTCGCGATCCTTGTAAGGTTCCCCATCCCTGGTGCTGTCTTCCACAACCGAACTGTCCCCCCAGGCGATGATGATCCGGGTATAGCGATCGAGGCCGGCCTTGACGTCAGGATCCGTGATTGAGAGTTGCAGATACTGCTTGAGGTTGCCGCTCGACATGTCCTGGCGCGTGGAGACCACGGTCAACTTCGGCTCCGTGTTCTTCCGCACCTTTACGCTTCCGGCCGAAGCGTAGACCAGGGCGTCGCATTTGTCCAGGGCCGTGACGCCGATCTTGAAACCGTCGGCCAAGGTGCTGGGTTCGTCATAATAATGGGAGACCGTCTCGTGGACCGTGGTCGTCCCCAGCCCGTATTTACGGATCGTTTGCGCGACCGCGTCGTCGCCGTCGCCCCACAGAGTGATGGTCTGCAACATCTCCTGATTCACGGCAAAGCCTTCGAAGGTGACCTTGACCTCGTCGCCGGTGAACACGACGGCGGGGTTGCCCTCGATTTTCGCCGTCAGGGTGGGCAGGATGTTGGTGCGGGTGGTGATCTGGATGGAGTCCTGGTAGTACTCGAAATTATCGTCTTCCACGGAGACATAGAGTTTGTTTTCCAGGTACAGGGAGCTGTCGTGCCTCAAGCTGTCGAAGGTGTTCTTCAGGGGGAACTGGATCACATCGTGATGATTGCACGGGAATTTCCTGTCGACCACGCCGAAGGCCGTGTTGGAATCCTGCTTGGTGGAAAATGCGACCTGGACGCATCCGCCGTCCGGATCGGTAGCCTTGAACTGGACGCGGAGGGGTTGGTTGTCCGGGCATCCCACCCATACGGGAACCTGCGGAACCGGAAGCAGCATGGTAAAGGTGGGCAATTGGTTTTTGACCCAGATGAAAGGCCGTTTGTAAGTGCCCACTTCATAGGGCTTGTCCTTGCCGTTCATGGTGGTATAAACGACCAGGGTCAGCACGTCCGGACCGGCCACGGGATCGCCCGGCCCGGATTTGGCATCGTCACGGCGCGAGTTCATCGTGTAGATCTGGCTTCCCGCCAGGCGGTACAAGGTGTCCCGATTGAGGTTGGTGGCCTTGTCGAAGGTCCACTGGTACCTGAAGCGGCTGTGAATGTCCAGGGGCAGGGAATTCATCTGGAAGGTGGAGGGAAAACGGATGGTGTCGAACTTATTCAGGATCCGGACTTCCCGCGTGGTATCCCCCTTGTACCATTCGTCCTTGCCGCCGTGCCGTGCCAGGCCGATCACGGCGGATACTCCGGAAGCGGTCAAGGCGAAAGTGCTGGTCCTGTCGTAGTAAAGAGGGTTGGAGCAGGTTACGGAGTAGAGTCCGGTCCCGGCATAGGGGAGAAAAATCTCCCCGCTGGGATCCGTAATCGTATCGAGTCCGCGCGAGGGATCCTGGCACCTCACATCGGCCATAGTCTCTTCGGTGAAGGCGTCCATGACCTTGATATGCAGGGGCGCCTGGGTGACGACCTTATCGTCCACCAGGTTCCGCCAATAATCGCAACCGGCCGCCAGCATGCCGGCGACGGTCGCGGCCGCCAGCAGCGGCCGTATCGATTTCACCCTTCGCCTCCGTCGCCGATCTCGGCGTCGTCCTGATCCCCGACCAGTTTGTACTTGCGGAGCATGCTCTTGCAGGTGTTGCGCGAGATTTGGAGGTGCTCGGCGCATTTGGTGATGTTGCCCCGGAAATGCTTGAGACAGCGACGCAGCAGAGCGGTTTCGTACTCTTCGCGGTATTCCTCCAGGGTCTTCTTCTCCAGGCCGTCTTCCGTCAGGGCAGCGCTCCGGGGCGCATGCGGCTCGGCGTCCAGGCCCAGGTCCGCGGCCGTCACCACGTTGCCGGCGTGGAAGAGCCAGGCCCGCTGCAATTTGTTTTCCAGTTCCCGCACGTTGCCGGGCCAGCCGTGGGAGCGGATCGCGTTCATGCCGTCCGGTGAGAAGCTCCAGGCGATCGGGCCGAAATGCTTCTGGATGAAATGCCGCGCCAGCACGGGAATGTCCTCGGTGCGATCGCGCAAGGGCGGCATCAGCAGGGGCAGGACATGTAGGCGATAGAAAAGATCCTGGCGGAACTTCTGCGCCTTGACCCGTTCCTGCAAATCGTAATTGGTCGCGGCCACGATGCGCACGTCCACGTGCACGGTCTCGTTGCCGCCCAGGCGCTCAAACTTGCCCTCCTGCACGAAGCGCAGCAGCTTGCCCTGGAGCTCTAGGGGCAGATCGCCGATTTCATCCAGGAACAGGGTGCCGCCCGCGCAGGCCTCGACCTTGCCGTGCTTGCGCGCCATGGCCCCGGTGAAGGCGCCCTTTTCGTGTCCGAAGAGTTCGCTCTCGATGAGGTTGGCCGGAAGCGTGGCGCAGTCGATCACCTGGAAGGGCTTGGCCGCCCGCGCGCTGTAATGGTGGATAAGCTTGGCGATATAGGTCTTGCCGGTGCCGGTTTCGCCGGTGATGAGCACGGGCAGATCCACCGTGGCCAGCTTGCGCGCCAGTGCCTGGACCTTTTCCATGGGGCCGCCCTCGGCGAACACCAGCTGGTTGCGCATCTGGCGGAGGAAATCGTCCAGCTCCTGGTTCCGGCGTTCCAAGTTCTCGATGCGGCCGCGGCTCTGCTTGTCTTGCTCCTCCAGCAGCTTGCCGGTCTCCTTGCGGTGCAGGTTCTCGATCTCCTGCAGGTTGCGCCACAGCACGGAGGCGAAGAGCAGCATCATGTCCAACAGGTCGCGCGTCTCTTCGCGGGGCTCGCCCGGCAGGCCGTCCGCGATGAACGCGATCCAACCGGCTCCGGGCTCCGGTTCGAAAGCCAATTGCACGCGCCAGCCCGCGCTGTTGGGGGAGATCTTCAGCCAACGGCCGTTGCCGCCCGCGCCGGCCTTGGCTTCTGCGGCGTCCCAGGCTACGGCTTCCAGCGCGCAGGCCTTGGGCAGATCCTGGGAACGTTCCGCGCCCAGGCTTACGGTGCGGCTCTCGAGCTTATTGGCAAGCACTTCCCCCAACTTTTCCGAGAAGTGGCCCACGGTGCGGGACGCGGTCAGGGCGCTCACGGTCTCGATCAACGCCTTCAGGAATTCCTGGTGGCGCTCCACTTCGCGCAGGATCTCCTCGGCCTCCTGGCGCAGGCCCGGACTCTGGATGGCCATGGTGTGGATCTTCTGGTTGAGGCGCGCCAGCGGCATCGGGGTTTTGGGGAAGGGCGTTAGCGCCTTGAACTTGAGCTGGATGTCCCCGAATGCGATGGCGTCGCCGTCCCGCAGGGCGATGGCGGTCACGGTCTTGCCGTTGACCTGGGTGCCGTTGCGGCTTTTCAGATCCAGCAGATGGAATCCGTCCTCGCGGTTGAGGATGTTGCCGTGGAAGGAGGAAACCTTCGGATCGTCCAGGAAGATGTCGTT
>OBEQ010350533.1_pt1 | contig 34178 bp, 32 predicted proteins | sample 1670901 | NCBI WGS metagenome assembly OBEQ01 (sample SAMEA104232315, study PRJEB22302) | groundwater metagenome | biome: forest; feature: aquifer; material: groundwater | place: USA | collected 2011-08-07 | depth 5.4 m | reverse complement strand
TACGCACGAACTTTTGATGAGTTTAGCGCAATCCAAAGAAGTGCAAATTTTCCAGGATAAATTTAAAACCACCAGCGCAGCGGCGGATCAGAAAGAAGAAGCGAAAGAAGAAACGGATCATGCTAAAACGTAAGCAAAGTGAAATATTTAAAATTCTGCGCGTACTTTTCCTCTTCGTATGCCTTGTGAATGTTGATTTGAATTCTGTTTCTGCTGAGGAAAGTGCAGCGGTTAACGTTCCGGTAAAGACGGAATCAACTTCGGAGTCAGCCGTTAGCGAGCAGGCTTTGCAAATTCCAAATGACAAGCATGACAATACGGAAGGCGACAAGACGGCTTATTTTTCTGCGGATAAAAAAACCGATGAAGCCAAAAATAACCCGCTTCCCACGGTGCTTCCCGGTGAAGCTGAAATTATCGCGCATGTAGATAAATCTACGATTTCGATCGGTGAGAAAATTAAATACACGATCGAAGTTATTTCTAATAAGAACACCGAAATCTCATTTCCTGTCTACACCGCCAGCATGGGTGGGTTTGCCGTAAAGGATTTCGGCGAGGAAGGCCCCAAGAAAGCAGGCCCGGACAAAGTTAAGAGAACCAACTGGTATCTTCTCGATACGTACACGGTCGGACCGTATGTCATTCCTCCCCAGCCGGTGATTTTAAAATTTCCGGGCGGCAGGATAGCGACGTTAAAATCACCTGAGATTTTCGTTGAGGTGAAAAGCTTGTTAAAAGAAGGCGAAGAAAGCGGACAGGAGGGAGAAATCCGGGATATTAAAGGGCCTTTGGCGTTTGCTCGAAAAATACCGATTTTATTTTTTGGAATTTTATTTTTATTGATTTTAGGTACCGGCGGAGCAGCAGCCTGGTATTTTTACCAAAAGCGATTAAAAAAAGAAACACCCGCACCGCTACGCGCGCCTCACGAAATAGCGCTTGAAGAATTAAATCGCATTGAACAAATGGGCCTGATTGCCGAGCGGAAAATAAAAGAATATTACTATCTGGTTTCAAGCTGTCTTAGAAAATATCTGGAAGACCGGTTTGGTCTAAGAGCCCCTGAGCAAACTACCGAAGAGTTTATCGAATCGATCACCCGCGGAAATGCTCTTGAAGGCAGGTTCGTAAATTTGCTCAAGGAATATTTGAATCACTGCGATTTGGTGAAGTACGCAAAACTTGAGCCTAGCGCTGAGGAAATCCGCAAAGCGCTTGAGACAACCAGACAATTTATAGAAGAAACAAAGCCTGTACCGGTTGTTCCGGAAGAAGCGAATGAAGAGCTTTATGAGGAGGAGGTTTCGGCATGATATTCCAAGATCCTCATCATTTTATTTGGATGCTTATCTTTGTTCCCGTCATGCTCTATCTTTATGTCAAACAAAGATCAAACGGACAAGTCAGCTTTTCTTCGCTTAAAAATCTTAAGAGGCTTAAGCCCTCCGCTATTTTAAAAGCCCGCCATGTTTTGATAGGACTTCGGGCGGCAGCGGTTATTCTCATGATTTTAGCGCTTATGCGCCCTCAAAAGGGTATTCAAGAAACCAAAATCGAAACGGAAGGCGTTGATATCGTTTTAAGCATTGACGTTTCGGGAAGTATGATGGCCGAGGACTTTGTTTTAAACGGAGAGCGGAAAAATCGCCTGGATGTGATTAAGGAAGTAGTAAAGGATTTTATAAAAAAACGCAGTAACGATCGAATAGGACTCGTTGTTTTCGCCGGACGTTCCTACGTTCAATGCCCGCTTACGCTGGATTACGGCGTGCTTCTTCAATTCTTAGATCGCACGGAAATCGGAATGATCGAAGATGGCACGGCGGTCGGGGACGGGTTGGCTACGGCGCTTACGCGGCTTCGTAAAATCGAAAGTAAAAGCAAAGTCGTGATTTTACTTACGGACGGCGTAAACAATGCCGGCAAAGTCGATCCCCTGAACGCTGCCGAACTCGCCAAAGCGATGGGCGTTCGCGTTTATACGATCGGAGCCGGCTCGAAAGGGCGAGTTCCGTTTCCGGCTCGGGATTTTTTTGGAAATAAAGTATACCAATGGGCTGTGATTGATGTGGATGACGAAACACTGACCAAAATGGCCGAGACTACGGGAGGCCGCTATTTCCGGGCAACGGATACGGATAGTTTACGGAAAATTTACGAAGAAATTGACCGGCTTGAAAAAACAAAAGTCGAAATTAACGCGTATATGGAATATAAAGAATTGTTTCCGCCTTTGGTGGTGCTCGCGATTATTTTAATTTTAGCCGAGACCGCGTTGCGTCATACGCGACTGCGAACGTTGCCGTAAGGAGTTTTTATGCAATTCGGTAATTTATATTATATTTGGCTGATATTGCTGATACCGGTGCTCGTTGCATTTTTTATTTGGGCGTTCCGCGCGCGGCAAAAAGCGCTTGAGCAATTTGCGGATAGAAAATTGCTTGAAATCCTTCTTCAATCAACAAGCCGTGCTAAACAGATTTTGAAATCAGTACTTATCGTCCTCGGGGTATTTTTTGCCATCCTTGCCTTAATCCAGCCGAAATGGGGTTATCACTGGGAAGAAATGAAGAGAAAAGGTCTGGATCTGATCGTAGCCATGGATGTTTCAAAAAGCATGCTGGCCGAAGATATAAAACCCAACCGGCTTGAGGCGGCGAAGCGCGAAGTGAAAAGTTTAATCAATCTCTTGAAAGGCGACCGCATCGGGATCGTCGCGTTTGCCGGAACATCTTTTCTGCAATGCCCGCTTACGCTGGATTACGGCACAGCCAAACTCTTTTTGGATAATTTAGACGTCGATAGCGTACCCAAAGGCGGGACCGATATCGGGGGAGCTATCCGCACGGCTATTAAAGCTTACGAAGGACACGAAAAGAAACATCGCGTGCTGATTCTTGTTACCGACGGTGAAGATTTGGAAGCAGACGTAATGGAGGCCGTAGAAGAGGCGAAAAAGCAGGGCATTGTTATTTTTCCCATCGGCATCGGCAGGCAGGAAGGTGCTCCCATTCCCCTTGTTGATGAACGAGGGCAGAAAACATTCGTTAAAGATTCCGAAGGAAATGTCATACTTTCCAAACTCGATCCGGTACTTTTACAGAAAATTGCTCTAATGACCGGAGGGAAAAAAGGAAGCATTGGAACGGGAAGTTTCCCGCTCGAGGAAATTTATCAGGAAGAAGTATCTAAAATGGAGAAAAAAGAGCTCGAGTCAACCCGGCAGAAGAGATACGAAAACCGGTTTCAGTGGCCACTTTTTGCGGCGATTCTTTGCTTTGTTCTGGAGGCTTGTCTTACGGAGCGTAAATCAGCCAAGAAAGCCGGGGTGTTGGTATGATCATCCACAAGCTATACCTTATTCTTTGTTTCCTGCTAACGTTTGCGAGCCTTTCGTTTGCCGATGCCGATATTTCGGCCAAGATCAAAGAAGGGAATGCTCTTTTCCAGGAAAACAAATTGCCTGAAGCCATGGCGAAATATAGCGATGCTCAGCTCGAAGCCCCGCTTCAGCCGGAAATTTTCTATAATATGGGCAATGTGCTTTATCGGGAGAAGAAATATCCCGAAGCCATCGATGCTTATCAGAAGGCCATGGAAAAAGGCGATACCGCTCTTGAAGCCAAAGCTTTCTTTAACATCGGGAATTCTCTTTTCCAGCAGGGCCAGCTTCGAGCCGCGCTGGATGCCTATAAACAAGTTCTCGAGCGTGATCCAAACGATTTGGATGCAAAATATAATATCGAATACACGGAACGTAAAATAAAAGAAATGCTTTCGCGTGCCGAGCAAACCATGCAACAAGCCCAGCAAGAGCGCGCTCAAAAGGAAAGCGAGCAGAAAAATCAGCAAGGTCAGCAGAGCCAAGAACAGCAGGGTGAGAAGAAAGAAGGTCAAGACCAGCAAGGTGGAGTGGGCGCGCAGCCTCAAGAAATGAAACAGGCTTCTGAGGCGGAAAAGAAAACAGGCCAGCAGGGCTCCCAAGGTGAAGAACAAAAAGAAAAAGAAGAAGCTGCAATGCACAAGGAAGAGCAAAATAAAGAAGGAGAAAAAAAAGAAGGCTCGGAGCAGAAAAAAGCAGGCGTTGAAGAGAAAGATAAAGGAACGAATCAGCAGCCATCCGGTTCCTCCGGCGAGAAGGGAAAGCAGGGGGAAATGGATAAAGAAGCGGCCGAACGGTTTTTAGCCTCGTTTGAACAAGGCCAGAAAGATATTCTTCCTCCCCAACAACAGCAATCACGTAAAGGTTATTCGGATGAAGTTTCGAAGGATTGGTAAATTCGCTTTATTATTCGTGACGTTTTCCGGAGCGCTTGCTTTTGGACAACAACCGTCCGTCTCTGTTTCGATTGATAAGCAGAGTGTGATCTTGGGCGATTCCTGCATTCTTACCGTTACGGTAAGGGACGCCAACAACCCCGAAACTCCCAGCATTCCGAATATTCCCAATTTTGACGTGCGTTATCGTGGGGTGCGGCAAGAATCATTTTCAAGTTTTACGTTGGTGGTCCAGGGCCAGCAAGTCCAGCAAAGCCAGACCGGGGGCGGGATCAACTTTGATTTTGAGTTGGTTCCCCAGGCGGCCGGCGTGTTCACGATTCCTTCCTTTCCCATCACGATTCAATCGCAAACGTTTCGCACTCAGCCTTTTGAAATTGAGGTCTTTGACCAAGCCCAAAAAAGCGAAGATATTTTCTTAAAAATAGACGTAGACAAAAATAGCGTATATTTGGGCGAGAAAGTTCTCGCGACCTTTAGCTGGTATTTTAATAAAGACATCAAAGATTATTCTGTGAATGTGCCGTGGCTTGAGAACATGAAGAATTTTATCGTTTCTGATCCGGAACTCGACCAAACCAAACGCTATCAGCATTTTATCGTGAATGGAAATACGCAAGTGGTTGCCGAAAAAGCTACGGAATTTTACCGCGGTCAGCAATACGCCGTGATTCGTTTTCAAAAAATTCTGACGCCGCTTGCCGTCGGAACGTATACGCTGGAACCCTCTTTTCTCAAGAGTGAAGTCGTGCAGGGTTATTCGCAGTCCAGCCGGTCAAATTTTTTCGATGATTTTTTCCAATCCGATTTCGACAGTTTTTTCGGCCAGGGCGGATTCCGGCAGGCCATTACGCAGCCTTTTTCTACGCGTTCCGAACCGGTTACGATTGAGGTTAAAGAAGTACCGAATACCGAACAGCCCGCCTCCTACCGCGGAGCGGTGGGTCGGTTTGATTTTACAGTATCTGCCAAGCCGACTCATTTAAAAGTGGGCGAACCGATCACACTTACCATGAAAGTAAGCGGCGCGGGCGACGTTGAACGTATCGAACTCCCGCCGCTTCCGGAATTACCTGATTTTAAAAGTTACGAACCGGAGAGCCGGGTAGATACGGCGCCCAAGGGCGGTGAAATGGTTGGGGAGAAAACATTCGAGAAAGTTCTCGTGCCGCGTAGGGTTGGGAATTTTGAAATTCCGGCTATTTCGTTTACTTATTTTGATCCCGATACGCATAATTACGAAACCATATCGCAGGGGCCTTTTCAGGTCCAGGTAGAAAAAGGAGACGCAGAAGATACGGGTGTTCAAGTTATCGCGTTAACTCCCGAAGGTACGGCCGACCAGACATCGAAGCAGGAAATCAAAGTTTTGAAGCAGGATGTGCGCTACGTGAAAACAGATTTGGGGAATATAATCAAGGCCAGCAAGCCCGTCTATGAAAATTGGACAGTTTGGCTAGCCGTTCTGTTCCCCCCACCGCTTTTTCTGGCTCTTCTTTGGTTTTGGCAAAGTCACCGTGAACGGCTTCAGACCGATGTCGGGTTTGCCCGAAATCTTGGCGCTCTTAAGAATGCTAAGAAGCATCTTGAGACCGCGGAAAAATTGGTAGCGAGCGGTTCGCCGCGTGAATATTACAACGCTTTATCCAAAGCCATCGGCCAATACTTGGCAGATAAACTGAATCGTCCTCTTGCCGGCATGACTCACGATGTCATTAAAGAACTGGCTGTCCAGCATTTGGATGAAGGCGATAAACAGAAGATAAGAGAATTGCTCGACCGTTCGGAAATCGCGGTTTTCTCTTCGGTTGAAATTTCACTCGCCGCGCGGCAGGAAGATCTCACGCGCGTTAAGGATTTACTTCAGGATTTTGAAAAGGTGCTCAAATGAAACGCTTGGTTGTTTCTATATTTCTCGCGGTAGTTTTTCTTTCATCGGTAGGATTAGCTCAAAACGCATCCGAAGATATTTTTTTTGAAGCCAACAAACTTTACAGCGGCGGGGAATACGCCAAGGCTGCCGAAAGATACGAAGCCATTTTGAAAAGTGGCGTCGAATCCGGAAATCTTTATTACAATTTGGGAAACGCTTATTTTAAGCTGGATAGAAAAGGTAAAGCGCTTGCCGCTTACGAACGCGCTAAGCGGCTGATCCCTGCCGACGAAGATTTGTTTGCCAATACGACTTTCATAGCTTCGCTTTTGGAGGAAGCTCAGCCCGAGGAGAAATTACCTTGGCAAGCCCGGGTATTTAACGGAATACGCAATATTCTTCCGGCGGGTGGATGGTTTATTTTAACCGTTCTTCTTTATTTTGGTACCGCTGCTTTGTGGGCGATAGCAATTTTACGCCGTTCGTTTCGTAAGATGGGTATACGCATTGCCTCAGTCGTGGCCATAATACTTTTTGTATCTTTTCTATTTTTTCAAAGCAGTGTCTCGGCGGCTCATCATTCCCGATATGGGATTGTCACGGTGCCGGAAGTAGAAGTGAAATACAGCCCTTCTTATTCAGGTGCCGTTGCTTTCAAACTCCACGAAGGAACCCGCGCCCAATTGGTTCGCCAACAAGACGAGTGGATACAAATTCGCCTCACCCAGGATAAAAACGGCTGGGTAGAAGCGAGCGCCATCGAAGAGATTTAATGGCTATAAAACTCATCGTATTTGATGTGGACGGAACGATCACACAGCACCCCAGCAGCTGGCAGTATCTCCATGAATACTTAAACGTTTGGGACGGGAACGCCGATAAATATCAGAAGCGCTTTTTGGCGGGAAAAATCAGTTATGCGGAATTCTGCCGCTTGGATGCCTGCCATTGGAAGGGCATGAGGGTTCAGAAAATACGGAAAATGTTTCAGAAAATCCCGTACACCAAAAATCTTAAGCGGTACATTCCTCTTCTAAAGAAAAAGGGATTTAAGCTCGCATCTATATCTACAGGGCTTCACATGCTCTCCGAACGGATAAAACGCGAACTTGGTTTTGAAGAAATAATGGCGAACCGCTTACTCGCTCGGCACGGTGTTTTGACCGGCGGTGTACGGGTGGACGTTTCTTTTCGCGGTAAAGGTGCCGCTTTCCGAAAAGTGCTTCGAAAATTTGGAGTTGCGCCGCACGAAGTTATTTGTATTGGCGACGGAGAGGGAGATATCCCGATGATGCGCCGAGCTGGTTTTTCAATTGCGTTTGATCCGAAAAATAAGCATGTCGCAGAAATCGCCGATTATGTTTGCAGAACTAAGGATTTTAAAGAAGTGTATGACGTTATTTGTAAGACGGCAGCCCAAAACGGATGAAACTGGTTATACCCGAGATTGAAACGTATCATTTCACGCGCTGGGTTTTTCTTAGACTGCTCGGAATTATTTATCTTACCGCTTTTGTTTCCCTCGGCATTCAAATCACGGGACTGGTCGGCCGGCAGGGCATTCTTCCCGCCCACGAATTTTTAGAAGCCGTTTCTTCGGTTGCCGGGAAAACAGCCCATCGCGTTCTGCCTACTATCTTCTGGCTCAACTCAAGCGATGCTTTTCTGCGCTGTATTTGTATAGCCGGTGCCGGTTTATCCGTTTTGCTTATTTTCGGTATTTTGCCTGCGCTGTGTTGTTTGGCTCTGTGGTTTCTTTATCTCTCTCTATTTAACGTCGGCCAGGATTTTTTGGGTTTCCAATGGGATATCCTCCTTCTCGAAACCGGATTTCTGGCTATTTTCTTTGCGCCGCTTACGTTTAAAGGCGGCGACCGGTTTTCTCCGCCGTCTAAAATCGTTCTCGCGCTTTTCTGGTGGCTTCTTTTCCGGCTGATGTTTTCATCCGGCTACGTGAAATTAGCCAGCGGTGATGAAACTTGGCGTACGCTTACGGCTCTTAATTTTCATTACGAGACCCAACCCATTCCTTCGCCGGGCAGTTGGTTTTTTCATCAATTACCCGGAATGTTTCAAAAATTTTCTGTTGTCGTTATGTTCATCATAGAATTGCTGGCGCCTTTTTCTGTTTTTATGCCTCTGAAATTCCGGCGCACGGGTTGCGCGATCCTGATTTTTCTTCAAGCGCTGATTATGATTACGGGAAATTATGGTTTCTTCAACATATTGGCTATCGCGCTATGTCTATTGCTTTTGGATGATGTCAGCTGGCCGAACTGGGTGAGACAGAAAATTTTACCTGAAGAGCGAATCGTCGATCCCGCTCCAAAGCGTCGTTGGCCGGTTTGGGTGATACTGCCGCTTGCTGCTGTTCTCTTATTCTTATCCATATCGCAAACGGGGATAAGACTCACCGGTAAGCGAATTTCCGTCCCGCAAAACCTCGTGACTTTACAGCGCAGGCTTACGCCTTTTTATTTGACGGGTACGTACGGACTTTTTGCCGTGATGACGACAAGCCGGCCTGAAATAATTATCGAAGGATCAAACGACGGAGAAAATTGGCAGGAATACGTATTTAAATACAAAGCGGGCCCGCTGGATCGAAGGCCTCCGTTTGCGGCGCCCCATATGCCGCGCCTGGATTGGCAAATGTGGTTTGCGGCGCTTGGAACGTATGACCGCTCGCCCTGGTTTACCAAGTTTTTAATACGGCTTCTCCAAGGCTCGGCAGACGTTATTAATCTTCTCGAAAAAAATCCGTTTCCGGATTCGCCGCCGAAGTATGTCCGGGCATTACTCTACGATTACCGTTTTACGAATATTGAAGAAAAGAAAACAACCGGCTGTTGGTGGAAGAGAAAATTGGTACGGCCTTATCACCCGGCCATTTCTCTTCAACCGGTAGTTTCAAGTAGCGAAATACAGGCTATAATTTAATGGAGTCTTAGGAGCTGAAATTTTGATATAATCGTGCCATGAAAACACTTTTAGCTTTTATATTTCTATTCGTTGCGGTCACGGCTAACGCAGCCGAAGTCCAAGAGCATTATTATATCGAGGGCATTATTGCCGACAAAGACCACCCCGGCCAATCCCTGGCTGTGATTAACGGAACAACCTACCGCACGGGCGATTCCATTGATGATTATACGCTTGGTAAGATTTTCTCAAACGGCGCTACGCTTAAGCATAAAGAAACCCAGGAAGAAAAAACTCTTTTAATCGGAAGGGATACTCCCCCCTCATGGCTCGTTCGGGAAAATTATGTGTTTCCCGATCCAAGGGAGGATGAATCTCAAACGCCGGACGGCTCCCTCGGTTCGCTTTTAGCAAATCCTTTCGGCGCTCTTCAAAAAGCTAAAGAAGCGGCTGCTCTAGCACGCCTTGAACAGGTTAAGATAGCACTCGAAGCCTACCGGGCAGCATCGGATCACTACCCCGAAAATCTTGAGGCGTTAACCCAAAAAGGTTATGTCGATAAAAATATGTACGAGGGTTGGGAAGATTATCAATTCTTATATCATGTAAAAAATGACGGACGGACATTTTCACTTTACGTGGAGCCGGTCCACCCCGAAAAAATGAAGCGCTTTCTTTATACCGACGAAACCGGGATCGTACGTTCGGAGCTTGGCGTTCAAGCAGGCAAAAATAGTCCACTACATAAGGAGCGCGTTTGAATTGCGGACTTTGCCAATCCCATAAGTATTTGGAAGAATGTTCGTTTGCGGACTTGGGTAAATTTTGGATTTGCACCCATTGCTACAACAACATTTTACTGCGGCAACAGATTCGAACTCGATTCGAACGTTTATTCGGTGAGCTCGGCGCCGGTGACCGTCAGGCACGCGAAAAAATTTTAGCACTGGCCAAACAATATAAATTGCCCGAACCTAAAATGGTAATCCTATGAAAACACCCATAAAATTTATTTGTTTTATGCTGATAACCTTTTGTGTAGGACTTGGGGCGGCTGCCGTTGTTTGGAGCGGTTCGCCGGATCAGCTTTATCTTGAAGGGACCATGTACGATACCAAAAATCCCAAGGATTCCATCGCTATGATTAACGGACAACCGTATAAAGTAGGCGATGCTGCGGGGGAATACGTTGTCACCGATATCTATGCCAACGGCGTTAAGCTGAAGCACGCTTCCACAGGTGAAGAGAAATCGCTTGTCGTCGGAGAAGATGAAAGCAAACCGCTTCCCGAAACGCCCCAAAAAAAACAGGGAATGAGCGCCGGAATCGGCAATTTTCTTTCCGGCGTAATGGGTAAAGAAACGAGTGATGTGGGTCTGCGGCCGGCGTTGCAAAGTTTACGAAAAGCGCTTGTCGAGTACCGTTCAGATATGGGCCGTTTCCCGGAAAATATTGCTATTCTTGCGCAGGAGGGAAGGATTAATCCGCATATTGTTGACGGGGTGGGCGATTATCAGTTTTCTTATGAGCGGTTGGGCCAAACATTCACGCTTTATGCCGAACCGCGCCGCCCATCGGAAGAGGATTACTATTATTTTATGGATGATATCGGGCGTCTCAGAGTAGAGAAGGGAAAACGCGCGAACGAACGTAGCGAGATTGTAGAACTTTAAAGTAGGGATAACGAATTAACCTGTCCATCATTACTCACCGAAAAAGGCCCCGTGACCAAAGAGCGTAAAATACTTTACGAAGGCAAATTTAAACGTTTGGTGTCTGAGCGCGGTTGGGAATTTGTCGAGCGTGTGAATTGCAGCGGCGTTGTAGTGATATTGGCCATTACGAATAATGCCGAATTAGTTCTTGTTGAGCAGTTACGAGTTCCGGTCGGCCGTAAAGTCATTGAATTACCCGCCGGGCTGGTGAATGATTTACCTCATAAGAAGAATGAAAAGGATATCGAGGCCGCTCATCGGGAATTAATCGAAGAAACGGGGTACGAAGCTGAAAAACTCGATCTCATGTTCGTTATGGCAGCTTCGCCCGCGTTTTGCGGTGAAATGATCTCGGTATTTCGAGCTCGCGGTTTAAAGAAGGTAGGCGATGGCGGTGGTGATCATTTAGAGTCTATTACGCCCCATGTCGTGCCCTTGAAATCCATAGACCGGTGGCTGGAGCAAAAGAAAGAAGAAGGAAATTTGGTTGATTCCAAAGTATATATGATGCTTTATCTTCTCGAGAAAGAACGCTTAACAGCTTCATAATTTTACGATGCATATTTATCTCATCAGACATGCCGAAGCGCTTCCCGACCGGGAAGATAAAAAACGCCCGTTAAGCCAGCGAGGCAAGGAAGAAGCCAGGCTCGTTTCAAATTTTTTAAAAAAACAGTCGCCCGCTATGGCAGGCGAAGTTTGGCACAGCACAAGACTTCGTGCGAAGCAGACAGCAGAAATTTTCATTAAAGAACTGGCTTGGAATGTGCCTGTGAAAGAAATAACCGGTTTGGAGCCGGATGATGATATTGCCGAAGTTGTTGACCGGTTAAACAAGGCACAGACATCCATTATGATTGTCGGACATATGCCTTTCCTGGGTCATTTGGCTTCCTCTCTGGTCGGCCGGGGAAGTTCAAATATGTTTAACTTTGAACCGTCGGCGGTTCTTTCGCTTTCGCATGTTTTAGACCGCGGTGGCTGGGTTGTTCAATGGATGATCGGCCCCTCCGTTATAGAAGGATAGGAACCAAATTGGAAAACGCAAACCTTCGGACCAATCAAACCGCATTAATAACAGGGGCTTCAAGCGGAATCGGATACGAACTCGCGCGGATTTTTGCCGAACATGGTTACGATCTGGTTCTCGTTTCTAGAAATGAACCCGCCCTGCATGTTTTAGCCGCCGAACTTTCCAAGCTCCACGGCATTTCAGCAAAAGTAATAGGCAAAGACCTCTCGCTATCTTCCGCCGCTTTTGAAATTTCAAATCAGTTGAAACGTGAGAATATTTTTGTCGATATTTTGGTCAATAACGCCGGCATCGGCATTTACGGGCCTTTTTCAAAGACAGATTTATTGTTGGAGATCAGAATACTTGAATTGAATATTGTTGCCCTAACCGTTTTAACCAAGCTATGTTTAGTTGAAATGATCAAGAAAAAGAAGGGTAAAATTTTAAACGTTGCATCAACGGCCGCCTTTCTGCCCGGCCCGCTCATGGCGGTTTATTATGCGAGCAAAGCATACGTTCTTTCGTTCTCGGAAGCGTTGTCACGCGAATTAAAAGGTTCCGGGATTACCGTCACCACGCTTTGCCCGGGGCCAACTCGAACTGCTTTTCAGAAAAACGCCGGTCTTTCAGAGATAAGATTACTTAAGAAATCAGCAATAATGGATGCCGGTCCGGTAGCGAGGGATGGATTCGACGGGCTTATGAAAGGAAAAACCGTTGTGATTTCCGGTTTTCTAAATAGGATTTTAGTTTTTTCTGTTCGCTTTTTGCCGAGAAATTTTACAACGGCAGCCATACTATTTCTGCAGAAAAAATTGTCATAACTATATATCACATTTATAGTTATAAAGTGTTTTGCCCTCCTATTAGTCTTATTCTACTTAAATGGTAGACTTTACTAGAGGATTTTCTCAATCGGTTAAAGAAACGGCAAAAGGATGCGCCCCTATCCATGATACCTCATCCGAGAGTCAGGGTTTTATTAATTGACAGCAATATCAAGGACGCTGCTTTAATAAAAAAAATATTAACTAAGGCCAGGCTTCCTTCCTTTGCTCTTGAAATTGCGCACTCGCTTGAAAAAGGGATGGCCTTCCTCGCTTCCGAAGATTTTGATGCCGTTTTGCTTGATTTGAACTTGCCCGACAGCCCCGGTCTGAAATCATTCGACAAACTTTATGCGCGGTTCAGCGATATTCCCATCATTGTACTCAGCGATTCTGAAGATACGCCCGTTAGCCTTAAAGCCGTGGGTTTAGGCGCCCAAGATTATTTGTTCAAAGGCGATTTAGACGGCCGGGTGCTTTCGCGTGTGATTCGTTATGCTATGCAGAGGCATTTAGCCGATAAAGCACTCAGGCAAAGCGCTGAGCAGTTTCGAACGATCGTGTCTAATATTCCCGGCGCTGTGTATCGCTATCGCGTTGAACGCGAAAAGCAATTTAAGATGGAATACATGAGCGATGTTGTAAAAACAATATCCGGATATTCCGCCGCTGATTTTATTCGCGAGAAAGTGAGGAGTTTTAGGGAAATTATTTTCAAAGAAGATGCAGAAAAGTTTGACAAGGCGGTCGAAGAAGCTTCCGAAAACGGCCAGTCTTTTTCCATTCATTACAGAATTTGCCACGCCGACGGAAATGTGCGCTGGGTTCACGATCAGGGAAGAATCGTTCGTGATGAACAGGGCAAGATTTGCTGGATCGACGGCGCTATTTTTGACACGACGCTTCACCGGCAAGCCGAAGAACGGATCAAATATTTAGCGTATAACGATATGCTGACCGACCTTCCCAATCGATTGATGTTTATCGAACGTCTCGATACCGTTATTAAATCGGATTCAAGCGGTCATTCTATGACGGCCATTCTTTTTGTCGGCCTGGATAATTTTAAAAGAGTCAACGACACACTCGGCCATGCCGGCGGCGACCAATTGTTAAAAGGCGTTGTGGAGCGGTTTAAAAGTGTTCTCAATGAGCGCTATTATCTTGCGCGGACCGGCGGAGATGAATTTGCGGTGATGATCCCGCGGATTAAAAATATCGAAGAGGCTTCTTCCGTGGCGAAAATCATATTTGAGTCGCTTCGCAAATCATTTCCCATCGCCGGGCGGGATATTTTTATGAATTGCAGTATCGGTATCAGTGTTTTTCCATCCGACGGCGACAGCGCAGAAATACTTTTTAAAAAGGCCGATATGGCGCTTCACGTAGCGAAAGAGCGGGGAAAAAACAACCATCAATTCTATGCGGCTACTATGGAAAAAAGCGCTTCGAGCCGCCTTGAGATAGAAAATAATCTGAGAAGGGCTTTGGAGCGGGAAGAATTTCGCCTTTTGTATCAGCCCCAGTTGGATCTTCGTACCGGAGAAATTTCAGGCGCAGAAGCGCTGATCCGGTGGGAGCATCCGACCCTTGGATTGGTATCTCCTTTATCGTTTATACCCGTGGCCGAAGAAACGGGCCTCATTGTGCCGATCGGGGAATGGGTGCTCAGCACGGCCTGTATGCAAAACAAACAATGGCAAAGGCTTGGTTTCCCGCCGCTAAAAATTGCTGTGAATTTGTCGGCTCGCCAATTCCAACAGACCGATCTTATCAATGTTATCGCGCGCGTTCTTGCTAAGACAGGCGTGAATTCCACCAATCTGGAACTCGAACTTACCGAAAGCATCATCATGCAGAATGTGGAGCGAACGGTTCATACGTTACGCGCGTTGCATGCCATGGGGCTAAAGCTTTCCATCGATGACTTTGGGACAGGCTATTCTTCGCTCAGTTATTTGAAACGGTTTCCGCTAAGTACGCTTAAAATTGATCGTTCTTTTGTTAATGACATCACCACCGATCCCGATGCGGCGGCCATTGCCAAAGCCATCATTTCCATGGCACATAGTTTGAAGCTTGAGGTTATTGCTGAAGGTGTGGAAACCGAACCGCAGCTGACTTTTTTGAGATCGCAGAATTGCGATAAGATGCAGGGATTCTTGTTTAGCAAGCCTATTTCGGCTCAGGAATTTGAAAAATTGCTTTTAGAAGGCAAACACCTTCCGGTCTAAGCCGTTCGAGTTTTATTTTCTCCGCTTATTTGCGAAACGTACTTATCCCACATTCCCTTCTTCCGCGTGACAATCAAATAGCCCATGTTGTAATGAGCCTCACCGTAGTCGGGGTCTATGGCTATCGCGGCGTTGAGGTGTTTTTCAGCTTCGTCAAAGGACTTTTGTTTGATTAAAAGAAGACCGAGATTGTTATGTGCTTTTTTGTGGTTGGGATCCTGCTTTAGAACTTCCAAATATAAAGCTCGGGCGTTGTTTAATTTTTCCTGAAAATCCATGGCGGTTGCCAGATTAAAAAGTGCTTCGGTGTATGTTTTATCGATCGACAAAGCTTTTGAGAACTGCCGGGCAGCTTGTTTAAATTTATCCTGCTTTGCCAGTTCAATTCCCAAATGATTATAAGCTTCCTTTGAATTCGGATGTATGTCCTCGACCGCCTTGTCACGCCTCTCTTCCAGTTGTTTTTCCACCCATGCGGGCGGGGGCAGGGAGGGGTTGGCCTCGAAGTATGTTCGGGTTCCTATTTGAGCGGCGCCCAAATTGATATACGCCATATAATTTTCCGTCTGCATTTTAATAGCGTATTCAAGAAGAGAAATACTATCGTACCAGCGTGATGTCTGTTTCCAGGCAAAAGCGATAAATACGGATAAACTGCACACGGCAAGAATGCGTTGGGTCGAAGTTCTCAAAATGAGGGACGGGATGCCCCACGCCAGAAGAATGGCCAAACCAATAATAGGCGTGTACATAAAACGATCGGCGTGGGGATTTAAAGCAATAGTGGGAACAAGCCCGCCCAAAAACCACAGCCATCCAACTATTAAGTAGGAATGTTTTCCTAATTTCCTAATAAAAAACACGGTTAAAGCCGTAAGCAAAATGATAGTACCGGCGGATAACCAAAGAGGATGGGTGGGGATGGGATCCGGACTTAAGATGGCGAGATTAACGGGGTATATGAATTTTTTCAAATAATGGCCGTAGGCCATCGGTATTTCCGAAAAAACATAATAAGGATACACATGCGTGAACGCGGTAATTTGTCCATTCCAGGCAATGAGGGTCGATGCAAAAGCAAGCAGAAACAACAACCATTTTTCCGTAGCAAGGCCTTTTAAATTACCCCACCAGGAAGAATCAAGCCGCCATCTGTTGAGTGGCCAAATATCCAAGAGAAGAAATAAGAAGGGAAGCGTAACCATCATGGCTTTGGTCATAAGCGTCAATGCGAACAGGATCACCACCCAATCTTTTTTTCGCGAATCTTTTTTTTCTGTATAGTTCAAGTAGAAAAAGAGTGTTAAAAACCCAAAACAAGTGCTAAGCACATCTTTTCTTGAAGTTGCCCAGGCGACCGCCTCCACCTGTAAGGGGTGGACTCCGAAGACTGCGGCCACGTAGGCGCTTTTCCATATTTCTCCAGTCATTCTCCTTAAAATAACAAATAAGAGTATGGTGTTGAATATATGCAGCCAGACATTAACGATATGGTGCTGACCAGGATTAAATCCAAAAAGTTCGATATCGATCATTCGTGAAATAAAGACGATGGGTTGCCAGCGATCGGCGTTTTTGTCGTCGCTCATTAAATCGGCGGTCGCCGCCCATTTAAGCCCTTCCCACGTAAGGCCATTCTTGATATGGGGATTGCTAAAAATATAGGCCGGATCGTCGTAGTTTACGAAATCGTGATAGCGGACTTGGGCAAAAACAATAAGCACTATAGCAATCAGCGCAAAGCTGATCAGATCGCTCAAGCGCGGTTTTAGGCGGTTTTTAAGGTCGGCGGTCAACATGAAATATTAAGGAATCCCGCTCGAAAATGCGAGCGTGAGGGTTAATGTGAACGAGCAATAGATGCCAATTTTTCGATATACGATTTGGCCGTTTGATCGTCGGGATTAATTTCAAGCGCATGTTGAAATAATTCAGCGGCTTTTTCGAGGTCGTTATTTTCAAATGCTTTCTTGGCTTGGCTTAAATATTGCCGTACGCGTTTTCTGCGTTCCTGAAGCGGTTCGTATCTTTCCGTATTGTTTAAACCGTTGTAGACTTTTTCTGCGGCGGGATTCAACGGTTTTTCCGGATTAATGATGTGCGGAGTAATAAAGAGAATCAAATTTTTCTGATCGGTATCGGTTTGCGTCCGTGTGAATAGCGGACCAATAAGCGGCATATTTCCGAGGATCGGTACACGAAATTCTTTCACGACATCGACGTCTTCGATAAGGCCGCCAAGAATGATCGTTTCGTTATTTTTTACCAGTAGTTGAGTATCGGCTTCTCTAATATTAATGCGCGGCTGGCTAAGGCCGGTACTTCCTGTAACAAAAGTACCCACAGCGCTTACCGTGGGATGAATGACCATATTGATATTATCATCGGCCGTTATTTGGGGAATGACTTGGAGGCTAATGCCTACGGGTTGGAAAAAGGCAAGCGCTTCCGTGGCGGTACCTTGATCAGAAACGGTTGTGGAAAAAATAGGGAATTGCTCACCGACCAGGATCGCGGCTTCTTGTCCGTCCAGCACAAGAATCTGCGGAGAAGAAAGGGTGCGCGTACGTTCATCTTGAAGCAGGGCGTGAAGCAGAACCTCATAATTCTCATCCTTGACCTTTCGCAGCTGCAGCCGCACGCCCTGGGAAGACGCCGTAGGAAACGCTGTAGAGCCGGTTCCCTGATTCACTGCGGCTATGACGTTATCAAAAAGATTTAATTCCCGGTCCGGCGTAAATCCGGCATCGTATTCAATGCCGATATCTTCAAGCGTATCGGTTTCGACTTCAAGAATCTTGGCATCAATCGAAATTTGCCGCGGCTGAAGGTCGATGGAACGAATAATGGCCTTTATTCGTTCGATACTTGACCGAGTATCCGTAATAAGCAGCGTTCGGGAGCGAAGCGAACTTTCGGGGGTTGCTTGCCTGCTGCGGACCAATCCTTGGCCGCCGCCTGCGGATCCGCCTTGCCCGGAGCTTATGGCCTGGCTTCCGAACGCAAATCCGCCGAATTGTCTACGCTCGAGCACACTAACGGTTCCTCGTGTTGAGACGAGGTTTTCCACCGCGCGTTTAACATCGTTGGCGTCTAAATAGCGCATCGTAACAACTTCCGTGACGAGAGGTTCAATACCTTCGCGTTCCTGGCGAATTTGCCGTTCGCTTGCTAATATTTCCGCAGGCGCAACACGGATAATGTTGTTTGATGCTTCGTAATCGTATCCGCGCGAAAGCAGCATGGCCTGAAGCGCGCCGTGCAAGGTAACATCATCCAATCTAAGCGAAACGGTGCCGGAAACATCGTCTCCGACGACCATATTTAAATCGTATTGCTCGGCGAGCATGTTTAAGACGTCGCGGACGTCGGCCTCGCGGACATCGAGGGTAACCATCTGGCCGTTTGTATCCGTTGGACTGTTTTCCGATTCTGGTTGGGCAAACGAAGGAGAAGTAATAAATGCAAAGAGAAACGTCCATGCTAGAAAGTACGATAGGCATTTTGTTTTCATTGGCTTGTTCCAATGCGCAGAATAACTTCGTTATTATTTTTCGCAAAAACCACCCGGTCGCGTTCAATCGCAAGCACCTTCATGCCAAAAACGTCATCTCCCTCACGAACGACGGTGCGATTGACTATAGCCATGGCGCGATTGCCCTTTAAAGAAATTCCGGACAACACAAGATTATCCGAAGGCGGATTCGAGGATGAATCTTGGAAGGCGTTATCCTCAATGGGTAGGCCGAAAAACGGATCGCGGCCCCAACGCTGTTTGGCGTGGCTTAATTGCGATGCGCGATCGGGCGCAGTATCCGCGGGCGGATTTGCGTTTGTTGAAAGTATATTCACGGCGGCGGCTATGTTTTGGATCGGCGATGTGCTTTCCGCATTTTTATTCCGATTTTTAAGTGTTGCGAGCCGGAATATTCCGAAAATGAGGAAAATAGCGATAACGGCGATCTGGACGTATTCTTTTTTAGTAAGCGGCATCAAACGTTTTCCTGCACGTATGCGGTTAAAACCATTCGGATGTCTAGATTGGGCGCAAGACCTTCTTTGGTGCTCATGTTTAGTTCTTCCAACCCAAAACTAAGATGCGATTCGGACAAGCGTTCGAGAAGAAGCCCGAGGGTTTGATATCGGCACTGTAAGTTAATAGTCAGCTTTGACTTGCGAAAACCTTCTTTTCGCCAGGTGGGTGTATCTTCCGGTTCGCGCTCGGTAATAGGCGGCTCTGATTCGGGCTGCATGCCGGAAACTACAATCGGAAGAGACTCGGTCGCCTCGGAAAAAATTTGAATTATCGAAGCTTCCTGGCCGGGCGCCAGCGTGCGCGCTTTTAGTTTATCGAGTTCGACACGGCGTTCGGCAATGAGGGCATCTATATCATGAATATGTTTCGCGGCTTCTTCCGTTCCGATCAGTTGAATTTTTTTTTCAGCTAATTCTTTTTTTAAGGAATGTATCGCTTTTGCTTTTGGGCCGATCATGAATACCCATACGGCCAATACCAATAAAAGGAAACCGGCCAAAAATAGAGTGAGCTTCTCTTGATGAAACCAAAGAACGGCTTCCCATATTTTTTTCGGTTGAATCGACATGATATTCCTTCTACAACAATTGCGCTTTTACACGGAAAGTCGAGCGCGTGTTATCGTCCAATTCTTCCTGTTGTCTTGAAAGCAGTGCGGCCGCCCGGAAAAAAGCCGAATCGTTAAGCGATTTTAAAAGCTCAGAAACGATCGTATCGCCGGATCCCGCCGTATTTCGTATAAATCCCTGTAGCGTTATATCTTTTATATTTTTTTCTTGCGCAACATCAATACGATCGAGCAATGTGTCGCGAGGTACAACATGGCTTAACTCGCGCAGCACTCCCCCCCACAGGGGTTCTGAAGGGATGGCCTTAGCCAGCTTCGTTTTTCTTTCTTGAATGGCGGTTGCGAGCATTCCTAATTCTTCGAGCTGCATAGTTTTGGGTCCGGCGGCTTCCAATTGCTTCTTCACCGCGATTAATTCCCGATTAAGGCTTATTTGGCTGAGTGATGACCAAGCTACGTTGGCTATGCCGAGGATAACTACGGCTACGGAAGCCCGTTTTAAGATTTGCTTGGCTTGCGCTACCCACGGGCGCCACTGATTTTGCCAATCGGCAAAATTGACCGGGTAGCGGTCCGGAACGCTGAGTCCCATCACGGCACCGAATGTTTGTTTTAACGACGGTGCATTTTCTAGGGCATCGCCTTTTATCTTGAAATAAAAATCGGTGGCCAAATCCAGTTTGCTTACCGGTATGTTCAGTTCCGCGTTAAGGAAACCGGTAAATCCTTCCAGGCCGGAACCGCTTCCCAGAAGAAATAATTCTTTTATGTCGCCGGCTTGAAATTCGGATTGAAAAAAAGAAAGCGATCTGCGGATTTCGCCGAGAAGTTTGTCCATGACAGGACGGAGACGGGCGGCCAGCTGCGCGCGTTTGGGCAGGTGGGGATCCAAGCTTTGCGTAGTAGACAAGAGTCTGCATTCCTTAATTAACGTGAGCACGTCCTCGAAATTAATTTGAAAGCGCTCTTGATCGACTTGTACGGTTCCCATCAATGCGCGTTGAATATGATCGCAGCCCAAATTGGCCTGACGCATATAGACAAACTGTCCGTTATGGAGAAAATAAAGCCGGGTATTTTCTGCTCCAAAATCCATAAGGACAGTGGAGGCCGGAAAAGGTTTTCGATATTTCTGCATTAACCAATCGATGGCGATGGGAACGGGGACGATAATTTCCAGTTCCCGCCCCGCTTCTTTAAAAAGTCGAGTGGCTTTCTCGAGCTCTTCGGTCCATACGGCGCTTACCAGAATGCGGTCGGTTTGGTCGCGTACGGGTATCCAAAAAATTTCAGCTTCTTCGAGCGGGAAAAGGGCAGATTCGGCAAATTGCCAGACGATGGCATCGCGCCATTCTTTTTTCGGTTGTTCCGGTTTGGGGATAGCTGCGGCAAATGCGTTAGAGCTTGTAAGGGTAAGGCCGGTTTGAGCCTGATGGAGAGGGTCAAGCCGATCGGCAAGCGATTTAATAGTAGATGCTAATGCGTCATCTTCGCGCAAGCGTTCGCCCCGTTCGTTCGTTGGAAATTCATACTCGGACGCTGCTTCTATGGTTTGCTCGCCACCCGGCAAGGATATCAACGCGACTTTTATTCTGCTCGCTCCTATTTCAAACAATAATTTTGGCCTATTGGAAATCGCCGTGTAATCCAACATATTTTTTATATTGGGTAAATGAGCGCTTGAGGATGGTGCCTGGGAAACATGGGGACGGTTGCCGGGCTGAGGGACTTCTTCATCCAAATTGGGTATGCCTGAGAAAATGGATGAAACTTTTTTATTGAGTCCTGCGGGTTTCTTAGCCATGGAATACTTTAGCGCTTCCCCTTAAATAGCGGCTTGTTCCGATGCCGGATTTTGTGACATGGTTACCAAAACGTCGTTCGCAATAACCGACATTTGAGGGACTTCGGGTTTGACATAGTTGCGCCCGGAAACAACGGCCAGCATTTCGTTGGCCAATTGCTGATAGTCCCGCGCACCCATGCTTAAAGGATCATATACGGTAATGGGCTGGCCGGCGCTCGGCGCTTCGCCGAGTTTCACGTTTACGTTGATGGCGGTCTGGAACACTTTATTCTTAAAGTATTCGCGGATTCCGCTGGAAACATCGCGGCAAAGTTTGGTTCGCCCATCGTACATGGTGATGAGAATGCCCAGAATTTTTAGGTCGGCATTTAAGTGACGGCGAATAATATCGACGGTGCTAAAAAGCTGTTTCATGCCTTCCATCGCATAATATTGCGCCTGAATCGGTACGAGAATATGCGTGGCTGCCGTAAGCGCGTTCACAGTCACAATATTTAAGGAAGGCGAACAGTCGATCAGAACGTATTCGTACGATGTTTCTAATTTTTTAAGCAAATCTTTAAGGACGCCTTCACGACCGACGACGTTATTTAAATCCAAATCGGCGCCGGAAAGAAGAATATGTGAAGGCGCGATGTAAAGGTTCGGGACGGATGTTTTCCGCACAATTTCCGATATGGTGCGATCAGAATTGACCAGTACGTCGTAAATCGATTCTTTCAATTGAAAAGGATCGATGCCAAGGCCTAACGTAGCATGAGCTTGGGGATCGAGATCGATCAAGAGAACTTTGTAACCGCGCTCGGCGAGGCAAGCGCTTAGATTAATAGCGGTCGTTGTTTTTCCGCAACCGCCTTTTTGATTCGCAATGGCAATAATATCCATACGTCACCTCTCTGGTTTAGCCGGCTTGGCTTACGATCGTTTCAATTTTGAGCAAATCCAAAATTTCATCAATGGTATGTCTCTGCCTTTTAAGTTCTTTGATGCGCTCAAAGCGTTCTCGAATTTCAGGCAAATTATAGAGATGCTGGCCGTTGGGCGTCCGTTCGGCAATGGGAAAGAGGCCGACTTTGGTGTAGTATTTCACCGTGGGCCAGGAAATGTTTAAAGTCTTGGCCAGCTGACCTTTGCGCACGAATATATTCATAAAATATTCCTTTTTTATATGAGGAACCAGGAACAAGGAACAGATAAGTCCAGAATGTCTGACTATAGGAAATATCGACCGGGGTTTTGAAATATTGAGAAAAAAGTTAGGACAGGTTTTTCTTGAGGTAGGCGTCGATCAGCTTTTGATTTCGTTTGGCGATCCGTACAAATTCAATACCCAGCCGGTAATCGGTTCGGCCGCCGGCCATTCGACCGTTCATCACCACTCCGACAAACGCCAGATGGGTCTTATCTTTGGCGCCAAAGATGGCGGTGGAAATTTTAGCGTTTAGCTTTACGCCCTTGGGTAAAAAAACAGGGCAGTAAACACCGACGCCGAGCGTGCTGATGTCGATGGTTTCGCCGAGTATCGTTTCTTCCATCAAAGCAATTTGACCGCGCATCCGGCGCGATATCTTCATACGGATTTTAGTTACCAGCGGAACGCGGGGAACCCGTCGCGATTCCATCCCGCCTTTTTTAGGTGTAGGATTTTCCATTTTATAATCCATCCCATGAATCGGGTTTCTTCATAACAAAATTATCAAAACCTTCCGGCGGCGGATCGGGAATGACTGTGCTGTTGTAGGTAACGTTGGCGGTAATCACACGATCGTTATTGCCGCCCGATCGATATAAGTTCCCAACAACCGAGCCGGTTACGGTACAACTGTTTAGTTCTAAGCGGCCGGTCCCGCCGGTGTCGTTAGAAAATACAAGTCCCGTTGCAGAAGCGCTGTTTCGAATACGTAAATTTTCTGTGTTTTGGCCTAGGCTAATAATAGAACCGGCTACGGATGTTCCGGAGTCTGTAATATCAATTTGATTGCTTGTCGTTGACGAAGCTCGCTCTACATAAAGTAAACTTGTTTGATCCAGATCTGCCGATGATTCAATTACAATACGTCTGCGCGCGTAAATTTTTACGCCATGAAGCAAGGTGCTACTACCGAGAATGTCCACCATCTGGCTTGTAGCCGTTTGAGCTCGGGAGTATAGGATACAAATGCTCTTGCCGCTATCGCCTGTGTTCATCGTAATGGTGGGCAGAGAACCGGCGGCTCTACCCACCGTGAGATTCCGCCCGGCAATAAATCGTATATTTCCTCCCGAAGGTGATACGGTGAGAGATCCTCCTGCTCCCGTATGCAGCTGCATATTACGCCAGGCTACAATGGTGCCGTTACCCGATATGGTAATGGTTCCGCTGGTATTAAAATCTCTTGCCTGAACAGTATTGCCTGCGAGCACTAAGTTTGTACTCTGATTCACATCGCCCGCTCCCGCAAGGTTGGCGGCGTCAATAATTGTATCAAAAGAATTCATGAGCGTCGTATAGGTAGTTGTTGTGAAACCGGGAGTTGTTAAGCTCGGAAGAGGCATTATTTTTGAAACAAACGTTCCGGTGCCGCTCACCGTTTGTCCTGTCGGAACATAGACCGTACCGTTCGTCACTGAATTTCCCGCCTGTACATCTACCGAGGCGCTCGACCACATATCGCCGTTAATAACGGATGTGGTTCGAATGCTCAGGGTAGCGCCAGGATTACCGCCTTGATAAAGCGCAAACTGAAATGCGGGTGAGAGTTTCCACGCCGTTACGCTCATTCTTCGTCGGATCGTGAGATTTTCCGGATTAACGACTCGTCCTGTTGAAGTAAAAATAACGCGGGTTGCGCTTACGCTCGTGACGTCGATATCAAAAAGTGCCGGAGAACCCGGGGAAAGTGCATTGTTATTCATATCTACTTCATTCGTCCAATCGGTGTCATGCTGGAGTTTCTCCATATACCACTCTTCTCCTGCTTGAGCGGCAGCTAAGGCCTGCCCGCCTTGAATGACATTGGAACCGCCGATATTTCCCGTGCCAATCAGGGAGGAAGAAACGAGCGCCGAGACCCCGATAAAAAGAAGCAGGATAATAATCGCAATGAGCGACATACCGGAGGAATTAGAAGAACATATACGATTCATGGCGTAAGTTCCGTGGCCTTATGACGGTTAGATCCGTGATGGCATGCGGAGAATCAGCAATCAAGATCTCAAATTTAATTCTGCGAATATTTGTTCTAAGCGGCGAAACGGTTGGTGATCCAATGATCGCGCCGGCATTGTCGTAATACGTAGTAAAAAAACCGGTAACCTTATCCGCAAGTTCATCGGTTACGGGCAGTACGGGGCCGGCACCGTCCGAATCGTAATCGCGGACAAGAGCCCCTCCGGTTAGGCGATAGGTAATTTGCGCGTTGGAAACATCAAAGAAACTAAACTGTGTCAGGCCGGCCGTTACCACGCTCTGATCGTTGCGTACTCGGCGCACTTCGCGCGAGATTCGGCTAAACGCCAGCTCCGCGCTTTCCTGGAGATTGGCTTGCCGAGTTAAAAAGCCAAGCGTATCCAACATGATAAACGAATAAGAAGCAGAAAGGCCAACCAATAGCGTCAAAATAACCATTACGATAACCAATTCGATTAGAGTGAAACCACTTTTTCTTTTCATGGGCAGACCGGCGCTCCGCAAGTACAGGGAGCCGCAGCGGGGCATAGGGGTGGTGCTGGTCCTCGATTCGTAACAATTGTCCTGAGCGTGACACTTCCAATAGTATTGTTGGTTACAATGACATCCACCATTTTAAAATTATCTGCCGCAACTTGACTGTATCCCGGCGGAACAAGACCTGCCGGAATCGGGTTTACGTTTATTTGACGGCTGTAACCTGAAAATCCAGGATGATTGTAGGCGTTATTTGTGCACGGGCAGACCGCTGAATAACGTATAGTCGTGACCCGGTCCACTTCCTGTTCGGCTAACTCCGAAGCTATTTGCATAACGAGCGGGCGAATAGTGTCGCGGGTTACGGCCGCGAGCGTGGTTAAAAGCGTGCCGATGGCTATGGAAACGATAACAATGATGATGACGAGTTCGATAAGGGTAAAACCAACAGTACCGCGTTTCATGTAATTTTTACTTTGCCGGTATTACGCGTGATTAAAATGTTACGGATTCCGCTTAGCGTAACCGTTGCCAAACCGGTTAATGCGGCTCCGTTTTGGTCAAAAGGCGAACCCGTCTCGTCGAAAATTATTTTGTTTCCCGAATTTCCTGCGGTCCATGTTATCGCCGAAATGGTCACGCCTTGGTAATTTCCTGCATTTAAGGTCGTATTAAAATTTTGGCGTGTGAGAGGATCTTTAGCCGGATTCCAGGTAGAGGCGGGGTTTTCAAATTCAACCAAGTAAGTGTTGGTCGGAGAGACGTTAAATGTGATGCGCGTTCGAAGCTGGAGCGCCATGGCGAGCTGTTGAGTGTAACGAATATCGGATTGAATCTTACGAGCGGTATAAAAAGTGCGGGCGATGGAAAAATCAAAGAAGTTTGTATTGACGGCTACGGCAACGATCGAGATGACGGCGATGACAACGAGTAGTTCAATGAGCGTAAAGCCGCGGGCGCGACTTTTCACAAAAGATCTTCTCCCTCTCCGCTTTTGGTATTGGCATAAAAACCGCCGGAAACGGGATCGTATGCCCATGCCCCGTCCGTTCCCGTGGGATTCGGCCGGCCGACAGCGGTTACCACCGCATCTTTATCGGGACCGGTGCTGAAAGGATTGTCCGGTAAATCGCCGGTTTGGAGAACGGAACAGCCGTTATTAAAAGGATTGTCCTGTACATCTTCAAGCGTTGGAAACTCATCGCGGCCATCTAAAATTCCTTTCGCGTGACTGATGGTAATGGCCGAGCGCACGTTTCCAAGAATTCCTTTGGCGGTATTGCGCTTCGCTTCATTAACAAGGCTAAAGTAGCGTGGTATGGCTATGGCGGCGACGATGCCAATGATGGTGAGAACAATGGTAAGCTCGATAAGAGTAAAAGCGCGCTTCTTGCTCAACATTTGGGTTTGATTTTAAAGTTTGCGAAGATTTTTATGAAAACGTACCCGTCGAAGACGTGTAAGTGTACGATCCTGCGCTCGGTCCGGTGTATACATCACCGGCTCCTTTAGACCAGGTACTATCGCGTATACCGCCGGGGACTACACCGTCAAAACAATGCCCGCCTGCTGCTACGCTTGGGCAAGCCCCGGTGGCTACGGTATCCAGAGCTGAAGGATAAACGCTGAGACCCGTCAGGGAATTAATCGCTGCATTCTTTGCGACTTGAGTTGCAATTCCTGCTCTAACGCCGCCGACTACTCCGTCTTCGTTGGCTTTTTTAGAGCGAGGACCTAAGTCCACATATTCTGGGATTGCAATAACAGCCAGAAAGCCGAGGACTACGATTACCATAATTAATTCGATGAGTGTAAAACCGTGGGACTTCCTGAGACTGGGTTTCATTCTATTCATCCTTGTCGAGAAATTTTATGCGAACGTACCCGTTGAAGAAGTGTAGGTATATGATCCCGCGCTAGGTCCTACGTATACAGCCGCCCCTGTTTTAGACCAGGAACTATCGCGTATACCGCCGGGAATTACAGTGTCGAAGCAATGACCGCCGGCCGCCGCTGTTGGACACACAACGCCCGTTCCTGCTGTAGCTACGGTATCCAGAGCTGAAGGATAAACGCTGAGACCTGTGAGAGAGTTAAGGGCTGCGTTCTTAGCAATTTGAGTTGCGATTCCGGCTCTTACACCGCCAACCACTCCATCCTCATTGGCTTTTTTGGCGCGAGGACCTAAGTCCACATATTCGGGAATGGCAATAACGGCGAGAAAGCCGAGCACTACGATAACCATAATTAATTCGATGAGTGTAAAACCGTGGGATTTCCGGAGGGTAGATTTCATGTTTTTCATCCTTGTTCCTTTCGTGCGTTCGTTACGATAAGGTAAAATTTTTATAAATAGTCCGTTATTCATTTACGGCCAATCCTTTTTCTTCCTAAAGGCCATGTTATCAGAACGAAGTTCCAAAGATCCAAAAAACCTAAACACTGTTAAATAGTACCACGCGCCTTGTGGATAGCCAAGAATTAATGTAAGTACTTGATATTGCTTATCTTTTGAGAACCGAGATCATTTTCCACATGGGCATGAAGATGGCTAATGCAAACATAAGGACCATGCCGCCGAGCATTATTGTTAGCATCGGCTCTATCAGTGTGGTGAGATTTTTCGTGGTGTATTTGATTTGGTGATCGTAATGCGACGCAATGTCGCGAAGGTGTTGATCCAAGTTTCCCGTTTGTTCACCGCTTGCGATCATTTGAATGACAAGCGGAGGGAAAAGCGGGCTTCGTTGCATGGCTACGGCGATTTGTTCCCCGGATATTATTCCTTCGCGTACATTCAGCAGTGCCCGGCCGACGATTATATTTCCTACCACTTTGGAGCAAATGGTAAACGCTTCCGTGATCGGTACGCCGCTCGCATAAAGCGTTTCAAGAGTTGAGGCGAATCGTGAAATCTCAATTTTTTTAAAGAGGGGACCAAAAATCGGCCATTTCAAATTTAACACGTCTTTCATTAAACGTCCCGGCGGAGTTTTGATATACCAAAGCAGAGCGGAAATGGAAAGGCCGATACCGAGCATAATGGGAAGCCAGAATTCGTGAACGATTCTTCCAAGGTTCATCAAGAGAATGGTGGGCAAGGGGAGGTCGGCGTTAAGTTTCGAATAAAAATCGGCGAAGCGGGGAAGAACAAAATTTACGATAATCATGAAAGCGCCGAAGAGAACGCAAAGAACAATAATAGGATACCTTGTTGCGGCTATGATACCGGCTTTGGTTTCAATTTGATTTTCGAGAAGCGAGCTAAGGCGTTTCAATACTTCCACGAGCTGGCCGGAAGATTCTCCGGCAACTACGCTCGTCACGTAGACATCGGTGAAAACGTTGGGGTGTTTCTTAAGCGCTTCGGAAAGTTTAAGACCGACTTCAATATCGTTGGCAACGGTCTGAAGCGTTCTTTTTAGTGTCGCCTGCTCGGCTTGATTGGAAAGCGCGCGAAGTCCCGCCAAAATCGGCATGCCGGACCGGACTACGCTTTCCAGTTCCCGCGTAAACATCAATAAATCCTCGTCGTTTACTTTTCCGCCACGAAGTGAAGGAGATTTTCTGTCATTCCTGCGTAAGCGGGAATCTACGGCTGATGTAGACCCCCGCTTTCGCGGTGGTGACACGCTGCTTCGTTCGCCTGCCTTTGAGGTTTCGGCTGAAGGAGCGGGTTGTATGGCCAGAGGAGTGTAGCCTATCGTCTTAAGTCCGCTCAAAAGTTTTTCCTTACTTTCGGCTTCTTGGACGCCGCTTACGATTTGACCTTGCCGGTCCCGGGCTTTGTAGCGGAAGGTTGGCATTACACCGCTCGTACGACTTCGGCAACGGTGGTAAAACCTAGTTTAATTTTATGAAAGCCATCTTCAGAGAGCGTTTCCATTTCTTCTTCGCGGGCAATTTTAACCAGCGAGGATATGGGAGCTTTATTCACAATCAATTCCTGGATTTTTTCTGAAATTTTGAGGAGTTCAAATATGCCGACGCGCCCGCGGTAGCCGGTTTTCCGGCATCGCTGGCAGCCCCGGCCTTTGTAAAATTTTACGGAATTTTTTAATTTCCCTATTTCTATTCTGTTGTCGTTAGCCAACTGTGCCAACGAGCTTTCGTCGGGAGCCGGGTCAATTTCCTTGCATTGTTCGCAAATGCGCCGCACCAAACGCTGGGCGAGTACGCCGATAAGGGAAGAAGCAATGAGAAAAGGTTCCACGCCCATTTCTACCAACCTGGACACAGCGCCGACCGCATTATTGGTATGGAGAGTGCTGAAAACCAAATGGCCTGTGGATGCGGCTTGAACGGCAATCGAGGCCGTTTCGGCATCACGAATTTCACCCACCATAATGACGTCCGGATCTTGGCGCACAATGGAGCGCAGTCCGGTGGCAAAGGTAAGATTGGCTTTGGCATTGACCTGAATCTGGCGAATCAACGGGAGTTTATACTCGACCGGATCTTCGATGGTGACAATATTTCTTCCGACGGAATTAATGGTACTCAAGGCTGCATACAAAGTGGTTGTTTTACCGCTGCCGGTCGGGCCGGCTTCGAGGACCATTCCGTAAGGGCGCTTAATCACATCTTCAAAACGCTTTCTCGTGACATCCGAGAAGCCGAGTTGTTTTAGATCAAGCAGCGTTTTGTTGGTATCGAGCAGACGTAAGACAACATTTTCACCGTGAATCGTAGGAATGATCGATACGCGGATATCGATCGAGCGGCCTTTTGCGTTTACTTTCATCCGGCCGTCCTGGGCGATGCGCGTTTCGGCGATGTTTAAATTGGATTGAACCTTGATTCGGGAAATGATTGACGATTCGTAACTTTTAGAAGGCGCAGGGACTTCGTGCAAAACACCGTCAATTCGGTAGCGGATGCGCAATTCGTTTTCGTCCGGCTCGATGTGAACATCGCTTGCTCCGTCGTTGATCGCTTGCTCGATAATAAGATTGACCAGTTTAACAATGGGTTGATCGGCCGGGGCCGCAGAAATAGCGGATGCTTCCGTTTCGGCAAACTGATTCTGAAGAATTTTCCCCGTTTCGGCATCTAGCGATGCGATGAGCTTTGTAATCGAGCCGGAGGCTCCGTAATAATTCGCCAAAGCTTCCATAATATCCTGGCTGGAAGCTAAGCAAGGCTCGATCTCTCTTTTAGATTCGTGCCGGATTTTATCAATGGCTTTGAGGTTGCCCGGATCTTCCATGGCCACCGTGAGCGTGCCTTGAATATCAAAAAGGGGAATGGCGCTGTATTTATGCGCCGTATCCTGGCTGATTAGTTTTAGGCATTCGGGAGTAATGGCATAGAAGGAAATTTCTACGAACGGAACACCCGCCGATTGCGCAAGAGCGTTAAACACATCTTGCTTGGGCGCAAAATTGAGCTGGACGACGGCATCTGCCAGCGAAATATTATTTGCCTTGGCGTAGGCTTCCGCCTGGGTTTTTTGGCCGGTATTAATGAGTTGGCGGTCGGCTAAAATTTTTGCCGTATTCATGTATCCATTATCGACTGGTTCAGTGGTAATTAAAATGATAATATTTCTATCTGATCATGATAAAAACCGTCGCGCGTTATTCGCCCCTTCTGCATGGGTTATTATCACGGTCAATTTGCTTATCAGACTGGCGTAAGGTAAGCTTGTTTCAAGGATTATGAAGGATTATGGATAATCAAAAGAGTTATAGTTCTCATCCGAAACTCAATCTCGGCAATAGGTACCGAATTCTCCTTGCTGTCACCTCTCTATTTTTCATCGTAATTCTAAACAACAATGCTTTTGCGGAAACCACGCTCAAATTTGAAAAGGCCACTTTCTTTAGCGGCGCCGGAGATCAAACCGGGAATGCGCTTGAGGTAAGCAATGGGAAGATTTACGTTGTTGGGGGCGAATCCGCTTCCCAAATAAAAGCTTTGGCGCTTAGTTACACAGTTCCTCTCGTTGGTTTACCCACCTCCAATTTTCTCTGGCAAAATCAAATAAGTTTATCCTCCGAGGTATTCACTGATGTAGGCGTTACGAGCGAAGGCCTTTATTTTACCGGCCAAACCATATTAAAGACAAAGCAAGTCTTACCCGTTCTTGCGAAATTTTCCTTAGATCAATCGGGCGCGCGCGCGAGCACTCCTCTATGGTTTAAATCGCAATCGTTTCTTCCTGCCTCTCAAGGTGAGATGTTAAATTCGGTTCTTACCGTAGAGGAAAAGGGATCCGTAGCCATTTACACGGCCGGTTATGCGGCAAGCAGCGCTCTAAATCGAACGGCGATTCTTGCACGCTACGACAAAGAAGGAAATCTTATATGGTCTAAAAATCTTAGTCCCGTAACCGATCTGAATCGTGCTTCCGCGCTGGCTCTTGCTATGCATGAGGGGTCTATTTATGTAGCAGGTTACAGCGGTACAAGCGAGAAGAAGGTTAAATTTGAAAACATCGCAGTCAATCTCACGCTGTGGAAATACGATGCTTCAGGAAAAGAAATCTGGGTAAAAAAGGATTCGACGTTTATTCCTCAAGTCGTATTGGATGAAGCCAAAGATGCTAAATTAGATCTTTTGGTTTTCGACAATCGTATTTTCGTAGCGCTTTCGCAGAAAAAAGGGACAGGTTCGGATGCGACTTTGATCAAATACGATTTAAGTGGTACGTTGGTTTGGAGCATGATATGGGACGCCAAATCCAAGGCAGGAAAGGCGCGGTCCGCATACGTCACGAGCCTTGTTCAAGGCAAAGACCGTTTGTACGTTACTGGTTGGACCGAAGATACGTCGAATAAAATTTCAAGCAAAGGAAATGAAGATGCCTTTATTTTAGAAATAGATAAGGAATATGGGCTTGTGCTTGCCGTGCATGAATACGGTGAAGCCAATCGTCATGAAAGAGGATTGGGTATCCAAACAACCGCAACGGATATATACGTAACAGGATTGCAGACCGAAGCGATTGGTACAGATAAAAAGACGGATAATAACGTTATGCTTGCGTACTATAAGATCGCCGCTCCGGTGAAAGTGAAAATAGATATTGAACCGACCGACAGCCGTAACGTTGTAAAATTAGGAGCTGTGGCGGCCAGTACGGACAAAAAAAGTAAGGAAAAACCAAAGACCGGTGTTGACGTAGCTATTTTATCCGATAAGAGTTTTAACGCGGCTACGATGGTTAAAATGACCACGCTTAGTTTTGGCCGCACCGGCCTTGAGCCGGCCTGGGATAATTGCGGCGTCAAAGATGTGAATGCCGACGGAACGCCTGATCTATTATGTTTATTCAAGTACCAGTTTAAAGTTCAAAAAAGTACATACGATTTATTTCGTTTGGATGACAAGGAGGGAATTTTAAAAGGAGAAACACTTGACGGAATTTCGTTTGAGGGCAGGGATATAGTGCGCGTTGAAAATGTCGGTTCGGAACCAGAACCTACACCGACTCCGACACCTACACCTGTACCAACACTCGCGCCTACTCCGACACCTACGCCCGTTCCTACTCCGACACCTGCGTCTACACCAACACCAACTCCTGTTCCAACACCGACGCCGGCTGCCACACCTTCGCCAACGCCTGCTCCTATAGCGACACCGATACCGACGCCTGCTCCTACTCCGGTACCAACACTCGTACCTACGCCGACACCAGCACCTGTTCTTGTTTCTACACCTACTCCTATAGTGATACCGACTCCTGCGCCGACTCCGATGCCCACTTCTGTTCCGGAACCTACGCCTACACCTATTCCGGTACCAACACTCGCACCTACACCAACTCCGACACCGATGCCTACGCCTACTCCAACACCCGTTGCATCGCCTACGCCGACACCAACACATACTCCGGCGCCGACTTCTACTCCGACACCAACGCTCGCACCTGTTCCCATAGAAACATCGACGCCCTTTGTTTTAGTTTCTTCAACGCCGCTGCCGACACCGACTCCTACTCCGGCGCCTACACCTGTTCTTGTTTCTACACCTGTTCCCATAGCAACGCCGACTCCTGCGTCAACTTCGGTACCCGCTTTCGCTCCGGAACCTACGCTAACACCCTTTATTTTAGTTTCTTCAACGCCCATGCCGACACCTACCGTTCCGCTTGTTTCCGCGCCGCATCCAGAAATGTATTTACCGCCGCCGCCGAACACTTTATCGATTCCGCCCAGCTCTGCACCCGTTAACACGACAACATCTTTAAATACTACAGCAGCTACTACGACGTCGACTTTTACAAACACAGCTCAACCACAAACAACTGTGACTACAACCATTTCACCCAATACTTTCATTCCCCCTGTTGCAAAAACACCGCCTCCTACAAATACACGCCCAACTGAGATTTTGGGATCGACGCTGGTTTATACAAATCCGCCTGCAGGGATAAAGCCTCCTTCAGCACCTGAGGCGCTGTCTCCGTCTAAAGTACCGGCGCAAACACAAACAGCACAGCACAGCGCTTCTGTTCCGCCTCAGACCGTAGCGGCTCGAGTTGTTCAAACATCTCCAAGCCAACCCGTTTCTTCTTCCCACGTTTTATCTTCATCGGCCAACGGAAATTCGGGGGTTGTCCAGAACGTTACGGCTGCTCCCGGTGGATTTTTAAAATCAGGTCAACAGGTTTCGATTCCGGAGGAAATAGTTGCAGAACCGGCGAATGTTCTTCCCGACGTTCCGCGCGAAGGTTTTCAGGAAATGACCTTGGCACAATCTTTTAACGATTTAGGCAGCAGAGAATTTAAACAGGGAAATTTTAAGGATGCGATCAAGCATTTTAAAGAGGCGCTCCAAGTCGAACCCGGGTCGGCTGAAGCACATAGCAACCTGGGCCTTGCTTTAATGGAAGCTGGAAATCTGCAAGAAGCTCAGACTCATTTCCTCGAAGTTCTAAAAATTAACCCAGAGGACCAGATTGCGAAAGCCAATCTGAATCTGGTCACAGTCCGTTTGAAAGAATCTAAAAAAACCTCCCCCGCAGTTTAACGATCCATTTACATTTTTGTATGGACATATTTGTAAATCAGGCTGGTTTTCTCGCCTACTGTAAGATCTTCCCCGTATAAAGCTTAAGCAAAATAGGGCCTATTTTGCTGGCATGACAGTTGCATTGTTCCCAGAGTCCGGTATAGACAGAAACAAATTTATCTGTATCATATGGAATTTCTAACCAGGTTAAACCCCCCAATCAGGAGGCTACTATGTCAGTTTTGTTAGGTCAAAGATCTACGTTTACGGAAACAAATGGAAATTCAAGGAG
>OBEQ011288123.1_pt1 | contig 34201 bp, 46 predicted proteins | sample 1670901 | NCBI WGS metagenome assembly OBEQ01 (sample SAMEA104232315, study PRJEB22302) | groundwater metagenome | biome: forest; feature: aquifer; material: groundwater | place: USA | collected 2011-08-07 | depth 5.4 m | reverse complement strand
ATTTATCCATTTTCGATTATATGACCCCCGAAGCCTTCACGCCGTACGCAGCACTTGGTTTTAAACCAAATGATTTTGTTTTAACCCGTGAACGAGCTGATGCCAAAGGTTATAAGTGTAATGGCGAGCAGTTCACTAATGGTCCTGGTAATACTCTTTCAAGTGGACAGTTAGAAGGATACGTTTCTATCAGACCAAACCCCTATAACTACCTTCTCTATCATAACCAACCAAATCAGCAAGGACAAATTCGGTAAACTAAATATAGAAGATGATAATATCAAGTTGGTGTATTTTAGAGGGAAATAGATAAAAGTTGTTGGGTCTGATTAAGAACTAATTCAGGAAAATCAAGCTCATTTACCCAATTAATAGTTCTAAAATCGTCCCACCTGGCGAGCCCAGTGTCTTATTCGAATCAATAACGTAATCAAACAAAAGCTAAAAAGGTGCAGATGAAATTAGTATTATTGAGTATCTCTATAACCAAGAAGGTTTATCATCTAGTTCAGGTTCATTTTCTTTAAAGCGATTAATAATTTCCTCGATTTCTTTTACCAATTCTTCATTATTTTTGGGAAGCAAAAAAGGAAATTTTCCTTTGCTACTAGTTTCATTTTTCCATTGTATTCTGGAACCTTTGATCAAACTATCAATTCTTTGAATTAAAAAACGCCTATTGGTTCCTGCGTGAGCACTTTGTTTATATAATTGCATAATTTCGTATGTATCAAGTAACTTCTTTCTTTGTTCTTGGTACTGTTGCTCGGTATAAACGCCAAGAAAAAGCCCCTCTAATAAGCGAAGATAAATATCATGGTTATATTCTCTTTTCTTTTTGCGGCAATTTTCGCACCACCACTCATCTTTGAGCCAGAATTCTCCAACAGGAGCATCTTCGACTATATCTCCAACATGATATGCTGCTAAAATATTGGCAAACTGCTTCGTCTGAATCTCTCTCAGTTCAGTTTTTTTGCAGAGAGGACATTCTAATTTGACTAGAAAAGAATCAAACATTCCCATAAAAAACTCCTTCTTAAGGTGAAGATAGTATACACTATTAACAAATCCTGCAATGTTTTGTTTTACAGCGAAGTTATTAAAAATAAGATGGGAACAAAATAATAAATCATGAAAAATAAAATCCTTACTAAACTACATGAAATTGAAAAAGAACAACAAATAAAAATTCTTTATGCTGTTGAATCAGGAAGCCGAGCCTGGGGCTTTGAATCACAAGACAGTGATTATGATATTAGATTCATTTATGCGCATCCTTTAAAATGGTATTTAACAGTAGAAGAAAAAAGAGATATCATTGAATACCCGATTCAGGATGAGCTAGATTTTTCTGGCTGGGATATTAAAAAAACTCTTCAACTCTATAAGAAATCAAATCCTCCATTATATGAATGGCTTGTTTCACCAATAATCTATATTGAAAATGGTAATTTTGCTCAGAATCTACGAAAGTTTATGCCGCAATTTTATTCGCCAATTTCCAGTACTTATCATTATCTTCATATGGCTCAAGGAAATTACCGTCAATATCTACAAACAGATAAGGTTAGAGTAAAAAAGTACTTTTATGTATTACGTCCAATCTTTGCCTGTATGTGGATTGAACAATACAATTTTCATCCCCCAATGGAATTTATTGTCATGCTTCAAAAATTAGAGCTGGGCGCTACTTTAAAAAGAGAAGTGGAGAATTTATATAATAGAAAAAAATCTGGGGAAGAATTAGATAAGGAAAATCGTATAGATGTGATTAATGCTTTTCTAGATAGAAAAATAAGTTATTTTGATAATTACCTAAAAGAAAAGGCACCTAAGAAAAATTCTAAAGCAGCCGCAGTTCTTTTAGATGCTATCTTGCAAGAAATCTTAATTGGGGACTTGAAAAATACTGATATTTAGTATATACTGAATTTCAGTATGAATACAGTGAGGTTTATAAAATCATTTAGTAAAGGTCAAATTACTATTCCTAAGGATATTAGAGATACATTGGGGATAGTAAATGAATTTTGGTTAAAGCTATATGTTCAAGACGGTAAGATCATTGCCGAGCCAATTGAGCAAAAAAAAAATAAAACGGATTATGCCCAAAAACTACTCAATATTAGAGGAAATTGGTTTGATCCGAGTGAAATTGAGGCAAATAGAGGGCAGATCGAAAGACAACTAACTAAACGTTCCTTATGAGTAAAGTCCTTCTTGACACCTCAATTATTATTGATTTTTTAAGGCAAAATAATAAAGCAGAGGCTTTATTATACAAATTAGCAAAAAGTGAGGATTTGTTTATTTCAATTGTTACTCATACTGAAATATATGCCGGTAAAAGTGTTTGGGAAAAGGAAAAAGCCAAGAGGGAGGTTGAGGATCTATTCTCAGGGCTTAATATTCTGCCGCTTACAACTGAAATTTCGGAATTAGCAGGGAATCTAAAAGCATATAATCATGATAGATCTTTACTTGATTGTATTATTGGTGCTACGGCAAAATATCATGATTTAAATCTTGCAAGCTTTAACAAGAAAGACTTTGAAGTTATGTCAGGGGTGGAATTGTTAGACGTAGGAAGTTAATCATACATTTGAAGATATTGCAGAAGAATTAAGACAAGAACATGAGCAGAGTAAATAAAACTTCACAAACTTTTCTAAAATAACTTCTAATTTATAATTTCCGGTAATGCTAGAATATCTTTATGAAATACGTTATTACCGGAGTATTGGGATCGGGTAAATCTGCGATAGGAAGATTACTTAAAGACGAGGGATATAAAGTTATTGATGTTGATTACGAACCTGGTTTGGCGGAATGGGTTGATAAAAAAACCGGTGAGCCAATTAGAAGCAGTAAAAACAATCCCCCCGAATGGTACGAGACTCATGATTGGGTCTGGAATAGGGATAAATTAAAACAATTGCTAAATGATTCTTCTCATAATTCGATATTTATTTGCGGGATTACTTCCAATCAAACAGAGAATTTAGATTTATTTGATAAAATTTTTTTACTAAAAGCTAACGAATTGGTTTTAAGAGATAGACTGGCTAATCGGGGAGATCAGAACATTAATCAGGTTTTTGATTGGCAAAACAGTTTTGAAGATGAAATGATTAAACATGGTGCTGTTGTGATTGACGCAAACAAATCATTAGATGAGGTATATTCTCAGATCATATCCATTATACAAAAATAGGCTCAAACTCGTCCTCTGATTCCAAAAGTACCAGTCCTAAGCGCCCCAACTCAGGGGAGCTCGGTTCATTTTCTGACTCACTAGAGCAGCTTAGTATAACTTATAAAAACGTGAATATAGATCGGTTTATGAAGTAAATTCACGGTAATTTGACAAATATATAAATCATCACATAAAATCTTTATAAGTACTGGAACTTTACTGTAATGAGGCGGTTCATAATCGCCAACAGTGACATCAATTGTCCTAAATTTACCTGCCCAATCTGGGAAAATAAACCCAAATCCTTCTTTATGGATACTACAAATTAAAGCAGGGGTAATCCTTACTTTTTCATCAGCTAATTTGAGGATGTAAAGCTGGGCCTTTTTAACTCCTTCTTGTTCCAGTTCAACAACTTTTGAGCGTGGAAGAATACCAAATGCAGTTTCTTAAAACTAGTTGCATCTGTTGGTTTAGTGCTAACAACTATTGATTTAGCCACAGTATTTAGGGCAAGAATTATCTAAAGAGAGCTCGAGCAGCTTTTTTAGTAATTTTTTCTCCCTCAAGACGCATTGTAAAGTATAGATCTGCGGGTAGAGACTTTTTAACATCAGGTATTTTACCCATACTAAGATAGCGCTTTTGATAGCGCTGAAATGCCTTAACCAAACTCTTATCCTGGTGTACTAATTGAATAACAGTCATAAAGGTATTATACCAGACCAAAGTCTTATATGCGGGGGAATTTTGCAACTTGGGTTATAATATCAATTTGATAATTAGAGTTTAACTCTTAATTATTAAATTTGGGTAAAGTTTTGAAATTACTTATCCTTAGGTTGGTCGCAATGATCTATGCCCATGCGGAAGCGGTAAGAAATATAAAAAATGCCATCTCAATGTGTGACTAATCAATTAAATAAGTGGTCTAAATAACTTAAGTGATTTCCAAATAAAAACTCCCTTAAAAATTTATCAGTTCTGATACTTTGCCGTTGAGGGAGCTAAGTTGAAATATAATGCAACGGTACATAAATAATGGATCTTGACAAATTTAATGTAATATGGTATACATAATGTATGACATATACGGTTTCTATTACTTCTCAAGGCCAGATGAGTATTCCTGCTTCTTTACGCAAAAAAATGGGGTTAGATAAATCTGGTCGTGCGTTAGTAACTGAACAAGAAGGTAAGTTAGTAATTGAGCCTATTAAAGACCTATTAGAACTTCGAGGATCTCTAAAAACTGATATTTCAGCTACTTCTTCCCAAATACGTCAAGTTTTTGAAGAACATATTGCCCAGAAAAGATCTTCCTAGTTAATATGCAGACTCTACTTTTGGATACTAATTCTTATTTGAGATTTTTATTCAACGATATTCCAGAACAAGCAAATGAAGTAAGTCGGTTGTTTGTCAAAGCTAAAGCGCAAGAATTAGAAATTTTTATTCCTCAAATTGTTATATTTGAAATCGAATTTGCATTAGATAAGTACTACAAATTTCCTAAAACTGAGGTTATGGATAAATTAAGAGTTATACTTGTAACTCCTTATTTAAAAATTCAAGATGTTGATATTTTTGATGAAGCATTAGTATTATTTAACAATAAAAACATTGATTTTGTGGATTGTTTTTTACTATGTGCAGCGAAATCGAAAGGTTTTTCTTTGTTTACCTTTGATGATGATTTAAGCAAAACCATAACTTAAGATTGTAAAGATTCTGTTACATGGGACTGTCGACGAATGCCAATTTTTCGGTATCTTTAGGCACAACATCAAAAAATTGTCAGGCACGAGATTTTAATTCGGCGACACGCTCTACATGGTGCTTTTAATCTCTAACCACCTTTGTTTTAACTCCCCAATGTAACTTAAGTTCTGAAATGCACTTAAAATAGGCTCAAAATTATTGGTTATAATAATCCTAGGTATGGGAGAGCACTTTTACTTTACTCGAACCTATAAACTAACTTGACATTTATCTATGACTATGATACTATGACTATAGTTATGCAATTAGTATCTAAATCACAGCTAAAGTCACGACTCTTGGAATTTTTGAGGAAAATAGAGAAGGATAAAATTCCTGTTATAGTTACCCATGGAGGGAAGCCGGTGGCGAAGATTTCACCCTATAAAGAGGATCCGAGTGAAATTTTAAAAGCTCTTCAAAAGTCTGTAATTGTTTACAAAGATCCTATATTATCAGTTGGGGATAAAGATTGGGAATTACTTCGATGATAGTTTTGGATACACACGTTTTAATTTGGTGGGTCAGCAACCCTGAAAAACTTTCCTCACAAGCCCGGGAAGCGATAGAAAAAGAGATTAAGCATGGGTCGATATTAGTATCCTCGATTAGTGCATGGGAGTTATATATGCTAATTAAAAAAGGCAGGTTGAAATTGACTATGGAGACTGATAGCTGGTTAGAAAAGATCGAAAGCTTACCTTTCGTTCAATTTATTCCAGTTGATAACCAAATAGCTTTAAAGTCTGTAAACTTACCAGGAGATTTTCATGCTGATCCTGCTGATAGAATGATAGTAGCAACAGCAAGAGAAAAAGGTATAGATTTGATTACAAGTGATGAAAAAATTCAAAATTATCCTCACGTTCAGTCTGTCTGGTAAAAGCCAAACTCTTGAGTAGTTCGGATAATGTCCAGCAGGGGGAGCCACAGTCCTCTTATCCGAACCATATCGCGGTCAATGACCGCCTGAAAGGCTTCAAGATTTTGATATAATTATTCTGTGAAAGATCCAACAGAAATACCTGTTATAGGTGGAAGATCTACGCAGGGGATTGTTAGAGTTGGAAATACAATACATCGCCCTGTTGGGAAACATTCAGAATTTAGACACAAACTATTAAAATTATTAGAAGAAAAGGGCTTCCAGTATTCACCCCGTTTTTTAGGAATGGATGAAAAAGGAAGAGAGATCTTAACTTATATTGAAGGAGTTGTCCCTCATAATGAAATTGAATTAACAGATGAGACTCTTATCCAATGCGCTAAGGCTTTAAAAGACTTTCATGATGCAACAGAGCGGAGTGATCTAACAGGATCTGAAGTGGTGATTTGCCATAATGATTTTGCTCCTTGGAATATGGTTTTAAAGGAAGGTAATTTGATGGGTATTATAGATTTTGACGATGCCCGACCAGGAGATAGGATTGATGATTTAGCATATTTCCTTTGGACTTTCTTGAATCTGGGCAGTAATATACCTGTAGATATACAAATAAAAAAAATTACGGAAGCATGTGAGGCGTATGGATTTTCTGCAGGATCTAATTTGATTGATGCGATTATCAACCAACAAGAAAAGATTTTAAGCAAAAGAAAAAACTTAGCTGAAAATGACTCAACTCAAGCAATAAGAGACTTTTCTAAATCTAAAATAGCAAAAATCCAAATTGAGATTGATTGGGTTAAACGGCATAAGCAATATTTACAAAATAGGTTTTGACTTTGTCTGTCAGATAGAGCAAATTGCAACTTGATTCAATAACTGATATTGACATATGACGTAATTTATGATATCATATTTTTATGTTAAACCCCACTGTTATACCAGCTAGAAATCTCCAAAAATTCTATAAGACTATCATCCAGGGTGTTAAGGCTGGGAAACAGGCTGTTGTCTTAACCACTAATAACGAGCCCCAAGCAGCTCTTATATCATTAGAAGACTTAGAAGAACTTAAAAGAGCTAGGAATAAACAGGCTGCTTTAGATATGCTTAAGTTGGCTGCGGATAGTAAAGAAGAATTAAAGAGTGTACCAGCTAATTTACGAGAGAAAGCCGATGAACTACTTTACTCTCAATCTCATGATTAAAACAGTAGTTGTAGATTCAGACTCGATATATGCCATCTATAATCCAAACGATCCGTTAAATGTACAAGCCACTAAAACTTTTCAAGAGTTAATTAACCAAGGGTTTCAGTTAATCTATCCCACATCAGTCCTATTTGAGGTGATATCACTTTTCCAACGAGTATTACCAACTCCAAAAGTCACAGCTCAAATTATTGAGCTTATCAAGGATGATAAACTTATGATATATGTAGTAGATCTATCAACTCTTAAAGAATCTGCGAAACTTTTTAATCCCTCAGGTAGTAAGAAAAATACCTTAATTGATTGTTCTGTGGTTGCCATTGCAAGAGCAGTCAAGGCTGATGGGGTTTTTGCATACGATGAGTTCTATGCAAAACAAGGATTAAAATTAGCAGAACAGCTGATCTAATTGATTAAAGCCAAATTCTTGAATCGTTCGGATAATGTCCAGCAGGGGGAGCACAACTGGATATTGAAAAATAAAGCTAATATTTGGATTGATACAGAGCTTTTTTCTAAGTTCGAATTGTTTCTGTGGGTGTTGAGATTTTATTAGAACTCCCAGACTCAATAACTTTGACCGCAATATCTTTGACTTGAGTAGTGGCATCCTCAAATGCTTTTTTTAAAGCTTCGAGCTCGTTCTTTTGGCGTATGTTTTCCGAGACAAGGTTACTGATTTTTAAGTCTAAGATCTCTTCTTTGGCTTTAAATTCCTGATCTTTTAGCTTTTGCTCAGTTCCGAAACTTATTGTTAATTCTTTCTGTAAAATTGCTTGTGCTTCTTCCACAGCTTTTTCTTTTACTTCATCAAACGAAGAAGTCAATTTCCTTAAATTTTCCAATTCCAATCGATCTTTCTCTAAAGTTTCCCGTTGGTCTTTAAGTTGTTTTTCCCAGGTAGTCTTTTTATCAGAAAATTCATCTTCAACTTGCTTCCTTTGCCGCTCTAGGTTATAAGTGTAGGTTTCTTGTTCTCTGTTCCTGATTAACTCTTCTCCCTGGTTTCTCTCAAGTATTAATCTCTCGTGTTCTTGCTGTTGCTTAACCCAAGATTCTTTGGTCTCCGTGACTTCTCTTTGAAGTTTTTCGTAGTCTTCTTGTACCTGAGTAACTGATTTAATTAATTCTTTGAATAAATCAATTTTGAGTGTTGATGGTCTACTAGAAGATGTGGTTTCCTGAATATTCTCAGATACCTGTGGTTCATCAGAAACTTTTTTAGTTCTTGTTCTTTTCGTAATACTAGTAGATTCTGCCATGAGGGGATTCTATGGGCTAATAATACATTTGTCAAGAGGGATACAAACTGGTAGAATTAGGTTATGTATAATTGGAATGTAGATATTACTAAAAATAATAAAAAAAGTGAGCAGTTTATTCTCTGGAGGTTTAACCAACTAATCAACTTTGGGCTTAATGGAGAGCGACTTAATTTAAAATTGGTAAAAAAGTATTGGTATAAATTAAGACTTGATCCTAAAAGAAAAAAGTTCCTACACCTTCTTATATGGCAGTGATAGTACTTACTCCTATACAGAAAAAAACCTTAGCTCATCTAGCCAAAGATCAGATTTTTTTGAAGCATTTTTATTTTACAGGAGGTACAGTTCTTGCTGAGTATTACCTTAAACATCGGCTATCCGAAGACCTGGATTTTTTTAGCTTTGAGGAAATTGAGCCACTTTGGATTGCCAATATTGCAAAATCTCTGAAAAATATCTTGGGTGCAGATTCAGTAGATATTCAACAAAGTTTTAATCGTAATTTAGTCTTTCTTACCTTTGGTAGAGAGATTTTAAAAACTGAGTTTACTTATTTTCCCTTCACTCAACTAGATAGTCCGAAGAACATTGATGGGATAAAAGTTGATTCTATAAAGGATTTGGCGGTTAATAAATTTTTTACTATTTACCAACAACCCTCGAGCAGACACTTCATTGATTTATATTTAATTCTTAAAAAATATCAATTTGAGTGGGAAGAACTCCCTAAACTCGCTAGGTTGAAATTTGATACTGTAATTGATCCAATTCAACTTGGGAGCCAACTTACTACTGCTCAAGATATTCAAGAATTACCCAGAATGCTTATTGATCTACCTGAAAATGAATGGAGAACCTTTTTTATTGATAGGGCAAAAGGGTTAAAAAAAGAGATTGAAACTTAAATTGGAATACTTAAAAGCTGCTCAGTTATCCTGAGAGTTAATTCAGGATATTCTGTGTCTTCTGTCCAGTCAGTGCATCGAAAATCGTCCCCTTTGGCGAGCACTAGTTGTTGGTTTTGGTCTGATCTTCTTAAACTCAAGAAGGAGACAATTAGAAGAACATACGCCAGAATCAACTCGATAAAAAAGTTATTTTCTTAATTTCGTCCCACCTTTGTTTTAGCTCAACAACATACTTTTTATTGGTCAAAGTTTCTAAGATTTCTGGGTATAATAACTCAAGGGATAGGGAGCCAAAATTATTTAGGACTAAAGTTGGTTAGCTCCTGAGCACAAGCGTTTTTATAGCAAGCTGCACAGCTATATTTAAAATTCCCTTCAAGCTGTCTTCTATGGATATCATCACTGGCCCACCATCTAACTGTTTCTTCTTCAGTATTATAGTAAGCAATATTTTCATTGTTCCAATAGGGAAGATTGCGGTCAGTCAAACCTTTATGCATTGTTCCGGTTCTAACCTCATCCATAATCTCTGGTGCTCTAGACCTGGCTAGTTCACAACTTCTCTCATCTTTCTGTAACTCAGATAAACCCTTAGATTTGCGGTAGGCATTTGTCAGATCAAATATTTTATCACCACTGAGGGAGCCAGCTGGAGCATTTTGAGTAATTGGAGTAAGCAAAGCTTGCCTTTGCTGCGCAAAGGTAGGAATGGGATGACTTGTTGGTAATGGTGTAGGGGTAGGTTCAGCGCTGATTTTGGGTATGGGGGTAGGGGAGGCTAAAACATCCACCGCTGGGGAGCTTATTTTTATCTCAGCTTCAGTAACTGAAGCTATAATTAAGGGTTGAGGGGAAGGAGTTGCCACCGCTGTTAAAATGTTGGGTAAGGGTTGGGGAGAAACAAGTTCAATTGTTTGGTCATCGAAAGCAGAAGTTGGGTAATTCCGGACGAAAACTTGTCTGCTTAAAGATGAAGCGAGTAATTCTAAACTCTGGTCTGACTGGATCTTGACCAATAAAAGTAGAGCCAAAAGAGACAAACCCAGCGCCAAAGTGGAAAGTTTTTGCATTCGTTCGGATCTGATTATACTTGAGTCCCATTGATTAAACCAATCAAGCACATACAAAAAGACTTAAAGGATTATAGAGGCAGTGATAATATCATTTTGGTAGCCCCGGCGGTCTTTGATATAAACTATTTTTACCTCTTTGAATTTGAGTTTTAAGTACTTAGAAAGTTTTTTAGTGTCTTTGCGGTCTTTTTGAATATTGGCCGGGCGATTAAAGATTACCCGGCCATCAATTTTACTCCATTTTAATAGCTTTTCAATAAATGGCGGTTGGTTGGTTTTAGTGGAGACATAAGGGGGGATACCGGTAAAGATATCCACGATGATAACATCAAACTTGTGCTTAAAATCCGGCTTTTGATCAATCAATTTATAAGCATCATCTTTGATAATAGTCACATTTTTCATCTCATCCAGATGAAAAAACTCCCGACACGCTTCTATAATAGATTGGTCGATCTCAATAATTGTCTGGTGAGCTTGGGGGTTTTGGTCATTAATAATCCTCGAACTGGTATTTGCCCCCAGCCCAAAAAACAAAACCTCAGACTGTTTTTTGTCCTTTATATGGTTTAAAACTTGCTGGGCAATAAAGTACCAATAACTTCTAGTGATACTTTTATCATCAGTAGAGATGCCATGGTGATATTTATTGATAGTTAATAATTTTTCTCCATTATATTTTTTCCAAATCTCAATCAACCCCAAAATATCTGAATGATATTCCTTGAGTTTTTTAACCCGCAAACGCCAAAAACAAAGTAATAAAAAACAGATTAAAACCAAAAGAATCGGCAACTCTAAATTAGTGTGCTGCATAGATATAATATTTTACCCCACCGGCTGTAAGTTTTAATCCAGGGTTGGGGATAAAGGACAATTTCTCCATGGAACCTTTTTTTAAAATCGGTGTATCTTTTTTTCTCAGGTAAGTGTTTAGGAAACCGCTCATCAAAAATTGACTCAAAATCAAACACTGATAGCTTTAGTTTCTGGGCTAGCTTTAATCCTTCCCAGACCAACAGATAATTGGCCAATGTTTCATAACCCCTTTTGGTTATGCCGGTTTGAAAATAAGCCATCACATTGTCAAAACAAGCAAACCAAACCACACAAATTGGGACATTTTTTTCATATGCAAAAAGCAAAATGGAGCCTTCTTTGAAAGCAGTCATTTTTTTCCGATATTCATCGCGGCTGGGGATATAAAACTTTTTTATTTTGCTCAAATTAGTCAGTAAACCATAAAAAACCTCAAAGTACCTCCAGTTTTTTTTGTCTTTCATCAGGACCACCCTAATTTTTAAGTTATTTTTTTCCGCTTTTCTGATATTGCGTTTGGCATTTTCCGAAAAAGAATTAAACAACTCCTTTTCATTTTGGATCAAATCAATTTTAATAGTTGAAGTATGGGCATACATTAATTTAGATTTTTGGTAGCCAAATTGGTCTAGTTGCTGCGGGTGGTAATTAAATTCATGGGGTTCAAAGACGATCAAAATGGCTTTATGTTTTTTGGCTATTTGGTCAATTTTTGCTAAAGGATAAGGGCCAAAAGGGTGCTCAATTTTAATGAATGAGACGTTAAACAAGGGGATTTTTTTAATAAAAAGTTGGGTGTTGCCGGCAGTTTCAATTTCCCAGCCAATGCCTTTTAAATACTGTCCCCACATCGGGGTTTGCCTGGCATCTTGAGCTCTTTGAAGATGATTTTTCATCTCCCCAAGTATACAATTTTTTAATCTAGATTAGAGGGAAGTTACCTGGTGGATAAATTATGGCGCAAGCGGTCAATTAATCTGGGGTGGTGTTCTTTTTCAATTGCCTTTTGGCTGTTGACCTGCTCACCTTTTTGGCCTTTAAGCTGGGCATTTTCTATTTCTAGCTGCTGGATTCTGTCTTCAAGTTGTCCCACAGTTCTTTGTCCAACTCTAATTTTATGGTCCTTATCATGGATAGTGAAAAAAGCCGAGATTGAATCAATAATACTAACAATAGAAGAGATTAAAAATCCAATCAATAAAGAACCCAGGGCTACCAGATAAATTGGGATATTTAAGACATAGCCGCTTAAGTTGAGATCAACCCGGACAGTATTTTGGGTTGCCAGGTAAGCAAAAACCAGCCCCACAATTGTTGTCAGTATTAAAGCTACCACTGTATTTTATGATAGTTTTACTTAGTAAGGATCGGGGTTAGTTTGCGTAGTAATCCGGCAAGGATTATATAGACAGTTAACAAAAGCTGCTCAATCGATTAAAATTTGCTCATGTTACGGGTTTTGATTTTTGCTCTCTTATTGATCATGGCTATCATCGCAGTTTATGGTTTATCTGGCCCCAAAAAAATAATTCAGCCAGCGCCACTAATTGCTCGGGTAATCCCCACTTTTTTGCCCACATCTGTTCCTATTTTTAGCCCAAGTCCTACTCCTAGCCCAAAACCCACCCTAAAACCTATTTTATCTGACGTTCCCTTTACAGTGCAGGCTCCATTTGCTAATTGGAAAGACCCCAGGCAGCAGGATGCTTGTGAGGAAGCAGCAGTTTTAATGGTGATGCATTGGGTCAAAAATGAACCTATTTTAAACCAACAAGCGGCTTTAGACGAGATTTTAAAGTTATCCTACTATCAGGAGGAGACTTATGGGGTTTACCATGATACCTCAGCAAAGGATACCGCTGACAGATTAATAAAAGGATATTATAAATATAGTAACTATGAAGTTAAAGATTTATCAGATTCTGATCAAATTATCAGTGCCCTAAATCATGGGGGGATTGTGATAGTCCCCACTAATGGGCAGGCTTTAGGGAACCCTAATTTTACCCAACCTGGACCTGAAAGACACATGTTAGTTATTAAAAGTTATGTCTCAAACTCAGGGCAGTTTATTACCAATGATCCAGGAATCAGCCAAGGACAAAATTGGAGTTACAATAAAGATATTTTATATAAAGCGATTAGGGATTATCCAACTGGCGACCATCTGCCAATTGTGGGAATGGAAAAACGGATGATTGTAGTTAAAAAATAGTTGACAATCCATCATAATAATGAAATAGTAGGGTTATGGAAGAGGAAAAAAGGGGGTTATAGTAAAAGACCGCTGTGGCAGTGGGTTGTAATCTATTTAGTCGTTGGGGCAATTGTTTATGGAGTAATTTATTATTTTGTTTTTGCCAAAGGTGGAGGATATAACAATTCAACCCCTTCTTATGGCAACAGTAGCTATTCTAAGTGATCTGTTTTAACTTCATTTTTAAATTCCTTGTATAACTTCTGAATTTTGGGATCAATCACAATTCTACAGTAAGCATTTGAATCCCGGTTTTTATCATAATAATCATCATGGTAGGCTTCAGCAGAATAAAACTTTGTCAGGGGTACAATTTCCGTCACAATTGGGTCGGTGAAATCCTTTTGATGTTGCTTTTTTGAATCCTCAGCAGTTCTTTTTTGACTCTCATCCGCATAAAAAATGGCTGAGCGGTATTGCGTCCCGATATCATTACCTTGCCTGTTTAGAGTTGTGGGATCATGAAGTTTCCAGAAGACTTCCAGTAACTTCTCACAACTTATAACTTGGGGGTCAAACTCAATTTGAATAGACTCAGCATGACCTGTTTTTCCTGAACAAACATCTTCATAGGTGGGATCTTTTGTTACTCCACCTGTGTAACCCGGAGTAACTTTGGTTACCCCATTTAATCTTTTGAAGACTGCTTCTGTGCACCAAAAACAGCCTCCAGCCAGGGTTGCAATTTCAGTTTGAGATATGCTATTTGTTCCTTTCGCTCTAGTGTGGTTTTTTACTCAACTTGATGGTAAACAAAATTTGGGCTGGGTTGGCATAGAATTTAATTTCCAAGGGAACATTAAGCTGCTCCTTAATCATTTTAATAATGTAGCCTTCCAGCCCGCTGCCAAAGCGCAAGCCGGTATTTAAAGCCAGGTTACCAAAATGTTCGATAAATAGCTCATTAACATTTTTTTGGTTAATGGTTGAACAGCGGCACAGAATTGTAATATAAACATTTGGGCTATCCCGGTGTAAAAAAACATCGATTTGGGGTATTGGTTCGCTCATCGATAAAAGTAAACTCATATCCAAAAGTTTTTCCACCATTACAGTTAACCATCTAAAATCAGCTGGGATAGTAAAATCAGAGATGGGGATCATTGATTCAGTAGCGTTACTCTCCACCAGGGAGAGAAGGGATGACTCACTGACTTCATTATCCGGCAGAGAAAAAACAATCGGCACTTTTAAACCCCGGGCAAAGTTGCGCTTTATCACCACAACCTGTTTACAAAGCAGGGCTACATCCTGAAAACGGATGACTTCCTTAATCGGATGGTCTTCAAGTTCTGTGGCGATTAGCAAATCCTCTTCAATTTTATGCAGCAGCTCAATTTTAGCCACCAACTCCTGGGATTGGGTTAAAAGCAAAGTTTTTCTCAGGTCATCAAACATGGCGTTATATTTATTATGAGCTTGTTCTAAATTCATATGCGATTGATAAGTAGAGGAGCTGCCAAATTTAGCATCGGTGACCACAAAGACCAGTTGGATCACCTTACCGCTTAAATCCAAAATTGGTTTAATTTGAATACTAACTTTGACCCGGCGTTTACCATAAAAATAGAAATCGCTGATAATCCGAGTGGCTTTATCAACCAAAGCTTTGTCAACCGATAAACTTTGGGATGTAGCCGGGTTACCGGCGACATCCCTTACACTGAGGATGCTAAAAATATGGTGGTGTAAAACTAGGCCAGTACTTACTCCGAGCTCTTTTTCGGCTTGGGAGTTTAAGTAAAGTACACCTAAATTAAGATCAGTCACAATCACCAGTTCATTTAACCCGCTCAAAATTGATTCTTCCCTAATCCGGCCCATTTGAATATGCTCACTTAAGATTTTCGACAAGGAATCTTTAAGATGGTAACTGCGGGCGATCAAAAAGGAGATTGGGACCATGACCAAAAATGAAATTGAAAGCAAAGCGGCAGTCCAAGGATCATCCAGAAAAAACTTATGGATATTGGGATCAAGCTGGATGTCTAAAAAAAGCAACACCGCCGAAAGAGCCAGGAAGCTTAAAGCCACAGCAATATTAAAGATAAAACTGACCCCGGCGGTAAAAAAATGGATTAAAGGCAAAAATGGGCTGTACATCCCGCCCGAAGAGATAACCAGCATTTGGACTAAAAGTGAGCTAAATGACAGCGCAAAAACCCTGAACCATCTTTTTTTGGTTAAGGGGGAATTGGCAAAAACCGTCCGGCTGACAAAAACTAAAAGTATGACAAGTAAAACCGCGATGATCTGTTGTTTTCTTTGGGAGGGAATCTGCAGAAAAATGGTGGCTAAACTTAAGCCAGAACTTAAAAGTAAGCTAATAATTTCCCATAAAAGCATAAGCGTAGCTTGATACTCGCTTGCGCTTGTATTAAGCAGTGGCCAAAAGACAACAACACCTCTTAAGGCTTGATTTTATTATACCTGAATATTAGGTGGAGAAAAAAGTTATGCTGTTGGAGCGGGAGTTTGTTTCTTGGCTAAGGCGTTTTTGACTTCCTGGACCACTTGGTTTGGGGTCAAAGAGGCTTTAATTAAATAGCCCTCAGCCCCCAATTCAAAACCTTCTTTAATAATCACATCCTGGCCGAGGTTAGTTAACAGTACGACAGTAGTCGCTTTGGTAGCAGGGTTTTGTTTAACCTCTTTGAGGATCTGTAGGCCATTAGTATCCGGCAGCATGATATCAAGCAGAATCAAATCATAATGGTTGGTGGCAATCGCATTTAGGCCTTCCGCCCCGGTCGCAAAAGCATCAGTTGGCAGCCCGGCTTGGTCAAGCTGTCTTTTATAAAGGTCGCGGATATAATCTTCGTCTTCAACAAGGAGAATTTTGGGGACAGAACCGGCGGGTGGGGGAGTTTGTGGTGCAGTTGGCGGTGTTTGTGGAGGCATAGGATTATTCTAACACAAAAACTATATAAATGATCAATTATAAGGAAACTTCTTTCAAACTGAAGCTTCCAAATTTTGTTTATTACATCATTGATAATTCTAAAAATTATGATTTGATATTGGTAATGAGAAACTAAAGACTGAGCCTTTACCTTGTTCTGACTGGACCCAGATTTTGCCATGATGCAGTTCCACAATCGCTTTGGAGATATATAACCCCAAACCCGTGCCTTTAATCATCTCCAACTTATCATGGGCCCTGAAAAATTTGGAAAAGAGGTGGGGTAAAGCTTGCTTGGGTACACCAATCCCAGTGTCTCTTATGTGGGTTATCGCTTCCTGGTTACCCACCTCTACCCAGACCCAAATAGTGCCTCCGGAATGAGTATAATTGATGGCATTGGCAATTAGGTTGTTCAAAACCTCAACGATTTTAAGTTTATCTGCTTCAACACTAAGATGGGCAATACCACTATCAACGTATTGCAGGGTAATTTTTTTCTCCCTAGCCCGGTTAGTTAAGTCATTAACAGAATGTTTAACCAAATCAATCCAATCTATCGGCTGGCGGAAAACGCTAAAAGTACCCCGTTCAACCCGGGAAACATTGAGTAAATTCTCCACCAGATTTAGAAGCTGCTGGGTTGAAAGTCCGATCCGAGTCAAAAACATCATCTGGTCGGGATTAAACTTATGTTCATTTTCCTGGACAAAAACTGACAGGTAGCCTTTAATTGAGGTTAGGGGAGTTCTTAGCTCATGGGCCGCCATCGAGACAAAGTCCATCTTCATCGCCTCAAGTTGCTTTTCCCGGGTGATATCATGCAGGGTCATAATACAGCCTAAATTATGGGAAGCTCCGCCTTTAATTTGTCGGGCAGTTAAATTAACAAAGGCTTGTTTCTGCCCGCTGTCCAGTTCTAAATTTTCCCGGCTAAAAAGCATACTATCTGAGTTAGTCGTACTAATCGGGCAATAAGTTAAAGGGGAGATCTCATCTTTTTTATCAAAGATTTTGAAAATTGAGCTGATTGGTTTACCTAAAACCTGAATTGTACTAAAGCCGGTTAAGTTCTCAGCGGCTTTGTTAAAAAAATTGATATTACGGTTTAAATCAACCGCAATCACTGCATCTGGGATAGTAGAAAGTACGGCTTCGGCTTTACTGCTTTGATTGACCAATACGGTACGTTCTTGATTTAATCTTTGGAAAACCTGGGTTAAATTGGCAGCGATTAAATTAAAAGTATCAGCAACCTCTTCGATTTCATCACCGGTTTTAATCGTAAGACGGTGACTAAAATCACCTTTTTTTAAATAGAAACTGGCTTGGTATAACTCTAAAATCGGACGGAGCAAGAAACGGGCGGCTGCCCATGAGGCCAAGCTAATATAAATTAAATTAATCGCCAGCACTAAGCCTAAAAGCATTGGTGAGTCTTTAATTTGAGCGCCAAAACTCAGTAAGAATAAAACTGTAGTTATAATGGCCGGGATGGCGGCAATTGAGGCAAAAAGCAGGCTGGTTTTAGTAGTGAGGCTGGTTTTAGTGCGAACAGAACTATCCTTAGGAGCAGGCATGATTTAATTTTAGCAGAATTGCTAAAATTAATAAGTACCAAGTATCCAAACGTCAAGAACCAAACATCTTGGAGTTTTAATATTTGAACATTGAATATTGTTTGGAGGACTTGGGATTTGGTTCTTGGAAAACTTAATTTTCGTAGCCTGGGAAATAATCAGTTTTAATCTGTTCAGTTGGGATTTTTAACTGTTCCAAATTAGTTTTCATCGCATCAACAAAGGGTTTAGGGCCTGAAAGGTAATAAGTTGGGGATTGGAGATCAGAGATTGGAGATTGGATTGCGGCAAGATCAATTCTTTGGGGTTCAATGATGTAATGGATTTTAAGTTCTGGGTGTTTTTTGGCCAACCCGTCAAATTCATTTTTAAAAATAATCTCCTCATTTCTGTTGGAATATAAAAGAGTGACATTGAGGGGGTTTTGATCGTGGTCAAGCTGTAACAAGATTGATCGAAAAGGAGTAATACCAATTCCACCAGCTAGGAAGACATGTGATTTATCTGGGTCTTCCAGACTAAATGATCCATTTGGACCTTGAGTTTCAATCTCATCGCCCACATTAAGTTTATGTAAATTATTTTTAAAGCTGCTGCCTTTTTCTAGGGTGAATCTGGTAGTGACTTGGATATGGTTTTCATATGGAGCTGAGGCGATAGTAAAAAAACGCTTCTCACCCCGGTCGTCTGGGTTTTGATGGGGGAGAGTATATTGCAAAAACTGTCCTGGCTTCCAGCTAATTGGTTGTTCTGGTTGGAAAACAAAAGTGATGCAATCTGAAGTTTCTGGTTTTTTTTGAATCAGTTTCAAGCGCATGTTTGTAATATTATCACATCTTGGGAGGTTGCCAAAAGCTAAATTGCTGACTATACTGTGGATAATCCATCTGCCAGGAAGAGGTGATAAGAGTGAATCGAAATGTAACTATTATTGTTATTATTTTAATCATCGTGCTTTTGGCAGCTTATTTAGTTTGGTTGCGAGGAAGATTTATTGCCACCCAAACTCCCTCACCTGAGCCTCAAGCCAGTGTTATAGTTAGTCCAAGTTTGTCACCATCACCAAGTGCCAGTGCTTCAGCCTCGCCATCAGGCAGCCCGAAAGCTAGTCCTTCAGCTTCAGCAGTTGCTACCGCTAAGCCCAAGAGTGCCAGCCCAAGCGCTACACCAAGATAAATTAGGAAAGAATAAAAGTATAAAGGCTAATTACTTTTATACTTTCCTACCTTGCAAACTTATGGTAATCTAATACTTCATGGAAAATTCTCAACCCGAAAAACTGATCATAATTGGTTCTGGCCCCGCTGGTTTAACAGCGGCCATTTACGCTGCTCGGGGTAACTTAAATCCTTTAGTTATCGCTGGCAGGCAAGCTGGCGGACAGTTAATGTTAACGACAGATGTGGATGATTTCCCTGGTTTTGATGAAGGGATTCAAGGACCGGATCTAATGATCAAGATGCGCAAGCAAGCTGAAAAGTTTGGGACTAAATTTATTAATGAAGATGTAACTTCAGTTGATTTTTCGCAAAAACCTTTTCAAATCCAAACTGAAACCCAAAAACTTTTAGCTGAAAGTGTGATTGTCGCCACTGGCGCCTCAGCGATGTGGTTGAATTTACCAAACGAGCAAAGATTGATTGGTAAAGGGGTTTCTGCCTGCGCAGTTTGTGACGGCTTATTTTTCAAAGATAAGAACGTAGCGGTAGTTGGCGGGGGAGACGCAGCGATGCGTGAAGCCCAGCACCTATCAAAACACTCTAAACAAGTAACCATTATCCATCGCCGGGATACCTTAAGAGCCCAAGATGCTTTGCAAGATCTAATCCGCACCAAACCCAACGTTGATTTTATGTGGAATACTGTGGTGGAAGATGTGTTGGGTGAGGAAAAAGTGACAGGACTCAAAGTTAAAAATGTCCAGACGGGTGAGACAAAAGAGATTTCAATGGAGGGATTGTTTTTAGCCATTGGCCACAAACCCAGCACAGAGTTTTTAAAAGGGCATTTAGATTTAGACGCACTGGGTTATATCAAAGTAGACAATGAAACACAAACCTCAGTTCCTGGAGTCTTTTTTGCCGGAGATGTAGCAGACCAAAAATATAAACAAGCTGTCACCGCAGCTGGCATGGGCTGCAAAGCTGCTCTAGATTCTGAAGAATACCTTGAGCAGCATAAATCTCCTAAGTTTTTAAAAGGTAAGATCTATGTAAGAAATCAGCCTTAGGGTTTTAAAAAAGGGCTTTTTTTGGTAAGATTACAAAATTGTATAAAAACTATGAGTCGCACTGAATTATTAATTCCTCGCCCTACTCTGATTATTCCCAGTCATTATGAAGTGGATAGTGATCGAGCTATGGTTATAATGCGTAGGGAAAATTTTGAGCCAGAACTTATGATCCAAAGGGCAATGAGGTTTTCTGTAACTCGTCATGGAGAACCAACAGAATTTGCCGAAGCCGAAGCTGGTTTAAGCCCAAAAGGGAAAAGGGAAGAATATTTTTATGCTGTGGATTTTATTACAGGATTAGAGTTGTTAGACTGTCCTGTTGAAATATTGGGTCTATATAGTCCGGTATTTAGGGTAACTGAATGTGCTGCCATTATCAAACAACAATTGCAAATTGAGCAATACCAACGGGGTTTCACCGATTTAACAATCCGGGGGTTTTTCCCTTGTCGATTGATAGATGGAACAGGAACCTTAAAACCGCTTATTGATCGTGGTGTACCCAAGGAGCGAGCCTATTTTGAATATATTAATTCTACAGAAGCCTATCTTTTAAGTATCGGTTCAAAGCCCCACACACAAGTTTATGCAGATCAGATGAACATGCTAATTAGATATTGGTTTTGGTCTTTTGGGTTGGGTAATGGAAGTGTTTGGGCAATACCAATTGTAGGGCATGAAACAGGAGTTGGGTCCATTTTAAAATATCATCGTCCAGAGGATGCAAATAAGATTGGGTATGCAGGCGAGAGTGAACTAGGGGTGTTTGTTAATAAAGACGGTCTTAGAGGAGTGTACAATGGAGAGGAATTTCAAATTGCAAAATATGGATAATATTTTAGAAAAAATTTACAAATCAGGTTTAAAGTTTCTTGATCCTCTGAGTACGGAGGAGACCTACTCCATCATTGTGGAAGAAGCCAAAAAGCTTGTTAATGCCGAAAACGCTTCAATGTTTCTAGAACAGGAAGGACTTTTAGAAAGGGTTTACGCAACGGATCCACGATTTATGGAGATTAAGATTCGTCCTGAGGGGCATACCTTTACCGCTTTTAAACATAAAAAAGCCTATGTCAGAACTATCAAAATAGTAGGGAAAATTCATCCAGAACTGAAAAAAATTGGAGTAAAATCAGTGATCTTTATTCCGCTGTCTTATAAAAATAAATCAATTGGGGTGTTAACCGTCCAAGCTCATGATGACCAAAAATTTTCCAACAAAGAGTTAAATATTTTAAAACTGTTTGGTTCAATGGCCAGTCTTTCAATTAGAAAAACTCAGTTATATGAGGAAACTAAAAAAGCCTTAGATACCAGAGATTTGTTTATCTCTATGGCTTCTCATGAGCTGCGAACTCCTCTGACTGCAATTAGTGGTTATATTCAACTACTCCGCGCCAGATTAGCAAAAAGTGATACTACTGAAAGTAGATGGGTTGAGCAGCTTTATTGGGAATGTATCAGGATGACTAATTTAGTTAAAGAGCTTTTAGAAATCAATCGCATTAGATCTGGGCAACTAAATTATGAATGGAAAGAGTGCTCGATTAAGGAAATTGTCGAAAGAGCGGTTACAAATTTTAGATTTTCATATCCTGATCGAGAAATAGTTATTAAAGACGAACTCGATAGCCACAAAGCTAAGGTAATAGGTGATTTTGATAAAATTTTACAGGTCATCACTAACTTAATAGACAATGCGATTAAATTTTCTTCTGAGGACACCCCAATCACCTTAAAATTGACTTATAAAAACAAGTATTTAATATTATTAGTAGAAGATGAAGGGATTGGCATCTCTTCAAAAGATAAAAAGAAGATGTTTGACGGGTTCTTCCGAGGGAATAACCACCAACGGGAAGGGATGGGTTTGGGGCTATTTTTAGCCAAGGATATTATTAGCCGCCATCATGGGAATATTGGAATCCACTCCAAAAAAGGTGGAACAACTATTGAGGTTAAGTTACCACAAATTATGACTGATTAAATTTTATGAGCACAGATCTTTCACGATTAGATAACTTTGTTGGAACGACCAATCACGGACTTTTAGAGGCCAGAAATTTTTTAAATAATATCGAGGCCTCTTTGAACGATTCCCATGATCGTCCTGACCCATCAAGTGAATTAACTGATGGTCAAAAAATAAATAAAAGATTTAAAGGACCTGTTGTTCTTTACGTTGGAGGAGAATCTTTATCTGGTAAGACTCGTTTCTGGCTACTTATGGCAGAGTTATTAAGAATTAAAAACGTTGACGTAGTTTTTTGGGCTGATGCGATTAATACTGGTAAAAAATTAGGTATGGTTGCTAAAGATCGCCCTTATGGGGATTTAACTGACCAAGAATTTAATTGGGCGTCTTTTCTTCATAGTCATGCATTAGCAAATGCCGTTCTAGCTAACCGGGTTCCAAATCGCCCAAATCGAAAAAGGAGATTGGTCGTTGCGGAAGCAGTAGTTTTTACAGGAGCTGTTGTACTAGAGGGGTTAAATGATGAGCATATGGTTGAGCCACACGATGATGGACTTAATGAGGTAGACGCAGTATATGGGGAAAGATATAATCTTCCGCCAACCCCTAAACTTCTGGTTGGTAAAAATCGAGCCCTGACAGGTGCTCGGCATTTTGTTCGAAAACAAGGCCCTTTTAAAAATTTAGATATCGATATTGAAGAATATTTTGCCGGAATTACGGCTAAGGCCTCTTTAAGAGAAAGGGGAATATCTAACAGGCGACAAATTTTTGAAGCTCAAACAGAAGTAGAGTTAAATAGAATTCTAAATCAGCAAGGTTATCTAGCCAATAATATGCACGTTTCCTTGGCAGATCGGGTTCGATTCGGGGCACCTCCTCATGCGGTAGAGATGGTAGCGCAAGATGTGAATCTGGTGATTGAGGCTTTATGGGGAGCCGAAAAAATAAAATCTCCTTGGCCAGGGTTTGATTTAACAACCAAAAATTTAATTGAACATCCTGAACTTCGAGCCCAGGCGCTTCACGAAGCGGTTATCCCATTTTATATGGATGAGTATTTTGGTATTCATACCCAAAGAGCATTTGCAGGCCTACAATTGGATTATGAAGAACGTGGAGAGAGGGATGCAACACCAATTACCCGTATCACCGAAAACTATATACAAGGGATATTTTTAAGTCAAGCACATGCAGCAGCTTAGGTTTTTATTCTTTGATCATGTACCCAAAGCCGCGGATGGAGTGGAGGAGTTTTTTTTCAATCTCACCATCAATCTTTTTCCTCAGATATCCCATATAAACATCAACCACCCGGGTTTCAATATCCGGGGTATAGAGCCAAACCCGGTTTAGGATCATATCACGGGTTAGAATCCGCCCTTTATTGCTCATTAAATATTGCAGCAGTTTAAATTCCTGGGGGGTGAGTTGGATTAATTTGCCTGACCTTTTAACTTCCAGGGTTTTATTATCCAACTCCAAATCACCAACTTTTAGCTTATCAGTGGTGCCATTGCCTTGTCTCCTCAGTCTGGCTTTAATCCTGGCCAAAAGTTCGTCTGCCACGAACGGTTTGGTCATATAATCATCAGCCCCAAGATTCAAGCCTTGAACGATATCATTGATAGTATCTTTGGCAGTCAGAATAATCACCGGCAGATTAGGATATTTTTTCCGGACCTCTAAGCAAACCGCCTCACCGCTCATATTGGGGAGACCAAGATCTAAAACTATTAAATCCGGCTCAGCCTTTTTTAAGGTATTAAGAGCCTGGATTCCGTCTCCGGCGGTTTGGACTGAGTAGCCGTTTTCAACCAGCAGCTCCTTTAAATATTTTTGTAAACCGATGTCATCCTCGATTACAAGCAATGTATTAACCATAAAATTATTTATTTGATTACCTAATTATGCTAACGAAGGGATTATATCAGTCCAATTCTTACAATTCAATGAATTTTTACATTTCTTACGCGTTTATTACTCTTTTGAAAAAAAATTATGCCTAGTTATTACATTTTTGTGAAGAAATCTAAAATCAAAGGGAAGAGAGCAGTTCTTGCCCTTTTATTACTTGATTGTTAAACCACTCTTAAGTGGAGACAGTATTATTCACTTAAGTTTCAGGAGGTGAAAATTATGCCCAAAAGTAATAGAAATGGAGCGGGTAAGGGTTGGAAAGGTGACTCAAAAGCCCATGCCAGGGTGGGTAAGATGGGTGGAGAAGCCACAGCCCGAAATCATGACGCGATCTTTTATAGCAAAATTGGACGACTCGGAGGCAGGGTTAGCCCGGGTAATTTTGCCAATGACCCGACCCGTGCCAGAGAGGCCGGCCGCAAAGGCGGTAAGGCCCGGGGTAGAAACACCCGCTAACTGCATTAAACTTTCCAAAAGGGTGGTCTTTAAAAGCCACCCTTTAACTTGCCTAATAAATACATTTTAAAGCTCTGCTTAAAAAAAATATGAGAATAGCCCAAATTGCACCAATTATTGAATCTGTGCCGCCCAAAAAATATGGCGGAACCGAAAGAGTAGTTTATGCCCTAACAGAAGAGCTAGTCAGGCTCGGCCACGAGGTAACCTTATTTGCCTCGGGTGATTCTTTAACTTCGGCCAAATTGATCTCAGTTGTCCCTAAATCTTTGCGTGAGCTATTTCCCCAAAACAAAATGAATGAGGTGTACGGGATGAACTATATGACTATCTTTAATATTGGTTTGGCCTATCAGATGCAGGACAAGTTTGATGTTATTCATGACCATACTGCCCATTATGGTTTACTGGCCGCCAATAACTCCCAAACCCCGGTGGTAATGACCTTACACGGGAATTTTGATGACAATAATAAAAGGTTATTCCAGGCTTTAAATAATCCTTATTTTGTCACAATTTCTGATGCGCAGGCCAAACCTGTGCCTAACTTAAATAGAATTGGCACAGTTTATAACGGACTCAATATGACAAATTATCCCTTTTCCAATACCAATGAGGGGTATTTGCTTTTTGTGGGCAGGATTTCTGAGGAGAAAGGGGTGCATAATGCGATTGAAGTCGCCAACAGACTTAGAAAACCGCTGATTATCGCCGCTAAATTAGATACTTCTCATGATCCAGATGTGGCCTATTTTAAAAAATTTGTTAAGCCATTTATAAATGACCAAATCAGGTGGATTGGGGAAGTGACAGAAGAGGAGAGGAATGAATTAATGAGCAAGGCGCTGGCCTTTTTACATCTTATTACCTGGCCTGAGCCATTTGGCCTGACTTTAATAGAAGCGATGGCTTGTGGCTGTCCGGTGGTTGCTTTTCGGAATGGATCTATCCCGGAAGTAATTGAGCAGGATAAAACCGGTTTTGTAGTTGAAACTGTTGATGAAGCTATAGAAGCTGTAAAACAGATAAAAAATATTGACAGGTCCTATTGCCGAGAGTACTCCTTAACCCAATTCGGGACGGAGCGGATGACTCAGGGATATCTGCGGGCCTACAAAGAGGCGATTACCAGAAAAAAACAACTTCTATCTAAAAAAAATATTATGCCATCACCAGTTTTCCAAAGGAATCTGAAGGATGAATACACAAGGGTTAATAAGCCGTTTATCAGTGCTTACTCCCAGGAAGTCCGGCGTGACTTAAAACAAATTCCCGCCCGATCGGAGTTCACCCTCAAGACCAAAGATTAAATTTTTTTGCCGCCAGTGGTATACTACAAAAGTGCGACTTCTAAAAGCTTTTTTTAATCTTATGCCGTCCCAGCCAGTATATGCCCATTGTGATATTCCCTGTGGGATTTATGACCCAAAGCCTGCCCAAATTGCCGCCGCAACTGTTTTAAAAATGGTGCAAAAGATCAAGGAATATCCTGAGGATGATTTAAATAATCGGGTCAGGGCTATTTGGACTAAGGAAGAGCATGCTAGAAAATGCAAAGAAGAGATCCTAATATTATGGACAGATTACTTTAAGCCAGAACATCTAGAGAAATTTTCTGATCTGCATGAAACTTTTTGGAAAGCGGCCAAGCTTTGTAGCAAGAATAAACAATCAATAGGCGAAGAAGCAGCGCAAGAGTTAATCAAAGCCGTTGATAAAATAGCTGAGATGTTTAACGAAACGAAAAAGTGAGATTCCCTTTTTCCCGCCTGCAAGTTCAGGGCAGCAGTATGCTCCCAACTTTTTCTCCCAAACAGAATTTAATCAGCTTTAATTGGGCATATTTTTTCAGCCAACCAAAAAAGGGGGAGGTGGTGATGGTAAAACAATCTGGTAAGTTGATAGTCAAACGAATCAGTAAGGTTAAGGATGGAAACCTGTTTTTAGTAGGTGATAATCCAGAGAAGAGTACTGATAGTAGGCAGTTTGGTTGGGTAGAGAAAAATCAATTAGTCGGCAAGGTAATTTTTAAGTATAATTAAGTTATGAATGTTGTCCCACCACCTACCCAGCTGATTAACGTTGATGAGCAGGAGAAAAAAGATGTTGAGGCGATCGCCAAAGAGGTTGGGTTTGCGGTTGATAAAAAAACCGGTTTATTTGAGATCCAACCAGTAAGCGAGCAACATCCCCTAACCGCACAGACTCAAAAAGACATTGAAAAATATAACTATGAGCAAGAGCCTGTTGAGAAAGATTCTAAGCTCGGATTTTTCATTCCAGCTTTGAGAAAAAGCACTAGAACAACCAAAGCCCTACACTTTTTAGGCAAAAAGATGGAATGGATGAGGAAGAAAGGAGGAGGAGAGGTAGTTTTAAAGTAAAAAGTTAAAAATCAAAATTCAAAATTGCAATTTAAAAACTTTTAAAGTTTTACATGTATTTTTGACTTCTAACTTTTGCCTTTTAACTTAAAGATATGGAAGTTAATACCTTAACGAATACTACTACAGCCAGTACTTTTGATCCTTTGGGCCTATTATTGGGCCTGGTTGGCGGTGTAGTTTTTTTATTGATACTAATGGGTCTGGGGTATTATTTCTGGCCCCGTTTTAGAAGTTGGTATAAAGCCCGGGACCGGGAAAAAGAATCGTTAAAGTTTGTTTTACTGCAAATTGTTGTCCCCCGGGCCAATGAGGTAAAAATTGATGCGGCAGAACAATTAATTAGCGCGCTGTATGCCACCAAAGCCTCTGATAACGGTTTTTTTGGCTTATTTAAAGGCTTTAAACCCCAACCGCATATCTCCTTCGAGATTGTGGCTTTACCGGAATCAATCAAATTTTATGTAGCTTGCCACAAAAAACACCAGGATTTAATTGAAAAGCAGATTAATGGAGCTTATGTTGATGCCCAGGTTAAAGAGGTCCCGGAATATAATATTTTTTCGGAAACAGGGCAGGTGGCCTATACTGGTTTGAAACTCCGGACGACTGACCACTTCCCAATTAAAACCTATAAAGAGCTGTCGACTGATCCACTGTCGGCTTTAACCTCGGCTTTATCTAAAATGCAGCCAGGGGAGGGAGCAGTAGTTCAGGTAATGATCTCTCCAGCTGATAGTCACTGGAAAACTAACGGCAAAGCCTTTGTCAAAAAGGAGAAAGATCCAGGCACAGGCGATAAGCCTAAAGCTCCGCCAGACCAAAAGCAGCTGGAAGCGGTGGAAGGGAAATTATCCAAGAATGGATTTGAAACAATTGTCAGGATTGTGACCTCTTCGACTAATAAAGACTCGGCCAAAGCCCACCTGGCCAATATTAAGAGTGCTTTTGAACAATTCAATGGTCCATATAACGGATTCTCCGGTATGAAGATTAAGGCTGAAGAGCAATTTATCCAGGATTTTGTTTATCGTTATATGCCAAAGTATGATAAATTATCGGTTTTAACCCCAGACGAGATCGCCTCAGCTTTCCATTTTCCCAATAAATCGATAGAAACGCCGCATATAACTTGGTTACCGGCCAAATCTGCCCCGCCGCCGGAGGATATCCCGACTGAAGGACTTTATATCGGTAAGTCACATTTTAGAGGGGTGGAACGGCCGGTTTATGTTGGCGATTATGATCGCCAGCGCCATATGTATATGATTGGTCGAACTGGAACTGGTAAGTCAGAGCTTTTGAAATCAATGATGCTGCAGGATATTCTGGCCGGCAAAGGACTTTGTTTTATTGATCCTCATGGTGATGCAGCCGAAGAGTTGTTAGGGATGATCCCACCCAACCGGGCTCAGGATGTAATTTACTGGGATCCTTCTGATACGGATCGGCCATTTGGGATGAATATGCTCGAACATTACTCTGAAGAGCAAAAGCATTTTGTCGTCGAATCAATCATTGGGCTTTTGTACAAACTTTATGATCCGAATAAAACCGGTATTATTGGTCCGCGTTTGGAACACGCTGTGCGAAATTGTCTACTGACGATCATGTCAGTGCCTGGTGGAACATTAATTGAGGTGGTTCGGGCGCTGACAGATACCAAATATGTTCAAGAGATTTTGCCGCTTGTTCAAGATCCAATCGTTAAAAGATATTGGACTGACCAGATTGCCCAAACGACCGAGTTCCATAAATCCGAGACCTTGGATTATTTCGTTTCTAAATTTGGTAAATTTGTGACTAACTTAATGCTGCGAAATATTATTGGCCAATCCCAGCCTTCAATTAATTTCCGTCAGGTTATGGATAACCAAAAGATCCTAATCGTTAATTTATCAAAAGGAAAACTAGGGGAGGACAACTCGCAGTTTTTGGGATTGATTTTAGTACCAAAAATTTTGGCGGCTGCAATGTCCCGGGCTGATATGCCGATGGAGGAGCGCAAAGACTTCTTTTTATATGTTGATGAATTCCAAAACTTTGCAACCGAAACTTTTGCCACAATTCTGTCTGAAGCCAGAAAATATCATTTAAATTTAATTGTAGCCAATCAATTTATTGGCCAGATGACCGAGGATGTCAAAAATGCCATTTTTGGAAATGTTGGAACGATGATGGTTTTTCGAACTGGGGTAGCCGATGCTAACTTTTTGCAAAATGAGTTCCAACCGGTTTTTAATGAACAGGATATTTTAAATATTGAGGCCTATTATATTTATATGAAAACTCAGGTTCAGGGCAAACCAGTCCAGCCGTTTTCGGTTGATACCTCAAAAGACTTAAAAGCCTGGAATGCGATGTTTAAGCCAGATGTAGCCAGGGCAATCAGAGAGCTTTCCAGATTAACTTATGGAAGAGATAAGCACGCAGTTGAAACCGAAATCTCCCAAAGATCCAGGCTCTAAAATCACACGAATCTACACAAATTGGAACACTAATCAACACAAATAGGCGAATATCGGGATTTTTTGGTACAATTAGCGGAATACGCGCGGGTAGCTCAATGGTGGAGCAAATGGCTTATATCCATTCGGTTTCCAGGTTCGAATCCTGGTCCGCGCACCAATAAGTTAATTAAGAGATATCAAAATATCTTTGTGATTGTTCTGCTACCACATCTGGAGACTTTTCTAGAATATTCTTCATGATTTCTAGTATGGTAGTTACGGTAAAATAGTTCCAATCGTTTCTACAACCAACTTCATGATTAATGACTTCTTCAGGTGGAACATTTGAAACTCTTGAAATTTTTGTTGATAGATCCATGGCTTCACGTTATTGAGCCCGTTTCAAAACTAATTTAATAGGCACACCTCTTTGGTAGGCACATGCCTAAGTTTGGAGTTTTGAAACAGGTTCACTTCTTCTTACAGTTTCCTTAATTGCTCGACGAGAGGTTGTTCGAGTATCCATAGGTTCAATGTGATCACGGTAGGGATAACTTTTCTCAATCCAGAAAATACTGGTCGCTTATTGAACTAATTGATTAAGGAGTTGCTGATCATCTTCTGGGAGTGGGGTAGTTTCGTCATGTTCAGCTACCATAATTTAAAGCTCTTCGAGGGTGACTTTGCCTTCAGTTTGTTTACCAGTAATATATTGCAGATATCTTTCTGTAGTAGAAACTCTTTTGTGGCCTGCAAGCTTAGAGATTAAAAGCAGGGAAGTGCCAGCAGTTAGGTGATGGGCGATCCAAGTATGGCGCAAATCATTAACTTTGGCTTCTTTAATCCCAGCTAGTCTAAAATATCTATCAATTGCAGTTCTGATGTTTCTGATCAGAAGGGGTTTACCAGTTTTGGTCACAAATAAAGCTTTATTCGGAGTTTTTGATCTAACTTCTAAATAACGTTTTACAGCCTCAAGTGCCGGTCTGTTTAAAGGAATTGTTCTTTCCACCGTACCTTCGTCAGGCCTGATATGCAGGCTTGGGTTAGTAGAGTCCTCAACATCATCGATGGTTAATTTGGCCAGTTCTCCAATTCTGACTCCAGTTTGTAAAAAGAGCTCAATGATGGCAAAAATTCTATTGTCCCCGCGGGCGGCGTCCCGCAGTGCCCGGTACTCAAGTTCTGATAAAATCCGGGGTGGTTTATTGGTAAATTTAGGGTGTTCTAAAGCTCTGGCAGGATCATCATCCATCACTCCGGTTGATTTTAAGTATTTAAAAAAGGTTTTAGTGGAGTTAGTTTTACGGGAGATGGATTTGGTTGTATAGCCTTCGCGGGCCAGTTTATCCATAAAAGCTTGAAGGTCCTCAGTTTTAATCGTGGTTGGGTCGGCTTTTCCCAGTTCGATTAAATAGGACACAAGTTGCTCAATATCCTTGCCGTAGGCTAAAATAGTAGCAGATGCCCGACCCCGTCCTTTGAGGTGGCCGATAAATTGTTGATGGACGTCGCGTAGATTTACCATGTGTTTGACCTATATACTATCGATAAAGGCTTGAAATGTCAAGCATACCGAGCGTAAAAATTAGCTTTGGCAGAACGTAATTATACCGCTATAGGATAAAATATGCAATACTAATGACAAAATACTCCGGACTTTTCATTATTGTGCTGGTAGTAGGGTTAATTTTGTTGGGTTTGGGTAAGCAGATTGGAACTGCACTGCAGGCTGGAAAGAGGCTTGATACTACTGCCCAGCAGGTTGATACGCAGCAGCAGCAAAACAGGCAACTGAAAGCAAAACTAGCAGAAGTCCAGAAATATAATTTTATCGAGCAGATAGCCCGTAATAAATTAAATATGGGAAAACCCGGGGAAACAGTGGTTATAATTCCAGAAAAAGCTATTAACCAGGTGCTGGGAGCCCAAAAGCAAATTCCAGAGATTAACTTACCCAACTGGCAGGGTTGGTTGAAACTATTTACGCATTAATTCCCAAATTGAGTTATAATAAGCCTCTTAATATGGAGCCTAAAAAAGAAGAATTCGAACCAATGGAAGTAATCCAGCGAAATATAGTTAATGCTTCGACTTACATCGAGCAAGAGCGTACCAGGACACATGGTGGGAATAGTTGGCTAGAGTGTTTCCTTACTAGAGTCAATGTCATAAGAATGTATCTGGATGAAGCAGAGGTTATGAGATCAATCAGCCCGGAGAATTGTCAGAGATATGAAGATAGATTAGTAAGATTGGGTAGAGATATTAAAGAACTTAACGGAAAATTATCCAGACAGGACCCACCACTAGAGATGCAGCAACAACTATTAAAAGAACTGGATATTTTTGCCGAGCCAGAAAAAGAGGAGTCTCAAAAATAAGCAGTTGCTAACGCTAAAGATCTTGCTTAGCAATAAATAAGTTGCGGGGGTTGGACTACATTGGAAATTTTTACTCAACCAATTGATGGCTCCCTCTTCTTGATTCTTTGGCATTTAGTTTTTCTTTTGCGCTAATATTTCTTCTCCAACCTGAGAAAGCGATAGCTCTTTTAAGCTTATGACTTATGGATTTGTTTTTACTGCTTTTTATTACACTCATTTCCTGTTTATTCTATCATATTTTCGACTTGACATTAACCAATACAATAGTATAATTGTATTATTATGAATTACATTACTACAAACATTCGATTACCTGAAGAGGATTATATGAAACTCAAAACTGAAGCTGCAAATAAGCGAAAAAGTTTGGCTGCAGTAATTAGAGAAAAGATTGCGGCAAAAACAGAGGAACGATCTGAAAGTGAAATCTCTAAGCTTTTGGAAAGGCGCAACAAGTTGGCTAAAAAATTAAGTTTGGAGTTAAAAGATTTTGATGTGGTTGAAGCTTTGAGGAAAATGAGGTATGAGGGTAAATGGTAGTTATCGATACTTCAATTGTCTATAAATGGCTCAGGGAAGAAGATCAAAGAAATTTAGCGTTAAAGATCCTTGATGACTTTCTAGATAAGAAACAGGAAGTTATGGTCCCTGACCTACTTTTATATGAATTAGCCAATGTTTTAGCCACAAAAAAAGGATTAAGTGATAAAACTGCCTTAGAAGCGTGGACATACTTCAGTGATTTAAACCTTAAATATTATTACCCAACTCCTGCTTTCATGTCCAAATGTTTGGAATTTGCAAGAAACAAAGGTGTTTCTGTGTATGACTCCGCTTTTGCCATTTTAGCTGAAGAGAATAATTGTGAATTTATAACTGCAGATGAGCAATTCATAGAAAAGACAAACTTGCCTTTTGTCAGGCATTTAGGTCACTATGGTTTTAAGTAATATTGGTATGGGGTTGGGCTACATTAGAAATTTTGTGCTAAGCTAAATTGTAATGAAGAAGTTATTTCTAATTTCTCCCACGGTCTTAATCTCCTCAGTAATTATATTAGTTTTCAGCTTTTATTCAATATTTTTCTTTAGGAATCGTGTTTTTATTTAGTTGGGCAATTGGCTCTATGCTAAAGAAATATTTTTCAAGAATAAAGATAAATCTTTTATTGTTTTTATGGGTATTTTTAGGGAGCAGCTTGTTTTTAGTACTTACAGTTCTCAGTTTATTACTTATCCTGAGGTTTATAGGAGTATAGTCCAAACAATGTTTAGGTTACTGTAGCAGCTTAATCTTATCGTGTTGCGGGGGTTGCAGAGTATTAGAAACTTTTATTTCGTTAATTAAGTATGTAATCTCAAGACAAACTTATGCCTTGGAAAGTTAAATTCTTTCAAATTGCAAGAGGTGATTATCCTGTAAAAGAGTTTATTAAAAGCAAGACGAAATATTATAATGACATATATATTGACATATATAATAAATGTGATATGATATTTATATGCAAATGTTAAAAACTATGGTTTATTTACCACCTCAGTTAAAAAATAAGATTGAAAATCTGGCAAAGAGCCAAGGCACTAGCCAAGCCGATGTTATTCGGGGAGCAATCGAAGAAGGGTTAGGTACTGTCAAATTTCAGGACAATACTAGCGCCCAAGGCTTGGTTAAACTTGCCCAGTTGGGAGAAAAACTACAAATCAAAGGACCTAGTGATTTATCCGAGAATTTAGATAAATACCTCTGGGATGACTATGGCAAGTAATTTAAAAGTAGTAATTGTTGACTCTGATGCGATATTTGCCCAAAGCAACCCTACCGATGCCCACCATGACGAGGCGCTTAAGATCAATGACAAGCTAGCTGCAATAAAGGCTAGGGTTATCTACCCATCCTGTATCGTTTTGGAATCAACCACCCTGATGCACCGTTATAGGAAAAATTATAGTGATGAGGCAGAAATTGAGATAAAGATGAGACAGTTGGCATTGGGAACTTTATCCCTCATAGCTGAGCCGGGAATGCTGATTGAGCCGGTAGACCAGGGGATAATTGCTGGAGTGGCTAAATATTATGATCCCAAAGGTTCCAGAGATAACACCACTTTTGATTGTGCTGTAGCTGCGGTAGCTGCCAAATACCAAGCTGAAGGAAATGATGTTTATATCTTTTCATGGGATGGCTTCTATGAGAAAAATGGTTTTAAACTGGCTAAAGAGCTTTTAAGTCCAGAGGAGATACAAGCAGCCCAAGCCCCACCAGTTATGATCTCTGAAGGGGTGAATCCGATAAAAGACCCCCTAGGTTTTTAGAATTAGGCAGAAAAGTTGCTTTTCTTAAAAAGCTAGCTGAAACTTTAAATTCACATTTAGAAATTAAATTCACTAATCAATATATTAGATTTGTAGCGAAATAACTGGATATCCTCCCCTTACCCCATTAATTTAACTTGGTGGTCTAGTGAAATTATATATAGCTGCAATGGTTTTAAAAGGTAGGTCAAGATTGGTTTTATTTGCTATCCTACCTCTGTAT
>OBEQ010226149.1_pt1 | contig 34209 bp, 25 predicted proteins | sample 1670901 | NCBI WGS metagenome assembly OBEQ01 (sample SAMEA104232315, study PRJEB22302) | groundwater metagenome | biome: forest; feature: aquifer; material: groundwater | place: USA | collected 2011-08-07 | depth 5.4 m | reverse complement strand
GGCCAGTCTATCACAATCAAATCTCTGCCTTGGGCTAACACTCCCACTGCATACATAATAAAAGAGCGGTTTTAGAACTACTTTTTTTAGTTGCCATAAGGATTATTCTCTGTAATACTATCTCCAGCACTTATAAAATTTAAGGAGGTCTCTATCACATGGAAACCAAGAATACCTATAAGGCTGTCGTTAAATTTGAGCATGCCATGCGCGGTTCCTATAGTGATCTGTCTTATCGGCCCGTATTTCGTGCATCTGCGATTTTTTTTGTATTAGTAAGTAAACACATCGATACTCTGATCAGTTTCATGAATTACTGGAAAGAGAAGAATGACAATGATCAGGTCTCGGCAATGGTTACCCTGCGTGATGGTAATGGCCAAAAAATATATCGGGAGTTCTTCCCAATTAAAAGCTTTGTGTACCAATTCAGTGTCCGCGAATTGATCCAGCCACTATTAGATCTAATGGGTTCGATAGAGATTGAACTATTTTCAAGTCAAGATCTTAAATACTCTTTCCCGGCAATCGAAGCATTCTATGAATCGCCGGATGGAGTTTCCTTTGTCCATTCTAATCAGCGTGTATTTGGTGACATTGAGGATATGGATCGCGGCATTAAATTAAATGACTGGCAGACAGGTTTTGATATTTATGCCAACAACCAACAAAGCGGATATATTACGGTTATTAATGGCCAACGCGCCGTACCAAATGCAAAAATTGAATTTCTTGTTTTTAATTCTGCCGGCGAAGTTCTTAAAGACACTATTTCTCTTGGAAATCTACCAGCCTATGCCAGCCGGATGGTCTTAATCAAAGATATCCCTGATGCAGAAGATTTTCTAAAAGACGAAGTAGGTTTTTGTAAAGTTAAGATTGATACCTTCGGAATATTTATGCGGATTGCCTGTGGCAATATCTATACCAACCATAGGCGTATGACGGTTACCCACTCATTTTATGACTGCACCAACGACAATGAGTACTACCAAGAATCAGAAATTAGTGAAGAAGAGATTACCTGCTTTACGCCTATTAGCCTCATCGATGGCCTCGAGACCGAGTTGATTCTTTATCCAACATACTCCAGATCAACCCTAATTCCCTCTTTGGATTGTTTTGCAAAAGATGGATCGCTCCGGAAAAAAATTACAGACATAGGTCGGCACGTATCTCCTGATACAAAGATGCTGCGAATAAATATCAGAGAATTGTTGCGCAAACACCAAGTTCCAGCCGATTTAAATTCTTATTGCTTTGTACTAAAAAGTGTGGGCAATAAAATTCCCACCCGCTTGGCACATGGATTAAACTATTACAAAACCGGCATTGGTTGTAATATTAATGACTCGATTTGGTTAAACCAGGGCTATGGTAAGCGCAGTAGGATTTTTGTTTGGGGAGCTGGTATTTATCGGGAAGGCTCAAAAAACTGGCTCCTTGTTTCCCATTTCAGTAAAATCCGCGGTATCCAAGAGAAGGCCAATATTACAATAAAAATCTATGCAAAAACTGGTGTGATCATAGAAAAAACATATACTACCCATCATCCCACAACCTTGAATATTGCCCTAGAAGAACTTATTTCGGAATCTAGATATTTACCCAGAGAGAATGAAGTTCTATGGTATACTGCCGAATCATCCTGCCCAAACTATATTAGTAAACAGATTCACATAAGCAAAACCGGATTCGTAGCTGGTTGCCATTCATTCTAAAATTAAAATGACCCCTTTTTATAGGGGTCTTTTCTATGTCTGGGGAGCCATTGAGCGTATAATCGCAATCCGCTCGGGTTTATTTATAAACTCCCAGGCTTTTCTTGAGATAAATTTCAGATAAAAAGGATCAATAATTGTTTTCATTGACGGCTCGAGCCAATCCAAGTCTGCTACTTCAACACCGGGCAGGAGCAAATCGTTTTGCATTACAAAATCATAAAGTGCAGTTCCGGGAAATGGTGTGACTATGGTCAGATTGACATATTCAGACCCAGCGTCCATATGTTTTTTTGCAACTAATATTGTTTGGGCCAGTTCTTCATACGTCTCGTCTGGATAACCAATTAAATAACAACTCGAAACAATGATACCCAATGCATTGGCTTTTTTTATTAATGCAGATATATTATACGTTTCGTGACTAATCTTACCGGATGCCCACCTATCTACTATCCTTTGAGACCCGGATTCGACCGGAAAAGAGAGCCGATTAAAACCGCCCGCCGCCATTGCTTCCAGCATCTCATCGTCGATAACTATCCGACCACCTTCATTTTTATGAAGATGTGATAAGTTTATGCCGTTCACGTCACCAAGTTTGAAACCAAATTTAATTAGCATCTTGAAGATATTCAAGGCCCGCTTCTTTTTTGCCAACAAAGAATCATCCTCAATATAAACATCCTCGGCGCCAAGTTCCTTAATTGAAACCATCTCTCTTTCAATCCGTGCCTCGGACTGGAATCTGAATTTACCTATATAACCGGTATCCGCGCCTTTTTGTTCTCCGGAAATATGGCAGAAGGTACAGATATAAGGACAACCTCTGGAAGTCATTGCTGACACATAGGGTAGCGGCTTATCAAGCTGACCAACCGTTAGAACACCGCCATGGGGTCGAGCAATCTTCCAAATCCGATCCAGGGGTAACAGATCCCGAGCTGGAATAGGTAGTAAGTCCAAATTATCCTCAATGACTCCCATAGGATTAATCTGGATCTCCCCTTGGTGTACAAAGGCAATGCCTGCCACACCGGAAAAATCCCGGCTGCCTTTACAAAAGATTTTACCGATTTCGACTATCGTCTGTTCTGCTTCCGAAATACAAATGAGGTGGGCGCCGGCATTAAAGAACCTTTTCATTTGCGTCCGCGCATTAATGCCGCCCAGTATAATCAATTTTTCTGGGTAAGCTTCGGATATCAGTTTCACTAATTCCTCAACCATATAGGTTTGAGGCGTAAAAATTGAACTGATACCAATGACATCATACCCGGCTATTTCTCGTAAAATATCCTCGGGCGCCATCCCAATTCTAACCATTCCGTTGGGGAGTGGTGTTTCCCGATAAAACGATTGCTTCAATGAATATCTATCATTTCCCAGACAACAATCAAGAATATTAACTTCAAATCCTGCCTCGCGCAGGGCTCCGGCAAGATATAGATTTCCTAGAGACGCTTCGGGTTTAACCGCGCCAAAACGAAGATCGAAACGTTGGGGTGAATACATGAGCAAGAATCGCGGTTCTTTCACAAGCGTTACCTCTTTTTTTAAAGTGCCAGTACCTCTATGCTAGCAAAAATGACCTAGGGGAGCAACTTAATTTTGGCCATCAAATTTTTGGCTAAAACATTCGATTGCAGTGTATTTTGATAGAGTTCATACCCGTGTTCAGCGATTATTTCTGTCTGGTGATAATTATTTTTAGCCCACATGATTTTTTCAGCCAATGATTCGGCGTTAGCAGGATTACAGGTCAAACATGTCTGATCTGGAGTTAGAAGCTCAAGTATACCTGTATTGTGAGCAGTTAAATATGGCAATTTCAGAGCCAGACTTTCATAGGCCTTGTTGGGTATAGTTCTATCAAGGCGAATATGGTCCGAAAGTTGACCCAATGACAGATGGCATTGTTGCATAGCTTTTCTTAACTTTTCTTGGGGTAGAAAATCTGATATGAGTTCAAGATTTTTTGGTTTTAGTTCTTCGATAAGTATTTTAATTTTCGCCATAAGAATACCGCCGCCAATGACAACAAAATAAACGTTTTTATTTTCTAATATTTTGGCCGCTTGCAACGCATATTCCACACCGGCTTCCGGCATGAAGGCTCCTCTAAATAAGACGGTAAATACGGGTAATTTTGAAACTGAAGAATCATAAAAAAAATCATCGCCATCGACTCCCGTCCAAGCTCGAAAAAGACGTTCCTTGGCTACCGTATAAAAATCACTGACAAAATCAATCTGGTGATCAGTTTCAAGCATTGTCAGATCGGCCGTCTGAAACGCAAAAAAATCAATCAGCCAGTAATATATTCCTTTGAACGACCGGCGGTCGGCCAAGTTTCGGGAAGTTATCAAGCGTTCATAAACCGGCAATACGGCATGATAAACTATCTTTTTTCTTGTAAACAACCGGCAAAAAAATACCAATTGGGAACTGTCATAACCGATCATTATCAGATCGGCCTTGATTTTTAGTATCTTTTTTAAGACGTCAAAATAACCTGCCAGAGATTTTTTTATATGATAAGCCTCTACACCAACGTCAATTTCAGGCAGACCTTTTAGATAAATACTGTTGGCGAAATTGTTTAATCGCGAGTGACTAAGATATAGTATTTTCATCTTTTGATTCACTCAAATTGTTGATTTCGCCCTGCCAATTATACTTCCAATGACCATATTTTTTAATTAAAGCGTGATTCTCAAATCCGGGATGACAGCCGAGTTCAATAGTTTTGTTCGGATAATTATTTTTTAATTTAAACGCCAAATCAATATCAGATTTAGATAAATTGCCGGCATTTAAAAATCCGACAAAAAAATCGTTGCATTTAAGTCCGGCTTTTATTATTTTATTTTTCGCCCGCCAAGATAAAAAGTTCAAAAATAACAACTGCGCCTGTCTGAACAACTTGTCACTGTCTAAAGATATTGGCTCCCGAACTATTCTGATATATGGAATACTAAATTCTTTTGCTAACTTTATGACGATATTCGTAATCGCCGGCAAAAGATGGAGGTGCTGGTGGCTATTGATAAAAGTTGGTTTTATTCCGATTCTGACGCATTTGTTTAGTTGAGCTCTCAATTCTTTTTCTATAGCCTCTAATTTAATCAGTCCTAAAATATATTTAATAAAAAATGTTTTATAATTCTTGGCTAATTTTTCCAAGACTAGGGGTTTTTCTTCAACTAAAACAAGATGGATGCCAATATTAGCGGCCGGAAACTTTTTTAGATTTTCAACGGCATCGTTAAACGCCTCGCCGTTAACCATGAGCGAAGCTCCATTTATATAGCCTTTTTCAAAAAGATAAATTATACCTTCGTTGATTGATTGGTGAAGACCTAAATCATCGGCAATAATTTGTAACATAATAAAATTAATCTCTAAATCCTAATTTCTAATCTCTAAACAATTTCAAAATCCAAATTTCAAAACCTGAACAGGGTTTTTCTTTTTGAGATTTGTCCATTTGAGACTGTTTAGAGATTAGGGTTTAGAGATTAGAAATTATTTAAAATTTGGATTTGAATCTGAATTTTAAATGTTGTGAATTCCATAAGGAGTTTCTTTTACGCTACCCTCTTCGATATTAACTGTTTCCGAAACAATATATAAGGGTCGACCTTTAACTTCATTAAACATTTTATACATATATTCCCCAATGATACCTAAGACTATGAGTTGGATACTACCTAAAAATAGAACCAGTATCACCAGCGTGGCCCAGCCGGGAATAAGAGGATTCGGATGGATATAGTGGTCAACCACGACATAACCAGAAAAAATAAGACTTATAACAAAAACGAAGATGCCGGCCCAAAAAGCCAATCTCAAAGGAAAGGCCGAAAAAGAAGTAATGCCGCTTAAGACCAGTTTCGTTAATTTCTTAACATTATATTTCGGTTTGCCGGCTTTCCTTGACTCAACTAGATAAGACACATACTTTTTCTTGAATCCGACCCACTGGATCATACCCCTTAAATATCTTTCCCTTTCCGGTAATTTTTTAAGAGCATTAACCACATTTCTTTTATACAAAGCAAAATCCGAAACATTTTTGAATTCTAAATTTGTAATGGCACTCATTAATTTATAAAAAACCTTGCCTAAAGCTTCTCTGGATTTAGAATTCTGTTTATTATCCAACCTTTCACCTATAACAATATCGTGGCCATCTTCGGCGTGTTTTATAAACACCGGTATCAAAGAAGGCGGATGTTGTAAGTCGCCATCCATGGTCAAAACCATATCGCCTTGGGCAAAGTCTATGCCCACATTAAAAGCCGCTTGATGGCCAAAGTTTCTTGAAAGTTTAATAACTTTAAATTTGGGGTCTTGGTCGGCGATTTTTTTAACCAATTCAAAAGTATGGTCGGTTGAACCGTCATCAACAAAGATGACTTCGTAACTTTTTAAGGTAGCATTAGCCGCTTTGGTTATTTCTTCAAGCAAAAACGGAATAACCTCTTCTTCGTTAAAAAGCGGAATAACTATAGATAAATCTAGGTTTTTTGACATGCTAATATACTACCATAAAAATATAGTTTTGTAAATCCCCACATTTATGTATGAGTGTGGGGATAAACCTATATTCGAGAGCAATCAAAAATATAGGATTCAACCTTTTTGTCCTGAAACTTCTTCAATAAAGAACACCGGGCAATCAATGGCCAATAGCGTCCGTTTTTATCAATAGTCGGAAAATCAACAATCATATATTGACCCCGGTATGCTTCTATCTTAGGAGTATAGTCACGCTTGGGCGCAGTATAGAATCTTGAATAATATTTTCCGCTCAAGCGTAAATAATAAGCCCCAATATCATAATAGGTAATAACTTCTTTTATATTATTGCTTGAATTTACATATTGAATTGTTTCTTTGGCAACTTTGTCTACGCTTCCATATATGGGACCGAACAAATATTCTGTCGAGAAAAGAATGTTATAGCCAAGCCCGAAAACAATAAATACCGCCAAGAATAATTTTCCCGCTTTTTTGACATAGGCGGTCCAAACCAGAGCAATAGCCGCAAGTAACCAGTTTAGTAAGATAAACAAAGCCGAGAAGTAAAATCCGGACGGTCCAGAACCGCCGGTAAAAGGTATCAAGAACTTGAAATCCAGCGCTTTAATACTAGCCACATAGGCCTCTTTGGGATTTAAGGGAATAACGGCATGAGATAGAGTCAAAACAATATAAGAAGTTAGAATGAAAATAATAACAGCTCCGATATAAAAGTTCTTGTGTATGGGCTGTTTTCCCGAAAGATCAAATAGCACTTGGGCGCTTATTAAAACCGCTGGCAAAATAAGAAACATAAAATATCTTTCTATGGTAAGAGTAGTGAAATCAAATAAAACCACATAAAATATCAGATTTAAGAAGAGATAAAAAAACCAAATCCGATACTTTGTAAATATTTCTTTTTTGAAAAGGCCATATAGAACTGGGAGGGCAAGCAACGGAGACAACCAGACCAAAGACTTGAATATTTTGAAAACCAGATCAAAATAGGCGCGAGAAGCAAAGTTCAAACTCTTGAAGTGTTCCGCGTATTGAATTATGTTACTGAAATTTGAAGCGTATAAATAATAAAATGCTAATCCCAAAACTAAAAATCCGCTGGCCCATGGCCAGAATCGATTCAATATGTGCCTGATATTTCCCATTTTTGAATAATATAATTGTAGACCTTGTTCCAGAAGAAGAGCTCCTGTAAACAATAAAAAGCTTAATTTAGTGAGAAAACCTCCGACTACGGCAAGACCCAATAAAACAAACCAACGCTTTCTAATTTTACTCGCTTCCAAAATGTGCAAATAAGCATAATAAGTAAGCAAGATAAAGAATGGCAGTATCGCGCCATCAATATCAATCTGAAGATTAGCTATCAAGCTGTAAATATTAATCGTAAAAAGCCCGACTGCGGTTAAAGCAATTTTTTTATTCTGCGTCAACCTGAAAGAAATGAGGTAAATTAAAATTAAATTAAAAAAACTAAATACCAGAGGCACAATTCTCAAATAGTCAAACCCGAAAACTCGCCCGGTGAACTTATAGAGATATTCTGGTAAGGGTGGATGAGGACTATGTAAATTTCCAAAAAAAGGATTAGCAATACTCGCCCAACGGTATTCGTCCTGATGATACAGCTGGTCCAAGCCCATAAATCGAGAAATAACAAAAACCGCTATGATACACAGAAAAATTAAATGGTGTTTATGTATTTTCACGTCGTGCAATTAATAATAAAGAAACACCGAAAGGAAAATTAATATATTTTAAAAATTTTATCTCCGAATTAAAAATAAAATAAAATAAGCCGTTCAGAAGCCGACTACTGATATCAAAGTCCGATTCTCTCTCCTTTAAATTAAACCATTTGGATAAAATCCTGACAACAGCGATTGGCGGGAACAAAAAAGTATTGAAATATGTCTTACGAACAATTTTAAAGTCGCTGGACATTTTGACTTTATCTACCAGACCGAACATTGTATATCTCCTGAAATGGTGGGCAACATTATCCTGAATCCCCCACAGCCATTGATAGGCCGGTACCGTCATAATGATCATGCCTCCGAGTTTGAGAGCCTTCTGAAGGGCCTTAACAGCCCCTGAATCATCCTGAATGTGCTCAATGACATCTAGAGCTAATATCAAGTCAAAACCCCCTTCTGGAGGCTTAATTTCGTCAATTTGGGCAACCCCTAGATTGTTTATACCCCTAGATTGGCCCAGTTCAATAGCTTCAGCGGAAACATCGGTTCCGGATACATTATAGCCGTGTTTCTGTAAATAACCCACGGTATATCCTGACCCACAGCCAAAATCAAAAATCTTTGCCGTTTTCGACACTTTATATTTCTGAAGCAAGTCAAAAATTAAATTTCTTCTAATCCGAAACCACCAATTATTCTCTTCCAGCGCAAAATATGTTTTGTAAAAATTTGAGTCCATAATTAAGATTTAAGATTATTTTTTACCATATCCATACCATAAATATAAAATTCGTGCCGTCTGGGACTGGTAAAATGCTTAGTGACGGTATTGGTTTCCGGCCGGCCTTTTACAATATATCTTTCTTTAGTTAAAAACTTAAATTTTGTTTGAGCAATTAATGACGCCCAGCCCGACATTTCTACAAAATAATCTCCCGACACTCGCAGAGTATTTTCAAAATATTCCAGTAATTTATCATTTCCAATTTTGTCTTTTTTGTAAATAATAATCCCGGAATTCATGTAACCGGCTTCGTTTTTAAAAATATCATATTTGGTTGAATAATTTGGTGAGAGCATCAGGTTATAAGTTCCGTCATGCCTCGAAATTAAAGCGTCACAATCAGTATCTCCGTTTATAAATCTTAAAATTTCTTCAGGACGATTAAAAAATAAGACATCCGAATCAAGAACCATAACTTTCTCCGCTCGACTTAGCAGAAAAACATCAATCAGTTTATATATTAATTTGTGGCCGTGATTTCTATGTTCTAAAAGTTTGGGCGATAAACCGGTCATATTGTTGATTAGCTCTTCGGCTTTTTCTAAAGATAGCACTTTTAATTCTGGAAATTTAGATTCTAACTTTTTTACAGTATCTTGGTCAAAAGATCCGTCGTCATGAACAATAATTTTCGGACAAATACCACTTTGATTTATAAAAGATGCAAGCGACCAGGCCAGCATATTGGAATCTTTTTTTTGACAAAGAATATGAATTTCAACACTATTAACCCGTTTGTAATCGGCCAGTTTGAAATCATAAATTTTCCGAGAATTCCAAAATTTGTTTACTAGATATTTTAAAACCCCAGCCCAACCATAGCCATATCTAAGAGTTTCTTTAATAAAAAATAATTCTTCTTTGATCGCCTTCATATAAAATTCAGTATCCCGCGAGCCCTCTTGACCCAAGTATAATTTTTTACATCACTAAAAGCTTTATCGGAAATCCTGTTGCCCAAGTCGCTATCGTTTAATATCTTGCGAATTCCATCGGTTAACTTTTCCGGGTCGTCTGGTTTAACCAACACGGCATTGGACTCATTCAAGACTTCCTGTAAAGACGGTAAATCGGAGGCAACGATTGGTTTTTTAGATGCCATATATTCAAAAAGTTTTAAAGGCGAAGTATAAGATCTTGAAATTTCTTCCTTGGCAGAATTAGGCAAGATTAAAACATCAGCCGCTTTTAGATAAAATGGAATATCTTTGTGAGGTTTATGTCCCAATATTAAGACGTTTCTCAACCCTTCTGCTTTTTCTTTGAATTTTTTAATATCATATTCCGTCCCACCAACAAAGACAAATAAAATATCTTTCTCTTTTTGGAAACTGGAAACTGGAAACTGGAAACTATGTGCTGTTTCCAACAGCACGTCGGCTCCTTTCCATTCGAAAAGATGCCCTGTATACATTACAATCTTTTTATCTAATGGCAGACCGACTCGATTTCTAGCATCACCTTTTGATATATCAATATCAAATTCCTCCAAATCAACACCATCGGGAGCTACTAATATATTTTCCGGATTAAAACCAAAATCAACAAAATCATTTTTAAGATAATGGGTGATGGTTACGACTTTTAATTTTTTATTTTTAAATCTTCTGTAGAATAATCTCCGAGAGTTTGAAAAACGATGGGCTTCATATACTAAATTCTTCTTAAAAAAACTTAAAAAATAAAGCGGCCATTCATCGCGGGAATATATAATATCGGCTTTTTGAGTAATGGCGTAAAAAGAAACGAATATAGCCGAAATAAAGCTCTTGATATTAACGGCAACCTTGTCCAGCTTCCCCGGCCAATAAAAATCTGGCGCCCAGATCTTTTTTGTCTTAAAATTACGATTTAATGAATAATAAGAAAAAATATCATATTCTATCTGGTTTTTTCTAAAAGGATAAACCAGGATTATGTCCGTATCTTGTGACGCAAACGCCTCGCACATTTTGGCGATTTGGATGCCATACGCCTTTTCCGTGGGCAACCTTAAATTAGCGATGTAAATTAACTTTTTTGAAGAATTCATAGAATTTTTCGGCCACTATTTTATAACTAAAATGTTGAATGATGTGCTGTCGACCAGCGCACCCCATGTTTTTTCTTAGTTCCAAATCCAAGCCCAACCTAATCATTGCTTCTTCTAAACTTGCCTTATCATTAGGCTTCACAAGTAAACCGGTTGTCCCGTCAACCACCACCTCTTCAATCGAACCCGTGGAAGTCGAAATTACGGGCAGTTCCATGGCTGACGCTTCCGCCATAGAATAGCCGAACTGTTCTTCCCAACCGGCATAGACCAGACTTGGGTGCACAAAGACATGGGAAACAGAAAGAAGCTCTCTTAACCCAACGCGATTAAGCCAGGGAATCCGGGTTATGTGTTCCTGAAGATTAAGTTCAGTTATTAACTCCGATATTTCTTTTTCATATTCCCCGCTACCGGCAATCACGATATGAACGTTAGGAATCAAAAGAACAACATTTTGAAAAGCCTGGATCAGGATGTGAATACCCTTGCGATAACCAATAGCGCCGGCATATGAAAAAATTAATTTATCATGAAGATTATATGTATTCAAAAATCTATCCCCGTTCACCGGCCGGAAGAAATCAACATCAACACCGCTCAAGGGGATAACGGCAGTTTGCTTCTTTGTTAAGCGTTTGCATATTTCTTCAGCCTTATGATTACCGCACACAATACCGTCGGATAAGGCTATGGTTAATTTTATAATTATTTTTTTGCATAACAGATTAAGTCCTTTAAATTTATTCTCGTAAGAAATATTTTCCCAAGTGAAAATAATATGCTTTAGACCGAATAATTTTGACCAGAATGCTTGATACAGTGTCGTCAGAAGGATTGGTTCACTCGGACTAAAAACAATGGTCAATTTTTTAGCTCTCTTCAACCGCCGTAAAACAAACGGAAACGCAGGTAACCAACCTTTTAAAAGCCCGCCAATCAGAGGATAATGAGAATGATAAAAATACGCTCGAGAGACATAAACATTCTCCGCATTGGGCGGCTGGAAAATAATCTTGCCATCTTTTGCCTTCCATGTCTTAGGCAATAGAAAATTAATCGCGCTCGGTTCTGGATAAAACGCAAATGTTTTAAAATAATTTTCCTTGATATATACGTAGCCCGCTATTAGAATATTCATAGTTCGTGTATATGTTTTAATAATTCGGCTGCCAGAATATTTTCGGTAAGTCGCTCCTTAAATAGCTTTCGGGCGGCCCCACCGATAGAACCTTTTATCTCGGGCGAGTTTTTCAATAATTTTATTTTTTCCACTAAATCCTTCGCGTCGGCTTTATGACAAAATAATACATTTTCTCCGTCGTTTAAAAGTTCCCTTACGGCTGGCGTATCGGCGGTTATTACCGCTTTTCCCATCGCCATTGCTTCATAAACTTTATTTGGTATAACCATGTCCGTTTTTGGACTATCACCAAATATACCTAGACAAATATCGGCTTTAGCCATAAATAATGGTAGTTGATCATAAGGAACTGGGTTAATAAAACTTATATTTTGAATACCTAATCTTTCCGCTAATTTTAGATCATTTATAAATGTTTGACCATTACCTATGATATTAAAGTGGATATTTTCTTTCTCCAGTAGTTTTGCTGCTTTTATTATATATTTCACTCCTTGAAGCGGTATATAATTACCATGAAAATGAACCAAAAACTTATCAGCTTGCCCGCCTAAATTTTGCGAAGCAAAAGTTTGGCGGGGATAAAATATATCAGAATCGGTTCCCACAAATAGGCGTCTAAATTTACTTTTCGATAAACCGAATTCTTTAACAAAAAATTCAATATGAGTATTCGTGTCAAGTAAAACTAAGTTCGCCAAGCGGCATGACCATGTATCTAAAAACTTATAATACTTTGCTCTAAAACTTGATTTTGAAAAATACTGCCTATCTAAAATATAACCGCCATAATGAGACGTGAATGCGTCAAAAATTATTGGTTTTCGGGTTAGAATTTTAGCTAAAAACATTACTTCTTGACCCGGGAAACCTACGATCATTAAATCAAATTGGGGGGGTTTTAAAAATCGCCATATGAGCTTTAAATATTTTAACTTGTCTTTAGCCGAAACACGGCACTCGACAACTTCCACCCCGTTTGCTCTCAATCCTTTTATTAATACTCTATTGCGTGAGTAGTTGGGATCATATATGCCAAAATATAAAATTCTCATTTATTTATTATTAGCCCAGAAATTTTATCAATCAATTTGTCGAGATTATGATTGTCTATTACATATTGTCTCAATTGACCATCGACATTTTTGTGAGATATTTTTTCTATTTTATCAGCAAGTTCTAGAGCATTATCCTCATTAAATACTGAATCTTGGGGCAAAAAACTTCGCGCGGCGTCATTCGAACTTAAGACATTCATCCCACAAGCCATAGCTTCTAAAATTGTTTTATCAAGACTGCCTGTTTTACTTAAATGAACAAAAACATCATGGGATTGGTAATATGTTGGCAAGTTTTTATGATTAACTTTACCTAAAAAAATAAAATTATCTTCCAACTTTAAATTTTTAATTTTAGATTTTAAATTTTTATCATAATTCTTATCTTTTTCAAGAGGTGCCTCTCCTATTACAGTAACCAAAAATTTAAGACCTTTGTCTTTTAGTATCTTAGCCGCGTCAATAAATATTTCATAGTTCTTGACTGGCGATATCCTACCCACACTTAAGATCTTAATCTCCCCGAGGTCGAACCTCGAGATCCCTTCTTTGAGGTTCGACCTCAAAAAATCCGGCTTAAATAATTCTGTATCAATCCCGTGACCAGTCACAACAACTTTTTTTGAGAAAAGACGAAAACTTTCTTTTGAAGCAGTAAAAATCGTATCAGCAAATTTTTCTGCCAATTTTAATTTAGTTGTTACACCGCCGCTGGTGTACCAAAAAATTATTTTTTTATCCATCAGTCGCCAATACCAACCGCCCAACACCGCCCAGATCGGATTCATATGAACAAAAACTGTATCGTATTGATCAGACTTTTTAATAATATACCTAAAAAAATTCCACCCTTGAGCCAGTTTGGAATTCCTTTTTTCTTTACCCAAACTCTTTACAGAAATGCCTGGCAATTTGTACAGACCTTTTTCTAAACACAAGACAGAAAGAAAAGTTTTAGCGCCTAAGCGTCGCAACCATTCAATAAAAAATCCTAACAGTTGGTCCTGCTCGTCAACTTTTTGAGTTATGACCAAAAGACGTTTCTTGGTTAAATTTTGCAAAACGTGAGCATATTCTGAAATAGCGCGCTTGCGTTCAAATTGTTTGACTGATTCTAAACCGGCCCGACTAAGTTTTTGCTGGAGTTCGGTATCCGCTAAAAGTTCGGCTATAGTATCGGCTATATTTTTAGGGTTCCAAGCAGTAAACAATCCGTTCTGCCTATCCTGAATAATATCAATCATAATCCCCACTTTCGTTGTTACAATGGGCACCCCGCAAGCCATGGCTTCCAAAGCCACGCGCGGGCCGCCTTCGTTTAGAGCTGGGTTCACGAAAATATGGGATTGATTTAAATAGTTAGCGATATCTTGGAGTTCGACGAGCCACCCTGTTAATTCTACTGTTTTTTCAAGGCTATTTTTGATTATAAAATCTTTAATTTCTGAACGCAGAGGACCATCACCAATAATACATAATCGTATATCTGGTTTTTTCTCTCGGAGAATTGAAACTGCCTGAAGTAAATTTAAAATACCTTTATTACGTTCCAATCGCGCGACATAGATCAAGTCATATTTTTTATCAATCGCTTCAGGTTTAAAAATACTCAAATCAATATAAAAAGCGGGGATGTATTTTAATTTGGACGCCGGCACGCCCGCTTGAACTAAAAAATCTTTGGTTTGTTTTTGATTGATAATTCGCACCGCCCGCGTCGGGTTAGCGTCAAAAGCGATAAATAACTTGGTCAGGTATTTATAAATTAATTCTTTTACTGATCCGGACTTTGGCAAACCGGGGACGTGCATTATTTCCAGAACGTAGGGGACGCGAATAGCGAGATGTAATAGATAAGCGCCGAGCCCATTATAAAATGGGGGGTATTCATGGACTGTCATAAGATAGTTATTAGCCCTTAGCGAACCCGCCTGCCGGACGGGCAGGTAGCCATTAGTTTTCAGAATACGAAGACCTGCGCGATAAATCCACCAGGGTTGAAATATAAGTGGCCAGGGTGAAGAATGAATGTGTACATTTCCGAAAAGAGGTTCAACCTCAAATCCCCTAGAGGTTGAACCTCTGGAAGTTTTTGGACAAATAATATCAATCCGATCCCAATGTTTATGAAATTCTTCAAGGGTATTATAAAAAGCGCCGTGTTTGCCTTCGGCTAATGCTCTATCGCCTGAAATCATTAATAAATTCATATAAATTTCTAATTACCTAGAATAATTCGTTAAGACCTTAACGGTTTCATCAAACATTTTTTCGGCACTGAAATATTCGGCAGTCTTTTTACCTTCTTCGATAAATCGTTCTTGCATCTCGGGACTATTCCAAAGAACCCGAACCACTTCAATTAGATTAAATTCATCGTTATATTTAACCATAAAACCATTTTCTCCTTGCCGGATAATTTCTTTGTTCCCGCCCACAGCGGTCGTAATAACAGGCACGCCGGCTGTCATGGCTTCCAATATCTGGTGTGAAAAACCTTCATAGCCCGAATTTAGGACGAACATATCGGCAGCGGCCATGTAAGTCGCCAGTTCTTCCTGTGATTTTCTACCGACCAAATAAACCTTTCTTTCCAGGCCAAGATTTTTGACCATCGATTCTAGCATTTTTTGGTCGGGTCCGTCACCGACTATGACCAAACGAAAAAGCTGGCTTATTTCCGAGAGGCGAGGCATGATTTTAATTAACATACGGAAACCTTTCCAGGGCACCAGACGCCCCGCTGACAATATAATGTCTCCGTAAATTCCTATTTTTTTCTTAGCTTCTTCTTGGCTAATGTCCGCGCTCTTAAAATCAACTCCGTTATAGACAACTTTAATATTTTCTTTCGGGACTCCCCAGCCGACAACAATATCAGCTAGATATTGAGATGGTACGATAATACCGTCGGCGTTTATACATACCCGGTATTGTAATTTGTGCAGTATTCCAATCCAGTCACTTTTTTTTGATTTTTGAAAATCGTTAAGTAAAAGGTGTGTCTTGCCTTTATTCATCGCTTTTTCCCAGGCGGCATCTCCCACTATTTTTACAAAAAGTTTTTTCTTAGCCATCTTTGCGGCATACATTGCCGGAATACCAGCGCTCACGGCATTGAGAGCGAAAACAATATCATTCTTTTTAGCTAAAGAGAGGGCTTTGAAAAAATAAACCAAATGTTTTAGACCTTTGGGCAACTTCTGCCAGACACGAACTATTTTATACGACTGATTTTTGTCATCTTTGAAATTAATAACGGGTGAATAGGTCAACACCGCCACGCCGGAATCTTTTAATCTATTTGCCAAGATTTTTGCGTACGATGCCGGACCTCCTATTTCCGGCGAAAAAATTCCAGTTGTAATCAAAATTTTATTCATTTATGCGTAAATAAGTTGAATCTAATAATATGAAAAGTCGCCGCTAATCCGTCTTGCCAGTTGATTTTCTTGCCTTCGGCGTAAGTTCTTCCGTTGTAAGAAATCGGCACTTCAGTAATCTTAAAATCAAACTTCGCCGCCCAAGCGGTTAGTTCAGGGTCAATACCGAATCTTTTTGACACAAGGCGGGGATAAATGACCCCAATCGCATCTCTGGAAAATACTTTATAGCAGGTGTACATATCAGAAAGCCAAATACCACTCAAAACATTGGACATTAAATTTAACACTCGACTAAATAAATACCCGTGTTTATAAACAATGGTGTTATTACGCCCTGATTCAAGAAAACGAGAACCGTAAACAATATCAGTGTCGCCATTGAGAATCGGTTTTAGGAGAATAGGATATTCGTTAGGATTATATTCTAAATCAGCGTCTTGAATCAAAATTATATCACCGCTCGCTTCTTTAAATCCCTTCCGCAGTGCCGCTCCTTTACCGGAATTTTTATCCAAGAAAATTATCTTGTGCTTAGCTTTGTATTCCCCAAGTATCTCTCGCGATTTATCATTGGAACCATCATCCACGAGAATAATCTCTTTTTCCATTTGGAGAGGGGCAGCCTCCACGGTCTCGATTAATTTCCGGAGAGTTATTTCTTCGTTATAAACTGGAATAACAATGCTTAGTTTTAATTTAAGATTAGATGTATCCATTTATTGATTTTTATATATTTGATTAAACTTCTCGGCTATAATATTCCAATCATATTTTTCGGCTACCAACTTTCTGGCGTTTTTAGTAATTTTTTCTCTTAGTTGTTCATTTTTCAATATTTTCACTATCTTTTCGGCCAGATCTTTAGGATCGGTAACTTTACAGAAAAGGCCAGTTTCGCCATCTTTAAGAAAATCGAGAATTCCGCCTATCGGAGTGCCGATAATCGGTAATCTTGCCGCCATCGCTTCCAGAAATGCCGTGCCCAAACCCTCCGAAAGAGAAGGTCGGACAAAAACATCTGCCATAGACAAATATTTTGGGAGTGATTCATTCGAAATTTCTCCCAAAAATTCAATATTGTTTTCCAACTTTAAATTTTTAACTTTAAACTTTAAACTTTTCCCCAAGGGACCATCGCCAACAATAAGAAGTTTGATATCGAGAATTATTTCTTTAACTAAAGCAATCGCGTCGATTAAATCAGTAACGCCATTTTTCTCAACAAGACGCGATACAGTAATAATAACTTTATCATTCTCCTTAATTCCCAATTTTTGTTTTAATTCGTAATTCGCCTGCCTGCCGGTCAGGCAGGTAATTCGTAATTCGTAATTCGCAGTATCTACTCCATTCGGGATTACTGATATTAGTATCCTGGAATTTTGAGACCTAACATATTGCGCTAAATAATTACTAATAACAGTAACCGCATCAGCTTTTTTAAAAATAAGATATCTAAAAAATCTCGTCAGCCAGGACTGACTAGTTAGGACCTTGCCTTCTTGGACGGTAACTAAAAAGGGGATTTGGGGGTAAAACCATTTCAATAACCAGCCTCCGCCCGCCGCTTGCGAGGCTTGGTACGCGTGTATAATATCATACGGGCCATGTTGGGCTATTAATTTATGAGCCCTTAAAAACACAGCGATTGGCAAGAAGTTCTTAGGTAATAAAAAAGAAAACAAACTCAAATAATTACCGACACGATAAACATTAACGTTGCCTATTTTTTCATTCGCGGGTACAGCCGGTGAAAATCGGGCCGTAATTAAGTCAAAATTAAATTCGGGTAAGCGATCCGTGATGTTTTTTATGGCCAGTTCTGAACCGCCCACTTGCGGTAAGTAGGCGGTAGTTAATATCAAAATTCTTGATTTTTCTGCCATTTATGCTATTATTCTAACATAAATGGCTTCAGAAATCAATTATTTTCAACTCCCCGAATCCAACCCCAAAAAACGGGTTTTATTTGTTATTACTCAATCTGAATCCGGCGGCGCCCAGCAATTTTTATCTCAATTTTTAGGCCAGCTCCAAAAAAACAATTATGACATTCACGTGGCGATGGGCATTGATGGTGATGGCTCTTTGGTAAAACAATTAAATACAATTGGTATCTCGCATTATACGCTTACCTCTTTGCGACGCAATATTAGCCCATTTTCCGATATCAAGGCTGTGTGGGAAATACATGAGCTCATCCGAGGATTTCAGCCGGATACTCTATTTCTTTTAAGTTCCAAAGCGGGATTTATCGGTTCCTTGGCAGCACGATTATCGTCTATAAAACCCAACGTAGTTTATAGAATTGGGGGCTGGAGCTTTAATGATCCAGGACCAACCTGGAAGCACTGGCTTTGGATTTATCTGGAACGTTTGAGTGCTCCCTGGAAAGACATAATTATAATTAATAACACTCATGATCTTAAACAGGCTCATGAACTCCATATACGTCCCAGGAAGAGTCTTAACCTCGTCTATAATGGTATTGACCCCTATAAGCTTAGCCTTTTGCCCAGCGCCGAAGCCCGCCAAATGCTTCTTGAGACTATTGGACTTGATAAGCCCGTCTTTGACGGAAAAATTATCGGCACGATCGCCAACTTTTATCCCGCAAAAGGTCTCGAGTATCTCATCGAAGCATTTTCTCTCCTTAATACCCGCCCGACCGAGTCATTCGGGCAAGCTAAATACTTAATACGTAATACTAGGTTGTTGATTATTGGTGATGGCAACGAACGAAACATGCTCGAGAAGCTTATCCGTCAGCGTGGTCTTGAGGATAAAGTATTCTTATTGGGTCAGCGAATGCAAGCTTCACAATATCTTTCCGCGTTTGATATCTTCGTTCTGCCGTCGGTCAAAGAAGGTTATCCTTGGAGTGTTTTGGAAGCCATGTCAGCTAAACTTCCAATCATCGCCACTCGGGTCGGTGCTATTCCTGAAATCATTGAAAATGGTCTAAATGGCTATATTGTTGAACCGGCCAATCCTGAACAAATCGCCGATAACATAAATCTTCTCCTTACCAATGAAAGCCTGGCAAAAGAAATGGGTATTCAAGCCCACCAGACCGTATTATTTAAGTTTACTCTTGATAAAATGATAAAGCAGATAGAAGAACTGCTTTAAAATTCTCTGCCCAGACTTTTTACAAATGCCCGGGCATCAGACTCAAAAGAAGGGTCAACTTTAACCGCCATACGGGCCGTTGCCACAGCATCATCAATTCGACCAAGATTAGCATAGGCCGTTGCCAATGACGCATAGTGCTGGGGATTTGTGGGGTTAATTGAGATAATTGTTCTATAAACATCAACAATTTGGGCAAAATCATTAGTTTTAAGATAGATATTTATCAATTTTAAATAATCTTGCTCGCTCGGGCTGTAACTATTTTTTACGACTAATGCTTTCTCCATGTCTTTAATGCCATTCAAATTGCCGGCCTCAATTTTAGCCGCCCCCAAATACCAATAAGATATCCCTGTTTCCGGATTCAGTTCAACGGCTTTTTGGAAAAATTCCAAGGCCTTGGGATAATTTTTTTTATTAAGATATGCTTGAGCTACTTCATAGTAAGTTCTTATAAACGTCGGAGAAAGTTCAAGAGCTTTGGTCGAGTTTTCCAATGCCCTGTCATTGTATGGAGATTTGGCATCATCTTTACCAAGTATAATGTTCAACCTAGAGAGGTAAAGATACGGCATATAGTCGGTCGGATTTTCTTTTACATTTTTATCAATTTCAGTTATCGCATATTCATAGGCCTCTCGTACCACTTTTTCCTTCACACTGGGTCCCCCGCCGCCAACTAAATATTGGGCAAATCGGTGTCTGTATTCATATTTACCAGGCACATCATAAGCCAGAGACTCCTTATATTTTGTCAAAGCGCCGTTAAAATCGCCGGCCCACCCCCGGACAATAGCCCTGGTGGTCGCGTAATTGGCTTTAGCGGGTAAAACATTTGTTTTATATATTAATACCGCCGTAAAAATGGTTAAAATTATCGCTGTCACATTGATGAGCGACTTATTTTTTATAATCGGCTGTTGAACTGTAGATATTATTTCTCTCTGATCTAAAGACAAATAAGATACAAACCCCGCGATCGTAAAGAAAACGATAAGATTGGCCGAGGTATCAAATATAAAAGAGTTATGGATCATATACGCGATAATCGCGGGTATGAGGCTGGCGCTATAAATAGCAAAGTCGTTGTTCTTTATTAATTTTCGCAGAGAAGCAAGCAACGCGCTAAAAATATTAATATAAGCCAAAAACCCGATAATTCCCATGGTTACAAGGATCTCCACAAACATATTGTGCGCCCGATCAAAAAGAGTTTCCGAACCGGTGCCAGCAAAAAACTTGGGGTTAAAGTTCTTTGAAAAAGGAATATTAAAATTTTCCGGGCCCCAACCAAAAAGAATGGTTTTAGGACTTTCACTCCAGCCCTTCAGGCCGGCCTGCCAAGCCCAAAAACGGGTTTGGACGGTAGGCGAATTGAGAGATAAATCAGTAATTCTGCTCAAATATCTGGATTTTTTAACAAAAGAGGAACCGCTGAACAGAGCTGAAAAAATCACAAATAAAACAACCGACCCGACTAAGCTATTGAAAATTAATTTTCCAATACGTGATTTTTTGTGTCTCATTAATAAAAATGCAAAAACTGTAAGCCCAATCGCATAACCCAAAAGAGAACCTCTAACAGCGGTCATCAGAACAGCAGTAGAAGTAATAATAAAAGCAAATAAATACAATGTTTCACGAAAGGGGTCAGGTACCTTTTTTGTTGCAAAAAAGGTACCTGACCCCTTTATTTGCAAATACATCATTAAAGACAAGAATACTATAAATAGTTCATAGCCGGCAAATAAAGCCGTATTACCGATAGTGCCGAATATTCTTTCTCGACCGCCGGAGCCGACAAAAAATTCGATGTTTGTTTTTTGACCAAAACCATAAAATGCCGACAAAACCCCAATAAAAATAGAAAGGTTAAACAACCTTTGCCAATGTTCTTTTTTAGTAAATACCGAAGTTAAAATTATAAAGAATACAAAATAGTGCCAAAATGTCCAAAGCCCGCCCATTCTTTCGAGTGAACCCCAGAAGCTTGGATATTGCAAAACGCTGGTCAATGTGGTTAATGAAAAAGCTAAAACAAATAAAAAGAATGCCCAAAAAATCTTATCTATTCTGGGTAGGTAAGAACGATTCTTAAGAATCAAGATTAGATAAGCCGCCCCCAAAATCTCAATTAAACTCCGGAAAACCACTACTTTCCCAAAATGAAAAGGGGATATAAAATCCTTAAATATAACCAGTGGCACTAATGCCGTCAGATAAATGCCGAATCTTATAAATTTTACTAAATTAGATTCTTGATTCATTTGTTGTACTCTAGAATGATATCAGAAACCAGAAAAATTTCCAGTCTTTTATTTCGGAGTTACTTTATATATCATTCCGGCTGAATCATCAGATATATAAAGGGTACCATTAGAACTAAATTTTAAATCAACCGGCCGACCAGAAACCTTTTTATTATCAAGCCAGCCTGATATGAAATCCTCTGATTTTTGAGATAAAACGTTACCATTGGCATCCAAGTCATATCTAACAACCTTATAACCAACGGTTTCGCTTCTGTTCCACGACCCATGGAGAGCAACTAGTAAGTCACCTTCCCATTCTTTAGACCAACCCACACCCGATGGAATGAAGGCTAAACCCAATGGTGCACTATGAGCCGGTATTTCTATAACTGGCGATTCGGTCTTACTGCAATCCGCGGATATGTCAATTCTTTCAAATTTTTCAGGGTTGAATTTTTTATCTCTTACTTGGTCGCCATAACAGAAAGGCCAGCCATATCTTTTGGCGCCAAATTTATCTTCCGGGCCGGCAACTTTTACTATATTTACCTCGTCGGGCGGTAGATTATCACCTAGATCATCCCGACCCATATCCGTGGCCCAGATTTCTTTTGTTACGGGATGGAAAGTAAAAAATACGGAATTTCTCAAGCCGCCGGCAAATTCGGCGGTATAACTACCGGCGGGATCGGATTCCAGTATCGCCGCCCTTTTCCACGTATTTTCTTCACAGACATCGCAAGACGAACCCACGCTTATGTATAGTTTATTAGTAGAAAGAGTATCCTTTCCCGTCTTCCCAGTAATTATCTGGGTTGTCCTAAAATTTGGTCCAAAAGCAATGGTTCTTGTAAAATGTAGACCATCAGCCGGAAGATTGGTGATATTCTGTCCTTTAGCAGATAGCAAAGATCCATTTTGAACATTGTAGACATATCTCGCTACCTGTTGTGTTTCAGCAATATATAAATAAGTAGTTCCAGTCTTGGGATCTTTATAAAAGTCCAAACCGTGAGGCGACTTCAACCCTTCGATCAGCGTACGCTTTGTTCCAAATTCAGAACCTTCTAAAATACTGACACGACCGGCCTTGGTTTCACTAACCAGCATATTGCCTTTAGGGTCAAAAGCGATTACTCTGGGATCATCCAGATTTTTAGCCACAATAGTAATTTTGAAACCATCAGGAAGCTTAAGAAAAGAAGGCTCCGCATTAGAAATTTCTGTCTGTACGGGCAAATTAAATCCAACTAACTTCTTGGTCAGTCTAAAGTTAGTTAAAAATAAATATCCTACAAAAATCAGTACAAATAAAACTAAACCTAAAACAGCTTTTTTCATAAGCCAAATATACCCAAAAACTTACTAAAAATCAATTAGACATGAGTGCGTTTAGTGCTCTGCGAGTTATTTCGCCAAAGTAGCCAAACGCTGGCTTAATGCCATACTTTTCTTGAAGTCTTACCACCGCATCATAAGTGATACGGCCAAAGTAACCCGTAATCAAGTTGTATGAGTTGGCGTCGGCGTAGCGGTTCAAAAACTAATTTTTTAGAATTTCGAGACATAACCTCCCGATATCCAGCCAAGGTCTTTGCCATCTTTTTTAATACTATACCAACCATTCTGAAAATCACTAAACTCAAACTCCTGACCGCTTAGGGCTCGGGCGACAATTTTTCCTTTCAAGGAGCCGACACTTCTGATATTTACAAACTTAATTCCGCTTTTAATCTTAAGGTGGCTAAAAACAGGAAGGGGGGTAGAGGTAGCCAAGACAGGAGCATTTGAGCCAACATCTATCTTCAACTTAGAAAATTCTTTGTTAGGAATAACTTTAACATTTTGCCAACGATAACCAGCTAAGTTGAAATCATCCAAACTTTTGACCCATTTTAACAAGCCGTTAGCTTGCACAACATAAATTTTAGAATCTCCTACCTTTCGATAAAGCTTGGCCGAGCTAGCTCCAGGTAATGAAACTGGTACTGGTGTATAAGTCGGAGCTGGAGTTGTCGTAGGCGATGAAGCCGGAGATACTGAGACAGCAGGCGAAGTGGTCGGAGTTGGAGTGGCTGTTGATGTCGTGGTGGTTCCTCCTCCACCTCCACCGCCTCCGCCGCCAGTACCACTTGTATCAACACAAGTGCCTGAGGTGGGAGTTATTATAACAATTCTCTGAGGATCTCCGGCTGAAGGGGTAATAACCACCTTGGATTCAGAAGTTGAACAAGTTTTAGAAGTATAGTTATTACCGTTGACGCTCAATTCCTTCCTTCCGGTTGATCTAAAAGTGAATGACTGCCCATAAGAAATGGTAATAGTTATAGAAGTACCGGTAGTCGTTACTGCGTCCGCGTCAGAACCAGCTACTATGGTAAAATTATCGACGCTAAAGGTAACATTAGTATTTTGCGGGAAATATGCCGCTCCTACCGCTTGAGCATAATTAGCTCCGACCCCAAACACTCCGACCGACAAAGCAACAATGAACAAGGAGAGGAGAAATTTATTTTTTATTAGTTGCATGGTTTAATTTATTTTTTTTGCTGAATAGCCTTAACAACCGGAGAGTTGGGGGTTAGGTTTTCCCAGAACAAAACTTGGCTTTGATTGATTATCATTACATCTTTGGGACCGTGAGGTTCACCAGCACCAAGTTTGACAAGCTGGCCAGCACCACCTTCATTTATTTTTACATAATAAACATCTGACAGAATCAAGTAATCGGGACTGGCGTTCTTAAGATGACCAAAGTATATTTGGTTATTTGTTAAAAATATGGCTTGATACGCACTAGAGTCAATAAAATCTTTTTTATCATATCGGTCATATTCAAAATAATTTGTTAAGAGCAAAATACTTATAACGCCCACCACAGTCAGGACGGCAACGCTTGACGCTATAATAATTGGAAAGTGTTTACTACTAATCATATTAGTCACATTCCAATTAACTATTCGCATCTAATGGTGCTAAGAAGCGGTGATGTGTCGCCCTGGCGAAAGCGCATGTAAATCCATGCCCCCGTCGTAGATTTTAGTTGGAAACAGCTGCCAAGAGTTGCAGCACTAGGACCACCGAAATAAAAGCTGGCTGTACCATTAGTTGCGCCAACAAACTCCGCAACATACGCGCCAGAGCCAGAAGCAGTAGCAGAGCCGACAACAACAGTTTTGGTTACATTCAAATTACCTTTAAACGAATGGGAGGCAGCCGTGTCGGCAATAAATCTACCCGATGTTTGAAAATTACCAGACACCGAGGCCTTACCGCCAAACTTAGCAAAACCATCAAACGCCGCTGACCCATCCACTTCAAACCCGCCGCCAACCATTAAATCAGCCGTACCAGCTATTGTACCCACATGAGTTGTGGCAGTAGTGCCAAACCTTGAATAGGCCACCGATGCAAAACCACCCACCTGAATCGTATTACCGGTCAAGAAATATGATGCCGATGCTGTCCCCTGAAATTCTCCCGGGGCATCAAAATATGATTTTAAGTCAACTTCCAGATTACCAGAGATAAGAACATCATTAGTGGTTGTTAAATCATTGGCATAAGTGGTGGCATTGGTGCCAAAGCGGTTATAAGCCACTGATGCAAATCCACCCACCTGAATTGTATTGCCAGTCAAGAAATATGATGCCGAGGCTGTACCCTGCACCTCAAAAGTTGTTCCTGGCGCTGCCCCAATACCTATTCGACGATTTGTGCTATCGGCTATAAAGTAATTGGTACCAGCGGCGTTTTGGAACCTGACAGATGTGGCAGAATCAGAAGCGGGAGCTACGATTAGGATTCCAGTAGTGCTCATGTTGGTCCCAATCGTGCTGTCTGCATACGCGCTTCCGACAAAAATAAAGACAAAAGAAAAAGCGGTTACTACCGCAAAAATCGACCTCAAGACGAGTTGGGGCTTATTCATATTACTTTTTATTTTTCTAACATGTCAATCTTTTTTAAAAAGATCGAGATATTAGATATCAACAATTACTTATAATTATGAGGTTCTTGTTGATATGTAGCAAGAGAATGTTTGTTGATAACTTTTACTCTTCAACAAGCCTATTTAAAATTCATATACAAGAAAAGAATAGCCCACCCTATCAATCGGTTGATATAAAGACAGCCAGTCCAGTTTTTTATTATTTAGGGTCTGGCTTACCCCTTTTAATCTTACCAGAAGATTGATATTTATGGCATATTTTCCTGACGGGTTTGAAATTAGTTGTTCTTTCAGGGGTACAATATTATTAATCCCATAATATCCAGGATCAATATATATGTTTTTATCTAAATATATAACCTTCGCATCTTTATGTTTGTTTTGATATTCCGCAAGACGCTTTAAGTCGTGTTTCCATTCTAAATTTGAGTCATCCATATATTTATATCCGTTGGCCGGCCCCCCGGTAAACTCGTTAAAATAAGCCAAGTAATCGGGGTAAATCTTAACGGAAGAAAAAACATACCATAACCCCAAAACAATAATAACGGAAGAAATTACAACAGATACGACCCTATCCCATTTTAATTTAATCACCTGAACAAGCCCTCCCGCATAAAGAATCAGAAACGGAAAAGCTGGTAGCAGATAACGAATGCCGATATTGTGGGCCTTTAAGCTCGTGGCAATTGAGAAAAAAATCAGAGGCAAAAATATAAACAATTTGTCACGATTACTGATATTAAATTTCTTCCAGAAAATCAGGGCAACCGCAAAAGCGACCAACGCTGGAATGGGAGTTTTTATTAAAAATCCCTCCAGAAAATAGTACCACCAGCCCTCTCTTGAAAACTGACCATTTAGATAAAATCTATAAGAAGCATTTTGGTCGGCATAAATCGTTTTTAAACCCCGCAAATAAAACCCCATCTCCGACGGCATAAGGTAAGAAAAATATACAATGATAAAAGCCGGGATAACTATTATGGCCGCTATTTTGATAAATCGACTTATTGTTGAATTTAAATCATTTTGTTCTGATTTGGCGTAAACAAGAACTAAAAATAAAACTACGGGCAAAAACAAAACAGCCGAGAATTTAGAGCTTAACGCCAAGCCCAGAAACAGCCCCGAATAAATTAAATACTTTTGGAGATTGGCTCTAAAAAATTTCCACAAATAATAAAAAGTGACAAATGAGAAAGAAGCCAAAGCCAAGTCAGTGGTCACAAATTGGGCATGGGCAATAATATTCGGCATAAAGGCATATAGAAATAAAGATAACAGTCCCGCTTTTGGACTAAACATTTCAGAAGCCCATAGATAAATATAAAATCCCAGCAAAACGGACAAAAGCATAATTGGCAATCTCCCCCAAAATAGCAATCTGGTCATGTCATTGGAAACCAAAAAGTTTTTGCCGAACGCCCATTCATTTTTTAAAGGACCGAATAAATTGGGGTCTTGATTGTCAAACTTTAAATCCATAAACAGCAACGGCAAGGCGGAAATTAATTTAACAAAAGGTGGATGCTGGGGATTTAACGTAATTTGACCTGTTTTCCAATAAGAATAACCGCTCGGCAAATGGGTTATCTCATCGCTCGCTGGACTAAAATTCTGGGCGCTAAAAAATGGCAAGAAAAATGTTACGGCCAGCAAAATTATTAAAATTAACCTATTCATTTTTTTGGGCAACATTTATCATCTCTTCAATTTCCGGCGCCTTATTCCCTAATTCACGCGCTTTTTTTAGATAAATTAAGGCTTGTTTATAATCTTTCTTGACAAAATAGGCCGTGCCGGCTAAAGTGCTCAAATCAGGATTATTAAGATTAGAACCAAAATATTTGTTTATTACATCCAACGCTTTAGCCGGCTTATTCAGGGCAATTTGTATATAAGAATACCTCATTATATATTCAGTTGTAGCATAAAAATCTATAACCTTAATAAAATTATTACCTGCTTCTTCAAGTCGCCCTTGCTTTAAATATAGCTCCCCTAAATTTATGTAGGAATTTATGGCGTCTGGATTCAGTTCTAAAGATTTTTTGTATTTTTCTTCGGCTAAGCTGTAATTTCCTTCATGGTTGGCAACAATTCCCAGTAAATTTTGAAGGTGGGAATTATCTTCGTATATATTTTGGGCTATTTCCAACTGTTCCTTTGCCTTAGCCCACTCATCCGCTCTTATATGCACGCCGGCCAATGCCGTTCTGGTTATCAAGCTATCGGGAAATTCTTTGACAGCCGCATAAAATAATGTCCGGTTATTATGCCAATCTTTATTTCTTATCACGGTTCTAATTCCATAAAATACTAAAATCCCAACCAAGAGTCCGTAAGCGGTTTTGGTACCCCATTTTTTATAATCGGAAATTTTAGTCAAAATAAAGGCGATTACGACTATAAAGCCAAGCGACGGAAAATACATCAACCTTTCCCCCATTATAGTCCCGACCGGTTTTATTAAATTAGAAATCATCAGATAAAGAAATAGGAATAACCCCGCGCCAAAGGAAATTTCTTTGCTTATTTTTTTATAAAAAACAATAAGAATAACCAATAAGGCGAATATTAAAATGCCAATTATAGATTTAGCAGAAACCAGGGGATTACTGATTATTTTTATAGCATTAAAAGAATAATCCGCCGAAAGCTGGACCGGCCATGTTAACTTTTCAATGTACATATATAAAACCTTAAATGCCGTAGTGATTCTTTCCGAAAAAGAAGCAAATTCTAAAGGGTTTTCAACTATGGTTGTCGTGGCATCTCTAAAAAAATAGCTACTCAATGCTTTATACCTTAGCAGTGAATAGAGACCCAGGGGCAGAGAAAAAAACAATAAATTTTTAACCGAATCTGTCACTTTTTTATTCAAGAAAATAACGCTAATATATAAAATTATGGGCAATACCATTAAAGCCGACTCTTTGCTCAATAACGCCAATAAAAACGCCATGGCGCTTAAAGTCTTATTTTTGTTAACAAAAAAATAAATACTAGCAATGCCAAAGAAAAATGTTAAAAGCTCCGCTCGACCGACAATAGAAGTTACCGCTTCAGTATGAATCGGGTGGGTCAAAAACAATAAAAAGGTCGAATAGGTTAAGAACTTATTCTTAAATAAAAAATTAATTAACCAAAATACCAAAAAAGAATTAAGGGCGTGAATGATTATGTTGACGCCATGAAAACCTATCGGCTTACTGTCAATATAGTGGTTAATGGCATAAGAGGCCATCGTCAGAGGACGGTAAAGTCCCGTTTTCGGATTATTTTGATGATAAGGAGAAATAAAGAGATTAAAAAAATTACTCGGATTCGTTAAGTCGCCTCGGTTTTGGACCACTGTCACGTCGTCAAAAACAAAGTCCCCCGTGATTCCATTACCAAAAATCAAAAACGATAACCCAAGCGAGATAATAAAAACAAACGTAAAGAGGTGATTTTTTTGAAAATTATCTTTCAAGTTTCTTAATAAGTTCCTTTATTAATTCACTGGTTTGAAGATCCAATTCGCCATATTTTAATCCCACCCGCAAATCTTTAAGCGCTTGCCCTTTGTTGTTAAGCGCAACATAAACCAGCGCCGAGTTATAATAAACACGAGGGTTATTTGGAATAAGTAGTTTAAGTTTTTCTATGTTTTCTATGGCTTTAGTTAGATTTCCCTGCTGGGCATAAATAACCGCTAAATTTTGGTAAGGATAATAAAAGCCCGGATTTATTTCTATGGCTTTTTCATATAATTGGATAGCGCCGAATATATCCCTTTTTGATTGGAGTATTGAGCCCAAATTGTAATACGGCTGAGCAAAAGCATCACCCACCTCAACAGCTTTTCTATAGTAAAATTCAGCCTGTTCTTTGTTGTTCTGATTAAAATAAGTATTCCCCACATTATTATTTATTCTGGAACTGTTCGGTTCATATTTTAGGATATCCAGATAAAAATCAAGCTGATTACCCCACAGAATATTCCGTTGAATGGCTTGATAAGCAAAGAAAGAAAAATAAGCAACGAGCCCCGCAATTATTAAGGTCCGACAGAGTTCCCAAGGAGTGGGAATCCCACTCCGAGAACCTTGAATCTTAAAAAAGGTCGGACCTTGAAGATGTGTAAACAACTTGACAAGGTAAAAAGAAATAATAAACCAAAAGCCAACCATGGGCAGATAAAGCCAATGTTCGTATATTACCGCGTTAATCGGCGTAACCCCCGAAACAGGGCCCAGAGCAATAAAAAATAACCCCCAACCAAACAACCAAATTTTAAAATCCGGGTGCCTGTTTTTATATAAACGGTAGAGCGTGATCAAGATACCGAAAACGATCAAAGCCCCCAGCCAGACTGGCCATTGAAATAAAGAGGTGTGCACTGTCATACTCCTTTCCATGTGCAGATCAGTCGGGACAAAAAGAAGTTTAAAATAATCGACCAAAACATGCATAAATGTGAATAAACGATAATGCAGATTTTCCGAATAAGGATTAGCAACCGTATAGAAGTTGAGTGTATTCTGAAAATTTAAAACCGTCAGTCGTAAAATGCCGTAAACAAAAACTATCACGAAGTAGGGCCAAGTTTTTATAAGGCCAGTTTTGATCAACCGCAAAAAGGTCCGACCTTTATCTGCCTCAAGGTCGGATCTTGAAAATAGAATAGAAACATAAAAAATGAGTGCCAAAAATGGAAAAATTATAGCTGTCTCGCGACTCAAGAGAGCTAGAATAAGGGAAACTAAAGACAAGGCCAGAAAACCAAGGTTCGACAGAGTTCCCAAGGAGTGGGAATCCCACTCCGAGAACCTTGGATCTTTAAAAAGGTCGAACCTTTTTAAGAAAAAAAGGGAGGCCAAGAGCATGAAAAAGGTAACCAGAAGATCGCCCCGCCCTGAAATATATGTCACCGCTTCCGTTTGGAGAGGATGAATTACAAAGATGAGCGCGGTCAGAAAAGCTACCGCCGTCCCAAGGTTCGACAGAGTTCCCAAGGAGTGGGAATCCCACTCCGAGAACCTTGGATCCCCAAAAAGGTCGAACCTTTTCAGAACCTTAGAGAACAGAAAAAAAATAAGAACCCCATTGGCGATATGGATTAAATTACTGAACAAATGGTAACCGAGAGGCTTAATCCCGGAAATTACATAATTTATAGCAAAAGTAAAAAATAAAAACGGCCGGTAGTAATTACTTTTCAGACCCACCCCGGCCAGAGTGTTATGAGTCAGCCAGAACTTTATATTATTCCAGCTTATCGTGTGGACAAAATTGTTATTTATTATCCAATCATTATCATCCCAAAATAACTCATTGTTTAAGTTAAAAAAATAAACAAAAAAACCGATAACGGCCAGTATAGCCAACGGAAAAATTATTGGTTTTTTTGCGTAAAGAGACGCTAATGTCATTATGGTAATACTACCGTGGTTTTTCCACGACACTGTTTTTCAAATACTTTGACATTACCACCTTCGGTGACAAAATTTCCTTTTCCATCCACTTGTCGCCCATATTGGATCTTTGCGGTTAGTTCGTATTTTTTATACTTAGGATTTTCCGGCAAAACTATTCCTAATAGACTTTCTCCATTTGGAATAGGTATTTTGTTAAATATGTTCGGCCCAACCGATATATTATCTTGGGGAGTTACCGTCCAGAAGATATTTCTCGCGGGATGGTCAACGCCTTTATAACTAAATAACGCGTCCTGATTGTCATAAGTATTACTATTTAAGAATTTGATTTCTCCTTTTAACTCGCAAGAGGCATCGGCCAAGAGCAGTGACCAGGGCACTGTTTCACCGATAAATTTTGTCCTGCCATCACCGGTAGGAAGCGGAACTGGGACTTTTGAAATATTTGGCCTTGGTGACGGCGTTACGGAAGGAATTTCTGTCACTTGCGGTGAGCCTGTCGAATCCACTAACGGTTCCGGAGAATTAACGACATCGGATGTCCGTTGGACATTCGATGTCCGAACATAAACATACACTCCAACAAATGCTACGACCAGTAAAATCGATGTAATTATTATGTTTTTCATTGTCCAATAATATCAAAAGGGGATAAAAAAGTAAACCCTGGACAAACCCCCACACTCACTTAGTAATTGCCACTTTGTGGCGATTGCATATTTACTAAGTGAGTGTGGGGGCAAACCAAAACCCCGCCCTTCTAGAAGGGCGGGGTTGGTTATCATAGCCAATCTCATCGCAGATTGGTTAGATAAATTGGACTATCCTAGTTTACCTTTGGAAGGTTGGACCATATAACGGCACATTTCTTAAGACACCGGTTGTTGAACCTTGCTTCAAAGAACTTGTGGTTCCGTTATAGTCGGCTACCCAGTTGATCAAACTGGCTTGATCATCCTGCAAGGTTACCTGGAAGTTGTCCGGGGCTCTGCCGGTAGTTCCAGCATTGCCATAGTGCGCTGTTGGATTGTTTAACCTGATAGTGAAGGTCCTTGTCTGACCTCCGGCAATTTCTATATCCTGACTGCCAAAGTTAAAGGATATAGAAGCGTGGATATCAGGGTCAGCTCCAGAAGGATCATTATCGGCAAAGAGGTTGCCATCACCCTGGCTGGTATCAGCCTCGCCAGGAGAAGCTTGTCTAAGAGATCTTGCGTTGGTAATTATGGTTCCCGTCTCATCTAAGACCGAGAAAGTAGTACTGACTGTAGTACTCACTTCTGATTGACCAGAAGCTATTACCTCGAACTGGATAGAACCGGATCCGTTGTGCTCGTTATCAAATCTCAAGTTGGCATCGGCAAGACCCATCGCCGTGATTGAGAATTTGAATACCGTTGGCGTACCAAGTAAGCTGTATGGCGAAGATAAAGCAACCTGCTCAATCTTCGGAAATACTCTGTAGACATATTGGTCAAATGCGCCAAGGACGTCGTTGATGTTCGTAGATGTGCCGTCAAGCACAGTCCCAGAACCATCACCCACCGCTCGAAAGCCATCAGTGTGGCTTCCATTAAACTTATCCACTAAGTCCAATGAGAAGAATACTGCCTCTGGAGCGGTAATTAACTGCGTAGCGCCTTCGGTCTTGGTCTTCATGTTGGCGTTCACGGCCACTTCTAGACTTGAATCCTGGGGCACGTAAGGTCTGTCAGCGTCAGTGCTCGCCCAGGCGAAGTTCACCGAAGCGCCATTTCCAAACGATTGGGTTTTCGTAAGGAGACTGCCGGCTTTGTTCTTGTAGGTCAATGCGACATCTCTGACATTTGCGGCGGCGTCGGTGGCTTCACCAGCGACAGAAGCGGCAATCGTCAGTTTCTCAATATATTGACCCTCGTCCGTGGCGGACAATCTAAACTTAGAGATCGGCGCGGCAACTTGGCCCCAATAGACAGCGCCCTTTAGCGCGCTACTCGCGGCAGTAGCCAATGTCATTGAACCGCTGTTCTTTACGGTCAATATCTTTGTCGGACTGGTCGTGCCATTAACTCCGGCGCTGGCGGCGCTTGGATTTACGGTGTTGGAATCAGAATCCAAGGCGGTAACATCTGTGGTTGCGGCGATATCAAAGCTATATCTATCGCCACCGCTTCCTGAAGCCGTGTTGTTGGACAGATTAGTTCTGATTAACAATGTTCTGCTCGTACCGGCTGGAATATTCCAAGCCAGGTTAGAGAAGGTCATCGTGCCGGTTGTAGCGGTGCCAAGCAAGTTACTTGTTACTTTACTTGAGTCGGCAACTAAGACACCCGTTCCGGATTCATAAAGCTCGACTGCAGCAACTGCGTTAGCGACCGAAACACCGGAATCGTTAGAACTTGGGTCAACACCTTCGTCAAACGTTGATCCTGTCGTCTCATCACTTGCATAACCGGTAATCTTAATCGTGGTTACTTTAAGCGCGGAAGCCTGACCGGCGGCAAATGTAATACCCACCGCGTCAACATTTTTCGTGCCTCTAATCTTTGTTTGGCTGGGCGTACCGGATAAGCTCAAAGTCAACGCAGAGGAAGTAAGCGTGATGGTGGAACCGGAAATATTTGCCCTAGGAACAATATCCGCTTTGGCAACTGCGGTGTTGGTTCCCGCATATTTTATTACGGTTACATCAGCAGCATTAACGCTGTAGTCAACAAGAACAACTCGGACTGCATCACCTGAATCTAAGTCACCACCCAGAGAAGTGTCAATGTCGGCAGTAACTTTGTAGCTGTAGGTCTTGCCGGCAGCTAAATCAAGGGTGTCGGTAAATGCCTCTTGGGCGCCAGTCGCGCTGCTGGGACAGGCTGTGCTATCGGTGGCATCGTCAAATTTAACACCATCTTTCGGACCCAATACAACTGTATTGGTAGCTTCGTCCCATACTTTAACGTCGGTAATATCTTTGTAAAGAGTAGCACTTGGAGCACTGTTATCAAATGTGCCATCGCCAGTACTGTCTTCACAAAGAGTGAAATATGACTTTTTAACTTCAATGTTTGAAGCGGCAGTCATTGAATATCTCAATAGAGTAG
>OBEQ010778183.1_pt1 | contig 34215 bp, 25 predicted proteins | sample 1670901 | NCBI WGS metagenome assembly OBEQ01 (sample SAMEA104232315, study PRJEB22302) | groundwater metagenome | biome: forest; feature: aquifer; material: groundwater | place: USA | collected 2011-08-07 | depth 5.4 m | reverse complement strand
CTAGAACCTATTGCACAACCCTCCGCAAGACGATCATGAAGCAGGCGATATGAAAGAACGCCCGGTAGATCGTGAGCGAGCGATCATAACGGACCGCGAGGCGGCGAAAGTTGCCCAGCCACGCGATGGTGCGCTCGATGATCCACCGCCGCTTGTACCGTCGCAGCGCCCGGCCATCTTGCGTGGCCGCACGCACGCGGTTCTTCTTGTGCGGGCAGATCAGCTGGATGCCGCGCCGCCGCAAGCGCTTCCGCAACGGATCGCTGTCGTAGGCTTTGTCGGCGATCACGCGCAGGGGCTTCTGCCGCGGACGGCCCGCGCGATGCCGCCGGCCTACACGGATGGTCGCCAGCGTCGTCTCCGCGAGCCGGACTTCCGCCGGGGATGCAGAGTGAAGGTGGTCTCCCAAAGGAACACCCGCGCCGTCGACCACCACCATCCACTTCGTCCCCTTGCCCCGCTTGGTTTTTCCGACTCCACAGCCCCTTTTTTCGCTGGGGCAAAGCTGCCGTCCAGGAACGATTCGCTCCACTTCAGTTGCTGGCGCTCGTTCAACTCGCTCAGGAACGCGCGCCAGATTCTCAGCCAGACGCCCTGCTCCTCCCAATCCCGCAGCCGCCGCCAGCACGTCGAGGGATGCGGATATTTCTCCGGCAGGTCCTGCCAACGGGCGCCGCTCCGGAGAATCCACAGAATCCCTTCCAACACGCGACGATTCTCGATCCACGGGCGGCCGCCGCGGCGAGGCTTCGGGAGTTTCGGGAGCAAGGGCGCGATTTTCTTCCACTGCGCTTCGGTCAGCAACGCACCGGATCGCGCCATCGGCCCTCCCTCGGCGCTGCTGACCCCCTTTATGCTTCATCTGAGAAACCCCAACCACCGTCATTTCAGAACCTTGTATGGGGTTGTGCAACAGCTTCTAAGCGAACAACTCGTGCAGCAGGGTTCTCACTGGATGATCCATTAGAAAATGGGGCTACCCACTAGGTGTAGCCTCCCCCCAATTCCGAACCATCCAGCCGCATGGGGCAGGGTTGCGGTACTTTCGTTGAGACAGCCTTCGTTCTCCATTCGCGACGAGGGTTCTTCGTCGCGGCGGTGATCCTCGGGCCGTTGACGAACTCTTGCTCCCGTACTTGCTTTGTTCTTAGGCGCCCTCCGCAATTCTCGAATGCTTTCACCAGCCATGTAGAAAGAAGTCCAGGGCTCGCTTTCAAGCCGCATGGGTCCCGCCAGGAAGGTGTTTTCCTCGATCAGCATGGTTCGCGCGTGGATTGTGTCTGTCATTAAAGTCTCCGCTGCGTTTACAGTGGCGCTCAGACCTCCACGCTCACAGCCTTCCAGTAGTGATTTGCTTCCCTGCGTCCGAACTGTTATCGACGGCGGAGTGAGTCTCTATTCTGTGTTTGAATAAAGCGAGAAGCACCATGACGGCGCCCGCGCAAACCATAAAATGCAGCAGTATTTGGTAATTCGCGGAGGGCCGCCACGTCACCGCCAGGAGCAACGCCGTAATGGGAACCCACTGCATGATTTTCCTGACCATTGCTAACCTCGATTCTCCATCGAGTTTCCTCTTCGCCGGAAAAGCGCGGGGGCGGACTTGTCCCGCCCCCTCAGCGAACGAAAAGACTTACCGGCTCTAGGCTGCTACTGCAACGGCGATCTTGTGGAAGGTGGAGTTGGAAACGTCATAGGTTTCAACTTGAGGCGTTCCATCAACCACTCTCGCCAGGATCTTCGTCACTTCCGGGTAGGTCCCGCGGTTGTAAGTTTCCGCATTCTCTGCCTTGTCCCACAAGCTAATTCCAAACGCTTGCGTTCCGCCCGGGCCGACGAACGTGATTTCGTCCTGGAACCCGTTCTGTTTTCGAAGCAGGGGAATGATTTCCTTCTCCAGCCTCTGGGTGAACTCGGCGACGCTATTGGGCTTCAAATGCATGGTCACTCTGCGTGCAAACATGTCAACCTCCTTGGTTGTGGTGGCCAAGGGCCGATTTCAGATAACCCGATTTAGTTTAGATTACCTTATGACTCCCTCAGTCCTTAACCATATTAGGTGAATTAACTTGACGTGTCAAGTAGAATCTGAGGATATTCTCTGAGGTTAATTTGAAGCAGTTAATTGAGCGGAGGTCCCCTGCGGATGTCTGTCTGGTGATCAAACAGGCTGGAAGAATTGGGGCCGTTTCCATAATCACTGCGGGCAGGAATTAGAACCGTACACAGCGCCTAGGCTGAAACCAAGACACCAAGCAGGGTACACGGACGCCGTTCGTTCTCTGGCAGAGGCTCCAACTCCGCTTGCAATTCCTGCGGAGACGTGGGCCGGGCTTGAGATGCATGGACACTCTGCGCGCAATCATGCCAGCCGTCCTTGGTTGTCAGTACGGGGGCCGCAGCCCCGGCCCCCGCATATGAGATGTGGATTACTTCCCGTTTCCTGAGACGCTGATCTTTATCTGCTTTGGCTTAGACTCCTCACGCTTCGCCATTTGCAGGGTCAAGACCCCATGGCGATACTCGGCCTTAATGCTCTCGGAGCTGACCGTGTTCGGTAGGGAGAAGCTCCGCATGAACGAACCATAGGCGCGTTCAACCCGGAGGTAATTGTCCTCGTTGACGTCCTTCGCGAACTTCAGCTCTCCGCGGATGGTCAACGTATTGTTTTCGACGCGTACGTCAATGTCCTTGTCTTGGAGATCCGGAAGGTCGGCCTTTACGACCAATTCGTTCTCGGTTTCGTATATGTCCACTGGTGGCGCCCAGGTTGCCAGGTCGGCATGACCCGAGCGGTCGCGAGTGAAGCTGTCCTCGAACAAACGATTGACTTGGTCCTGTAAAGATGTCAAACCGCGGGACGGGTCCCAGCGTGTGATGGTGTTCATGGCAACCTCCTTGGTTGTCGTGGCCAAGGGCCGATTCTAGATAACCCACCTTAGTTTAGATTATCCTATGACTCCCTCAGTCCTTAACTACAATAGGTGAATTAACTTGACGTGTCAAGCTCAATCTGAGATTATTTTTAGGGTTAATTTAGGCCAGTTAATGGAGTGGAGGTCCCCTATGGATGTCTCTGTGTTGATCAAACAGCGGCTGGAGGAATTGGGGCTGGAGCAGAGGGAGCTGGCGGATGCCGCCGAGGTGACGGAGTCTTACATTTCCCAACTGCTGACTCGGAAAAAACTGCCCCCCGCGCCCGGCCGAACAGACATTTATGACAAGATGGGGAGATTCTTGAAGCTTCCGAGCGGCAAGCTTTCGAAGCTGGCGGACCACCAGCGCAAGGAAGAGTTGAAGAGAAGCTTGGGGGAGCCGCCCACGCCCTTGTTCAAAGAAGTTCGCGAGTTGATTCTCCGCAAGTGCGCGCCCGAGAAGGAAAAACAGATCCGGGCGATTTTTGAGCAGCAACCCTTCGGCGAACTCGAACGCCTGGTCACCCAGAAGCTTTTGGACGTGGTCAAGAGAGTGGCCAAAGAAGAATTGGGAAGTGAAAACTGGCTGCACCTGGTGGCTCGACTCAGCGGCCGAAGCTATGAACAGATGCGAGTCACCATCCTCGAGTTCCTGGACACGGATATCTTCAACGTGTCGGTGGAGAACTGCGTTTCCTTCCTGGAACCGTTGATCGAATCCTGGGACATCGACCTGGTGACGTTTGCTATGGAAATCGTGTTAAACCGGAGACTCGCCCCAGGGGACCCTAAGAAATTCGAGTTTGTGGAAAGGGAACCTGGCCAACCAGAGGAAGAGCCGGGGGTTAAAGAATTCCTTCGTGACCCCTCCCTGAGCGGTGATGCGACCGAGGAAGAAATCGAGTTTCTAAAGAAGCTGAGGTTCAAGGGAAAACGCCCCACGCCGCTCTATTTTTACCGAGAATTGCAGAACCTCAGAGACCCGCTCCATTTTGGCGCGCTCATGACCCAGACCCTGCGAAAAAAAACACTGGGCCAGTCCCAGCGGTAAGGGTCTGCCACCCCGATGGGCAGATAACTAGAGGCTAGTGGCATTGAGAGACAATTGGAGCTTGACGCCAGGAAAAGGGCCAAACAGCGCTGGGCAGGGAACAATGGCAGCCGGGGCAAAAAACAGAGAGCAAAGTCATAGAAAGCTTACCCTGAAGCTTTTCGGCTCCGAACAGTGATCGGAGCGGCTGGTCCAGAGTTATTCTCGCAAGGCATGTTCGAGAAACCCGCGGAGCTTGTGCGAGCGCGAGTGGTGGCGCAGCTTGCGCAGCGCGGGCAGCGGCCGCGGTTGACGGATTCTGAGTTCCTGATTAAAGTAAGGAAGTTGCTCGCTCGAGCGACTCTTATGCGTCGCCTCCCTCGGCTGGGAGGTCGTTCAATCGGTAGGACATCAGACTCTGGATCTGATTATCCTGGTTCGAGTCCAGGCCTCCCAGCCAACATTCCAAAAAGCCGTTCGCTGGCCATCCCTGCAAGCGGCTAAGATTTGCGCAGTAGCCGCCGATCGGGGTTTTGGCACCCGCGAAGACGCAAGCACCTCAGCCTCGTTCCCGGCTGCCCCAGGTTTCACGCCGAAAGGAAAGGGTTTTGACGCGACCCGGGTTGCATTAGTTTGGCAGAACCGAACCCCACCTATTCCGCGAGCGTTGACTCGATTTGCGCCAGGGCCTAACATGCCGGCCAAGAGCTATCCATGATCGGCCAGACGCTTGGGCATTACCGCATTATTGAGAAAATCGGTGCCGGCGGCATGGGCGTCGTCTATCGCGCGCATGACGAGCGACTGGACCGCGACGTGGCCTTGAAAGTCTTGCCTGCGGGCACCCTGGGCGATGAAGCTGCGCGCAAGCGGTTTCGCAAAGAAGCCCTGGCCCTGGCCAAGCTGAGTCACCCCAACACTGGTGTGATCCACGACTTCGATTCGCAGGATGGCGTGGATTTTCTGGTGATGGAATACATCGCCGGGACGACACTGGCGGAGCGGTTGAGGGGCGGCGCGCTTTCGGAAAAGGAGACGCTAGCGCTGGGCGCGCAGATCGCCGCGGCGCTCGAGGAGGCGCACGAGCACGGCGTGGTGCATCGCGACCTGAAGCCAGGAAACATCATGGTGAGGCCGAAGGGCCAGGCAAAAGTTCTCGACTTCGGCCTAGCCAAGCTCCTGCGGCCGCAGAGCGAGCAGGCCACGGCGAGCACTACGACGGACACTGCCAGCGATACGGCCGATGTGGCCGGCACGCTACCGTACATGTCGCCCGAACAGTTGCGCGGCGAGCCCGCCGACGCGCGTGCCGACATCTATGCCACCGGCACTGTGCTTTATGAAATGGCCACGGGCCAGCGGGCGTTCCGCGAAGGGCTGGCGTCGCGGCTGACCGATGCCATCTTGCATCAGCCGCCCGTTCCGCCGCGGACGTTGAACGGGCGCATCTCCCCGGAGATGGAGCGGATCATTCTGAAGTGCCTGGACAAGGACGCCGAGAACCGCTATCAGTCGGCCAAAGAGCTCGTTGTGGACTTGCGCAGGCTGGCGACTCCGGGATCCGCGGTCGCCGCGGCAACGGCAGCGAAGACGAAGACGCGGAGGGCGCTAGCTCCCGTGGGCTGGGCCGTGGCCGCACTTGTGGCGCTCGCAGGCATGCTGGTCGGTTGGAACGTGGGCGGCTGGCGAGAGCGTATCATGGGCCGACCGGGCGCGCCGCGGATCGAATCGCTGGCCGTGCTTCCACTCGAAAACCTCTCGCGCGACCCCGGGCAAGACTACTTCGCCGACGGCATGACCGAGGTGCTGATCACGGACTTAGCCCAGATCGGCGCCCTTCGCGTGATTTCGCGAACCTCCGTCATGCAGTACAAAGGAGCGAAGAAACCCTTGCCGGAAATTGCGCGCGAGTTGCACGTGGACGCGGTGGTGGTGGGGTCTGTGGCGCGGGAGGGCGACCGCGTGCGCATCAGCGTGCAGTTGATCCACGCCCCCACCGACCGGCATCTCTGGGCCAAGAGCTACGAGCGCGACCTGCACGACGTGCTGGCATTGCAAAGCCGCGTCGCGCAGACAATCGCGGATGAAATTCAGGTGAAGTTAACCCCGCAGGAGAGGGCAAAACTCGGGAGCAGCCGCCAGGTGAATGCCGAGGCCCAAGAAGCCTATCTGAAGGGCCTCTACTTCTTCAACGAAGGTCGGGATTACTTGCGCACACCAAAGAGAGCCGAGTCGCTGCAGAAAGGCATCGAGTACTTCATGCAAGCGAGCGCGATTGATCCAAACTATGCGCTGGCCTATTCGGGGCTGGCCAGGTCGTATCATTGGCTTGCTGGCGTCCTCGACCCGGCGCTCAACGCGATACAATCCCGAGCAGCGGCAGAAAAAGCACTCCAAATTGACGATACGCTCGCCGAAGCTCATGCCGCACTGGCCTATGTGATGTTCCGCTTTGAGTGGAATTGGTCAGGGGCGCAACGAGAATACAAACGCGCCATAAAACTCAATCCCAGTTATGCGGAAGCCCATCAGGGATATGCCGTCTACCTGGCGGCGGTGGGCAAGCTGGAGGAAGCCATCGCAGAAATCCAACGAGCCATTGAGTTGGACCCGCTTACTCTTCCGCAAAAAATGAACGCAGGAGGACTTTACACCTGTGCCGGCCAGTACGACCGGGCCATCGAGCAGTTCCGCAACTTGCTGGAACTGAACCCGAGCAGCGCGCTTGCGCATCTCGGGCTCGGCGAGGCTTATTGGGACAAGGGAATGCATGCGGAAGCTGTTGCGGAGTTTCGAAAATCCATGGACATCTCCGGGGGCACACCGAAAGGCTCGCCCTTTCTCCCGCGGGCCTATGCGGCCTATGCAGCGCGGAAACAAAGAGGTGACCCCACCAGGCTCCTTGATGAGTTGAAGAAGCTATCGAAGCGGGAGCCAGTTTCACCGGTGAGCGTAGCAGGTATCTACGCCCAAGTGGGCTACAAGGATCAGGCATTCACATGGTTGGAGAAAGCCTATGAAGAGCGCGCGATCGCTCTCACTTACATCAAATGTAACAGAGAGCTAGAAAGCCTCCACTCCGACCCCCGCTTCCAAGCCCTGCTGCGCCGCATCGGCCTCCCGCCGTAGCTGTCCAGTGCCGAAATGATGTGGTTCTGACCCGGCGATAGGTCCGGCATAGCGATCCAAGGAATCGGCGATTTACGAAGGTAGTCGCAGCGACCATTTCGGTTCTCCACGGGTTCCAAATACTGTCACAGAATCGCCTCGCTCGGCTGGGAGTTCGTTCAATCGGTAGGAGATCAGACTCTGGATCTGATTATCCTGGTTCAAGTCCAGGCCTCCCAGCCGACGTATTTCTTTTCTTGCGGTTTGATTCCTACCGTCATTAGAATGCCGGGCAATTCAGTCTCGCTTCTAGCTTGCACAGCCGGGAGGCTGCCATGGCAGAGAACAGCAAGCGCGCACTGGTGACGGGAAGCTCGCGGGGCATCGGCCGGGGAATCGCACTGAAACTGGCGGAAAAAGGAGTCCGCGTAGCCGTCCATTATTACCAGAATGAGGCCGCGGCGAAGGACACGCTCGCGCGGGTGAAGAAAGCGGGGTCGGACGGCTTCCTTGTGCAGGCAGATGTCTCGCGCACCGAGGACATCTTCCGCATGTTCAAGAAGGTTGAGGAGGAGTTCGGTAATCTGGACATCTTCGTGAGCAATGCGCGCAGCGAGCTGCCGACGTTCTACAGCAAGCCGTTGGACCTTTCGCTGGCGAACTGGGACATGGCGGTAGATTCCACGGCCAAGGCGTTTTTGGTGGCCGCGCGCGAGTCGGCCCGGCTGATGCGCCAGGGAGGAAGAATCATCGCAATCACCTACGCTCCCGGAGGCCGCACGGGGAGCTGGCAGCCGTGGATCGCCATGGGCGCCGCCAAAGCCGCGCTGGAATCGCTGTGCCGCTACTTCGCGGTGGCCCTTGCCAGGCGCGGCATCACGGTGAATGCCATCAGTCCCGGACCCACGGAAGATAGCGTCTTAAATTCCTTGCCGAAAGAGGCGATGGACGCCACGCGAGCGTGGCACGAGAGTGGATGGACGCCGGCGGGGCGGTTGGGGGCCCCCGCCGACATCGGCAACGCCGTGGCGCTGCTTTGCTCGGAGGAGTCGAGCTGGATCACCGGCCAGGTGATCGCCGTGGATGGCGGGGCTTCACTGATGGATACGGTCTTCCCACTCGAAATCCAACGCGGCTAGGGGAGCGTTTTTCCCTGAACTGTTCTTCCGCGAGCTGGGACCGAGCGTAAAGTCGTTGTGGCCAGTCCGGGCCTGCCCGCGAAAGATCCGTGCGCGCCGCAGCGCGGCGGCGCAAAGCCAAATGCCCGCGCGCAAATTTCCATGCGTCCGATACAATGTCCTTCTAGCAGCCTGTTGAAAAAGCGTCTTTGGTCGTCATTCCGAGCGAAGCGAGGAATCTGCCTTTTACGAGAATGCAAGAAAACAGCAGATTCCTCGTCGCCTGCGGCTCCTCGGAATGACGGGCGGGGGAGTTTTTCAACAAGCTGCTAGGGGTGAGGGTTAAGGATTGGGTGGGCCGCCTCGCGCGTTGAGTTCGGAAGCCATCGGGCCGCCCCACAGCTCCGGACTCACCAGGAGAATGCGCACCAATGACCGCTGAGGAACAGAGGCTCGAAGAGTCGCGCCGGCGCCAGGTGCACTGGAAGCGCTGGGGGCCGTACCTGAGCGAGCGGCAGTGGGGCACGGTGCGCGAGGACTACAGCCCCGGCGGCACGGCCTGGGAGTACTTCCCGCACGACCACGCCCGCTCGCGCGCCTACCGCTGGGGCGAGGACGGCATTGCCGGCATCTGTGACCGCCACCAGCTCATCTGCTTCGCGCTGGCGCTCTGGAACGGGCGCGACCCCATCCTGAAGGAGCGGCTGTTCGGGCTCACCGGCACGGAAGGCAACCACGGCGAAGACGTCAAGGAATATTACTTCTATCTGGACAGCACGCCCACGCACTCGTACATGAAGTCGCTCTACAAGTATCCCCAGGCGGAGTTCCCCTACGTCCGGCTGGTGGAAGAAAACGGGCGTCGCGGGCGCGGCGCTGCGGAGTTCGAACTGATGGATACGGGCGTGTTCGAGGGCGACCGCTACTTCGACGTGTTTGTGGAATACGCCAAGGCCAGCGCCGAAGAGATCCTGGTGCGCATCACCGCGCACAACCGCGGGCCCGAGGCGGCCGAGCTGCACCTGCTGCCCACGCTGTGGTTCCGCAACACCTGGTCGTGGGGCCGCGACGCGTATCGCCCGGCGCTGCGGCGCCTGCCGGCGGGAAACGCAGCGGGTGTCGTGGTGGTCGAGGCGGAGCACAAGTACTACGGCAAGCGCTGGCTGGTGTGTGAGGGCGCGCCCGAACTGCTGTTCACGGAAAATGAGACAAACTTCAAGCGGCTGTTCGGCGCGGAAAACCGCACTCCGTTTGTGAAAGACAGCATCCACGACTACATCGTCCACGGCGCCCGCGGCGCGGTGAACCCCGCGCAGACCGGCACAAAGTCCGCCGCGCACTATGGCCTGCGGCTGGGCCCCGGCGCGAGCGCCACGCTGCGCCTGCGCTTCACCGATCAGGCGCAAGGAGTCTCCCGCGGCCGCGTTCCCGGCTTACCCGATGGCCCGGTGCGGCGGTCTGCCGCGGGGTCGATGATGGACGCGGCGCGGGCAGAGCCGTTCGGCAACGCCTTCGACGATCTTTTCGCGGCGCGGGTGGCGGAGGCCGATGAGTTCTACGCCCAGCGCGCGACCGAGGGCATCGGGGAAGACGCCCGCATGGTCCAGCGCCAGTCCTTTGCCGGGATGCTGTGGAGCAAGCAGTTCTATCACTACGACGTGCGCACGTGGCTCGAGGGCGACCCCGCCTTTCCGCCGCCTCCGCCCGAGCGCAAGCGCGGCCGGAACTCAAACTGGACGCATCTGTACAACGCCGACGTCCTCTCCATGCCGGACAAGTGGGAATATCCCTGGTACGCCGCCTGGGACCTGGCCTTCCACTGCATCCCACTCGCGCAGGTGGACCCCGACTTCGCCAAAGAGCAGCTCATCCTGCTGCTGCGCGAGTGGTACATGCACCCGAACGGGCAACTGCCGGCGTACGAATGGGCCTTCGGCGACGTGAACCCGTCCGTGCACGCCTGGGCCGCCTGGCGCGTTTACAAGATCGAAAAGCGCCTCCGCGGCCGGGCGGACCGGGAATTCCTGGAAAAGGTGTTTCACAAGCTGCTGCTGAACTTCACCTGGTGGGTGAACCGCGAAGACCCGGAGGGGAAGAACATCTTTCAGGGCGGCTTTCTCGGGCTGGACAATATCGGCGTGTTCGACCGCTCCGCGCCGCTGCCTACCGGCGGCCGCCTGGAACAATCCGACGGCACGAGCTGGATGGGGATGTATTGCCTGAACATGCTGGCCATGGCGGGAGAGCTGGCGCGCGATGACCCCGCGTATGAGGACGTGGCCAGCAAGTTCTTCGAACACTTCGTGGCCATTGCGCACGCCATGAACGACCGTGGGGGCGAGGGCACCGCGCTCTGGGATGACGAAGACGGTTTCTACTACGACGTGCTGCACCTGCCCAACGGAGAGAACCACTACTTGAAGGTGCGCTCGCTCGTGGGACTCCTCCCCCTGCTCGCCGTGGAAACACTCGAGCCAGAATTCGTGGAGCGCTACCCGGGCTTCCAGCGCCGCATGCAGTGGTTCCTGGAGAACCATTCTGACGCGCGCGAGCACGTGGAGACGTCCGAGCGCTCGGCCAAGGGCGTACGCCGGATGATGTCCCTGGTGAACCGCAAGCAGCTCGTGCGTGTGCTGCGCTACATGCTGGACGAGGCCGAATTCCTATCGCCCTGCGGCATCCGCGCCCTTTCCCGGTACCACCGGGAGCACCCATACGTGTTTGCGGTGAACGGCAGCGAGCACCGCGTGGCCTACGAGCCGGCCGAATCCACCACCGGGCTATTCGGCGGGAACTCGAACTGGCGCGGGCCGGTGTGGTTCCCGGTGAATTTCCTGCTCATCGAGTCGCTCCAGAAATTCCATCACTACTATGGCGACGCTTTGAAGGTGGAGTGCCCGACCGGCTCCGGGCAACTCCACACATTGTGGGAAGTGGCCAGCGAGCTCTCCTCCCGCTTGATCCGCATTTTCTTGCGGGACTCCGGCGGCCGGCGACCCGTTTTCGGCGGCAGGGAAAAGTTCCAGAGCGACCCTCGCTGGCGCGACTACGTGCTGTTCCACGAGTATTTCCACGGGGACAACGGCGCGGGCCTCGGCGCAAGCCACCAAACCGGCTGGACCGGCGTGGTCGCCAAGCTCATCGAGCAGTACGGGCATCGCTGCGCAGCCCCGCGTGGTTGATCCGGGGCTCTACGCGGCCCCGGAGTCCTTGCCGGCTCGGGCACGCGGTGAGCGCCGTGCTTATTGCGGGGGAATTTCCACCAGCTCGATCAATACCTTTTTGCCTTCCGGTGTGCCGGCCAGGAAGAAATTGACACGGGTGCCGTCGGCGCCGGAGCGCGTCTGCGGGTAAATCGGCCGCTCCCCGAAGCGCGTGCGGAGAATTTCCGTGGCGCGGTCAACGTCGCCGGCCACATATTCCACCTGCTGGATCCCCGGGCCAAATTTCTCTAGGAAGCGCGCCAGTGCGCCGCCTCCGCCCGGTGTCTTCGTCGTCAGGATGTCGAGTTTCACCGCACCTGCGAAGTGCAGCTCGAACTCCCGGGCGTCCTGGTCCGGCGGCACATCCGCGAGGCGCGGCGATCCGTTCACGGCGCAGATTTCTTCAAAGGACTCGGGCGGCACGGCAAGGCCCACGGTCGGCGGCCCGGCCAGCAAGGCAGCAAATTCGGGGAAGTCGCGCCAGCGGTCGACGACTGCATCGCCCATCGCGCGGCCGAGGCCATAGATTTCCCGGGCGGCTGCCTGGCGCGCGGCAGGGTCGGGACTGGCGAGCCGAGCGATGAGGCCGGGCAGGAAGTCGGGGTGGGTCACGTCACCCCTTCCCGCGGGCTTCGGCCCGGCGGGCAATGACGGAAGCAAGCACGGCCACCGCGAGCACGGAGGCAACGACGGCGAGCGAGATGTGCGTGGGGATGCGCACCCAGTGCTCGCCCAGCATCTTTGCGCCGATGAACATCAGCACCAGCGACAACCCGATATCCAAGTAGCGGAAATACGGCAGCACGCCAGCGAGCAGGAAATAAAAGGCGCGCAGGCCGAGCACGGCAAAGACGTTGGAAGTGTACACAATGAAGGGGTCGCGAGTGATGGCGAAAACCGCGGGGATGGAATCGAGGGCGAAGGCCAGGTCGGTGGTCTCCACGACGATGAGCACCAGAAAGAGCGGCGTGGCGCGCCAGAGGCCGCCCACGCGAACGAACAGATTCTGTCCCTGGTAGCCTTCGGTGAGCGGGAGAAATTTCCGCGCCCAGCGGAAGACCGGGTTGCGCTCGGGGTGGATGTGTTCGTCGGAGCGAAACATCATTTTGGCCCCGGCAAAGACCAGGAACGCGCCGAACAGGTAGAGCACCCACTCGAAGCGGTGGATGAGGGCCACGCCCAGGGCGATCATCGCGCCGCGCATCAACAGCGCCCCCAGGATGCCCCAGAGCAGCACGCGGTGCTGGTAGCGCTTTTCCACCGCGAAGTACTTGAACAGCAGGACGAAGACAAAAAGATTGTCCACGCTGAGCGATTTTTCGATCAGGTAGCAGGTGAAGAATTCCAGTGCCGCAGTGCGGCCATACCAGAACAGCAGGCCCAGGTTGAACGCGAGCGAAACCAGCACCCAAACCACGCTCCAGGCCGCCGCCTCGCCCAGCGAGACGACGTGCGCGCGGCGGTGGAACACGCCCAGGTCGAGCGCCAGCATCAGCACGACGAAGAGGTTGAAGCCGATCCAGAGCATGGGCGTGCCCACGCCCGCAGTGTAGTGCCCCAAGAGGAGAAAAAAAAGCAGCGGTTCGCCGGGAGTGCCGGAAACTGACTTCGCCGCCGCGGAGCCTGCCGTTGGAGTTTCGGTGGGGACCCGGGCTACGGCCGGGTGGGCGCAGGGCGGGGCGCCTCGACGGCGTTCAGGTTGGAAAGCTCGAGCTGCGTGGCCTGGCCGGCACGCACGGCCACCGGGGTATCCCAGCGCAAGTGCGTATCGCCCGCCACCGCCTGGGTCTCGAGCGTGCCGAGCCAATACTGGCCGGGCAGGACACCGGCGAACACGCCGCGGCCCTCCAGATCGGTCTCGGTCTTAGCCACCAGCTCGCGGGTCTGTGCCAGGTGGAGCGCATGCCTGTGGATGCTCAGGCGCAACTCCGCTTCCTGCTGCACCCAGCGGGCGCCGGGGTTGATCGCGTCGAGGTAGAGATCGATGCCTTCGATGCTTTGCGGATTGTTCGCTAGATACCGCCGGAGGTTTCCGCGGTATTCCTCGCGCTGCTTCTCATATTTCTGCGGGTTCTGCTGGCGGTCGCGTTCGCGGTACGGCGGTGTGGGGAATCCGATCGCGAGATCGCCGACATTGCGCTTCAGATAGGCGTCGTAGAATTCTGGGACATCGAGGACATCATTGGTCTTCAGCTGCCGGGTGAACTCCGGGCCGGCGAGTTGGACCCAGCGAAACTTCTTCATCCAACTCTTCAGCTCTTTGGACACCTCCAGGCTGTCCACGAAGCGGGCCAGGTCGGGCTTTCCCTCGGTCTGTTCCTCTTCCTTCAGGATATCCGCGAAGCTTTTGCGCAGCAGATAGAAGATCATCTGGCGAACTGGTTCGGCTCGCCCATCGGTGGGAGTCACCCGGGCGACAAATTCGATGGAGCCGGTCTGCTGCGCCGCAACCTGCCGCGGCCCCGCTGGCGCGGGGACCACTGCCGCAGCCAGCACGATGGCCAGGAGAGTACTGAGGACGAGTTTCACGCAGTCCATGGTAGCAGATTTGCAGGGCAGAGAAAGCTCAGAGCAGGCGGAAGGTGACTTCGACGAGCACCGATACGGCCACGGGTCTGCCGCCCGGCCCAGGCGCTGGTTTGAATCGCCAGCCGCGCACGGCTTCGATGGCCTTCTCTTCGAGGCCGAGACCGGGACCCTTGACCACGTTGATGTTGGTGGCCCGGCCGTCGGGAGTGATCACGACTTGAAGCACGACCGTGCCTTGATATTTCGCCTTGCGGGCCTCATCGGAGTAAAGAGGCAGCGGGCAGTACGCGCACTCCGGAAAACCTACGCCACCGGTGCCGGGGCGATAGGGGCCGCCGCCGGTGCCGCCACCCCAGCCGGGGCCGAGGCCTCCGCCAGAGCCGCTGCCGATGCCGCCGCCCTCACCCGTGCCGATGCCTCCGCCGCCACCGGGTCCGCCGGAGTTAGTGATGAGCTTGGCCAGCGGATCGCCGTAGTTTTGCAGCGCCGGGCTGGGCACTCTCAAATCCGGCGGGCCGAGCAGAGTCGGCTCAGCGGCCAGCTTGGGGTTGGGATTGCGCGGGATGGCCATGGGCGGTGTGAGCTGCTCGAGGCGCCACTTGGGCAGCCGGCCTTTGGTCGGCGGAGTCTGCATGCGCTCCCCTCCGCCGCCACCGCCGCCGGCCTTGTCCTTGCCGGGGGGCAACTGGGGCAGGTAGGGGGAGATGTCAATGGTGATGACTTCGGGCTTGTTATTGGCCTGCGTGGTGGGCATGACCTGATGGAGCAGCGGCGCGATCAGGAGCGCCGCGAGCATGGCATGGACGGCCAGGGAAAGCCCCTGGGCGCGGCGGAATTGGTCGTTGCGACTCCAGATGTCGCGCACCTTGACGGGTTGGCTGGTGACCTTGAGCGGCGGCAACTTGGGCGGCGCAATCGCGTCGCGGAGGTTCTCCCAGAAGGCGCGGTACCAGGGCTTCCATTCGATTTCCATGCGCGAATGCACCGCCCCGCGGGCATCCGGCGGCAACGGCCGCAGCCACTCCCTCAGGTTTTCGACGAGGCCGCCGCCGAACCGCTCCTCGGCGAAGGCGCCGCTGCGCGGGGCGTTTCGCGGGAGCTTGACCGGGCGTTCGGCGAGGAAATCCTTCACGCTGGAGAAGAAATTCTTCCACCAGGACGGCCGCTCGACCACCAGGCTGGGCACGCGCGTCCCCGGGGCGAGCTGTACCCGGGCGCCGGCGGCGGTTGGCGCCGCGTCCATTTTCGACTTAGGCAGTATTTCGAGCACTAGGTTCAATCAGACTGCCGAGCTGGCCGGGTATCATAGGGATTAGATTCTAGCGCGGCCAAAAGGATGTCTGCCCTCCCGAGGCTGACAGCGCACGCAATTCATTGTAGCATATGACGTTTTCTCGCGACGGAAAGTTTCCGGTTGTGCGCCGCTGCCGCCGACATCGCGCGAAGGCTGCGAGCCCCGTCCTGTGGGCTGCCTCTCATGCCTAAAACCGCCGACCTGAAGAGCACGCTCAATCTCCCGCGCACGGCATTCCCGATGAAGGCCAATCTGCCGCAGAGCGAGCCGCGGCAATTGGCCGAATGGGAGGAGAAGCGGCTCTACCAGCGCGTGTTGGAAGCGCGCGCCAGCGCGCCGCTCTACGTCCTGCACGACGGCCCGCCCTATCCCACCGGCGACATCCACCTGGGCCAGGCGCTCAACAAGATCCTGAAGGACATGGTGGTGAAGTCGAAGACGATGGCGGGCTATCGCGCACCGTTCATCCCCGGCTGGGATTGCCACGGCCTGCCCATCGAGGTGCAGGTGGAGAAGGAGCTGGGCGGGAAAAAGGGCAGGGTGAGCGCGGCGGAGTTTCGCCGGATGTGCCGGGAGTTCGCCACGCGCTACGTGGAGGCGCACCGGCGAGATTTCAGGCGCTTGGGCATCCTGGGACAGTGGGAGGAGCCCTACCTGACCATGAGCAAGGCGTACGAGGCGTGCATCGCCGGCGCCTTCGTCACGTTTCTGGAGAAGGGCTACGTCTACCGCGGGCTGAAGCCGGTGTACTGGTGCATCTACGACAGCACGGCGCTGGCCGAGGCCGAGGTCGAGTACGAAGACCACACCAGCCCGTCCATCTGGGTGAAGTTCCCCGTGGCCGAGGACGGGGGCTCGCGGCTGCTCGGCCCGGGAGTAGCGGCGGTGATCTGGACCACCACGCCGTGGACGCTGCCGCATAACCGCGCCCTGGCGTTTCACCCCGATCACGATTACGTGGTCGCCGAGACCCAGCAGGGCGCGCTGCTGCTCGCGGCCGAGCGCCTGGCGGCGCTCACCCAGGAGCTGGGGCTGAAGGCGGCGCGCACCCGCGGGCCCTGGAAGGGTCGCGAGCTCGAAGGGATCGAGTTCCGGCATCCGTTTCTGAATCTACGCGTTCCGGCGGTGCTGGGCGACTATGTGACGCTCGAGCAGGGCAGCGGCATCGTGCACACCGCTCCGGGGCACGGCGCCGAGGACTTCTACACCGGGCAGAAATACGGACTGGAGATTTACGCGCCGCTCGACGACCAGGGGCACTTCCTCGAGGGCCTGCCGGAGTACAAGGGCAAGACGGTGTTCGAGGCCAACCCTCACATCGTTGCGTTGCTGCGCCAGCGCGGCGCGCTGCTGCGCGAAGACAAACTCACGCACAGCTACCCACACTGCTGGCGGTGCCACAATCCGGTGATCTTCCGCGCCACCGAGCAATGGTTCATCAACCTGGAACACGCCCGGCTGCGCCAGCGCGCGCTCGAGGAGATCAAGAAAGTGCGCTGGACGCCCGCCTGGGGGCAGGAGCGCATCCACGCGATGATCGCCGAGCGCCCGGACTGGTGCATCTCACGCCAGCGCGTCTGGGGCGTGCCGCTGGTGATTTTCTACTGCGAGCAGTGTCATGAGCGGCTGGAAGATTTCGCGGCGCTGCGAAACGTGGTGCGCTGGTTCGAGCGGGAAGGCGCGGACGCCTGGTTCCAGCATTCGGCCGCCGAGCTGCTCCCGCCGGGGGTGCGCTGCAAGTGCGGCGGCTCGCGCTGGCGCAAGGAGAGCGACATCCTGGACGTCTGGTTTGATTCGGGCTCCTCGCACCTGGCCGTTCTGGGCACGCCGGAGGCGCCCTGGCCGGCCGACCTGTACCTGGAAGGGCCGGACCAGTACCGCGGCTGGTTCCACAGCTCGCTGCTCGTGGCGCTGGGCGCGCGCGACGCTTCGCCCTATCGCCACGTACTGACGCACGGCTGGACGCTGGACGCGGAGGGCCGGCCGATGCACAAGTCGCTGGGCAACGTGGTGTTGCCGCGGGAGCTCGGTGAGAAGTGGGGCGCCGACCTGCTGCGGCTGTGGGTCGCCGCGCAGGACTATACCGCCGACGTGCGCATGTCCGAGCCCGTGATGGCCCAGCTCTCGGAGGCCTACCGAAAAATCCGCAACACGTTCCGCTTCGCGCTGGGCAACCTGGCGGACTTCGATCCCGGCCGCGACGCCTTGCCCGACGCGCAGATGGACGAACTGGACCGCTGGATGCTCGCACGCACGGCTGGGCTGGTCGGCCAGTGCCGCGCCTGGTACGACGCGTTCGAGTTCCACCGCGTCTTCCACGCGGTGCACGATTTCGCGGCGGTGGAGCTGAGCGCGTTTTATTTCGACATCCTCAAGGACCGCCTGTACACCTCGGCGGCGCGCAGCACCGGCCGGCGCTCGGCGCAGACGGCGATCTACCGGATAGCGAGCGCGCTGGTGCGGCTGGTGGCGCCGATCCTGGTGTTCACCGCTGAGGAGGTCTGGAAGAGCCTGCCGCGCCGCGCGGGCGACTTGGAGAGCATACATCTGGCCGTATTTCCCGCGGCGGACGAGCTCAGCGCCGGCCTCGATGCCGCGAGCAGCGCCAGTTGGGAGCAACTGCTGCGCGTGCGCGACGATGTGCTGAAGGCGCTGGAAGAGGCCCGCCAGGCGAAGCTGATTGCCAGCGCGCTGGAGGCCAAGGTGGTGCTGAACGCCGATGCGCCACTGTACGATCTGCTGAGGCAATATAAGAACCGCTTGCGGGAGTTGTTCATCGTCTCCCAGGTGGACGTAGTAGCCCGTACGTCCGGCGGGAATCCTGACGCCGCGCCTGCGGGAGTTCTGGTGGTCCGGGCCGAAGGCAGCAAGTGCGAGCGCTGCTGGAATTACTCGACGCACGTCGGAGAGAGCGCCGCCTACCCGACCGTCTGCGAACGCTGCCTGGCTGCGCTCGAAGAAATCGAGCGCAGCGCCGCGGGATCCTGATGGCCGCGGCGGGCAGTGCGCGGTGGTTCTGGCTGTCGCTGGGGATTTTCGCCGCTGACCGTGCGACGAAGTTTGCACTGGAAACCTACACGCCGGAAAACTATCACCGCGTCATTGTTCCCGGGCTGGTCAATCTTGTGCATAGCCATAACCAGGGGATCGCCTTCGGCCTGTTCGCCAATCTGAGCTGGAGGTGGCTGGCGACGGCGCTGGTGGCCAGCTCGGCAGCGGTGATCGCCTTGCTTTGCTGGCTGCTGGCCGCCAATCGCGGCGGCTCGCGCCGCAGTCAGGCCGGCTTGGCGCTGATCCTGGGAGGAGCAGTGGGCAATTTGATTGACCGGCTGGCGTACGGCAGCGTGGCGGATTTCCTGGAAGTGGGGGTGGGCAGCTTCCACTGGCCGGCGTTCAACGTCGCCGATTCGGCGATCACCATCGGCGCGGTGCTTGTCCTCCTGGAGCTGCTCCCCAGGCGGCGGCAACCCGCCGATTCGTCGTCTTGAAGAGAACCTCATGCATCCGGTGCTGATCCACATCGGGCGATTCACGCTTTACAGCTACGGGCTGCTGGTGGCCACGGGCGTGTTGCTGGGGTTGTGGCTGGCGCAGCGGCAGGCGTCGCGCGCCGGGCTGGAACCCGAGCGCGTCTGGAACCTGGGCATCTATATGGTGCTGGCGGCGCTGGCCGGCGCGAAGGTGTGGCTGCTGCTGGCGGACTGGGACTACTACGTCGCGCATCCCCGCGCCATCTTCAGTTTCGGGACGCTGCTTTCCGGCGGCGTGTTCTACGGCGGCATGCTGGCGGCGCTTGCGGTAGCGGTGGTCTACGCCAGCCGGTTCGGTATGCGTTTTCTCGCGCTGATGGATGTCTATGCCGCGCCGGTGGCGCTGGGCCACGCCGTCGGCCGGCTGGGATGCTTTGCCGCAGGCTGCTGCTATGGCCGGCCGACATCGCTCCCCTGGGGAGTCACTTTCACCAGCAGCGACGCCAGCGAGCTGGTGGGCACGCCACTGAGGATCCCACTGCACCCCACGCAACTCTACGAATCCGCCGCGAATTTCTTGATCTTTGGGGTCCTGGTATTTTTGGGGCGCCGGCAGCGCTTCAGCGGGCAATTATTCGGCGCCTACGCACTGCTGTACGGCACGGCCCGCGGCGCCATCGAGTTCTTCCGCGGCGACCCGGACCGCACGCTGCTGGCCGGCGGAGCCTTTTCGCTGATGCAGGCGGTGAGCCTTGCGCTGATCATTCTGGGCGCAACGCTGCTGCTGAGAGGCAAGGCCTCCGAGCAAGTGTCGGCGTAGAGGCGGGTCCTGCGCCCGGCCCCGGCCGGCGGATACCGCCCGAGCCGCCGGCGCTACCGGCAGACCATGTGCCCATCCGAGACGCCTACGATGCAGCGCTTCGTCGTCGCCAGCGAGGAGGCAGGGCGGCGGCTGGATCTTTATCTCGCCGCGCATCTGCCCAACCTCAGCCGCACGCGCATCCAGGAGCTGATTGACCAGGGGCGGGTGAGCGCCGGCGGCGGCCAGGCCCGGCGGTCGCACCGCGTCGCCCCCGGCGAAGCCATCGAAGTTGAAGTGGTGCCGCGGCCGCCGCTCGAAGCCCTTCCCGAAGCCATTCCCATCGAGGTGCTCTACGAGGACGAAGACCTGCTGGCGGTGAACAAACCGGCGGGGATGACCGTGCACGCCGGCGCGGGCGCGGCCCGGGGCACACTGGTCAACGCGCTCCTACACCACGCCAAGAAGCTTTCGAGCGTGGGCGGCGCGCTGCGGCCGGGGATTGTCCACCGCCTCGACCGCGGCACCTCAGGCGTGTTGCTGGTGGCGCGGAACGATGCGGCGCACCGGAAGCTCGCGGAGGAGTTTCGCGCCCGGCGCATCCAGAAAACCTACCTCGCGCTGGTGCACGGGCGAATGGAGCGCGACGCGGGCTCGATTGAGCTGCCCATCGCTCGCGACCTTCGCCGGCGCACGCGCATGACCGCGCGGCGGCGCGAGGGCCGGGAATCGCGCACCGACTGGCGGGTGCTGGCGCGGCTCGACGGTTTTACATTGGTGGAGGTGGGACTGCGCACCGGGCGGACGCACCAGATCCGCGTGCACTTCTCCGCGCTGCGACACGCGGTGGTGGGCGACACACTGTACGGCGCTCCGCGGCAGGCGCGCGTCGGGCGCGAGCTGCTGCCGCCGATCGGACGCAACTTCCTGCACGCGGCGCGCATTGTTTTTCCGCATCCGCGCCACGGCGAACCCGTGGAAGTGCGCGCGGCTCTTCCGGCGGAACTGCGGCGCTATCTTGAGCGGCTAGCCGAAGCGCTGGGGCTGGCGCCGGCCGCAATTGACGATGCACTGCGGGGCTACCTATAATCCTTGCGCATGCGACGCGCGCTCATCTGCGGGCTGCTGTTCGAGGCACTCATGCTGCCTGCGGCGGCGCCTCGCGCGCAACAGGCCCCGGCGGCCGCGACGCCGCAGCAGCCCTCCGACCAGACCACCATCCGCAGAGAAGTGAAACTGGTGGACCTGGCGGTGACCGTGCTGAACCGCCGACAGAAGTTCATCACTGACCTGCAAAAGGAAGACTTCTCGGTGCTGGAGGACGGCCAGCCGCAGGAGATCCGCTACTTCAGCCGGCAGACCGACTTGCCGCTGCGCGTGGGGATGCTGCTGGACACTTCGAACAGCATCCGCGACCGCATCAAGTTCGAGCAGCAGGCGGCGATCGACTTCCTCTACAACGTCATCCGCCGCAAGAAGGACCAGGTCTTCTTGATGATCTTCGACAACGAACCCAGCATCGTCCAGGATTCCACCGATGACCTGGGCGTTCTGCGCGACGTCATCCTCCGCCAGCGCGCCGGCGGCGGCACGGCGCTCTACGACGCCGTCTACGCCGCCTGCCGCGACCGCCTGAGCCATCCGCCGGTGGCCTCGGGCGACACCCCCGAGGTGCGGCGTGTGCTGGTGGTGATCAGCGACGGCGACGATAACCTGAGCGCGCACTCCCGAAGCCAAGCCATCGAGATGGCGCAGCGTGCGGGAGTGGTGATCTACGCCATCAGCACCAACACGCAGTGGGTCTCGCCCACCGAGGAAAAGGACCCCGAAAAACGCAGCCAACGGAAGTACCACCTGGATGCGGCCGACAAAGTCCTGGTGCAGCTCGCCGAAGAAACCGGCGGGCACGCCTTCTTCCCCTATCGGGTGGACGACCTGGCGCAGTCGTTTCTCGATATCGGCGACGAACTGCGCAGCCAGTATTCCCTTGCCTACATCCCGGTCAATAAGAACGCGGACGGAAAATTCCGCACGATCCAGGTGCGCGTGGACCGCAAAGGACTGATCGTGCGCTCCCGAAAAGGCTACTTCGCCCCACGCGCGTCCGCCGAAAACACGGCGCCCGCACCCCGGCCACCGGGCCACTGACGTATCCACGGACAATTGGTTAAGGTCGTCGCGTGCGGGGCCGAAGAATTCCCGCGCAGGGATTCGCCGGGGAGATTCCGAGGACGACGGAATATGGACGACTAATTTTTTGGCGCGTAGTAGCCCCTGCGGGCGAGAACCTGGAGGTCCTTGCGGCTGGTTTCGATTTTAATCTTGCGGAAGCGGCCGTCGCGGGCGGCGTTGGTGGGGTAGTAGCCGATGGTGTACTGGCTGCGCAGCTCTTCGGAGATTTGGTCGAAGGCTTCTTCGAGCTTCTTTTCGCCGCGGACAACGATGGTGCGCCCGCCCGTCTCATCGGTCAATTTTCTGGCGGCGGCCTCGTTGTGGCCGTAGGCCGGGTCATACACGAGCAGGATGTGGATCACCGTGTCCGTGCGCTGCGCAGCCTCCAGCGCCTCCTGAATGCTCACCTTGCTGCCGTTGTCTTCCGCGTCGGTGAGGATCACCAGGGCCTTGCGCCCGGCCTCGCTGGCCAGTTTTTCGCGGCAGGCGAGATAGACGGCGTCGTAGAAATTGGTGCCCTTCGAGCCCCGCTGGGGAAGCGGCCCTTGCACGGAAACCGGCGTGCGCGGCGCGTTGATGCGCGCGCGGTGGATGGCGCGCTCGAGCGCAGCCTGATCGGCGGTGAAATCGGTGAGCAGATCCACGTCCAGGTCGAAACTGATGACCATGGTCAGATCCTTGGGCCGCAGGAAGCGCTTCAGGAAGCGCGAGGCCACCTCCTGCTCGGCGGGCAGCATGCGCTCCTCGCTGCCGCTGGTGTCGATGAGCAAGCCCAGGGTAATGGGCAGGGAAGTCTCGCGGGAGAAGAAGGCGATCTTCTGCTCCTGGCCGTCCTCGAAGACGCGGAATTCGTCCTGGGTGAGGTCGGGGATGATGCGCCGCTTTTTGTCGCGCGCGGTGACGAACAGGTTCACGAGCTGAACCTGGACGCGGATGGCCTGCTGCGGCTCCTGGGTCGCGGCGGGGGCCTTCGGCGGCGCACCCTGCGGCGCCGGCCCGGCGGCGGAAAATCGCGCCAGGGACAAGCTGGCAGCCATTACTATTACGAACAGCATCCAACCGAGTGCGCGAAGACGCATTGTATAATCCCCTCTGCCTTGGGTTCGCATCGTTTGGATGCGCGCGCGGTGCGCAAAGATGTGCGCGGCGAACCACCCCCTCCGCCGCAGACGAGATACTGACGGCACACGCATGGATTGTCCACGAAAAATCCTGGCCTTGGCGCTGGCGACATGGATCGCGGCGCCCGCAGTGGCACTCGAGCAGCAGGAAGACCCGCGGGCGCGCATCCGGACGACCGTCGAGCTGGTGGTCGTGCCGGTGACGGCGAAGGACGGGCAAGGCCGGCTGGTGGAAGACATCCGCCAGGAGGAGTTCCGCGTCTTCGAGGACAACGTCGAGCAGAAGATTGCACTTTTCTCGGCCGATCCCTTCCCGCTCTCGGTGGTGGTGCTGCTCGACAACGCCTTGAAGAAGCAGACGAGCGAGCAGGTGGCGACCAGCTTGCGGGCGATTGCCGGAGGCCTCAGCGAGTCCGACGAAGTGGCCGTCTGCCGGTTCGACACGATTTTCGAGCCGTCCGGCGAGTTCACCGCCGACAACGAAAAGCTGCTGACGCAACTCAAGCGGCTCGACCTGGACCAGACCTTTCCCGGCCAGGGCTCCGGCCCGATGACCTCCGGGCCGCGGATCAATGGCGGCGCCGGCTCGCCCGGCGCACAAGGCCGAGCGCAGATACGCCTGGGCAGCCGCGAGACGAAGAACATTGACGACGCTGTCTATGCCGCGGGGCAGTTGCTGCGCGCGCGGGAGCGCGGCCGGAGGAAGATCATCTACCTCGTCTCCGACGGACTCAACTCGCGGAACAATACCTACAGCTTCAACGACACGGTCAAGCTGCTGCTCTCCGCGGATATCTCCGTCTATGCCATCGGCGTGGGCGAAGCGATCTTCAACCGCGGCACCGGCGTGCTGGCGAAATACGCGCGGGCCACCGGCGGCGACGTCTTCTATGCCGCCAAGCGCGCCGAACTGGAAAACCTCTACTCGGCGGTGAGCGAGCAGGCGCGAAACCAGTACACGCTGGCCTACGTGCCGGAGAAGACCGACCGCACGCTGGAGTACCACTCCATCGAAGTGCGCGTGCGACGCACCGGACTGAGTCTGCTGGCGCGCGACGGCTACTACGTGCCGGGGAAACCGTGAGCCGCGGAATTTTTGCAGCACAGTTTTTCCTTGACATCGCTGTTTCCGCTTCGTATAGAAGGGAACGAGTCGAGCGCGGCGCCGGAGGTTATCAGCGCGAGCGGCGATCTTAGAGGGGAGAACCTGGCAAGGAGATAAGGCGCGATGAGGAAGCCACCCAAGAAGGTCACCAAGAAAAAGGGCAAGTAGCCCTGGGGAAAAGGGAAGGTGCCCGGCGGGGCGCCCCGGCATTGCCGAGGCGCCCCGCTTCAGTTTTTAGGGTCGCGAAGCTGGCCACGATGACCGCGCAGCGCGAGAGGCGGCCGCGCGGGAGAGGCTTTCCAGTCGGCTGGCTGCTTAGTTTCCCGAGGTGCGGATGGGGAACAACTGTTCGTGCGCCGGGCAAAGCGGCTGGAAGGCGCAGCTCTTGCACAGGAAGCCGGGGCGGGCGGGGAACTGGCCGGCGCGAATGTCGGCGGCAACCTCCTGCACGGTCTCCCGCGCCTGGCTTAAATCCTTGTCTTCGCGCGTGGTGACCACGGCCTGGTTGTTTTGCAGATTGTAGAAGACCAGGCGCGCCGGGTCCCATTCGAACACTTCCCGCGCGGCAAGCGCATAGAGGCTGAGTTGCAGGCTCTTCCTGGCCTGGGCCTCGAGCTTCGGTCTGCCCGTCTTGTAATCCACGATCTCCTCGCCCTGCGGGCCCAGCCGGTTCACCTGGTCCATGCGGCCGGTGACGATCACGTTGTGGTCCAGCGGCAGAGCGAAAGATTTCTCCTGAGCGATCACCTCGGGCGGCGCCGCGACGCAGCTTGCATGGAAGGCGCGCAACTGCTCGAGGCCGTCTTTTTTGTAGGCCTGTTCCTGATAGGCGTCCTCGAACCCCGCCGAGCTCCACTCGCGGAGGAAGATGTCCTCGACTTCCGCGAAGGGCATGCGGCGCTTCTTGCGCAGCTCGGCGATGAACTGCCGGATGGTGTTGTGCATCACGCTGCCGAAGCTGGTGGCGGCCTGCGGGCCTTCGCGGATGCTCCAGACGCGTTGGAAGAGATATTTCTGCGGGCAGGACAAGTAGGTATCAATCGCCGAGGCACTCAACTGGAGCGGCTCGAAGGCGGGCGGGTGGTAGCTCTCGGCCCAGCGCGCGATGCGCGAATAGACGCGGGCGCGCTCGCCGGCAGGATCGAACAGCGAGCCATCCTCCGGGCGCGGCTCCGCGGCGGCAGCAGCGCCCGGAGAGGGCAGCTTGGGCGCGAGTTGCTGGACGTCGCTGCGGAACAACTGCGGCTCCATCTGGATGTCTTCAAGGAATACGGAGGGCTTCGAGCGCTTGTGCACCACCGTCGTCAGTGTGAGCCGCTCGCGGGCCCGCGTCAGAGCCACATAAAACAGCCGCCGCTCCTCCTGGATGTGGAAGTCGCCGTGGGGCCTCTCTTCCTTCATCAACTCTTCGGGGAAGTCCAGCACGCGCGGGCGCGGATTGGCGGGGAAGGCCCCGCGCACCAGGCGCATCACGAAGACGTGGTCGAACTCCAAGCCCTTGGCGGCATGGACGGTCATCAGTTGCACGGCGTCCTCGGCGGCTTCGGCGTCGAGATTGATCTGCCCGCCCGCCTGCCGGAAATATTCCAGGTACTCGACAAATTCGGCGAGGCGGCGAGTGGCGCTCTTGGGCTCCCATTGGCGCACAAATTCCGCGAAGCGGTCGAGGTACTTTCGGTCGGCGGGCGAGACGCGCACGGCCAGCTCGAGCGCGTCGGCAAGGTCGTCGAGCAGCTCCACGGCGGTGGCGTGCTGCGCGCGCCTGCGCAGGCGCGCCAGCAAGGCAACAAGCTCCGCCGTGCGGGGACCGCGCTTCGCGAAGGGCAGCTCGCCCTGCGCGCTTTCGAGCGCGTCCCAGAGCGCGAGGCCCCTGGCCGCCGAGGCGCGCTCACACAGGCGCACTAGGTCGGCGGGCTCGAGCCCCCAACCGGCGGCGGCGAGCACGCGCGCGCAGGCCACGTTGTCCGACGGCGCGACGATCAAGCGCAGGTAGGCCATGACGTCGCGCACCAGCGTATTGTCGAGGATGGAGAGGTTCTTGATCTGGAAGGGAATGCGGCGCGCGGCGAGCGTTTCCACCAGCCGCTCGCGGTGCGTGTGCATGCGGTAGAGCGCGGCGAAGGCGCGCCAGGGCGCGCCGGCGCGGTGCAGCCGCTCGATTTCCCCGGCGATCCATTGCGCTTCGTCCCCGGCGCTCGCGAGCTCGACGATGCGGATCTTTTCGCCCGCGGGCTTTTGCGGGGTGAGCTGCTTTTCCGGGAGCAGCGGCGAGCGTTCGTTCTGCGCGATCACCTGCGCGGCGACGCGCAGGATGCGGCCGGTGGAGCGGTAGTTGTGGGTGAGCGGCTGGATGGGCGCGGCGGCGCCGCTGGCGGCGAGCCTGGCGCCAGCGAATTTGTCGAGGAAGATGGTAAAGCTGCCGAACGACGCGCCGCGGAAGCGGTAAATGGCCTGGTCGTCGTCGCCCACGGCGAGGATGTTGCGGTGCTCGGCGGCGAACAGCCAGAGCAGCTCGAGCTGCGCGATGTTGGTGTCCTGGAACTCGTCCACCAGGATGTAGCGGTAGCGGAGCTCGCGGAGCCGCGCCGGGTGGGCCTCGAGCTCGCGCACGGCGCCGAGCAACAGCCCGCCGAACGTGGCGAGGTTGCGCTCGCGCAGCAGCAGGTCGCTCGAGCGATAGACGCGCGCGATCTCCTGCTGCCGGGCAATCTCTTCTTCGCGCAGGCGCTGGGCGTCGGGCTCGAGGGAGCGTTTCTCGCGCGCATAACGCGCCGCCAAATCGTCGGCGTAGCGCTGGTAGTCGTCCGGGCTGACCAGCTCGTCCTGGCAGCGGGAGAAGAACTTGACGAAGTCGCCGAGGAACTGGCCGGGCTCGGCCAGATGGCGGTAGCGGTCGAGCGCGAGCCGCGGCAGATTGCGCCGCAGCAGGATCCAGTGGTCAATTTCGTCCAGGACTTGCAGGGCGGGGTTGGCTTCGGTGAGCAGGGCGCGGCAAAAGGCGTGAAACGTGCCGAGCCAGACGTCCTTGCCGCGCTCGCCCACGGCGCGCACCACGCGGTGCTTCATCTCCGCCGCAGCCTTGTCGGTGAAGGTCAGCCCCAGGATGGCGTGGCCGGGGAGCGCAGAGTCGGCTTCGAGCAGATGGCGGATGCGCTCGGTGATGACGCGGGTCTTGCCCGTGCCCGCGCCGGCCACGACCAGCAGCGGCCCTTCGCCGTGGCGCACCGCAGCGCGCTGCTGCGGGTTCAGCAGTTCAAAGGGGTCGGCCGGGCGCGGGATTTCGAGGAGTTTGGCCACGCTTGAGACATCGTAGCCGATTTCCTCCCCGGTAGGACAGGCAGTTGTTGCGAGGCCGCCGGCGGCCGGAGCGCTCCTGCCAGTCCGACAGGGGTCACGGTCGAGTTGGAGTTCGCCCATCCGCGACCTGAAGGCCGAGCCGCGCTTTCAGAGATGACAGAGGGGAGGCGCGCTGCGCGGGGGCGAGGGGGGGCCCGGCTTCAGAACTGGAGCCGGGCCCTTGTGCCTGAGCTATTGCTTGCGGACCTGGATCTTGCCGCTGGGCGGCCGACCGCATCGCCTCGTCCCTGAAGCTGCAAGCCTGATCCCAAAGATCCTTCCTGTACTCCCGAAACACACGAGAGGTGTACCAGTTTTTGCCGATCGTCGCCTAATTGAGCGGTTTGGAAAATCCGAGCGATTCAGGAGAGTGGCTGGAATCTCACTCAAGTCTGCGGAACCGCATCTCCAGCGAAGGGAAATTCTTCCTTAAATCCAAAGCCAGAAATCGCACTCCCACCGCCGCCAGAATGATCATCTCCGGATCCATCAAGTGCCGGTAGCGAATCTCTGGATGCGTAATGTAGAACACCAACGGGTAGAATATCAGCACCAGCAAATACGGAACCGCTGCCTCGCGAGCGTTCCGAAGGGCTTCCCGGAGACCAATCAGCATCGCGACGGTTAAGCTGACAACGATGTAGACATTCCCGGGGTCATGGAACTCCGCCACCCGATTCCCCGGGTCAAGATTCCAGAACCCGGTCCACATGTAAACAAATCTTCGCGAGGACATTACAAAAAACAGTCCCGGATGCTGGGCGAGAAAGCCGAGCGCCTCGCGCCGCTTTTCCTGCATATAGGGAATTTCACCGAGCCGCACGAACTCGGCCAGTGCTTGCGCATTTGTGGAAGGATGAGCGGTGAGATCCATCCAGCTTTTGGTGTAACCATCGTTGCCCAGCCAAACCTCGAGCCAGAAATTGTCGCGCAGAGGGATGAGCCTGTGGAACGTGCGATAGTTGCGCACCTGCCAGGGTAGAAGGACGATCACAAGCCCAAACGCCGCGAGCCCCGCGGCCTTCAGCCAGCTTTGCCGATTTCGCCACAAGGGATAAAGCGCCCAGCCGGTGAGAAATGGCAAAAGGGCGAGGAGCGTTGCATTCGTCAGCGCTGCGAAGCCCCATAGCATGCCGAAGCCAAGCCAGGCCCATCTGCCAGGCTGCGCCCTCAGCTTGAGCGTCCCTAGGAAAAGAATCGCGAGCAGCAGGACGCTTAGGCACGTTTCCCAAACGAAGGCGCCCGCAATGTAGATGGAGTAAGGCCACAGGGCCCACGTCCAGGACGCTGCGACCGCCACGCTCGGGCCAAAGCCGCGCCGGGCAATGAGGAACACGGGGATGCAAACGAGCGCTGAAAATAGAGAGTTGAAACCCAGGATCACGAACGCCGAGGTCCTGCTGTAAATGCCGAATAGCTTAAAGACTCCCGCGAGCAGGCAGGGATATACCGGCGTCATCCAGGCTGTCGGCCCGGTTTCGACGAACATGGGATTTCCATAGCCATGTCCTGCGGCGATGGAGCGCGCAATGCGTCCCGTTTCAAAGCCGAATAACAAGTGGTTTTGGAAGTCGTTCCAGGTGTTCCTATAGAGGAAGCCGATGGCGACAAGCCGCACGACCAGGGCGACGAGTGTAATCGCTGGCAGCGCTTGCCAAACGCGACTTTTCTCCGGCTTCTGCTCCATCGTTCTCGGAGTCTGTGGGTGACTTCTCCTTCATCGTTGATTTCCGGCTGGCGCCGACGGCTGCGTTTTCTGCTGGCTTACCCAATCGTGGATCCGGGATGAAAGCACGTCGAGCGGCAGTGCTCCTCCAGCGAGCAATTCATCGTGGAACGCGCGCAGATCAAACTTGTCTCCCAACTGATCCTTTGCGTACTGCCGCAGCTTCAGGATCTCCAGCTGTCCAATCTTATAGCCAAGAGCCTGAGCCGGCCAGGCCATGTAGCGATCGGTCTCGCTCTGTACTGAGGGTTCGTCAATCGCCGAATGCTCGTGGAAGAAATCCACCACTTGCTGCCGCGTCCAATGCTTGTAGTGAAAGCCGGTGTCCACCACCAACCGGATCGCCCGCAGCATGTCGTCCTGCAGATGTCCGTAATAGCTGTAGAGATCCTGAAAGAAACCCGCCTCTTTGCCCAGCCGCTCCGAATACAACGCCCATCCCTCGCTGAAGGCGGTGTAGTACTCTTGCTGGCGGAAGGGCGGCAGTTCGGGCAACTCCTGCGCGATCGCGATCTGCATGTGGTGTCCGGGCACGCCTTCATGATAGGCGGTCGTCTCGACGTCAAGCAGGCTGCGCTTGGCGAAATCGCCGGTGTTGACCATGACGTGCCCCGGACGCGAGCCGTCAGGCGTGCCACCTACATACGATGCGCCCGAGGCTTCTTTCTCGCGATACTGTTCGATGGGCATCACTTCGAGCTTCGCCTTCGGCATCCGCCCGAACATCTGCGGCAGCCGGGCGTACATCTGGCCGATGTACTTGCGGTAGAGGTCGAGAATCTCCTCGCGCGAGTGCGCATGCAGCTTGGGATCATTCTGAATGGCGGCGTTCAGACTCTTCAGATCCTTGTATCCCAGTTGATTCGCGACCTGCAGCATACGAGCTTCAATTTCCTTCACCTGCGCCAGCCCAATCTGGTGAATTTCTTCCGGCGTCAAGTCGGTCGTGGTGCTCTCTTTTACGCCAAACGCGTAGCGCTGGGCACCATCGGGCAGCGCCCAAACGCCCGGTTCGGTGCGACCTTTCGGGGCATATTCGTCCCGAACGAATTTCGTGAAGGTGACATAGGCCGGGATCACGGCATCCTTGATCGCGGCCAGACCCGCTTGGCGCAGACGATTGCGATCGGCCTCCGGAACGGAGTCGGGGAACTTCTCAAACGGATGCGCGAACGGCGACTGCTCCGGCGTCGTGGTCGCGATCTTGTTGGATTGCGCGCCAACCTTTTCCAACAGGAGGCGTGGCGGCATCAGACCCTCCGCCATTCCCTTGCGCATCTGCACAACGGTCTGGTCAAAGAGCCGAGGCAGTTGCTTCAAACGGGCGATGTAATCCTCGTAGTCCTTCACGCTCTCGAACGAGAGGACGCTCACCAGTTGTGGAAGGTCAATGTGAATGCCTCTGAATTGATTGACCGGCATTTCCCATGACTTGAAGCGCGCGCCTTCCAGGTTCATTTTGAGGTCCCGAACCATCAGCCGCTTGTTGAGTACTTCCTGCTCGGGGAAACCGGTGGTGTCGATCGCTTGGAAGCGAGTCAGGAAGCGCTGCGTCTCCTCCAGATCCTCATCAATGGCTTTTTGGGAGAAGTCGTCCAGCTGATCGTTATAACGCTTGTCGCCCAAGATGGAGGCATAGACCGGGTTGTGTTTCATGGTGTATTCCCACTGCTCGTGCAGCAGGTCATTGAGCGCCTTGCGCCGGGATTCGAGGTCGGCAGACGAATGGGCAGCCGCCAAGCTGACTGGAAGGAGCATCGCAATCGCAAGCAGGCAGATCAGAAATGGCATGGGAACGCCGCTCAATGGCTCTCGTTGAGCTCGGCCGGACGAACCCCAGAAGGTCTGTGCTGTTTGACGAGTACGCAGGTTGATGGTAACCGAGATTTCCTTTTTGACTTCGAAAACGGCAAGCAGTATACGCCCAAATCGCCTGCTCCGACGATGTTGAGGGGATTTTCATCGCGAGCGTCCCCCACCGGCCTTCGGATAGCGGACCAGGGCGGAATGCGCTGGGGAAAACGCCCACCATCTTAGAAATTCTTCTATCTGAGTTGGTTAGCACCTGTCAAAGGAAATTTCCAGCCAGGAGCGCAGGAGTCTCTCATTTCGCGTGTCGGAGTCTAGAGTTCTGAAATTGTCCCTGCGTTGTAAAAATTCTGGTGCTGGAACCTCTGTGTTCTGTGGCACAGTTTGGTGCCAGCGGCTTGCGCCAAACAAACTCTGGGGGAGGGCAGTTTTCGATTGCGCTTCCGACACAGCGCGTTCCTAGTAGGCGATCGCTGGGCCATCACTATATGTGGGCTAGAGAGTCCTGTTTTGCTGCTGGGGGCCGGAACCGAATACCCCAGCCGCCAGGCATGATTTCACTGCAATGTGCTCTTAAGTCTTCATAATGTTTCGACCTGCTGCACGTTTTCTAATAGGACCGCGTCCGCCAGCCCTCTTAGCGGCACGCTTTTTAGCAGCAGTCATTCTACCGCCTCTGCTTTTCTTTGCCATTTTGAAATCACCTCCTTAATCTTTTTCTCCCCCTCTGGACGGCCTTGTTCGCCGAGTGCTTGCTGACCGTGCCGGTGAAACTCTTGGTTTGCCCTTGGTCAATTGCTTGGGCTGTGCCAGGCGAAAGGCTCACCAGGATGTACACCCCTGGCAACAAGCCTGTCAAGTTCCAGCACCTCTCGATGCCACACCAACGTGCAGGCATCCTAGCTTGAAAAGCACGGCTCGGTTTCCAAACAGAAACGCGATTTGATCGTCTTCTATGGCAGTGGGCCGCAGCCCGCGGGGGTGTGGTAGAAACAGGGGGCGCTATTGCTTACCCCCACCTTGAATTGACCGCGGCGGGGGCCGCGCCTATACTGGAGGCAAAGCGAAGAAGGGAGAAGCGGCCATGGAACAACCTGTTATCCTGAGTGCCGTGCGCACACCCATCGGAAAGTTTCAGGGAGGGTTGGCGTCGTTTGCGGCGACCGAACTCGGCGCGAAGGCTGTGGCCGAAGCCGTGCGGCGCTCCGGCATCGAGCCGGCGCAGGTGGATGAAGTGATCATGGGCAACGTGGTCTCGGCGGGCCTGGGTCAAAACCCGGCGCGGCAGGCGGGGCTGCGCGGAGGTTTGCACCCTCGCGTGGCAGCGATGACGGTGAACAAAGTCTGCGGGTCGGGGCTAAAGGCCGTGGCGCTGGCGGCGCAGGGCGTGCAGCTCGGCGAAACGGAAATCGCCGTGGCCGGCGGCATGGAGTCCATGTCCAATTGTCCCTACATGCTGCCGCAGGCGCGCACCGGGTACCGGCTGGGCAACGGCGAAATCGTGGATTCGATGATCAAAGACGGCCTGTGGGACGCCTTTGAAGATTTTCACATGGGCATGACCGGCGAGCTGGTGGCGGAAAAGTACAAGATCTCGCGGCAGGAGCAGGACCAGTTCGCCGTGGAGAGCCACCGGAAGGCCGTGCAGGCGCGAAAGTCGTGCTTCTTCGAGTCGCAGATCCTGCCCATCGAGGTGGCGCAGAAAAAAGGCGAGCCGCTGGTGATCAAGTACGATGAGTCGCCGCGGGAAGACACCACGCTGGAAGCGCTGGCGAAGCTGCGGCCGGTGTTCAAGAAGGACGGCACCGTCACCGCGGGGAATGCGCCGGGCACGAACGATGGCGCCGCGGCCGTTGTGGTCACGAGCGAACGCAACGCCGCGCGGCTGGGAAAAACGCCGATGGCGCGGATTGTGGCGCAGGCCGTCAGCGGGGTCGAGCCGAAGTGGGTGATGATGGCGCCGGTGGAGGCGGTGGAAAAGCTGCTGAAGAAAACCGGCTGGGACCGCGACCGCGACGTGGACCTGGTGGAGCTGAACGAGGCGTTCTCGGTGCAGGCGCTGGCGGTGATGCGCGAGCTGCGCCTGGACCCGGCCAAGGTGAACGTGAATGGCGGCGCGGTGGCGCTGGGGCATCCCATCGGCGCCTCGGGCGCGCGTATCCTGGTGACGCTGCTTTACGAGCTGGAGCGGCGCAACCTGAAGCGCGGGATCGCCGCGCTCTGCCTGGGCGGCGGCAACGCCGTCGCGCTCGCCGTCGAACGATAGACTCGCTCTGAGTCCCCGGAGTTTTCACGGGCGCGGGGTGCTGTGCCCGCACAAGTTTCTGTTCGACCCCTGCATGTTCTGCCCTCTCTGCAAAGCCGAATACATCTTCGGCGCGGAAAGCCAAAGAAAAGAGGGATTCTTCGTCGCCTTTGGCTCCTCAGAATGACCGCTGAGGGAATTTGTCAATCTACTGCTAGACAGGCTTGACCTACCTTTGCTTCCTGTGCTTCCTTTCTTTTTCGCGGAGGAGGGATGAAAGCTGAGGACATCAAAACCGTGGCTGTGCTCGGCGCGGGGACCATGGGCAACGGCATCGCGCACGTATTCGCCAAGGCGGGCTTTGCGGTCCTGCTGCGCGACGTGGAGAAGCGCTTCACCGAGCGGGCGATGGAGACCATTGCGAAAAACCTCGACCGCGAGGTCAAAAAAGGAAAACTGGCTGAGGCGGAGAAGCCCCGAATCCTCGGCCGCATCCAGACGACCACCGAATTCGCGGCGCTGGCCGCGGCGGATTTTCTAGTCGAGGCTGTGCCGGAGGGGCGGGAACTGAAAGTGGCGGTGCTGCAGGAAGCGGACAAGGCGCTGCGGCCCGAGGTCATCCTGGCGAGCAACCCCTCTTCGATCTCCATCCCCGGCCTCGCCGCCGCCACCGGCCGCGCCGACCGAGTCCTGGGGATGCACTTCATGAATCCCGTGCCGGTGATGCCGCTGGTGGAGGTGATCCGCGCGCTGCAGACCAGCGACGCGACGTTCGCCACGGTGATGGCGCTCTGCGAAAAGCTCGACAAGAAGCCCGTAGCGGTGAACGACGCGCCGGGGTTTGTGTCCAACCGCGTCCTGATGCCCATGATCAACGAAGCGGCCTACTGCGTGATGGAAGGCGTAGCCACGGCCGAGGCTGTGGACGCAGTGATGAAGCTGGGGATGAACCACCCAATGGGGCCGCTAGAGCTGGCCGACCTGATCGGACTGGACGTCTGCGCGGACATCATGGAGGTGCTCTACGCGGGCTTTGCGGATTCGAAGTTTCGGGCATGCCCGCTGCTGCGCAAGCTGGTCGCGGCGGGCTGGCTGGGCCGCAAGTCGGGCCGGGGGTTTTATACTTACTCCAATGTTTAGAAGGAGTTGCGGCGCCGGCTGGCGAAGGTGGTACCGGATGCCATGCCGAGCCGGGGGAGCCGGGGAGGCGGCGGCGCGCCAGGGTTTAGGGGGCG
>OBEQ011581072.1_pt1 | contig 34240 bp, 31 predicted proteins | sample 1670901 | NCBI WGS metagenome assembly OBEQ01 (sample SAMEA104232315, study PRJEB22302) | groundwater metagenome | biome: forest; feature: aquifer; material: groundwater | place: USA | collected 2011-08-07 | depth 5.4 m | reverse complement strand
TTTTCGAGAAAGAAGAGGGGCCATAAACATTGCCGAAGTCCGGATTTCCGCAGCTCTTTCCAAGTCCACTTTGGTTTTACCAAACTCTTTCATTTGAATCCTGACTTTGTGATCCAAAAGCTCAACTTCCCCACCGAGCTCTTTAATAATATCGACCATGACAAAAAAGTCTGAGATTAGAGGAATATTCTCAATTGTTACAGGCTCAGAAGTTAGGCATGCTGCGACCAAAGCTTTTAATGCTACATTCTTAGCTCCGCTTACGTTTGTTTTTCCGTTTAATTTTTTTTTGCCTTTTATGATAAATTTTTCCATAGTTATGAGGTAAGTTCCCCGTGAATTTTGTAAATGTCGCCTGCTCCCATAGTTATCAAAATAGTTCTTGAGTCAGGCTGATTAGTGTTCAGATATTTTACCACATCTGAAAGTTGCTTTTGAAAAACGGCAACATTGCCCCGTCTTCTGTTTATCGCGTCACTCAAAAGTTTTGAAGAAAAATTTTCATCTTTTTCTTCTCTGAATGATGGAAAAATCTCAGTAATTATGATCTCGTCTGCTAAATCAAACGATACTACGAAATCGTCAAATAACTGCCTTGTTCTTGAGTACATGTGGGGCTGAAATATTGGTACAATTTTTGATTTTGGAAAGTTTTTCTTAAAAGCCTTGAGAGTTGTTGTTATTTCTCTTGGATGATGGGCATAATCATCGTAGAGAAGTGCTCCCGAAGGAAGTTTTTCTATAAATTCTGATCTTCTTTTGCTTCCAGAAAATACCGAAAGGCCTTTTTTTATTTTATCCAAGGGAAGTCCTGTCTCCATCGCGGCAATTATGGATGCGAGAGCGTCAAGTGCGTTTTGTTCTCCGAATACATTTATTGAGAATTCTCCTAAATATGAATCGCCGTACTTAACCCAAAAAAAAGTTTTGCCGTCACTATAATTTATTTTCTCCAAGCGGTAATCGTTTTGAGGAGAGATACCAAAAGTTATCTTCCGGCCTTGGTATTTATCTAAAAACTTTCTATTATTTCCCCCGTCACCGCAAGCAATTAATACCCCGTCTTCGGGAAGCCTTTCTGCAAATTTTAAAAAAGCCTCCTCTATTTGCGTAATAGAGCTGTAAACGTCCGGATGATCAAAATCAATATTTGTTACAACTATGATTTTTGGATTAAGGAATAAAAATTTGGGGCTGTTGAACAATATGTATTCGTCGGCCTCGCATACGAAAAACTTACCTGTGCCGAAATGTCCCGGGCCATGAAGAGTTGGGATTTCCCCTGTTCCGATTGAATAGGAAGGGTCGAGACCTCCTTCTTTTAGAATTGTTGCAATCATCGCAGTAGTTGTTGTTTTGCCATGTGACCCCGAAACCGCAATGCCTTCAAAAGTTTTATCAAAAATTTCCCCTTTTTGGAAAACTCCCAAAGCTTGGGCTTGTGTTAAAACAGGAATTTTTCTTTCCTTTGCTTCCATAACCTCAGGGTTTTCAAATCCTCCATGCGCAGCTGTTGTGATAACCAAATCCGCTCCCTCAACGTTTTCTTTGGAAAATTCTTTGATATTTGTAATTCCTGCATCCGAAAGAGCATTTGCCGTAATAAAGTCTTCAGAAACGTCAGAACCCGATACCTTAAAACCTGCCTCTTTGGCAATAAGCGCCAGAGGTGTCATACCCGCGCCTTTTATTCCGACGAAATGTATTTTTTTAATTTTTTTGTAATCCATTTTTCTCCTTTTCCTCTATTGCGCTTTTCACAACGGCAAATTCATCCCAAGGCTCCTCACCATGACCCATATTCATTGATTTTTCATGAGCCTTGCCCGTCAGAAGAACCAAGTCTTCCTTTTTTGCCATTTGTATTGCTCCCTCAATTGCCTCTTTCCTATCGGGAATTCTTATAACTTGGGCTTTCGAATCCTTAATTCCCAGGGCAATATCATCCATAAGCTTATTTAAATCTTCTCCTCTTGGATCTTCTGCCGTCAAAATTACAATATCAGAGTACTTTCCTGAAATTTCTCCCATATAAGGCCTTTTGCTCGCGTCTCTGTCTCCCGCGCTTCCGAAAACGTGAATAATTTTTCCCTTTACAATCGGACGAAGTGAAGAAAGTAAATTCTCAAAAGCGCTCGGAGTATGTGCGAAATCAATCATTACATAGAAATCGCGGTCATAAACAAATTGAAGTCTTCCTTTGGGCTCTTTAAATGTTCCTATTGCCTGCTTTATTTTGTCCTCCGGTATTCCTAAGGCTTTGCAAGCTGAAGCAGCTGCCAAGATATTGTATTTATTGAAATCACCCAACAGAATAGTGTTAAATTTAAAATTTGACGGATTTATGTCTGAAGAATCACTTAAACCGTAGGTAATAAAGTTTTCTTTCGACTTTTTGTTTCTTGCCTGCGTTAGAAGTGTATAAGACGAGTCGTCTTTATTTGTAATTGCGATTTTTGCTCTTGTGAGAAGTTTTTCTTTAGTTTTTAAGTAATTATCGTACGTTTTGTGATAATCCATATGTTCACTTGTGACATTTGTTAATATGCCAACCATAAAAGGAATGCCCCAAATTCTATTTTGGTCTATTGAGTGAGACGTGACCTCCAAAACAAAATATTCCGATTTTTTCGATACGGCATAGCGAAGTAATTTTTGAAGGGTGAAGGAAGAGGGAGTAGTCACATGAAATCCCGTATCAAGCTTTTTGTCTCCGATAACTGCACCGATACTGGTTAAAAATGAAGCACTATGGCCTGAATGCTCAAGGATGTGGGCTATTAAGGATACGGTTGTAGTCTTACCGTCTGTGCCTGTTACTCCGATAACCTTAATCGATCTTGCGGGGAACCAAAAAAGAATGTTTACCAGCATGGCAACAAGAAGATGGTAGACATTCTTTATTTTCTGCCACATTTGCTATATTATACCTTGAAATGGGCTCCGACTCCAGTTTTATGACCATAAAAAATATTACAAGCAAGAAAATTCTGTCAAGGAGCGCAAGGGAAGCAAAAAGCATAAAAGATAAAACATTGGGCTTGATTTTTGATGATAAAACAAAATCTCTTGTTATCACTACGAGATTTGGTATTCATACCCATTTAATGGACAGCCCTATAGACATTTTAATCCTTGACAAAAACCATAAAGTGGTAAAAATCAAGGAAAGCCTCAAGCCAAACAGGATATTCATATGGAATCCGAAGTTTTCAAGAGTTATTGAGCTTCCAAAAGGTACGGTTAGAAAAACAAAAACCAAAATCGGAGATCGTATCGGATTTTAAGGAGTTTTTCCTCTTACCTTGTCCCAAAAGGCTCCTCTTCTGCAGAGCTTTTCAACATCTATTGAATTTGCAAGAAGAAGTTCTACCGCTCTTTCCAGAAAAAGTTCATTTTGTGAACCTTTTACCATAATAATATCCTTTGTCTGGATTGATTCTAAAATATGTTCTTTTGCCTCTGAAAAGTTTTTAAAAGCTAAAAAACTAAAACCCTTCTCTTGAAGTATTGGGGGGGCATACGTACTTAGCATAGGTCCAATCAGGATTGCAAAATCGAGATTTTCAATCATTTTTTCTGCTAATTGTTGATGAAGCATAGCGCTTTGTGAACCTTGTTCTCTCATGTCGCCCAATATTCCGATTCTTCTTCTTCCCCCTGCAATTTTTGCTACCATTTCCATAATTCCAACAGCCGGCTCTAGAGAATTGTTGTAGGAAGAATCGATTATAATCGAATCTTTAATTCCTTTAAGTATTGAAAGCCTTCCCGGAGGTAGAGAAAATTTATCTTCAAGTATTTTGATTGCCTCTCCTGTTTCTACTTCCAAAATCCCGGAAACAGCGATTGAAAAGAGAAAAGAATAGGCATAAAAGTCAGGAAGAGGAAGATTTAATTTAATAACATATGTTTTGTTTTCAAACTTAAACTTTACCTCAAACTTATATAGTGAAGTCTTTATCTTATCGATAAAATACGTTGCGGACTTCTCTTTTGTGGAAACAGAGACTATTTTTGCTTTTACTTCTTTTAAAAAAGAAGCAGTATTTGAATCGTCAAGGTTGATAACTGCATAAGAATTCTCATTCAAACTCTTTATCAAAGATGCTTCCTCCCAAACGATCGAATCTAAGACTTCTTTTTGTTTGTTTTCATCGTTTTTAACTTCTTTTTCAAAATAAACACTGTGTTCGTAGGAAATATTTGTCAAAACGGCAATGTCCGGCTTGATGATCTTTAAAAGGTAAGACATGTTTTTTGGCTCGTAAGGGCTGTCAATTCCCATTTCCGCCACAAAAATATCATATTTTTTAAAGTTAGTAAGAGCGGCAATAAGAGATTTAAAGACTATGGTAAACCAGTTAAATAGCCCGTAACTATTAATATCAAGGTCAAGAATCGACAAGGGTATTCCTGTCTCACTGTTTTTGCCTCCTGTTTGCTTCACCTTGAACTTTTCTCTAAGCACTACGGTAGTAAGCATAGAGGTGGAACTTTTTCCGCTGCTTCCTGCTATTCCAACTATCTTCGGCCTTATTTTTTTAAGCTGCAATTTTGCCGCAAAACGAAGGTATGATAAAAAGATTGGAGTAAAAAGTCCTTTCATTGTGCTTATTATAGCAATTTATTGGCTTGGGGCTATTGAGTAGTAAGAAAGAATATCCTGGGCGATAGAAAAGAACACAGGAGCTGCGGTTTCTGCTCCGTAGACTGCGGCCGTAGGCTTGTTGAAGATGACAATCATAGCAAAACGTGGGTTCTCCGCCGGTCCGAAACCTTCAAATGAGGCAATTGTCTTCTGGGCGTCATAATGGCCTTCTACGGGGATTGAGGCAGTACCCGTCTTTCCGGCAATCCTATAGCCTTTCAGACGCGCGTAGGATGCCTCCCCTTTTTCTACGGCATTTACCAAAATTTCCGTCATGACTTTAGCCGTAGTCTCGGATATTGGCCTACTTATCTCTTGAGGGGCAATATCAGTAGTTTTACCCTCAGGAGTTTTGATCTGGGAAACAACATAAGGCTTCATCATGTGTCCCCCGTTGGCAATTGATGAAAAGGCCGTCAGAAGCTCAATTGGAGTCACGTTTATTCCCTGTCCAAAGCCCGTTGTAGCAAGATCTACTGCGTACCATGAGTCTTTCGGCTTAATATCGGGGGAGGCCTCTCCCTGAAGATCGATTCCTGTTGTTTTTCCTATTCCAAACTTGTTTATATATGAAATCATATTATCAAGCCCAAGCTTTTGAGCTACAAATACCATTCCTGTGTTGTCAGAATGCTGGATTACCTCGGTCATCGTGCTTTCTGGATAGTACTTGTCGTTCCAGGTGTGAAGGAGATAGCCCCCCACAGAGACAGGACCAGAACAAATAGGACAGCGGGTATTTGGAGTAACTTTACCTTCATTTATGGCAGAGGACATAACCAAAGGTTTGATAGTCGAACCCGGCTCATAAAGGCTTGAGATAAAATGGTTAATATAAGAATCCGATGGAAAATCTTTATAAGTAGAAGGGTCAAAATTAGGATATGAAGCCATGGCTAGAATTTTCCCTGTTTTTGGTTCGACCACTCCTACCATGCCGGATTCTGCGCCATATTTTTCAACTCCCTCCTTTAGCTTCTTTTCTGCCATGAATTGGATTGCCCGGTCAACGCTTAAGACTATACTTCCGCCATCTATTCCTGTGCTTGAGTTTGCACGGGCAAGGATTGGTCTTCCTGTTGCATCGTTTATCACAACAGCCGATCCTTCTTTTCCGCGGAGCAGCCTGTCATAGTATCCTTCCAAACCAAAATATCCCTTGTTGTTTCCAAGGTCGTCTTTTCCGACAAAACCAAGCAGAGTTGCTGCCAAAGATGCTTCAGGATAAAAACGGGAAAAATCTTTTTGAAAACCTATGCCGGGAAGATTAAGTTTGGCAATTTTCTCCTGAATATCCGGCTTTACTCCGCTTTGTATGGGAACCCATTGTCGTTCAAGCGAAAGATTCCCGCTTATTGAGGCCTCGTCTAGCTTAAGTGCTTCCGACAAGAGCAGGGAAGTTTTTTTGGGCTCTTTTATATTTTTTGGATCTGCAAAGACAAGATATGTGATTTTACTTGTAGCCAGAGGGAATCCGTCTGATGAAAGTATATCTCCTCTTTGAGGAACAATTTTTTTAATTTCTCCGTATTGAGACAGACCTATTTTTCTAAGCTCTGAGGCTTTAACCACCTGCCAATAGAAAAGACGCATAACCACTAGGAAAAATCCGGCAAAAAGTAAAAGAAGGGAAATCTTGTATCGAACCATTATCTGACTGCAATCGGAAGCGAACTGCCTACCACAAAACCGATTTTGGAATCCACAAAGCCAATTTTCTTGGCTTGAGCCGAAATATTAGTAAGAGAAGAAAGTGCATAGACCTTCTCTTTATAAATCAAATTATCTGTTTTGTAATTTGTCGCTTCTGCCTCTATCTTATCAAGAACAACGCCTTCTGTAGAGATCCTATTTGCAACGACGGTTCGGATCAATCCTAAAATTGCAATTGTTACGGCTAAAAACGATATTGTTAATTTATATTTTTTCATACTTTTTCAAAAACTCTAAGCTTTGCGCTTTTGCTTCTCCTGTTTTCCGCCATTTCTAAATCAGTCGGAATTATTGGCTTCTTTGTGATTACTGTTCCAAGACCGTCTTTTTCCATACGCAGGAATGATTCTTTGACAATTCTATCCTCCATGGAATGAAAAGAAATAACAGCAAGTCTTCCAGAAGGCAACAGAAGAGAAATAGCTTTAGGCAGCACCTCTATCAGGCTGTTGATCTCATCGTTTACAGCTATTCTTAATGCCTGAAAGACCCTATTATTCAATTGCGCTCTCTTTTTCATATCTATTTCTCCTCTTACTCCATATGCTTCTTCTATTATCTTTGTTAAATCCCGAGTTGTAGCAAATGCTTTTACTCGACGGGACTCAATAATACGGTTAGAAATGGCACGGCTATTTGGTTCTTCACCAAATTTAGTAAATATTTCATATAGTTCATTTTTTGATAAAAGATTCAGTAGATCCAACGCTTTTACGGCTCCTTTACGGTCCATCCGCATATCAAGGGCCGAATTTTTTTGGTAACTAAATCCTCGAGCCTCATCATCTATTTGATGACTTGAAACTCCAAGATCCAAAATGATTCCCGAAACTTTATCAAAACCTTCACTTTTTGCTATCTTATCGATGTTTCTAAAATTTCCCTGGACTGTTTTTAGGTTTTGGGGCTTAGCCAGAAGCTTTGAAACATGTGAAATCGCATCCTGATCAAGATCTATTGCCAAAACTTGCCCTCCTTTCTCTAGAATGGCTTTTGCGTGCCCTCCACCGCCAAGCGTTCCATCTATGTACCTTAGCGTCGGTTTGATGTTTAAAGCTTCTATGCTTTCTTTAAGAAGAACTGTTTTATGGAAGTTCATGAGTTATCATCGGACAGTTTTTCTGTAATTGGCTCTATATTCCGGATAAGTTCCATATTGTGCTCTTCCCACTTCTTTTTGTCCCAGATTTGTACATACCTTGAGATTCCAAGTAAGCTTACCTCTGAAGTGATTCCTGCGTATCTCTTTAAATGTTCAGGTAAAACAAACCTTCCTTTTTCATCGAGTATAATCTCTGCTGCAGAACCGAGTAAAAACCTTTCCGTTTCCCGGGCATTCTTGCTTGTTATAGGTTTTCCCTCCGTTCCTTCCAAAATCAGCTTCCAAGTTTCGACCGATACAATTATCAAAGAGCCTTCAAACCCTTGGGTGACTATTAAGCTGTCTCCCAATTCTTCCCGGAATTTCTTAGGAAATGCAATTCTATTTTTTTCATCAATTTTAGAATCCTGCCTGCCTATTAACATTTATTTAGTGATATTTATTTTCCCACTTATTCCCACTTTGTACCACTTATTACATTTTGAAGCAGTGAAATAGGCATGTCAAGAGGTAAAAACACTAAAATAGTGGGATCTAGGCTATGAAAACACTAAATAGGGGACTTAAGCTATTTCAGTTTTACAGTTTCTTCTGCGGAGTAGGTTTTACCGTCGTCTTTTTGTATTTTTAAGATAATTTTTACGTCCGAGATAACTTTATCGTATCTGCACTTTCCGGAAGAGCAAGTTCCAAACTCCCTAAAATCTGTTTTTGTGATTCCGTCCTTGGCAATATTCATTTCTCCGTATATCCCTTCCGGCACCTGCTCCCCGTTAACATCTTTTGTGTAGGTTATCTGATACTCAACATGAACTATGCCTGTTGGCTTGGTTATCTCAAACATTACGGCTTTCTTGTCGTCTCGAAGAGTGGTAACCATTCCAAAATCTTTTGTGGAAAGAGTTAAGACTTGTGCCTGAGGGCTTGTGTCAACTGTGTTAGAGGCCGATTTCCTGGAGAAAATAAGGAAACCTCCGACTATTAGTATTACTGCTCCTGCCACTACGGCCAGAAGAACCTTGTTTTGAAGCAACTTGTTCACTCGATATAAAGGATATCGGAAAACAATTTAGCTGTCAAGGTTAGCCTCGGGGAATAACGTCATGGACTCCGCTTTCAGCAAAACCTGCAGAAGTAATTTGAACAAACTGCGCTTTTTTCCAAAGCTCGGCAATATTGCGGGCTCCGCTGTATGAAAGTCCCGATCTAATTCCTGCCACAAGTCCGTAAACGACATCTTTGACCGGACCTTTGTATTTAACCATCGCTTCTACTCCTTCAACATGTATGGTGTAGTGAGGTTTTTTGTCTTTATTGTTTTTTTCAACCTGTCTTACTTTTTCCTGCTTTGAGGTTGAACCATTATATTCTTTATAGAAAACCCCATTTATGGTTATTATGTTTCCCGGAGCCTCATCGGTTCCTGCGAATAAAGATCCACAAGATGAGGCAGAAGCCCCACAGGCTAAACCTTTTACAATGTCTCCAGCCTTTGTTGCTCCTCCATCGGCTATTACATGTTTATTTTTGAATTTCTTTTTCGCGCGGGAAGCCTCCATAATAGCTGTTATTTGTGGCACCCCTGAGCCTGCTACAAGCCGTGTAGTGCATATTGTTCCGGCTCCCACCCCAATACGCACCGTATCTGCTCCGGCCGTAAAAAGATCGAAAGCCCCTTCATATGTTGCTATTGTACCTGCAATTAAAGAAATTTTTGGGTATTTATTCTTCATCTTTGAAACTATCTCTAAAGTTCGCGTAGTATGGGCATGTGCTATATCAATAGTCAAAGCAGCTGCTCCTGCCTTCAGAAGAAGCTCCGCTCTGTCAAAAACGTCGTCTTTTATTCCTAATGATCCTATACTTCTTGCTCCTTTTTTCTTTATTTCCGAAATATTATTTGCCTGAATCTCAGGCGCATCAAAGCGAGGTATAAAACTAATTCCTCCAAGATTATGCATGGCAACAGCCATATCAACGCCTGTAACCGTATCCATTCCAACGGAAATTAAAGGAATGCCAAGTTCAATATCTGGAGCGATTTTTGTTGTTAGATCTATTTCTGTTCTGGATTTTATTGGGGAAAGCTGGGGAACCAGCAAAACGTCGTTAAAGGATAGTGCCAGAGTTATTGGACGCATCTAAGCCTCTAAGATATTACGAGTTTAAAAACGGCTTGTCAATACTTATTTCAGCTTTTCGGAAACGTACGAGGAAATTTCTGAAACTTTAATTCTTTCCTGCTTAGTTGTATCGCGGTCGCGGATCGTCACAGTGTCGTCTTCCAAACTCTTATAATCAACTGTCACAGCGTATGGAGTCCCGGCTTCGTCTTGAGACAGATATCTTTTCCCAATATTTCCCCTATCATCCCACGCGACCATAAAGTCAGTCTTAAGATCATCGTAAATTCCTTTTGCCTTATCTAAAAGCTCCTGTTTATTCGCTACCAATGGAAACACGGCTAGCTTGTAGGGAGCAAGCTTTGGATGAAGCTTGAGGACTACCCTTTTTTCTTCTTCATGATAGGCATTTATCAAAAAGAAGAGTAAAGATCTATCTACACCGCCTGATGTTTCTATGGTCCATGGAACAAATTTATTTCCCGAGTCATCAACATACGAAAGATTGTGAGCCGATAAATCGTAATCTCCCCTGTTGTGAATCCCTTCAAACTCAGCCCAACCGAATGGCGCGCCGTATTCAATATCCTCTGCCTTTTTTGCATAATGCGCCTTCTCGGAATCTTCGTGCACTCTAAATCTAAGCTTGTCCTTGTTCATTCCCAAAGAAAGATACCAATCCATTCTCTGTTTTTTCCAGTATTCAAACCATTTGTCGCCTTCCACGTCTTTTGGTTCAACAAAAAACTCAAGCTCCATCTGCTCAAATTCACGAGAGCGGAAAGTAAAGTTTCCAGGAGTTATTTCATTTCGGAAAGCTTTCCCGATTTGTGCAATTCCGAATGGAATTTTTACTCGGGTTGAAGAGACTACATTTTCAAAATTTACAAAAGCACCTTGAGTAATCTCCCCTCTTAAAAATATTTCCGACTGCTGTCCTTCAACGATACCCAGATACGATTTTACTAAAAGATTAAATCGTTTTGGTTTTGTCCACTCGACATGTTCGCCCTTGTGACTTTTTTTGTGTTCTTCTATTTCTTCCTTTTTGTCTGCTCTAAATCTCTGGTGACAAATTTTACATTCCACGAGAGGATCACTAAAAGCTTGGAGATGGCCTGATTTCTGCCAAACAGTTGGGTTCATCATTATTGCGGCGTCCAGGCCGACAACATCTGATCGAAGCTGAACCATTTCTTTCCACCACAGCTTCTTTATATTTTTTTTAAGCAAAACTCCAAGCGGTCCATAATCCCAAGTTCCAGTCAGGCCTCCGTAAATTTCAGACCCTGGATAAATAAAACCGCGCCTTTTTGAAAGCGCGACGATTTTTTCCATTAAGTCCTGATTCATACCTTCATGATAGCAAAAAAGGGAAGGCTTATAAAGAATAATCGAAAAGAGGAAGGATGCGGGCGGTTTTTAATTTTTTCTCCATAATATTTTCTATAATCGCATGAATATTATCCGAAGACAAGTTTTTATTCCAAAAGCCAAGAATGGTGAGTAACTCTACTTCAAATTCTCTTACTGCTTTTCGGGGATTTGCTTCTGTCCTTATCTTTTCAAGAGTAGAAAGAAGCAGAGCAAAAACAGCTCTGTTTTCCTGATGCTCGGGACAAAGTTCGTTAATAAGCTCGCAGACATGATAGGCAAATCCAACTTTTCTAAGGTCCTGCTTTATATCTTCAAATGAATCCAAAGTCTCCGCCTCTGTCAAAATAGGCATTTTTGAATTATAGAGAGAAAGAACCGAAAAATTAAGAGGCTCAATGTGGGGCGCTCTTCTGCTTATAATTTTTCTAACTCCCTTGGCTTTTATTTTCATTTTGCCGTTATTCCTGGTAAAAACAGTTAAAATCCTATCTGATTCCGAGAAATTGTTCCGTTTTATTATTATGGCCTCTGTTTTGAAAGAACGCATATTAAAGGTTTATTTGAAGTTTTGTGTCGGTTTTAAGAGGAAAATCCGAAACCTGTTTCCCCTTTGCATTAATCGTGTACCGATTTGCGTCGGTTCCCGGCTGTTTTTGAATCATCAAAGGCAGGGGGGATCCTTTTGAAAGCTTGAAGGGTAAAGTGTATGTAATCGTGTAGGTTTTGGCTCCCAGCGGCCTAACTGTCAGGAAACCTTCAAAAACAGTCTTCCCAAGCTCGTCATAGCTTGTCATTTTTACTTCGGAGCCAGTAGAATCAACAATTGTTGAGCCTTTTGGTACATAAATTCTAAACCAATCCCGAAGAGTTGCGTTAAGACAAAGGCCTCCGTGCTCCAAATTGCAATCAGACGGTTTGAACGGATTCTTGTAAGTTACTGTCACTGTTTTTTGAATTGTGCCGTCGCTTTTTACATCATATTTTTGATCTACAGCTTCAGAAACATAAAGATTTGATTTCGCTCCTCCAAAATTTGCTTCGTTAATATGAAGATAATCTCCGTCAAAATCCATAACCTTTCCTCCGGCGTTTAGTGCCAAAATTCCTCTCTGGGCCTCCCCGTTGTATAGATAAAACATAATGTGTTTTTGACCAATTTGATCAAATCCGGCCTGCATTAAAGGTCCCCAGTAAAGCTTTGGGGAGGATGAAAAGGCTTTGTTCATAATTGAAAACATCAAGTCTCCGATTATTCCTTTTCTATTCCCTTTCAGATAATTTACAGGCTGATCGGCATATTGCTCTAATTGATAGATGACTTGCGGACATCCGCATCTTGAATCGGTTTTGATACTGTAAGTAATTCCTCCTACATCAATATCTCCCAATATATTCATAGCGGCAACAAGCGCACTTGTGTCAACTGAAATTATCCCGTCAACCTGTTTATATCCACCAGCTTTTTTATACATTGAGTCAAATGCTTGCATAGAGGTTGGGAAATCCGGAGAAAGATTGGTATCTCTCAAATTAAGCTGTGGGACTTTTGGTAAGTATTTTTGAAGAGGAGTGGGAGCAGCAGGTTTTTCGGAAATTGTATCGTCCAAGTTATATATATCATTTGAAGTCTCAACTTTTATAATTCCGTGCTGCAGATTAAAAATAGCATAGGCTGTGATGAAGCCTCCTGTCGGGCGAAGCTCTTTATCGTTTTGAAATAAAATAAGATATCTCTTGGGATCGGGCTCTCCCAAAAGGGAAGGCAGAATTTTTATAAGAGGACGTGCATCCGTAATAAAGCTAGTCCCATCGTCTGTTAGTTTACGGAGGGCTACGACATCGTTTCTGATTTTTCCTCCTGCTATAAAGGCCGGAAAATCATTTGGATTTATATAATCAATTTCTTTTCTGGCCAAATTTAATTTGTCTGAAACCTCATTAATTCTTGGAGTTATCTTTGCCATTGCTTTAACCGTTGTCTCAATTCTTTGTTGGGCCGATCCTCCGACAAAGCTTCCTTGTCCTTTAAGTCCCAGTACGTCCGCATAAGGCTTGATTGAATCGATAATGATTCTTCCGGCATCCAGACCATAAAATCCTGCTTTTATGCCATGATCACCATCGTTGTAGTAAGTGCTGACAATCGGAACAAAACGGGCAAGAACTAAAAGGTGAAAATCGCTCTGAAGCTGCCTTAGGCTATCCCGTGTTTTGTTGAGCTCTACTGAAGCCTGATTTATGTCCTGCTTTTTAAGAGCTTGGGCAAAAAGGCGGGCTTGAGCAGATGTTTTTTTATAAGAACTGTAGACTTTAAGTCCCGGAAGTAAAATTCCAACAAAAAGAATCAAAAAAATAACACCCAAAACCGTTAAAACTTTTTTATTCTTAAACTTAAAGTTTGGAATTTCTCTTCTGCTCACTACCACTTCCTCTGGTTTTTCTTGAGGTAAAGATGCCTCTTTTGGGGGTTGCTTTAAATCAATCTTTTCGAATCCATCCATATAAAAATAATACAGGAAACTTTATGCCCAGTCAAACAATTTTAGTACGAACCTTTGCCGCTTATCATGGCCCAAGGCGTCTTAAAAATAATCCAAAAATCATAAAAAACGGACTTCTTTTTGACATAAACCGCGTCCATCTGAATTCTTTTATCAAAGTTTATTTCGGAGCGTCCTGAGACTTGCCAATACCCCGTAACGCCGGGCTTCACGGATAATACTATTTTTACCGCATCTCTTGTTTTTGGGTACCTCTTCTGCTGTTCTCTAAGTTCATCTGGATAATAAGCGCGCGGGCCCACCAGACTCATATCGCCTTTCAAAATATTGAAAAACTGAGGGACTTCATCTAGAGAGTGTTTTCTTATAAAATGGCCCATTTTCGTAACTCTTGGATCTTCCTTAAGCTTGTAGCTTCCTTTTTTGTATTCGTTGTACAATTTCGCAAACTCGGGACTTTCTCTAAGTATCTCGTGAGCGTTCTCAACCATGGATCTAAATTTATACATTTTGAAAAACTTTCCGTTTTTCCCCACTCGCTCCGGAGTGTCGGCAAATATCGGGCCTTTGGAATCAAGCTTAATTGCGATTGTAACTATAAGAATTATGGGTAAAAATATTATGAGAAGGATTACTGAGCAAACAATGTCAATTGTGCGTTTAATGGTAAAGTAAAGAAAATTTTCTTTTGGCATATCATGTCAGCGACTCATGAGAGGTTCCTGCCAGACTCTCAACGAGTTTCTTAATTTTCGGTACGGATTTTTTTGGACAAACAAGTATAACATCTGCCGTGTTGATGACAAGCATCTCTTCAAGATCAATACCAACTGTCAATTGATTGGTATAGTTAAATGCAAGGGAATCTCTGGAATCTTCAAGCATTACCTTGCCCTTGGTCACATTTTCGTCTGTGCTTTCGGATAAAGCCTCTTTGAGCGCTTCCCATGCACCTATGTCACTCCATCCGATATCAACAGATAAAACGTAAGCTGAATCTGGGTCAATTTTTTCAAGAATGGCGTTATCAAATGAAACTTTTTCAATAGTGGGGTAAATTGAATTTATTGTTTCATCAAAAGAAGGAGATCCAAGCGAATTGGCAATTTTCTCAAGATCCGAATAAAGATCGGGGGCGTATTTATTAAACAGGCTCCACAAAAATCTTGGAGTTGTTACAAAATATCCAAGGTTCCAAGTATGGTGTCCACCGCGGACAAATCTTTCCGCGGTAGATAAATGGGGTCTGTACTGAAATCCAACAAATTCATGAACCTGAATGTCATCGATTTTTCTGACTTCTTTTCCAAATTCTATGTATCCCAAATTCTGGCTTGCAAAACGGGGTTTTTGCCCTACAAATACTATTTTTTCAGGATCCTCTATAATTATTTTTTCAGCAGCTGAAAGAGCATTTCTAAAAACGTCTTCCTTTTTCACCAAATGGTCACTGCCCCAAAGGATAACAAATGGCTCATCGGGGAATCTTTTTGCAAAAATAGCAGTTACAAGACCAACGGCAGGACCAACATCCCTCATTTCAGGCTCGATGATTATGTTTTCTTGGGGAAGTTTGGGGAGCTGATGGGAGACTATATCTTTATAGTCTTTACCTGTCGATATGTAAATATCTCTCCAATCGAATAACGGAAAAAGCTTTCCGACAGCTATCTGAAGCATTGATTTATCGCCTACTATTTTTTCAAATTGTTTTGGAGTATTTTTTCTTGAGAGTGGCCAAAGCCTAGTCCCCACTCCGCCTGCAAAAACAACAATCTTCATTTATATTCTTTCTGTTTTTCGTCTACAAACTCTAACAATTGGTCTCTGAAGTTTTCAAAAGAAAACCTTTTTGCATTCATTTTAATTGCTTTTGTATTATATCTTCTTTCGTTAAAATTTTTCAACACTTGCGAAAGAGAGGAAACGCTTTGCTGGTTAAAAAACTCACCAGTTATGCCTTCTTCTACAATTTCCAGTGCCCCTCCCGACCGAAATGCTATAACAGGTTTTCCAAAAGCTTGTGCTTCAACCATAACCAAACCAAAATCTTCAACTGCAGGGAAAATGACTGCCCGACAATTTTTATAAAGTTCTTCCAGTTCTTCGTCGTTAACCTGGCCTAAAAATTCAATATTTTTATTTGCCTTCTTTTTTAGTCTTTTAAGAAGAGAGCCTGATCCTACAATCTTAAGAGGAAACCCTAACTGATTGATCGTATCTACAACAAGATCGACTTTCTTATATTCAACAAATTTTGATAATCTCGATACAACCAGGAAGTATCCTTCGTTTCCTTCTTTAATACCCTTGTCCCCAATTTCTGTCGAGGGATAAATAACTTTCGATTCGCGACCATAATATTTCCTAATCCTTTTTGCTACTTCCTGTGAAATGGCAACATAATAATCCGGCCGGGAGCTTGCGACCAAATCCCACGATCTTAAATATTTTATTAGAGGTTTTGAAAAATATCTCAAAAAAGGATTTCGGAAATAAACCTCAAATCCGCTCCAAAGGTATCTCGTCGGAGTTAGACAAATGCAGATATGCAATGTTTTGGGTGGGGTTATTATTCCTTTGGCGGCCTCGCTTGTTACAGATATAACCAGATCGTAACCGTCAAAAGAAAACGATTCGAAAGAGAAAGGCATTAAAAAAGGAAAAAACTCGGTATGTGTTTTAACGCCCGGGATTTTTTGCAAAAACGAGGTTTTTATTTTGAAAACCCGCGCCCACGAAGTGTTTGAAGAACTATAAACAGAGGTGTAAAGCAAAGCATCAGGAAATATTTTGTGCAAAGAAAGGAGAACACGCTCTGCGCCTCCCCATTTATTTATCTTGTCGTAAACTAGTGCTACTTTCATAAATTTTAAGAGTCTCTTCTGCCATTTTCTCCCAGGAAAAGTCTTTTATCCTTTCTTTTCCTTTTTTAAGAAAACTACTTTTGTCCTCCGTTGAAAAAGCAAATGCTATTTTATCAGCAATGTCCGCCGTATCATATGGGTTAAAATATAAAGCTGCGCCGGAACAAATTTCTCTTAGAGCCGGAATATCGGAGGCGATGATAAAACAATTGTTTGCCATTGCTTCCAAAGGCGGAAGCCCAAATCCTTCCATAAGAGAAGGCATAACAAACGCTTTTGCGCTTGAGTAAAGAGATGAAAGGTCCGAGTCTTTGGCCTGTCCAAAGAAAACCACGTCTTTTACTCCTTTTTTCTCAGTCTCTTTTTTAAGTCTTTTATAGAAGAAGTTTTCCAGGCCTACCAAAACTAACTTCTGATTATTTCTATGGGCTTTTTCAAAAGCTGAGACCAGACGGTTGAGATTTTTGTGGGGATAGGCATTGCCAACATAAAAAATGTAAGGATTTCCTATAAGATCTTTCTTTGAGCTTCCAAGTAATTTTTCATCAACTCCTTCATAAATAACCCTAATTTTAGCAGGATTTACTTTCAAATGGTCGACAATCTCGTTTTTTGTTGACTGACTAACGGAAATGATTGCGCTTGCTTTCTGCGCTGTTTTCTTTGTTAGGAAGAGGTAAAATGCTCTTTTAAGAAAATGAAGGGGGAAAGCTTTTGTAGATGCTTTCCCCGTAGAGAAGTGGTGGAGTATCAAGTCATGTACTGTGATAACAAAAGGCCTGTTGTAGTTTAATGGCATGGAGAAATAAGGAAAGTGCATCAGATCCAAATGATATTTATATATTTCCTTTGAAAAAGACAGCTGTTCAGAAACAGTATGCCAGTGAATTTTAGTACTTATTACTTCAAAGCTTTTGGGAACTTGTTCTCTAACGGTTTGCTCATCTTCATTTTTTACAAAAATAAAATACTCGTTTTGCTTATCGAGTCTCGAAAGCTCTAGAATCAAATTCCTTACATATCTACCAACTCCCGTTTCATTCCAAAGCCTGGCGTCGATTCCAATCCTCATATAGTCAAAAGATTTATAAATAATTTAACATTTATTCCAAATTTTACTATGGAAGTAAGAATTAAGGGATACTTCCTTTTGTAGTGCTTGTCATAGAAAAGTTTCATAGCATTATATCTATGCCTTACAACCATTTTCTTTGTTTCGCGGTCAGCCGTTGTGATTTCTTTCGAAACTTTTTTAAGTCCTGACGATACACCCTTGTAGTGAAGAATTGAAAAAGAAGGAAGATAATAAATTTTCCAGCCTTTTTCGCTCAATAAGTAACAAAAGTCTACATCTTCACCGTAAAAGAAATAGTCTTCGTCCCACCAACCAATTTGTTCTCCGGCCTTTCTCCGAACAAACATAAAGGCTCCTACCAAAACATCCACTTCGTGATCACTGTCAAGATCTTTCCAGCCTTGATAATAGCCTGAAAATAAACGGGAATGGGGAAAAAGCTTGGCAAGACCTGAAAAATAAGTTATAGCGTTCCAAGGGGTAGGAAATCCTCTGTGGGAAGCATCATCAATTTTTCCGTCCGGTAAAAGTATTTTACAGGTCGCTGCCCCCGCTTCTTTGTGTAAATCCATGAATTCAACCATTTTTTTAAGAGTAAGCGTTGGAACCAAAGTATCCGGATTTAAAAATAACAGATATCTTCCGTTTGCTTTTTTAATCCCAATATTGTTTGCCTTGGAAAACCCGAGGTTTGCTTCGTTTTCAACTACGATAATTCCTTTTATTTTTTTAAGAGCCGTAGAAGAAGCGTCGATTGAATTATTGTCAACAACAATTATTTCAAAAATGTTTTTTTCAAACTCCCCTTTGTAATTTTTCAGGAGGTTTTCAATAGAACTCACTACAAAGTCTTTGGCGTTAAAATTCACAATAATGATTGATAAATCTTTCATTTACTTGAAGCTTTATAAACTTGCTCAAGTTTTTTTGTAATATTTTCCCAGTCGAAGTTTTCCCTTACGTGCTTTCTTCCGTTCTCAGATATCATTTCGTATTTTTTAGGATTTAACAAAAGATCTATTAGGCTATCCGCGTAGCCCGATGGCTCTTCTTCAATGACAATATCTAAACCGGGTTTCCCATCTATTCCTTCGTTTCCTAAGGCTGTTGTTAAGACGGGAAGACCGGATGCCATTGATTCTAAAATCTTAAAACTTGTTCCCCCTCCTATTCTTATGGGAGCAAGCAAAAGATCGGCCTTATTATAAATAATCTCCGTTTGGGTAGATGCATTCTCATCAAAGATAACAGCATCCGATTTTAGGTCCTTAAGATTTTGAGGTATTCTTTTACCAACTATCCATAATTTCACCTTAATGTTTCTTCTTTTTGCATAATTTAAAACCTGCGGCCAGACCTTTTCTATAATCCAGGAAACAGAGTCTCTGTTTTGTACCCACTTAAAGTCTCCGATAAAAAGAACAAGTCTTTCGTCATTTGGATTCTTTTTTTTTCTTTCTAAATCAAATTTACCGATATCGACCCCGTTTGCAACAATTACTACATCCTCTCTACCCATCATTTTCTGATCCTGCGGAGAAACAGCTATGAGCCTCGAAGCTTTTTTCCAAAAATATTTTTCCTCTTTTTTAACTTTTATAACATCAAGGAAAAGCAATGGCCTAAGAGGAAACCTTGCATTATCTGCATACCTTTTATAGACCAAGTATTCGATGTTATGCTCGGCAAGCACCACCGGAATCTTAACTTTTGGAAGATTCTGGTTGACGTAAAAAGTCTCTACGTGGATTAGGTCATATTTCTGTGAATCAAGCTCTTTTTTTATTGCTTCTTTCATCTCGGGTATATTGTGGCTGACAGACAAAAGAGATCTGAAGAGGATTAAGTCTTTTATTACATTGCCCACACTCCAGGGTTTTTGTCTGTCAAAGGTGATAACTTTATCGCAGACTTCCAAAGCTTTTTCTATATCGGCTTTCCCCTGATAATCCCTCTTCTCGCAAATTAAGGTTATTTTGTACCCGTCTTTTTTGAGATTTTTCATCAAATTATACAGGCGAATATGACCGCCTGAGAAAAGCGGATACGGCAGAAACGATGAGACAAGCAAAATCCTCATGGTTTTTGATGAAGATCGTACAAAAGAAGTTTGTCCGAAGAGTAAACCACCTTGTAATCTTTTTTGAAGTAAGAGTCGGAGGGGGTTGGGTTAACAAGAGCCAGGAAGTCGGCTCCCATTCCTACCATTTGAGGCAAATCTTTCTCAAGACTTGCCCATCCTTTTCTTTTTGTTTGATAAAGAAAAGCCGTATCTCCGTTATAAATAGCAATTATCTTCGCGTCTTTAGGTGTTTGAGAATCTATGATTTTACCGGCAGTTACAATTGATGGATTATTAATATTGAAGTAATCTCTGACATTATACCATCCAAGAAAAAGAGTGAAAAACAAAATTACAATAAAAAGGGGATATTTTATAAATCTGCTTGTGTCATGATCAAGCATGAACTGACCACCCAGGCCTGCAAATATCACAACAGTTGGAAGAATAAGAATCTGATAATAATCGTGCTGAACATTTCCTGCTGCAAAAATTGAGAGATATAAAAGGGATGACGCAATAAATGTCAGAAAGAAAATAACATTCTCTTTTTTTATCTTTGCTAAAAATCCCATAACAAAAAGGGAGATCCCGAAGTACCCCAGAATAAGACGCGCCAGACGGTCTGCAAAAATCCAGTAGAAAAAGGAGGGTTTAAATCTTATATTTCCCTGATTGAAAAGCCAATCGCTTGCCGGAATTCCGGCCGGGAATTGAGCAATCCACGCTCTCCAGAAAATAAGCGGTGCTAAAGAAGCAATAAGAAAAAACCAAAGATACCATTTCTTAAGTATTGAAAGGCCGAATTTTTCAAAAGCAATGTAGACAATGGGCAAAGTAAAAAAGAGGGCGTAAGGCTTAAGTAAAAATGATGAGGATGTTAGTATCAGGGAAAGGGCAAAAAATATCCATTTCAACTTTTTATTTGGAGAGTTTAGAAATGAGTCGAAGAAAAATATTCCGCCCATTATAGCTGCGACCATCATCGGATCTGGAAGTATTACCCGTCCATAGTAAATACTGTAAGGCAGAGCCGCAAACAAGAAAGAGGAAATCAAAGCAGCTTTCTTCCCTGCCTTTCTTTTCACGATTAAATAAATAAAAAGCGTGGAAAGCGCACTTGAGAAAATTGTGACTGTCCTTCCCCATTCTTCCAAGCTTAATGTTTTGAATATTTTGTATAAACCTGCCTGTAAAATATTGTAAATCGGAAACTCTACAAATCTAAAACCTTTTGGATTGTCAAGGCCAGACGGAACATTTGAAAGATCGTCAAACTTTGGGTGAAGGATATCAAATCCAAAGAGAGCAAAATTTCTTGAAACCGATGAAGTATCTGCCTGCCTCCACTCGTGCCAATCTGCGATTGGACTGTCAAACCTGTAAATACGAAAGATAAAGCCAATGGCTAAAATTAATAGAATTAAGGGTATCTTAAAGCTACGCATTAGCTTAATTTTAGTTTATTGCGCAGGGATTATCAAACTTGGGTCAATGCTTTTAAACCTATCGGATTCTTTAACCTCTTTAACATTTCCGTCTTTATCAAATACAAGAACAATTCGGGAACGGTAATAGCCTGCGGCTTTAATCGCCGAATCCAAATCGCTATGAACAAAGACTTTGGCATTTCCGTTCTTGAAAGCAAACCACACCGCATTATCAAGCCCAACAGGGAATACCCACGCAATCCCATTTTTGATGGGAACATTAACGAAGTGGAATTCCACATTTTTTGAAGCCCAATAGTCATTGTAGGATGCTTCCATGGAAACGAAAAAGTTTTTTATGTTATTCCCCGCATTTTGCCAATCGTAAAAACTTTGCTGTATTTGAATAATTTGCAAAAGAACAAAAATTGCAACAAAAACGGATATTAGTCCAATAGCTATTTCCCTGCCTTGTGATTTCAGATATTCGTAAGACTTAAGCAAAAACATTACAAATACAATTGAAATTCCGATGCTGGGAAGATAGGAGTATCTTTGGGCGATGTTTCCAAGCCCAAGGAAAGGAAGTAGGGATATTGTGAAAAACAAAAGACCAAAAATCACAATCCGCTTTTCCGGATTGTTCAGTTTTTTAAGCATCAATGCCAATATCCAGGAAGCAATCAGGAAGAAAACGGGAATTAAAATAAGAATTATATGGCTAGTTCTTGATATTGTCCTTAACTTCTCATAAAAAGGCAGGGATGATGGCCCAACAAGGACAAGAGCCAAATATCCGATTAGATTACCGATAAAATTTAGGGGAAGCTTGAGAATGTTATAGCTGTAATCCCCTCCGCTCCATTGGCTGTTGGCAAAAAACCTCATTGCAAGATAAACAATTACCGGAATAAACAATAAAATGGCGTCCTTTCTTTTTGTCAGTTCCCTAATTTTCAGAAATGAGCCTTTTGAGAACAACAACAGGTACGCAATTATTATTAATGGGAAAACTACACCCACTTCGTGGAAGAGAAGAGCCGCGGAAATCGATGCGATTGATCCAATATAGTAATAAAGGTTCCTTTTTTCATCCCATAAGATAAAAAGGAGCAAGCCGAGTAAACCAAAAAATGCATTGAACAAATAACCTGTAGCCGAAATCCAAAATATCACTTCGGTGTAACCGCTCATGATTAGAAAAATTGCTGACGAAAAGAAAGCCAAAAGTTTATTGCCAAAGATTCTTCTTACCAAAAAGAAGAAAAGTGTCGCAACACCGAAGTGGAGCATTAGTGAAACTATGTGGTATAGGCTTTGGTTTAGCCAAAACCTTGAATACATAAAGTAAAAATATAATTTTGTTCCGGGACGATAAAAGAAACCATCGGAATGAGTAAAGTAATCTGTGATTCTGCCTATTGGAGAGCAATTGTTTTTGCAATCCGCTACCCATCTAAGCCAAGAAAAATCGTCTCCGGCAAAAAAATTGTCAAGCATTGGGGAAAATAAGATGATACTGATTATCAAAAGATAGGCAACGATTGCATAATTAGAAGTCGCTACCTTTCTAAGTTCTAAAGCTAAATTAATATCTTTTTTTCTGTATAGAGATAAAAGCCCAAACGTTATTCCCATGAGCATCCAAAGAATAAAGGCAATTTTTGAAGCTTCGAAAACATCAATTAGCGTTGCATTGAGGGCAAGTCCTATTAGGCCGGCTCCAAATCCCAACACGAAACTTTTTGCAACCGGGGAGTCGATATCGGGGTAGACTTTTTTCATGTAAATGAATAGACATAAAAACAGCGCTAGAAATGACAGGAAACCCAAAAGACCAGTTTCCCCCAACATTCTTAAGTAATTATTGTCTACAGCCAGACTTACGGATCCATAACCGCTGCCAATCAAGATATTTCTCTGGAATGCTTCTATGGCTCTTGGCCATTCTCCTTGTGTTCGCGTAGTGAATGAAAGGTCATAAGCAGCAGCCCTTTTAACTATAAAATCTCCATGAAGAACGATCACTTGAGCTGCCGGAGAGGCTCTGTAATCTGGAGGCAGTTCGTAGAAAAAACTCCCTATCCTTTTAACTACGGGAGACAAATAAAGATTAGTGTACTCTGTTCCCTGAGGGAGGTTTTCTCCGTTTGAAATATTTATTGCAGTTACTAAAGGCACATCGCTTGGAATAGACCTAAACGGAAGAATTGCCGAGGAAGTAGCATAAACTGTTGGATCATCTTGCCCAGAAACAACTTTAGCAAGCTCTTCCCTATCCTTAACTCTTCTTTGTAAAACGGTCTTATCTTTGAAGTAATCTTTTGATACAAACCTTACATGTCCTACTGAGCTACCGGTCTTAGCATCAACTACTACATCCGTTTCTCTAACGGTGCTTTTAAATCTATTAAGAATAGACGGTTGAAGAGCAATAACTGCCAGAGTAAGCAGTATAGCTATTGGTATTGAAATAATAATGAGCTTTTTCTTCTGAAAGAAAATTATTATCGCAATAGAGATAAGTAAAACAAAAAGCGAGACTCTTGAAACAGTCATGAAAAGAAGTATGAATCCTAGGAAAGAAACAATTGCAAGAAATAGTTTGACAAATATATTCTTGAATCCAAAAAAGAGACTCACAAGAATTGGAATTATAAGAACTAAATATGCGGCTAAATCGTAATGACCTGCAAAAGTAGACGGAACGCGGGAGAGAGCGGATAATTGAATGGGAATCCCTTTTGCAAATTCCTCATTCATAGTCAGGTATGCGGGAAAACCGAGAAACCGCTGCCCGAATCCATAAAAAATAACACCGATAAGAGCAGTTACTATGGCAACAATTGCCACTTTTAGAAATTTCTTATCCTTCATTCCTTGATAAGCCATAAAGAACAAGCTTAGGTACTCTATATGTCGCAACAAAGCTAAAAAGGCAACATTTGGATAAACGTTTGAAATGGTCGGAAATATAAGAAGTACACCATGTATAGTGGCTATGGCTCCAATTAACCAATAAACAATAATTGGAAAAGTGATGGGAGTACGAAGCGTAACTTTTTTTCTATAGAAAAGGATTAAAAATGAAGCAAGTACAAATAAAACAATAAAGTCTTCAATTCGAACGTAGACCCATGTGTGTTGTACGTTAACTAAGGGAAGCTTGGGATATAGCGGAATAAAAATAAGAAGGACTATGGTTTCAATAAATAATAAATTGTCCCTAATCCAGTTTTTAATTTTATTCATTTCAAAAAAGCTTTAACACCTCTCGATAAGTTTCAGCTAGTGCTTTTTTACCAAAAAGCCCACCCAGCAACAAAGCCAGATAAGCTTTGATGCGAAGGAGTAGCCTTGCAATATTATACTCTAAACTGCTTCTGTTTTTCTTGTAAAAAACAAGTAGAGATCTATAAATATTATAGATTGCAAATTTTCTGCTTCCGCTACCATGCTCTTTGTGAATAATTCGTGAATCAGCAAAGTAGAATGTCTCCAAACCTTCTTTTTGAGATCTCAAACATAAATCCATGTCTTCAACGTACATAAAATATTCTTCATCAAAACCCTCAAGTTTTTGAAAGAGGTTCTTTTTGATCATCAACGCTCCTCCCGAAACCCAATCGACTTTTCTTACTTTTGTTGGAGCAAATCTAACAAGTCCCAATTTTTCTCCCGACAGAAAAAGCATAAGAAATAGGTTTAACAAATTGTAAAATTTACCCGCTGATTTCTCAATCTTACCGTTTGGTTTTTCTAATTTTGCTCCAATTATTCCAACCTTCTGATTTTTTATAAGAAAGTTGATCATTTCTGATACTCCCTTTTTAACTTGAGTATCGGAATTTAAGAAAAATAAGATTTGTCCTTCTGCCATCTCCGCTCCAAAATTACATCCTCCGGAAAAACCGAGATTTTTTTCGCTAGATAAGAATTTGAAGCCCGCTTTATCCCGAAGTTTGTGGAATTTTACGACTTCCCCTTTACCCGAACCGTTATCTACGACAATTACTTCAATTTTTTCCGGAATTTCTTTTTTGAGCAATTTGTAAACAGAAGTGATGCACTCTGAGGTAACCTCAAAAGTCTTGTAGTTGATAATTATGATTGAAAGAAGCATTATCGAAACCAGGCAGCTCTACCCAATTTATAATATGGGTCTTTGTTTGAACGCTCTCCAATTTCTTTTGCCGGTACTCCCCCGACTATTTTGAAGGACTCTACGTCTTTTGTTACGACAGCCCCTGCCCCAACCACTGCTCCACGACCGATTTTTACTCCCGGCAAAATAATGGCTCTGGGACCAATGAATACATAGTCTTCTACGACAACGGGCGCGGAAACTGCTTTAAAATTTTCATCTTGTACATCATGTTGAGCATTGTAAATCATTACCTCGGATGCAATATCAACGTTATCTCCAATAGAAAGAGTATCTCTTCCATCAAGTATGCAATCCTCCCCAACTATTGTTCCGCGTCCTATGGAAATGTGAATCGGGTTATAAATTCGGAGCCCCATGTGAATAGCACTTCTTGATCCTATTTTTATTCCACAAATTCTATAAAAGAAGCGTCTTACAAAATGAGACGGAAGTAAGCCGACAAGTCTAAGAAAAAATACCACAAACTCTGTAAAGATGGTTTTTATCCGGTTGTAAATTTTTTGCAATAAGGTTCTCTCTTTCATTTCAGCGCCAGCTTCTCAAGTTCTTCTAAAGTTTTCCGGGCAGTATCTTCCCAAGAGAACTTTTTCACTTGTTTGTATCCTTTTTCAATGAGCTCAGCCCTCAATTTCTCATCAGTAATTAATTTCTCAATCTTTTCCGCGATATCCGAGACGTTCTCCGGATCAACGTAAAGTGCTGCGTCTCCGCCCGCCTCAGGCATACTTGATACATTACTTGTTATGACCGGGCAACCATACTTCATTGCTTCAAGTATCGGCAGGCCAAAGCCTTCGTAAAGGCTTGGAAGCACAAAACAAAGCGCATCTTTGTATAGCTTGGCCAAATCTTCATCAGGAACAAAATCAAGGAACATTACCCTATCTTTTACTCTATACTTTTCCGGGGCTTCGAGGATTTCTTCGTATTGCCAGCCTTTTTTCCCAACAACGACAAATTTCAGATTTTTCTGCTTAAGTTTTGAAAATGCTTCAACAAGTCTTACTATGTTTTTCCTAGGCTGAAGAGTACCGACAAAGAGGATAAAAGGAGAATCGATTTTGTATTTTTTTTTAATGTCTTTCACTTTATTTTCGAAAACTTCCGGTTTTATTCCCAGATGAGTCACTACCACCCTACTTTCAGGCAATTTATACTCATTAATTATATCATCTTTGCTTGAATTGCTTATTGTAAAAATAAGGGACGCATTCTTGGCAGAATATGCTGTCCAGCTCTTCAACTGATGCAGGTCACGCGAATTAAACATGTATGGAAAATGGATATAGGAAAGGTCCATGATGGAAATAGCAGTAGGGACAGGGGAAAAACGCGGGCCGTAATGGGATGGGGAGAAGAATATGTCCGGTTTTTTTGTTGTAAATAGACGTAAAGGTAGAGCAAATTGCGTCCAAATCCTACCTGGGCCGAATACTACGTAGCTCCATCCTTCGCGCTCTTTTGGCATATCCGAAACAGGTTTATTCTTGAGGTAAATTTTAAATTTTATCTCGGCCTTCGGCGGATTAAATTCTTCGAACTTTTTCAAAAGCTCGAAGCTGTACTCTCCAATTCCAACTCTTTCTAGCGTATTTGCTTCGTTTCCATCAATTCCTATTATCATAATGAAAATCCGGGATAAATAACTTTTACCTTTTTAGGATCGAGCCCCAAAATTTCTATAGCATCTTTTCTGGTCGACTCAGAAATACAAAAAATTAAGCTCACTTCTTTTTTAAGCCATTTGTTGGCTCTTTTTTGTATTTCAACAATATTTGGAGAAAGAATCATGCTCTTAACATTAAATTCTGTCTTTGCATGCGCTTCCTCCGGGAATTTATAAACAATAAGATCATAAAGAATAGTTACTTTCTTAGCTTTTTTGGTTTGTGGCTGTGTCCAGTCCGAGGTTATAAAGATATCAACTTCCCCAATGAGATTTTCTATTGGAAGGGTATGTATTTTGTTCCAGATAGTGTCAAGCGCTGTAGGAGGCAATCTTTTTATAACCACTTTCACGTTCTTATTTGAAGCATATTTTTGTTCTATTTCTTTGAATTTCCCGATATTTCGAAGCGAAGAACCAAACAAAACGTACTGATTCTTCCGATCAATTTTCAAAAGGTTGTCGATAAGCGTTTGAAGTAGATTTGAGACTCCTCCAGGATATACTGTTTGGCTTATGTCTATTCCTATTTTCATTTTTCTCCTCTCAATTCAAAAAGCATAAAAATTATTGCTATTAAAAAGAAGGCTGCGGCATACATTACCAGTCTCTGGGCTGTAAAAAAAACTTGAAACTCGAAAAGAGGAATACTCAAAGCAAGTAGTAAAATTCCCAGGCCTACCAGAAATTTTGGTTTCCTTAAAAAGATTAAGAGAAGCAGGAAAGCTATGAATATTAGATCTTGAGGTTTCATTTATTTTGCTTTACTTTGATATTTTAGCAAAATATTAGACCCTTGGTGATTTTTGCTACTTAGACTTATTATAAGATCTGCCAAAAAACCCGTGAACAGGACCTGAAAACCGCTAATTATAAGAAGCATTCCCAGAAAAAGAAGAGGTCTTGTTCCTATTGCTTCGCCTTGAAAATGGATTATAGACAAGTAAATGAGTATTATTGCACCAATTAAAGTTAATACGCCACCAATGAAGCCAAAAAAATGAAGAGGTCTTTTGCTGTACTTGCTCAAAAAAAGCATTGTTGCCATATCCGGCATCTCTTTTATCACCTTTAATGCTCCATATTTTGATTTTCCAAACCTTCTTTGCTCATGAATAATCGGAATCTCAGTTACCGAAAAACCTGAATCGTGAAGCAAGAGGGGAATAAATCTATGCATACCCCCATAAAGTCTCAAAGACTTCGCTGCCTCGTTTTTATAAACTTTTAAGCCTCCGTTCATGTCATGAAACTTAAAATTCCAAAAAACGGATACTATTAAATTGAAAAACTTTGAGAATGTTTTTTTAGTAAAGGAATCTTTTCTGTCTTTTCTCCATCCGGCGACCATATCCCAGCCTTCGCCTACTTTCGATAAGAGTTTTTTTATTTCCTCGGGCTTGTCTTGAAGATCTGCATCCAGGGTTACAATTAAGTCTCCTTTTGCTTTCTCAAAACCTTGAGTCAGTGCCTCAGCTTTTCCTTGATTTCGCTGAAACGAGTAAATCCTGATTTTCTTGTCTTTTTTTTCAAGATCTTTGAGTATTTTTAAAGTAGAGTCCCTCGAACCATCATCAACAAAAACTATCTCGTAATTTTTGGAGACTTTTGGGGCAAATTTCGAAAGCTTCCTATAAAAATGGAGGATACTCTCCTCCTCGTTATATGCCGGGATAACAAAGCTAATCATAGGAGGCTATTCTAACATTTTGAGAAGCAAAAACCAAAACAACACAGCAAATGTCCCTATTAGAGTTAAAAGGCTTACTATAAAACCCATATCCACAAACTTCTGAGGGTAATAAAAAACTTCAAATGAATAACTCCCTTCCGGAAGAAGGAAGCTGTTGAACTTTTTTCCAAACTGGGAAGACTCAACCTGAAAAGCTGGGCCTTGAGCTACCCACTTCTTATCGTAAGATTCTGAAAATATCAACCTATCTCCCCGTCTAAGGTTACTTACCACGACTTTGTATCTTGTAGGATTTACAAATTGATAGGAAACTTGGGCAGAACAATCACACCAAAAATGATCTTTGTAAGTTCCTGTTTTATAAACAACTACCCTACCAAAAGTTTTTTCTTTAATTAACCAGGGAATTTTGTCCAAATTCTGGACAACGCTTTGATATTTATTGTCATCGTATTTTCGATCAGCTAAGAATATTTCCTTCTCCGTATCAGATGGGATTACTACATATTTTACTGAAGCTAAGCTCAAAATATTTTTTCCCGATGATAATTGTTTTAAAAGTCTTTTTTGGTCATACTCCTGGAAAAAATCTCTTGCGGAAATTTGTGGTTGAATATTCGTATAGTGTCCAAAGAGCACGGTGGTTGGTATCCATAAGGTCCTAAAAAAACCAGGATTCTTAACTAAAAAACGATCCAAAGCAACATAATCTGACGGAACCGTTCTTGTTTTAAATGTCCCAGCTATTTGTCCCAGAACAGCAGGCTTTATTAAGAATAAGAAATAAACTAGAAACGTAACAAGGATAATATGAAAGGCATATTTGGTTTTGAACTTCGCCTCAATTAGGCCAGAGATATTGTCTAAAGCATATGGAATAAGCATAGAAAAAGACAAAGCAACTAATACAAACCATTTAAATGAGTCTCTAAATAGCTGAAACCCAGGGATATGTTCAAATAGCCAAGTATAAATAAAACCCAATGGCTCACTTGACCCCTTTCCTAAAAAGATTCCCAGGAGTCCAATCATCGAGAAAAAAATGATATGCTTTACATTATTTTTTTTGATAAAAAGTAAAGATGCGAATGAAATAATGGGGAGTAATAGAAATTCCGCCTTCATGAACCCTATTTTTCCAAATACATTATCTGGGAAATAAGGATGCAAAAGACTAATTGAATTCTCCATTCTTGCAAAGCTTAAGAATTTAACAATATTGGATGAATTGTAATCTGCTCCCAGGTTCTTTATAGGATCTATTCCGTACAAGAGAACAGAAGTAAGCCAGTAAAAATTGATAAGACCTAAGACCAAGAATGAACATGCGTATATAATTAGAATTTTAATTCCTACCCTTAGTCCTTTAATCCAAGTCTCCAACAGGAGATAAAGGACAATTGCAACAGAAGTTACAAATGCAATTCGTAGATCAAGAAGAGTTTGAGCTCCAAGAAGCAGGGAACAAATAATTATCCCCCAAACAATGTTTGATTTTTGCGAACCTACTTTATCAGCAAGTTTTACAAAAGAAAAAACAGTGAACGGCATAAGAGCGTAAGAAAGGGCCGTTGGCAGCTGCCCTCCACCTAAAGTCATGAGAATGTAAGTGTTTAGGGAGAAGATAATGGGAGAAAACAACCAAAATCTATTGTTTGGAAAAATTCTTCTTACAAGAAATGCGGATGAGGCAAAAGACAAAAAAATGTATGGAATATAGAAAAAAAACCTGGATGAAGACTCCCAGCTTATATTGAAAAGTTTTGCAATTCCAACGGCAACAGCTGATAGAATAACTCCATTTTGGTATGCAAAACCTTGTCCGCCCAAACCACCTAAAGTACCAGTTGCGTACCATGCATAAGGATAAAGAGAAAAATTGTCAAACATTGACTTAAAGTAATACCAAAAATCCCCAGCACTAATAGCTGGGGACAAAAACCAAGATTTAAAAATCCAAATATTAAGAAGCAGGACTATTAGAGAAAAGGCAATAAGGGTTTTTGAAGGATGTAGATATTTTTTATAACTTAACATATCTGCCTGATTATAATACTATAAATCTCCATCCTATGGAGGTCCATAAAGCTATTTAATGTTTTTTGTAACGGCCACGTTATAACAAAAAAAAGGACTTAAGAATTTGATTCTGTTAATTTCTTTCTCAATTATTTGGATAACCTTGTAAACCTTCATTGGAAACCGAAATGGCGGATATGCTTCTAAATAGATAAACTTGCTACTTAGAAAACTCTTGTTAACCAAATTTGTAAATTCTTTTTGTGTAAAATGATCGTGCCCGTTCAATTTGGTAGCATATAGATAAAAAATTGGATTATACCTGTTCGCTTCAAATATTACTATGTATCCTCCTGCTTTTGTAACTCTTTTAATTTCCTCCAAGGTTTTATCAACATCCCTAACATGATGCAGTAAATCTTTTAGGTAGACTCCGTTAAAAGTGTCGTCCTTGAAAGGAAGTCTGGATGAATCTGCCTTTTGGAATTTTATTTTTTTGCTTTTAAAGAGTTCCCATTCTTTATGTTCTGCAATATCAACTCCTATCACTTGCTTAGCGAATTCTGAAAGAATTACGGAGCCTGTGCCAAAACCACATCCCAAATCCAAAATTTTTTTATTTAAAAAGATTTTCTTTAATCCTACTCTTTTAAATAAATCCTTCTTAAAAACCTGACTTTCTTCTTCAAGAACATATCCGTATTTATACAAACTACTAAATTTTCTTTTTCTCATCTTTTTTCCTCGTTAATTTCTTCATAAAGTAATTGCAAAACTCCCAATGCAAAAAGTGTGTAAGACCATACGTTTAACATGCTTTGCAAGGTCTTAAAGCCAAGGGGAATTATTATTACCCAAATTACAAAAAGAGTAATACTCAAAAAAAATGAAACATTGCTTTTAAGCTTAAGGTAATATACAACCGCTATCCATAGCGGTACTAAGAGAAAAAAACTGTCAAGATGAGTACCATTAGGTAGCAATAATATCCTTAGAAGAATCAATGTCACAACACTTATAAATGCAAATGTATTAAAAAAATTCTTCTTTATCCTTGCTCTCATTTCTTTTTCAAAATAATAAACGCTGCTAATGCACCAACCGTTAACATGCTAATTGCTGCTCCGAAATAAAAGTAAAATTGCGACATGTAGTACAAGGTAAGCTCTATATCAACAGATCCATCTTCATTAATCCTGTAATGATTTTTATCAAAGTTATCTTTTATAAACTCCGAATCAATTGTCCACTTGTTTGAAAAATCATTTTGGACTTTATGTGATTTCTCAAATACCGGATTTGCCCAGCCGTAAGCAAGTTCGCTCATTTCAAAAAAACTAAGTTCCGGTTTGCATTCCGTAGTTTTAATGTCATTAACCCTGACAGGGTTTTCGCAGTTGAATTTGTTTGAAAGAGGTTTTTGGTAAAGTTTCCACCCCTTATTGAAAGAGTCGTTGAAAAGAAACTCTTGCTCCCCTTTTATATTTTTAATCAAAATCTCATATTTTATCCTGCTGATTTTCTTGTATGTCAAATTATCAGAAGAAATTAGAGAATTCTTCTTTTTTGCAGTATACAATTCATAATTTCCTTCGGAACTTTTGATAATTTTTTTATCGGTTATATTTGAAAGAAACTCACTGTCTTGTGCCTTCAAATTCTCAGACGAGAATAAAAAGGATTTTTTTACTTCTTCAGGAATATTTCTAGTTATGAAAATATAATTAATGTTGTATTTATATAAATTATCGTTTAAATTACTGTAATTTTTTTCAAGTATTGATTTGTCTATCGCAATTCCTCCTGGCCCATAATTAAATGACAGAAAACCCGAAATGTCGTTTACTCCACTAAATATTATTACAGGAGAAACTCCTGCGTAAACGTTATTAGAATTTACATCTTTAATAACTGTATATGATGCAATTCCGTAAGGGATACTAAAGATGCTGTTCGTACTATAAACTTTGTTTTTAACCTGGTTCATGAAGTCCAGGTACTCTGAAGGTATTACTATGTTTTTATAAATATTCTTAGTTGTCCATAATGAGGATACTATTATTCTTTTGGTTGGAAGTATGTTAATAATGGTAACAAGTAAAAATATAAGTGGTAGGAGCAAATATATTTTACTTGCGGAACTAAATTTTCGCCGTATTATGACAAGACAGTACGTAATTAGGAGGGAATAAATAAGCGCATATCCCAAAGCAAACTTGTCATAAGCGTTTCTGAACATTATAAATCCTGGGATATTCCCAAATTGTATAAATAGATCCTTCAACGGACCTATATTTACTGTGAAAAAATAAAGAGAGAGTATAAAAGCGACCAATAACAATATAAAAGTCTTTCTTTCCCACAGATTCATGTTCTTTCTGAAATTTATAATTCCCAAAAAAAGGACAATAATATATATGGTATTGAGGAAATAGGTTTTGTCATAAAACGAAGAATAAATGTTTTTTAAATTCCACTGATAATCAAAAGCAATCTGTCTGTGAAAGAGATTTAATAGTGGATAGATAATTGTGCCAGTCGAAGTGCCGTTCACTGTCCGGGCGAAATCGCTGGTAAAATCTTTTGAAACAATTGTCGCAGCTAAACTTCCCGTACTAGGATTTATGAAAGTTATAAAGAATCCAAGCAACCAAAAAGACTGGGACAGCAAAATAATAGAAGAGAAGATGGCAAGCCTTTTTACAAATAGGAGTATATGCTCTTTTTTAAATAGTAACGCACACAGAATGAGCGCAAACGACATCGGCAAAAAGAACCCCGCTCCCCAAGGAATATTATGCGATCCAAAAGAAAAAACTGAGGTCAGGATAACTGATTTTAATACAAAAGCATACTTCCCTGTACTTAGAAATCTCAAAAAATAGTAACAAACTGCCGGGATTAAACCAATCAACCATATTGGTATTAAAGGGTTGAGGAAATGATTGTTTATGATTATTGGAGAGAATATAAAGAAAAGTGAGCCTAAGACAATTTCAAAACTATATCCATTTTTATTCTCAATTATCAATTCCCTTATAAGCTTTTGAAAATAAATTAATCCTAGAATTAGAGAAAGTGAAAAAGATAAGTAACCTAACAAAATTCTTGATTTAATGATTTCTGCTAAGAGTGTCCATAGAGAAACAAACGGCAGAAAAGTTTGATAGGAAAAACTCAAGCCAACCGATGATAAATTAGTCCACGAAAAAAACTGTGTATTTGTTAAATATTCTTTTGGATAAATATAAAATAACCTGGTGTCATCACCACCAATGAAAAACTTTCCCTTAAACAGGAGGTATGGCAAGAGTATTAAAAAAGAAATAATTAATGTGTTAGCAGTTATTAAATAGTTGCGCTTCAAAAATTTGTACGCAAAGATAATTATAGGATGAAAGCCCTGCATGAATTCACTAAATATAGCAGTAAGACATTTTTTTGTAAACAGCAATTCAACACTTAAAATAATTGTCACAATATTTTGAAAGCGTTATAATCACGATATAATAAGAATGAATTTCTCTCTGTATCCATTTCTCAAGTTCCTTTTTCTTTGCTTCAGAATCTTTTTGCTTTTTCGCCGACTTCTCTGAATCCGACACGCCCCTCTGCAATTCCTTGACTGTGATGTCATTCTCCCTTACTAATTTTTCCAGTTCTGCTTTCTGCCTTGCCATTTCAGAAATCTTTTTCTCGTAATTTTCTATTTTGACTTCCATTCCTGCAATCTCTGCTCGTAGATTTGCAATCTCTTGGTTAAGCTTATCTTGTTCTAATCCAGTTGACTTTT
>OBEQ012285564.1_pt1 | contig 34262 bp, 33 predicted proteins | sample 1670901 | NCBI WGS metagenome assembly OBEQ01 (sample SAMEA104232315, study PRJEB22302) | groundwater metagenome | biome: forest; feature: aquifer; material: groundwater | place: USA | collected 2011-08-07 | depth 5.4 m | reverse complement strand
TTTTTAATTAAAGATTAAAGGAAATTATCTGAATTCATCTTATCTTCATGCTATGATTATTCTATGGCTTTATCCAAGTTGCTTACCACAAAAATAGTGCTGGTCCTAATTTGCGCACTTTTTCTATTTACCAGACTTTATAAAATCAATGAAATTCCATCTTCTGTATACTGGGATGAGGCATCAATCGGATACAATGCTTATTCTATTTCCAAAGACTTAAAAGATGAGTGGGGAAAATTCCTGCCAATTCACTTTAGGGCTTTTGGGGAGTTTAAACTGCCGGTCTATATATACTCTGTTGTGCCATTTGTAAAACTGTTTGGCCTAAATGAATTATCAGTTAGACTACCGTCAGTTTTTTTCTCACTGGGGGTAATAATACTCACCTTTTATCTGGCCAGGAAATTAACAGGGAGTAAAGCAATCGGACTGTGGAGCAGTTTTTTTATGACAATTTCACCCTGGTTTTTTATTTTTTCCAGGACAGGGTATGAAGTCACAGCCGGACTGATGTTTTATCTTTTGGCAATTTTTCTGTTCTTACAAGAGAAAAAGGACGGCAAATTTATTCTAGTTTCAACCCTCAGTTTTATACTGAGTGCTTATAGTTATAACAGCTTTAGGATAATTTCACCGCTAACAATACTGGCACTGGTCATTTTTAAAGGACATATAAAATTTCTAAGCCAACAAAAAATTTCTTTTCTGTTATCATTTATACTTCTTATTTTAGCTGTTATACCGATATATAGATTAATTGTCTATGATGCAGGGATCAGTAGACTACAAGCTGTTGGTAGTTCTTCGCAACTAGTTATTTTAAATTATTTTTCTCACTTTAATCCAAGCTTTTTATTTATATCAGGAGATACTAATTTAAGACATCAACAGGCTGGTTTTGGTCAGCTATATTTTCCCGAATTAATCCTTTTGGTGGCAGGTTTAGTTCGTTTTATAAGTAGCAAATCAAAATATGGGCTGTTGGTAGCGACACTCGTTTTACTAGGACCCATCCCCGCAGCCATTACTAAAGAATCTCCCCACGCACTAAGGTCGTTGTCGATGGTTCCCTTTATCCATATTATTTCGGCAACAGGAGCATTTTACCTGGGACAGATTTTAAGAAAAAGATTAGTTAACTTAGTAGTTGCTGGAGTGTTTTTAGCTTTCTTTATTCATTATTTCATAAACTTTTTAACAATCTATCCAGCGGAGTCTTTAGAAGATTGGCAATATGAATACAAAAAAATATTTATGGGCTCTTTAAATAAGTTTGAACAAAATGGTCGGATTTTAATATCAGATAGGGGAGGACAACCGTATATTTTTGCCTTGTTTTATTTACAATATGATCCCAATAAATTCAGAAGTGAAGTTATAAGAAACCCGATTGATAAATGGGGATTCTCATCTGTTAAAAGCTTTGGCAGGTTTGAATTTGGAAGTTTATGAAAAAACAATTAATAATCAAAATTTTACTGGGAGCAATTCTGGTTTTGGCTTTGGCTCTTCGAGTTTATAAACTGGACAGTGTTCCGCCCTCTATTTCTTGGGATGAAGCAGCCGTAGGATATAACGCCTGGACCATTGCAAATTACGGTAGAGATGAATATGGGAAATTCCTGCCAGCCTATTTTCATTCATTTGGAGAGGACAAAAACCCAGTGGATATATATCTAACTGCTTTGTTTGTAAGATTTATGGATCTTAATGAATTAAGCACCAGGCTACCAGTAGCTCTATTTGGAGTGTTAAATGTATTGACAATATACATTCTTGCTAAACTTCTTTTCGAGAAAGAATTTATCGGTTTAATTTCAGCATTTTTTTTGGCTATTTCTCCTTTTAATCTCCATTTTTCTCACTTTAACCATGAAGCAAATTTTGCCTTATTTTTTCTAATGTGGGGTATAATTTTATTTCTCTTATCTATTAAAAAAGATAAAGATTTCCTACCGCTTTCAATTGTGAGTTTTGTTTTAAGTTTTATTTCATATAATCCGCCAAAAATTATTGTCCCGGCTGTGCTAATTTTATTATCTGTATTGTATGCAAAAAAGCTTTTTAAAAAACCACGGGAAATAATTTTTTCCTTAAGTCTACTTGGGCTTTTTCTGATAGTAATTTTCTTCCAACCACAGCTTTTGGGTGGAGTTCGCATTAGTCAAACCATTCAAGGAACATCTGATATAGAGAAAACTCAATTGTTTAAACTGACTCACAGCGAGTTATTAGGAAGGATAAATTTAATATTAGTCCAATACGCTTGGCATTTTTCACCACAGTTCCTTTTTATATCCGGAGATAAAAATACTCATCTCTCCTCGCAATCGGAAGGAGAATTCTACAAACTAGATGCTCTGTTTCTAGTACTGGGACTGCTATTTTTCCTCGCAAGAAGACAAAGAGAGAGTTTTCTACTATTAGGGTTGGCTTTGATTGCCCCCTTACCATCCAGTATGACTGCAGATGCTCCTCATGCTGGCAGGGCAATGTTTATGATGGGCAGTTGGGATATTATCGCAGCTACTGGATTTTATACTCTGGTATCAATTTTTAAAAAACCTCTGCTTAGGTGGGGAATTATTATACTATGTTTAGGTATACTGACTTTGTCACTGAAAAATTATCTTGTTTATTATTATGGGGAATATACAAAGCGTTATGCCATTGAATGGCAATACGGTATGAAACAAGTTGTTGAATTTGTAAGGAATAATGAAGGATATAATCAAATTTACATGACCAATGTGCGTTCTCAACCCTACATATTCTTTTTATATTATTTGAAAACTCCCTTACCTGAATATTTAAATAGCGTTATTTATAATAATTCGGAAAGCAAAAGCTACAATCTTATATCCAGTTTCGATAAATTCTCTTTTGGAGGTTCGGATACGGTTGAGAATAAACCGGGTCAAGGAGTATTATATATATTGACACCAAGTGAATATGATGGATTAAGGTATAAATCATCCTTCGGTGTTAAAAAAATAATCTACTATCCAAACGGGACAGTAGCTTTTTACATAATAAGTTAAATTATGAAAAAAAATATACTTTCGGTTGTACTGGCTGTTTATAATGAGGAAAATAATCTTACTGAGTGTTTGAAATCTATAAAAGATATAGCAGATGAGATAGTAGTTGTTGATGGTGGATCCACGGACAATACTGTGGTAGTGGCTAAAAACTTCAATAGTATAGTAATAAAAACGAATAATCCACCAAATTTTCATATTAATAAAAACAAAGCAATAAATGTTGCGTCGGGAGAATGGATTTTACAGCTTGATGCCGATGAGGTGGTTTCTAAAGAACTATTAAACGAAATAAAAAAAGTTGTAAATACGAAATCTAATATAAACGGTTATTGGATTCCCCGCCGCAACTTTTTCCTGGGAAGGTTTTTAAAAAAAGGCGGCCAATATCCGGATTACACTCTAAGACTCTACAGAAAAGGATTTGGTAGATTGCCTGCGAAAGATGTGCACGAACAAGCCGTGGTAGATGGAAAAACCGGTTATTTTAAAAATGATTTACTCCACATGCGTGATAAAACCTTTTCAATTTATATTGAAAGATTTAATAGATATACAAATCTTTTGGCAAGCCAGCTTAAAGAAGTAGGAGTTAAAATAAGTGTTTTTTCCTTTGTTAATTACATGGTAGTAAGACCTTTAGTTTGGTTTATAAAAGTTTATTTTAGAAATAGAGGATACGTGGATGGCTTCCCGGGATTTGTTTTTGTCCTATTTTCATCTTTGAGATTTCCAGTAGCGTACATCAAATTATGGAGTAACCGTGAAAATAGCAGTTAATATTTTACCTCTTAAAACAGGTCATAAAGATAGAGGTATAGGTTATTACACTCACAATTTACTGGAGGCATTAAAAGCAGACGATTCAATTGAAGTCGTTGAATTTAGTGACTCAATGGAAATTAAAAATGTTGATTTGGTTCATTACCCATGGTTTGATTTTTATTTCCACAGCCTTCCGATAAGAAAATCTTTTCCTACAGTTGTTACTATCCATGATGTAATACCGCTCAAGTTTGCCGATCATTACCCATCAGGATTAAGAGGTAAAGTTAATTTGAGTTTGCAAAGATTGGCTCTTTCCAACTGTAAGCACATATTAACAGATTCGAATATTTCTAAGGAAGATATCATAAAATTTTTAAGAGTTAAAAATGAAAAAATTTCAGTCATATATCCTTCGCCAAGTAATGACTTCAAGGTATTATCCGATACAAGATTACTGCTAATTAGAAGAAAATATAGTCTGCCCGATCGTTATTTACTTTATGTTGGAGATTCTAATTGGACTAAAAATTTACCATTCTTAATTGAAAATTTTAGCAAAATTATTCAAACACAAGCTTTCAGCGATTTGCAACTAGTTTTAGTTGGTGGAGTCTTTTTAAAAAAAGTAGAAAATATCGACCATCCGGAACTGCAGAGCTTAAAGGAGGTTAACAGAATGATAGATAAATTGAAACTATCGAGTAAGGTTATTAGACCAGGAAATTTGGGGATAAAGGATTTGGCAGCTTTTTACAATTTGGCCACAATTTATATCCAGCCATCATTTTATGAAGGATTTGGACTGCCCCTTCTTGAGGCAATGGCTTGCGGTACACCTGTTGTTTCCTCAAGTGGTGGAAGTTTGCCGGAGATTGGCGGAGATGCACCGGTTTATTTTAATTCTACAAATAGCGAGCAGTTTATTTCTATACTACTTGAAATTTTAGGCAATATTTCCTTACAAAATAAATTGTCTAATTTAGGTTTAAAAAGAGCAAAAAAATTTTCCTCGGGAAAATTTGGAAATGAAATTAAGGAAATATATTCTGAAATAATTAATCAATGAACAGCTTAAGAATTAGTAATGATATTATTAAGATTTTTCTCCTTTTTCTTTCATGGAGAATAGTATTAATAATTATTCTGATTCTATCGATAAAATTTGTGCCCCTGGCATATTTGGATAGATTTCTAGGCGGAGGACCAACGAATTATCATCTTTCTCAGGAGGTCTTTTCCTGGGCTAATTTTGATGGAGAACATTATTTATCAATAGCTGTTTTTGGGTACAAAGGATTGGAACAAGCTTTTTTCCCAACCTATCCCATGTTGATCTCTTTTTTTGCCAAACCTTTTTCGGTTAATTTATTTTCTGCATTCCTTTCCTCAACAATAATTGGGCTTTTAGTATCTAATTCCGCATTTGTTTTGGCACTCATTTTATTGTACGAGTTAATTTTATTAGATTTTTCAAAAAAAATAGCATTTACTGCAGTTATACTACTTTTGATTTTCCCAACTTCCTTTTATTTCGGGGCTTTATATAGTGAATCCTTATTTTTGCTTTTATCGCTTCTTTGCTTTTATTTTGCCAGAAAAAAACGCTTTTTTTTAGCATCTTTTTTTGGATTTTTATCTTCTGCCACCAGAATTTTCGGAGTATTACTTTTGCCAGCGATACTTATTGAAATATACCAACAGAAAGAAAAGTTTTCTAAGTTTTTTTGGATTTTTCTAATTCCTTTAGGCTTGGTTGCATATATGTTATATCAATATTTAACGGTTGGAGATCCGTTTGCGTTCTATCATTTGCAAAAAGTAGTCGGAGAGCAGCATCAATCAGGTTTAACTTTACTTCCGCAAGTCTATTATAGGTATATTAAAATGCTTATTGTCGTGGATAGCCACAATGTAATTTATCAAACAATCTTTTTAGAATTTATTATTGGAATAGTTTTTTTTCTACTGCCTATTTATGGATACTTTAAAAAAATCAGGTTGTCTTATTTAGTTTATGCGATGCTAGGATTTTTGACTCCAACTATCCCAGGGAGTTTCTCATCTATCCCCCGTTATGTAATTGTTTTTTTCCCTTGTTTTATAGCTCTTGCGATATTTTGGAATAGTTTATCCAGAATACCTAAATTTATTTACTTAGGTCTATCAATTGCAGCACTATGTTTAGAAACTACCCTTTTTTTAAGAGGGTACTGGGTAGCATAATGAAAATTTCAAATTTTATCAGCAATCCACTTTTTACCGGCAGCGCTATAGTAGTTGTTGGTACCATGAGTGTTAATGTTTTAAATTATCTTTATCATTTAGTTATTGGAAGAATGCTTGGCCCTTCAGGTTATGGGGAATTAGTTGCGCTAATATCACTGGCAAGCCTGTTAGGAATACTTCCTTCGAGTTTAAATTTAGTTGTTATCAAATACGTCTCATCAAGTAAAGAAAAAAAAGAACTTAATAATTTAATTGGCTGGCTTAGAGTAAGAGTTTTTCAATTTTCCCTTTTATTTTTTGCTCTAATAATTTTAGTTTCCCCACTTCTTTCTTCATTCCTACATATTAACAATATATTCTATTTGTGGCTGATCGCTTTATCATTTCTCTTCTCACTGCTTGCAACTCTAAACAGGGCAATTATGCAGGGATTGTTAATGTTTAGACAAATGATCTATTCAATCTTTATAGAAAATATTGGCAAGCTTTTTATTAGTATTATCCTAGTATATCTTAGTTTTTATTTATTCGGGACCATGCTGGCCCTTGTTATATCTGCAGCAATTGGTTGTTATCTTTCATTTATGTATTTAAAAATTAACAATAAAGGAAGGCTTAAGAGACCTTCATTTATAAAAAAGATGATATTATTCGCAGTTCCAGTAATGATACAATCTTTTTCTGCAACTTCCATTTACACTTCGGATTTAATATTAGTTAAACATTTTTTTTCTTCCTACGATGCCGGTATATATGCTGCTCTTTCGACTTTAGGTAAAATTATTTTCTTTGGAACAAGTCCGATAAGCTCTGTTATGTTTCCACTTATTTCTCAAAAAGCTTCCAGAGGAGAAAGCTATAAAGATATCTTAAGATATAGTTTCATTACCACTCTAATTCTTGCAACAGTTGTTTTAACTATATATTGGATTTTTCCTGATCTGGCGATAAATTTGTTATATGGAAAAGATTTTCTTGGAGCATCTAGTATGCTTTTGGCCTTTGGAGTATTTATTACTCTCTTTACGCTATCCTCACTTCTTATAAATTATGGGCTTTCAATAGGAAAAACACGAGTAGTGTTTTTTTCTTTTATTGCGGCTTTAGGACAAGTTATATTTATTTCTCTATTTCATAAAAGTTTGATGATGGTGATTACAATTTCCATAATTGTTAACACTTTACTACTTGTTAGCTTACTTATATACTCTAGCTATGGAAAGCCCCTCACCAAAGGAAATAAAATTAATTTCAGTCATAGTCCCGACCTATAAACAGGAAAATACAATTGGGCGCGACCTTAAAAGAATCAAAGACGTTTTGGACAAGCTACGTTACCCCACAGAATTAATTTGCGTTGTTGATGGTCGATCGGATAGAACTTTTAACAATGCTTCCAAATTCGCTAAACATCATTCCAAGATTAAAGTGATTGGTTACCCTACAAACAGGGGTAAAGGTTATGCAGTAAGGTATGGGATGGCTGAAAGCAGAGGAGATATTATTGGTTTTATTGATGCTGGTATGGACATAAACCCTAATGGACTGGCCATGCTGATAGAGCACTTAGAATGGTATTATGCTGATATAATTGTCGGATCAAAAAGACATCCCGTATCTAAAGTTAATTACCCTTGGCAAAGAAGAATTTTATCCATGGGATATCAGTTTTTGGTTTGGTTTCTTTTTGGTTTAAAGGTAAGAGATACACAAGTTGGAGTGAAATTTTTTAGAAGAGAAGTTTTAGAAAAAGTGCTTCCTAGGCTTTTAGTTAAACATTTCGCTTTTGATGTGGAAATGTTGGCTGTAGCAAATTATTTAGGATATACTAGGATTTTCGAAGCCCCTATTGATATTACCCTTCGGTTTGGTGATACTTCAACTATTACGAATCAAAAATTCATAAGAATAATTATGGCTATGTTGAAAGATACACTAGCTGTTTTTTACAGGCTTAAGATACTTAATTATTATTCCGATCATAATAAAAGGAAGTGGGTATTTGATCCGGAATTAAATTTCAGAATTAATGTAGTCTAAGAACATGAGAATTCTAATTTTTTCCTGGAGAGGTCCAGGCCATCCTCACGCCGGAGGAGCAGAGATTTCCACTCATGAACATGCTGAAGGTTGGGTTAATGCAGGTCATCAAGTAACTCTCTTTACATCTTTTTATCAAGGAGCCAAAAGCCAAGAGGTTATCGATGGTGTGAATATTATAAGAAAAGGGACACAAATACTGGGTGTTCATTGGGAAGCGCTGATTTGGTATCTTTTTGAAAACCATCCAAAATATGATATGGTAATTGATCAATTCCATGGTATCCCTTTTTTTACACCCATCTATGTTCGAGCTAAAAAACTAGGGTTTATTCACGAGGTAACGAAAGAAGTTTGGGCTCTAAATCCTTGGCCAAGGCCCTTTAATCTAATGCCGGCAATTATAGGGATTATCTGTGAGCCGTTAATTTTTAAGTTTTTTTACAAAAAAATTCCATTTATGACAGGTTCCGAGTCAGCCAAGAAAGACTTAATTTTCTGGGGAATACCCAAAAATAATATAACTGTTGTTCATCATGGTTTGAATTCGCCCAAAAATCAACCTGCCTTTCCCAAAGAGAAGGCAAAAACACTAATTTTTCTGGGAGCTTTAAGTAAAGATAAGGGAATTGAAGATGCACTACGAATATTTTCAATACTAAGCAGCAGTGGTTTTGACTTCCAATTTTGGGTAGTTGGAAAAGGAGAGGCTAATTATCTTAAATATTTAAAGTCACTATCTCATAAATTAGGTTTAGATAAATTGGTAAAATTTTGGGGATTTGCTTCTGAGGAGAAGAAATTTGAACTTTTGACAAAGTCGCGTATTTTAATTAATCCTTCTGTCAGAGAAGGGTGGGGGTTGGTAGTAGTAGAAGCAGCCTGGGTAGGAACACCTACTGTTGGTTACAATGTACCTGGATTAAGGGATTCAATTTTAAACGGAAAGACAGGGTTGCTTTGTAGTCCAAATCCAAACTCTTGTGCAGAAGCTGTATTATCACTTGTTAAAGATGAAAAAAGATATCAGATATTTAGACAAAATTGTTTTAAATGGAGTAAGAAATTTAGCTGGAAAAAATCCTCAGCAGAAAGTTTGAAGTTGATAGAAAAATTGATCAACATTTGATATATTTTAAACTCATGAAAAAGAGAAAAAAAACAGTTTTAATAACTGGATCAGCTGGACTAATTGGATCGGAAGCAGTAAGATTCTTTGCTCAAAAAGAATTCAGGATTATTGGAATTGATAACGACTCCAGAAAATATTTCTTTGGTCCTTCTGCCTCAACTTCCTGGAATAGAAATAAACTAAAGAGAGAAGTTAAGGATTATCAGCATCATAATGTGGATATCAGAAATAAAAAGAAAATTGACGAAATTTTCAAAACAAGCAAAATTGATTTAATTATTCATGCCGCTGCTCAGCCATCCCATGACTGGGCTGCAAAAGAGCCATTAACAGATTTTACTATTAATGCTTTTGGGACGTTGATATTACTTGAAGCATATAGAAAATTTGCACCAGAAGCAGTTTTTATTTTTACCTCTACCAACAAAGTTTATGGAGATAACCCCAATAAATTACCATTAAAGGAGTTAAGAAGCAGATGGGAATTGCCAGCCGGTCATCAGTATTTTAACGGTATAGATGAATCAATGAGTCTGGATGATACCACTCATTCTATATTTGGGGTTTCCAAAACCTCCGCTGATTTAATGGTACAGGAGTACGGCCGGTATTTTGGCTTAATGACAGGGGTGTTTAGAGGAGGATGTTTAACTGGTCCGGCTCATTCTTCCGCTCAACTCCATGGTTTCCTGGCATATCTGGTTAGCTCTATTGCCAAAGGAATGGATTACACAATCTTCGGTTATAAAGGAAAACAGGTGCGGGATAATATTCATGCCTTTGATGTGGTAAATGCTTTTTATCATTTTTATCAAAATCCAAAAAAGGGGGAAGCTTATAATTTAGGGGGATCAAGACATTCTAATATTTCTGTAACGGAGGCAATTGAAAAAATTGAAAAAATCACCGGTAAAAAAGCTAAAATTAAATATAATCCTATCAATAGAATAGGTGATCATATTTGGTACATCTCTGATGTGTCTAAATTTAAAAAACATTACCCAAAATGGGAATATACCTATGATGCAGATAAGATTCTTAAAGAATTATGTGAGTTCGCCCTCAAATATAAACAGTGAAAAAGTATCAAAAAATTTTAGTTACAGGAGGAGCAGGATTTATTGGTTCGTTTCTGGTGGACGAATTAATACGAAAAGGATACTCGGTTAGAATTTTGGATAACCTAGAAGAGCAAGTTCATCAAGGGAAAAAACCTAAACACTTAAATAAAAAAGCAGAATTTGTAGAAGGGGATGTCAGACACTATGCTGATTTTAAGAAAGTATTAGATGGTGTAGCTGCAGTTTTCCATTTAGCATCGGCAGTTGGAGTAGGGCAATCTAATTATGAAATAAAAAAATATGTAGACTCCAATGTCTTAGGGACTGCTAACCTTTTGGATATTTTAGTTAATAATAAAACTGTAGTCAAAAAACTGATAACAATCTCTTCAATGACTGGGTATGGGGAAGGAAATTATGAATGTAGCAAAGATGGAATAGTAAGACCGTCTCTTAGAGAAACAAAGCAGCTTGAGAAAAAAGATTGGAATCTTTATTGTCCCAAATGTGGACAACAAGTAAAGCCTGTTCCAACAGATGAAACAGCTTTAGATTTTCCTAATAGTATTTACGGTTTTTCTAAAAAGGCACAGCAAGATATGAGTTTAATAATTGGAAAGCTCTATAACATTCCGGTTGCAGTTTTAAGAGGATTTAATATTTATGGCCCCAGACAAAGTCTTTCCAATCCTTATACGGGTGTAACAGCCATTTTTATTAGTAGGCTTAAAAATAACCTGGAGGCTGTTGTGTATGAAGATGGATTGCAAACTAGAGATTTTGTGTCTGTACATGATGTAGTTAATGCTTTTATCTTAGCTTTGGAAAGTGAAAAGGCCAATTACCAAACGTTTAATATCGGCTCAGGAAAATGTACTACTATTTTAAAAATAGGGGAAACTATTTCTAGGTTGTTAGGCAAAAAGAACTTAGTTAGAGTTAATAAAGACTTCAGGAAAAATGACATCAGGCATTGTTTTGCAGATATTTCCAAAGCTAAAAAATTATTAGGCTGGGAGCCCAAAATATCTTTGGAAAAAGGTCTGGCAGAGTTAATTGAGTGGAGCAGTACTGAAAAAGCCGAAGATAAATTCCAGGATGCTCAGAAGAAACTGCAAGAAAAAGGTTTGGCTTGACTTTCTTCAAGCAAATTGCTTTTGCGGTAAAGACTAGTCTTTTGGATTATAATAGCCTATGGCTGCTTTTATTTGAGATAGTAAAAAGTTAAAATTCCCTTTAAAAAAACTAATTTTGGTGTGAACTTTTCCTGTAGCATATTTTCTCTCAACTGGAAGTTCTTTAGTTTTAAGACCAAGTTGGTTAGCTCTAACAGTTAGATACATATTCAGTTCATAATTTATAAAGATATCTCTAAAAGGTTTAACTTGAGGATGTAGTAAATACTTATCACTATAACCTCTAAAACCATTGGTTACATCCGTATACCAATATCCTGCTCCCAAAGAAAGAATAGGAGCAGCTAGGATTCTAACTGCGAAATAGCGCATAGGCGGCGTATTAATAGCACGACCTCCTTTAATGAATCTTGAACCTTGAGTATAATCATATCCTTCATCTAAAGCTTTTAAAAATAAAGGTATTGCCTCAACCCCATCTTTATTATTTCCATCAATTTGGATTATACCCTTATATCCTTGGCTTAAGGCGTAAGAAAAAGCCATTCTAAGTTGAGTTCCTTGTTTGCCAGGGCTTTTAAGAATAAGCAACGATCTAACATTCATCTTTTTTAAAAACTTCGGATTAGTTGAATCATCTGTACTTCCCCAGTCGGCAATAATAATGTCAGCCATTTTAGAGAAAGGCAACATTTTTTTTAGTTGCTTTTTTATTTTTTCTCCCTCGTTTAAAACCGGGATGCAGATACAATATTTAGTTTGTTTTTTTCTGAATTCAATTTTTTGAAAAGAAGGTAATTGCCAATTATTTTTTTTAATCATAAGATTTGGAATATGATATCATTCTAAGGTATGAAAAAGAAGAGCTTGGTTTCAGTTATTATTACGACCAAAAACGAAGACGCCGTTATTTGGAATTTGTTAAATAGTACATATAAACAGTCATATAAATATATTGAAATACTCCTGATAGATAATAATTCAGATGATAACACATTAAGTATCGCCAAAAAATTTAAGAAGATCAGAATTTATCAAAAAGGTCCTGAGAGGTCGGCACAAAGAAATTTTGGTGCTAGAAAATCTTTCGGCGATTTTCTTTTTTTTCTTGACGCAGATATGGAGCTTACCTCTCGGGTGGTTGAAGATTGCGTTAGGAGAATCCTTTCAGAAGATATTCAAGGAGTGGTTATTCCTGAAGAGTCTAAATGGACTAATTTTTGGGGTGAAGTAAAAGCTTTTGAACGGTCATTCTATAGTGAAAATGGTGATCCAATTACAGATGCCGCTAGGTTTTTTTCCAAAAAAATTTTTAATAAAGTTGGCGGATATGATGAAACAATTACCGGCCCGGAAGATTGGGATTTACCAGATAGGATAAGGGAAGCAGGGTATAAAATTGGCAGAATTGATAAAGTAATTTATCATCATGAACAAAATATCTCGCTCACCACTCTTTTTAAAAAGAAATTCTACTATGGTTTGAATGCCCATAAATACTTATCCAAACACAATATTCCGGTTTTTAGCCCAAAAACCATTTATTTTTTAAGGCCGCTTTTTTATAAGAACTGGGCTAAATTGCTAAAACATCCTATTTTATCTCTTGCAATGGTCTGGATGTTGGCATTTGAGCTTATGGGCGGTGGACTAGGCTATCTAATGGGGAGGATAAAGCAATGAAAGTTTTACAGCTTAGTGTTCATCTATTTCCTAATGTCGGGGGGGTCGAAACTCATTTGAGTGATCTATTTCGATCTTTGATTGAAAAAAAATGGCAGGTCTTTGTTTTAGCTTATCAGCCGCTATCAACTAAGACAAATTGGAAGATATGGGAAAAGGAAAAAAACCTGACTATTTTAAGAATACCTTGGATAAGAGGTTTTTTCGAAAAGCTAGTACACCTACCTGTAGTTGAATTTATTTATCTTGTACCGGGATTGTTTTTACTGACTCCTTTAGTAATATTTTTTTTTAAACCGAAAGTTTTACATACACATGGTTTATCCGCAGCAGTTGCGGGTGTTTTTTGGGGAAAATTATTTAAAACTAGAACGGTGATTTCTTTACATAGTATTTATACCTTTCCTCCAAGAGGTTTATATCATGATTTTGTAAAACTACTTTTTAAAAATGCAGATTTTATTTTAAGCTTATCTAAAAAATCAAATACGGAAGTAAGAGCACTAGGAATAGAAGACTCGAAGACTTATGTTTTTACATACTGGATTAATTTAGAAAGATTTAAAAAAATATCTAACGCAAAACAAAAAAAAGGATTGCAGAATAAATTTATAGTTTTATTTGTAGGAAGATTGATTAAAGAAAAAGGAATAGATGAGCTTTTAAAATCTTCCCAGTTTTTGAATAACAAAATTAATTTATTGATTGCTGGTAGTGGACCAATGGATAAAGAGATTGAAAGGTTTTCAAATCAAAAAAGTAATGTTCATTTCATTGGCAAAATTGATCAAAGCGATTTACCGCTTTATTATTCTGCTGCTGATTGTGTTATCGTACCCTCTACTTCAGAAGAAGGATTTGGTAGAGTAATCATTGAATCTTTAGCTTGTGGAACACCTGTAGTAGCCTCAAACAGAGGAGCAATTTCAGAAGCTATGGATAACACAGTGGGAATATTGATTGAGCCAACTGTTGAAAATATCAAACAAACAATTGAATATTTTTACAATAATCCCCAACAGCTTAAAAAACTTTCCGATAACACCAGGAAATTTGCAGAAAGGAGATATTCGAAAGCGAATGTCGACACAATTATCAAAGCCTATACAGGATAAATTAGAAAACCTTCTTTCTAATGTTGGCGATATGTCTTTAAAAAGAAGAGCGAGAAGGATCATTGAAGAGATAAATCCTCAACACGGAGATAAGATTTTAGATTTGGGATGCGGGACTGGATATTATTTATTCCTACTTTCAAATTTACCTGTTAAGCTGAATTTAACCGGCTTGGATAATGATAAGAAAGCACTAGACGAAGCAAAGACCTCTTTAGATGGGAAAATTAAATTTATCATTGGCGATTCACATAAACTTCCTTTTAAGAAAAATTTTTTTGATAAAATAGTTGCATCAGAGGTATTGGAACATTTGAAAGACGATGAGGGATCATTAAAAGCTATATATAGAGTACTTAAACCAAATGGGGTATTTGTAATATCAACTCCATCCATTAATTATCCTTTTTTCTGGGATCCACTAAATTGGATTTTACAACACATTTTTACTACACATATTAGAAATGGTTTTTTTTCGGGATTTTGGTTTGGACACTTTAGATTATACGATAAAAAAGTACTGAAAAAGAAATTTGAAAAGGCAAAATTCAATGTGGAAATTTGTCAAGAATTAACTTATTGGTGCTTACCGTTTAATCATTATCTAGTTAATGTAATTGCCAGACTTCTTTATGATGTAAAGATCTCCCCAAAAATCGCTGATAAAATTTCTAAATTTAAGAATACCAAAAAGCCTTTCTTTATCAAGCTAGCCTTTGACTTTGTAAATTTAATAGATAAAATGAATGGAATATTTCCACAAGAGCATGGTGTAAATGTATTTATTAAGGCCATAAAGTAATCGCAAACCAGTTGACTATTGCTAATATTTAAAGTATTCTCACAGCTAAATATCATGAATAAAAACTTAGGGGTGGCATTAGTTGGAGTAGGATATTGGGGACCAAACTATGCAAGAATTCTAAGTGACTTAAACGATGTAGAATTTATTTGGTGTTGTGACACTAATGAAGAAGCATTAAAAAAAATGCAGAGACTTTATCCTACAATTAAAATTACAGATAATATTGCGGAAATTCTAAAAGATCCTCTGGTTGATTGTGTGATTATAGTTACTCCGGCTCAATCTCATTATAATATAGTTAAAAAGGCACTCCTGGCTGGAAAGCATGTATTAGTTGAAAAGCCGTTAACAACAACTGTTAAGCATGCAAAGGAGTTAGTTAGTTTAGCTAATAAGAAAAAAAGAGTATTAGCAGTAGATCATACATTTAAATTTAATGCTGGAATCAGAAGACTTAAGAAAATTATTGATAGAGGGGAACTGGGTAAAATATATTATGTGTATGGGTTATATAATGCGTTAGGTCCAATCAGGAAGGATGTTTCAGCAATGTGGGATCTTTCCCCCCACTTTATATATACAACTAACTATTTGTTGGACTCAAAACCGATATCAGTTTTAGCAAGAGGTAGAGATCTTTTAATCAAGGGGATGGATGATGTTGTATTTTTGACATTTGAATATGAAAATGGAGTATTATTTAATTTACATTCTTCATGGCTTGATCCTCTAAAGGTCAGACAATTGGTGGTAATTGGCTCTAAAAAAATGGCGGTTTTTGATGATGTGTCTGTAGATGGAAAGCTTAAAATATATGATAAATCAGCAACTGTGGATGGCGACCCAAACTTTGCAAATTTGAATGTCATACTTAGGGTTGGAGATATGGTGGTACCTAAACTTGAAGAAAAAGAATCATTAAAAGAAGCAGTTTTGGATTTTATTAAAAGTGTCAAGGGGAATAAAAAGTCTTTTTCCCCTGCTGAAGAAGGGTTAGAAACAGTTATGGCTTTGGTAGCCGCACAGAAATCTCTCAAAAGTAAAAAGGAAATTTCTGTTAAATAAATGAACAAGTTCTTTCCTACGGAAATGAGAGATAAAGATTACAAAATATATCCAAAAGTAAAAATAGGCAAAAATGTTAGGATTGATAAAGGAGTAATTTTAGGTTTTTCTGAGACCAAAAACTATGAAGAAACAATTATTGGGGATAATGCGATAATCAGGGCTAATACTGTAATTTATTCCGGGGTAAGGGTGGGAAAAAATTTTCAGACAGGACCTGGAGTATTAATCAGAGAAGGAAATATTATTGGGGATGATGTTGCAATTTGGCATAATGCCACTTTGAGTCCTGGAAATATAATAGGAGATGGATGTAGGATACATGCAGGCAGTTTTTTGGAACTGGTGAAGCTTGGGAAAAGAATATTTATCGGTCCCTCAGTTATATTTACTGATGATCCCCATCCAATAAATCCTTCACCCCGCAAACACTTTGGAGGTGCGCAGGTTGATGATGATGCGGTTATTGGAGCTGCTGTAACTATTCTACCTCATGTTAAAATCGGAAGAAGAGCGATTATTGGTGCGGGGTCTGTAGTGACAAAAGATGTTGGAACAAATCAAGTTTGGCTTGGTAATCCTGCGCGTTTTGTAAAAAATCCCGAGGACATAGTTTGTAAAATAGATAAAAGACATTATCCTTACAGGGAATTTTGGAAGGATAAGTAATGATTATCAATTTTGTAGATTTAAAAAAGCAATATAAAGGAATTAAGGCAGAAGTAGATTCAGCTATTAAAAAAATAGTAAGTAGCTCTCAATTTATTTTAGGAGAGGAGTGTTCTATTTTTGAAAAGGAGTTTGCAAATTTCATTGGTGTAAAGTACGCGGTAGGTGTTGGAAATGGCCTAGCAGCTCTAGAATTGGGAATGAGAGCTCTAGGTATAGGAAAAGGGGATGAAGTTCTAACACCAGCCAACAGCTTTATTGCTTCTTCTGAGGCAATTTCTTTTACTGGGGCAACTCCTGTATTTGTTGACTGTCTAGAAGATACTTTTAACATTGATGTTGAAAAAGCAGAAAAGTTAATTACAAAAAGAACTAAAGCAATTATGCCGGTTCATTTATACGGACAGGTGGCAGATATGGACAAAATATTAAAGCTTGCGAAAAAATATAAACTTTATATCCTAGAGGATGCCTGTCAAGCTCACGGAGCTTCTTATAAAGGAAAAAAAGCAGGCAGTTTTGGAGACATTTCTGCATTCTCTTTTTACCCCGGAAAAAATTTGGGAGCGTATGGTGATGGGGGGATGGTTGTCACAAAGAAAAAAAGTGTCGCAGAAAAAATTCATTTATATAGAAATTATGGTCAAAAGAAGAAATATCAACATCTTGTTCTAGGATGGAACAGCAGATTGGATAATCTACAGGCTGCAATTCTCAGAGTGAAGTTAAAAAGCTTAGAAAGCTGGAATACTAAAAGGTTGGAGAATGCAAAAGCGTATAATGAATATTTAAAAAATGTACCTGTGTCCACTCCTAAAATATTTCCCCAATTCAATCATGTTTTTCATCTCTATGTGATCAGAACAAAAAAGAGAGATAACTTATCCAAATATTTATCTTCAAAAGGCGTTTCAACTGTAATGCATTATCCCATCCCGATTCATCTTCAGCCCGCGTACAAAGATTTAGGATATAAGAAGGGAAGCTTTCCAATTACAGAAAAATTATCAAAAGAGATTTTATCTTTGCCTATGTATCCAGAGCTTAAAGTTTCTGAAATAAAATATATCTGCAGTCAAATTAAAGCTTTCCACAATGCTTAAATATTCGCCAAAACTTAATCTATCAATTATAGTTCCTGCATTTAATGAAGAAGACGGCATCAAGGATACAATTTTAACTATTTTTAATGATGCTAAAATTCCCTCAATTAAAAAGTTATTGGGTAAGTTGGAAGTTATAGTTGTAGATGATGGATCTAATGATAAAACATTTGACTACGCAAAAGATTTAACAAAGAGATTTAAAAATTTAAGGATAATCAAACAAAAGAGAAACCAAGGCCTAGGTGCATCTATAAAAACAGGAATTCTAAATTCTAAAAATGAATTTGTAACCTATCTGCCGGCAGACGGACAAGCATTTCTAAGAGAGATTGGCGAGGGGTTAAAATTAATATCTTCCGCAGATTTGGTATTGACCTACCGTGGTGAAAGAACAGACTACAATTCATACAGAAATATTCTTTCTAATACTCTGATGATATTTATGAAAATTCTTTTTAATGTAAATTACAAGGATTATAATTGGGTGCATATATACAGAAAAAAAGTATTTAAAAAAGTAAATGTAAAATCAGATGGGGTTTTCTTTTTAGCTGAAGTTGTTATAAGGTTTGAAAATGCTAATCTGTCTATCTTGGAGGCAAAAGCAAAATACAACCCCAGAAATACAGGTTTTTCAAAAAATGCAAGAATTGTTGTTGTACTAAGAACCCTAACGGATTTACTCAAACTTTGGAATGAGTTAAAACTTGGGTTATAAAAATCCATTATTTATGGTATTATTTAACTCAATGAGACTAATTAAAAAATTACTTATATTGATACTATTGCTTATCATAGTTCAGCCAACATATGCAGATGAATTTGGTAAATTAAACTTACCGACTCAGACTATAAATCCAGGGGATTTTTATTATCCATTTGTAAGACTTTGGGAGAAAATTGTAGAGAAATTTCAATTTAGTCCTGATGGTAAATATAAATATTCAAGTTCTTTAATTGACAAAAGGATGTCCGAGTTAGGATATGTGGTAAAAAATAAACGATTAGGTGAAGTTCAACACTCGTCAGAAAGATTATCTTATAAGGTTGGAACCTTAACAGATGATTTGATAAAAAATGTTAATAAAGAAAATAGTAATCTCCTTAAGAGAAAAATCGCGAGTTATTTTCAGGCATTATCAGAATTGAGGGATTACTTTCCTGCAAATTCTGCTTATTGGATGTTGGTTCAGCATGATATTAACTCCTTAAAAATATATTCTGATAAGTTAAGCAAATAAATTGTCTGTAACTTTATTTAGTGGTTTCTATTAAATTTAGATCCTTAGTGATTTCTTTTCTAACCTGATCAGTTATATTAATCAGCTCGCCATTTCTAAAATCAAATGCAAAAACTCTAGACAATGGTACGGGAACAGCCTTCCTTCCATGCACCTTTTGTAAAGGTTCACCTGTTTTGACCATATCCAACAGTTGTTGATAGTCAGTTACCGGTAAAGGAGTTAAATCCTGGTTTGGAATTCTATATGTCATCCCGGCTCGCATGAAGAATCCAAATACCAATACTCCTTCTAGAGATTGAGGATTATCTGTTGTAAAGTAAAAAACACTTGGACCATTAGGATCAAGTTTGGGTACTTCCATCATAAGATTATTCCAGGTTTTTTGCGTTAATTCCTTATTTCTAGTTTGTTGCAAAATATCAAAATACGCCTGGCTAGTCTGGATATTTGTAGTAAGGAGAATAAATAGGATGAAAGAAGGTATCAATAGAAATAGAGCAACAGGTAAATTAGTGCCGGCTTCAGTAGAGGTTTGGGCAAATGCGCTTTTTAACAAGAGGGTAATTAGAGTTCCCAGGTAAATTGCCATGCCAGCTGCGGCCATAGTCATATATCTTCCTGTTGTTTCAATAACAAAATAAGGAGTAAACAACCAATGTATGATTGTCAAAGAGATTACCCAGATCACGGCTATGATGAGAGCCTTAGAAATTTCAGGATACCTATTCTTTCCAATTAGATAAAACCAAATAAATGAAAACAGGAACTGTCCACCTAATGAAATATTAAAGAATATATCAAAAGAAGTATGGGTATCTATTTTACTCATAACTAATAAAAATACTGTCCACAAAAGGTTAAATATTAAAACGATCAAATAGGGAAATATTTTTTTACTTTTTAAAATTGAATAACTACTTATACACATAAATAGTAAGGATATAAAAGCTTCACTAACTAATACTTTCTTAAGTGTGTTTCCAACAGTAAGACTGATATTATCTGGAATAATTAAATGGCCAATTATTGCTAAAAAGTAAAGCCACCAGCTATAAAAACCATTTTGCATGAGGCTCTGTGTTAATTTATAACTATCGCTAAACCTACCATTTGTATATGATGTTTCTCCAAAACTTTTAAAATGAATTAGCATGGCAAAAATACCGCCAGCTAAAAATATCCGTATGATAATATGTTTATCAAATTTAATTCTTTGACGTTCTATCACATATGTTAAAAAAAGATCGGTTAAAATTATAAAAGGAGCTGCACCATGCATTCTTGTAGGGACGACTGCTAAAGCTATGGTAAAAGTAACTATAAAGAAAGGATAAAGCCAGGATTTAAATGTTTTCAGGTTTCTTATCTTGAGATAGATCGTAGAAGCAATCGCCAAAAGTCCTAAACCGATATATGTATTCATATTGAAAACCCAATCAGTTGTTTGTAATCCTGCTGCAGATACTAAAAATAATAAGGAAGTAAGAAAAGCAGCCAGTTTACTCTTAGTTAATTCGTAAGAAAAAAAATAGAGAGCAATATTTGCAAAGACTCTGCAGAGAAAGGAGCTTATAAAATAAGCCGGAGGGTAATACCCCCAGAAATGACTTATTATCCCCAAATATAATGATTCAGGGAAATAGGGATTTAGGTAGGATCTAATGTCAAAAAAGGATTTAGTATGATAAACAAAAAAATCTCTCCAAAGATTATAAAGATGCTGCCAATCATCACCATAAAGCCCCAGATCAAAAGATTTCCGAAACAAGATGGCACCAGTAAGAGGTAATATAACAAAGAGCCAAATCAAAGCTATTTTGTTTAAACTTTTTACATTCACTAATAAAAGATTATGACATAAGTTGCATAAGAAATTCAATAAAGCTAAAATCTTTAAATCTATGACAGTTAATAAAATATTATGGCCTTCTGTATCTGTGGCAATTGCCACAAGAAACTCTGAAAGAACTTTAGCTTCTTGTCTGGCTTCAGTAAGGAAACAAGATTACCCTGCTTCCTTGGAAATAATTCTAGCTGATGGGGGCTCTAAAGATAAAACTTTAGAAATTGCTAAGAAATTTAGGGCTAAAGTTATTCCAGTAGCGGAGCATAAGCAAAATGCAGAATATAATAAAGGGATAGCGGTGAGTGCAGCTAAAAATGAGATACTTTTATTAATTGATCATGATAATATCCTCCCCCATAAAAATTGGTTGAAAAAGATGGTTAAACCTCTTTTGGAAGATAAGAAAATTTTCGGTTCAGGTGTTTTAAGATTTCATTATGATAAAAAAATGTCCTTAGTGGATAGATATTCAGCATTACTTGGGGGTACAGATCCAGTGCCATTCTTTTTTAATAAAAGTGCTCATCAATCTTATTTATATTCAGGGTTTCATTTAAAGGCTAAATTAATTGAAGAAAGAAATGATTATTATAAGGTTAAATTAAATCCTCTATTATTACCCGCATTAGGAGGTAATGGCTCAATTCTAAGAAGAAAACTTCTGCTGAAAGCAAAATCCTCACCAGAATACTTTTTTCATATAGATATACATGTAGATCTTGCTAAAAAGGGTTATACAACTTACGCATTTGTTAAAGATACAATTATTCATTTAACAAATAATAACTTTATTCCTTTTCTAAGGCGAAGAAGATATTTTATTGAACAGTACCATTTTGTTGACCATACAAAGAGAAGATATAGCATTTATGATCCGAATGTAGATAAAATAGCGCTCGTTGGATTTATTTTTTATTCTTTGTCAATAATCCTGCCAACAATTGATGCAATTCGGGGTTTCATAAAGATACCGGATTTAGCCTGGCTTATTCATCCAGTAATGTGTTTAGGGATTTTACTAGTTTATGGTATAACTACTATTAAGGAAGGAGCAAAAAATGTCTTTTTGGCAGGGAAAAGTAGTATTGGTAACAGGAGCTAGCGGTTTCGTTGGCTCACATCTGGTTAATAAATTAATTTCAAAACATGCACAAGTTATAACGCTTTCCAGAAAGAGACTAGAATCTCCAGCTAAGGTAATAAATGAGATAGGACAGGTAGAGAATTTTGAAGAGTTAAATAATATTGTCAGGAAACACAAGGTCAACATGATCTTTCATTTGGCAGCTCAGCCATTAGTTGAGATAGGTCAGGATAATCCCATTAAAACCTTTGAAGTAAATATTAAGGGTACATGGAATATATTAGAATGTGCAAGGCGAAATAATATACAAAAAGTAATCATAGCATCCACAGTTCATGTTTATGGTGATAATCCAAAAGTTCCTTTTAAAGAAGCCTATTTTCCTCAACCCTCAAGACCTTATGAGACTTCAAAAGCTTGTGCGGACTTATTGGCACAATCTTTTGCAGATAGTTATAATCTACCGGTTGAAATACCATGATTTGTAAATATCTACGGTCCTAGAGATTTTAATTTCTCACGTTTAATTCCCAAAGTTATTAAAAGCATCTTAAAGGGGGAGCAGCCAGAGGTTTGGGACGTAGGTTCAATTCGTGACTTTCTCTATATTGACGATGCTATTAATGCTTATCTTATACTTGCTGAGAAGAAGTTGGGTAACAAAAAAAGACTTAGAGTTTTTAATTTTGGCACTGGGGAGCCGATTAAAGTTTATGATTTAGTATTAAAAATGATTCAATTATCAGGTAGAAAGATAGAGATTAAGACGGAGATACCACCTGATGAAAGATCAAATGAGATCAAGAGGCAATATGTATCTATTGCAAAAGCAAAAAGAGAATTAGGCTGGTATCCAAAAGTAACTTTGAATAAAGGACTTTCTAAAACCATTAAATGGTATGAGGAAAATTCTCATCTGTTTATATGAGCAAAAATATTCTGATAATATCAATTGGTTTTTTGCCTAATATTGGAGGATTAGAGACTCATTTAAAAGATTTAATAGATGAGTTGATTAAAGACGGATGGAGAATAAGTGTGCTTACTTACCAACCGCTAAATACCCCGATTCTGGGTCAATGGATAGAAAAATCTAAAAATTTAGTTATATATAGGCTACCTGTTTTTAGAGGCATATTTTATAAGCTATATAAAAAACCTATTTTGGAATTTTTATTTTTAGAACCCTTACTTTTCATAATGACACCTGTTATTTTATTAACATCTCCCTATATTAATATAATTAATGGTCAGGGCCTTATCGCGGGATTTTCAGCTTCTTTTTGGTCCAAAGTATTTAGAAAACGGTATATAGTTTCTGCTCAATCCTTTTATTCTTTTCCTAAAGAGGGTTTATATAGACAAGTCTGTAGATGGATTTTCAAATCTGCGGATAAAATTATTGCTATCTCAAACCAGGTAAAACTGGATATAAAAAGCCTGGATATTAGTCAAGATAAAATTCAGCTTTATACTAATTGGGAAGATAGTAAAATATTCAAGCCTGTTAAAAAAGAAATTGCCAAGAAAATAGTGGGATTTAAGGACAGATTCGTTGTATCCTTTTTTGGCAGGTTGATTGAGGAAAAAGGCATTAAGGCAGTTATTGATGCAATCAATTTATCAGATCCAGGAATAACTTTTGCAATATATGGTGAAGGGCCCTTGATTGACTATGTAAAAAAAGCTTCCCAAAAGTATTCCAATGTTATATATATGGGGATAATCCCACCTGACCTTTTGCCACTTCATTACAGTGCGGCTGATATAGTGGTAATGCCGACTTTAAACGAGGAAGGTTTTGGTAGAGTTGCTGCCGGTGCACTGCTTTGTGGAACTCCAGTTATTGCCTCGAATAGAGGGGCATTACCTAAAGTGGTTAATAATTCCGTGGGAAGGATAATTAACCCTACATCCACTGAGATTGCTAAAACTATAAAGTTTTATTTCTTAAACAAAACTACTTTAAAAAAATGCGCTCTAAATGCAAGAAAGTATGCTCTGTCTAAATTTAGCGAGAAGAATGCAAAAGCTATTATTTCTAGTTTTCAGAAGAATTCCTAATATTAGTATTCATTTCATTTATGGTATTTATTAACCCAAAGTGCCAGTGTAAGTAAGGCAAAAATATTGTTGTCATAATTTAAATTTGTTTTATAGTAAGTATCCAGATAATTCTTCATTTTATTTTTATCGAATATTTTATCTATCATGCTTGATGAAAGAATTGTATCGTAAATATGATTTTTTAAACTACTTTTAAACCATTTATTCTGGGGGATAGTAAATCCATGTTTTGGTCTATTGATTATTTCTTTAGGTAAAAGCTTATAGTTACTAGCCATCTCCTTTAAAATTCTTTTGCTTTTAGTAAGCCCGAGCTTTTTTTGAGAGGGCATCGATGCTATTTTTTCCATTAAAGAGTAATCTAAAAACGGAGATCTTAATTCCAGACCATTTGCCATTGACGCAATATCACTTTTATACAATAAGTCATCAGGTAGATAGGTATTAATATCAATCTTTAAAGCGTTATCCAAATTATCCAGTTTTGGATCAAATTCTCTTTTGTAAATAGTATAAGTATTATTATCCTTAACTTTCTTTTCAAAATAAAAAGAATAAAGACTGTGTTTAACTGTGTCTAAGAAGAAGGAGTTATAGTTAAGATATTTTTGATAAAATGGATGATTTAAGCTGGACAAGAATCTTTTAATTCTTTCTGTTTGTTTATTAGGATTTACCGTAAAGATATACTTTCCCAGTATGGATAGTGTATTCCTGAAAATTGGCAATGATATATTCAGATTATTCGCTAATTTAACAAAAGTATATCTCTCATAACCCGCAAAATTTTCATCACCGCCGTCTCCAGTTAAAGCAACTTTAACTTTTTTACCTGCTAATTTAGAAATTAAGAATGTGGGTAGAATTGAGTTATCAGCTAGTGGTTCATCATAGGCTTGTGTAATTTCTTTTAAGTTGTTAACTAAATCTACTGAAGTAATTTTTAGTTCTGTGTGATTAGTTTTATAAAGCTTTGAAACAATTTTTGCATATGGACTTTCATCAAATTGATCATAATCGAAGCCTATACTAAAGGTATTAATCCTTCTAGAAGAATTAAGAGACATCAACGCGACAATAATACTTGAATCAAGTCCACCACTAAGTAGTGCTCCTATATCAACATCAGAAATCATATGGAATTTTACTGCTTTTTTTAAATTCTCATATATTAAATCCTGCCATTGCTTGTCTGTTAAATGTAATTTTTTGCTGAAGTTTAATAACCAATATTGATTGATAGAGAGTTTGCCCTCTTTATATACAAAATAATGTCCTGCTGGTAATTTATAAATTTTTTTAAAACCAGTCGCAGGAGCTGGTACATATTGTAAGGTTAAGAAATTATCTATTGCTACCTCATCCAGGTCTGGTTTATAATCGAGAAGCTCTAGTATAGCTTTAATTTCAGAGGCAAAAACAAGTTTTCCATTATCAAAATAATATTTTAAAGGTTTTTGCCCCAATCGATCCCTGGCACCAAAAAGTAGATTTTTCCTTTTATCATATAAAACAAAACTAAACATCCCATTTAATTTCTCCAAGCACTTAAATCCCCATTCTTGATAAGCACAAAGGATAACTTCAGTATCGGAATTAGATTTAAATGAGTATTTGTGCTGTAAAATTTTTTTGATTTCAAGAAAATTATAGATTTCCCCGTTGAAGGTAATACAAAGGGATTTATCCTTATTAAACATTGGCTGATGACCTTTATCTGAAAGATCCAATATGGCTAGACGGGTATTTCCAAGGGCAATATTTCCAAAATATTGTGATCCATTATCATCAGGACCACGATGCTTAATGGCGCTTATTGATTTATCCAATGAAACTCTTTTAGTAAAACCTCCATAACCTACTATTCCACACATTTAATATATATTAAGACTCCTTATAAAATTAAATAATATAAATCTCAATTTCAAAGGTAGTAATGCGATACATACTTGCTGTAAGAAAGCATACAATTTATCAACAGTTGTCATCTGATATCCTAGCATTAAAACCGCATTGAAACGAATTAAAACTGTATTCTTCCACTGTAGGTCTTTTTGAATAACAGAAACGGAACGATTATGAAGTCTTAGTTTCAACAAACGCTTATCTAAATTCATAAATCTTCCAATTTTACCAGCACGGAAATACAGCTCATAGTCCTGGCAGGTTGTAAGAGATTCATTATATCGCTCTTTTTTTAAAACATTTGATCTCCAAATAGTCGCAGGATGAGCAAAAGGACTGTATCTAAAAATATGTTTTCTAATTTCAGTATCAAACAGATGATATTTTCTTATATATCTTGTTTTTAAACTAGAATTACAAACTTCTACATATGAACCACTTACTACTACCGTGGGATTCCTTTCCATGAGTTCGACCTGGAGCTTGAAACGCTCGGGATAGGACCAATCATCTGCGTCCATACGGATAATATATTTTCGCTTCGCTAACTTGAGCCCCTTATTGAGACTTTTGGTAGCGCCTAAATTCTTTTTGTTTTGAATTAGAATAATTCTTTTTTCTTTCCTGCTAAAATTTTTAAGAATATTAAGAGTTGAGTCAGTACTTGCATCATCTATAATGATAAATTCGAACTTTTTATATGTTTGATTTAAGATACTTTCTATGGCTTGCCCAACGTATTCTTCGCTGTTATATACTGGCATTAGTACAGAAACGAGGGGGTTATTATTTAAGTTGTTCATTTTGCTCTTTAAACCAACTAACAAATTTTTGCAGACCATCATATAAAGAGATTCTTGGTTGATAGCCCAATAGTTTCTTAGCTTTATGAATATCTGCAAAAGTTATCGGAATATCTCCGGCCTGTTGTGCTAATTTATTTATTATGGCTTTTTTTAATAAAACTTTTTCAATTACTTTTATTAACTTAAGTAGTTCTATGGGTTTATTGTTACCTAAATTAATAATTTCATACTTAGATTTTGAATAGTCTAATGAAGCAATGATTCCTGAAACTACATCATCAATATATGTATAATCTCTTTTTGTATCTCCATCTCCATACAGCGTGATAGGTTTTCCTTCAGAAATTAATTTTACAAACTTATGGATGGCAAGATCCGGCCTTTGCCTAGGACCATATACTGTAAAAAATCGAAGGCTTATAAATTGAATGTTATACAGGTGAGCATACGTATGACCAAGTAATTCAACTGAGATCTTTGTTGAGGCATAGGGACTGATTGGCCCTAATACACTTTCATTCTCGCTCCATGGTACATTAGGATTAATTCCATATACACTGCTTGATGAAGCAAAGATAAACTTTCTACAATTTGACTGCCTTGCGAATTCTAATAGATTTTGTGTTCCAACTATGTTAACATCTGTGTATAACATAGGATCCTGTAGACTGGGTATTACTCCCACCCTCGCAGCTAGATGAATTATTACATCGTATCTTTTAGAGAGTTTTGATTTAATCTGGTTTAAATTGCGTATATCACCTTCAATTAAAGTATAATTAGACTTTTCTAAATGGATTTTAACATTATTTCTTTTTATTCTTTGATCATAAAAAGAATCAAAGTTATCCAGGCAAGTAATTTTAATATCTAGATTATCTTTTAATAATGAGTCAATAAGATTACTGCCAATAAATCCTGCACCACCAGTTATTAATATATTCTGCATTTTAGTTTCTCCATGATATAGCATCGTTCTTCTTTTTGTCAAAGCTAGGAAAAATACTGTTAAAATATTTAAACGTAAGGAGATAGATTTGAATTACCAATTCGATGTTGTACTTGTTGGATCAGGGCCGGCAGGAGTACATGCGGCCTATCCATTAATTAAAGCAGGATTGCGTGTTGCAATTATTGATGGTGGTCTTATTGAACAAAAACAAGAAGCAAAACCTAAAAGCAGGGTCACTAATAAAAAAAACACAAGTCATGCTTATGATTTGATAAAAATGGTAAACTCAATAAGACAAATAAAATCTATATCGCAGATTCTTCATCCTGGAGACTGTTACCTGCCAAACCAGCAACCATGACAATAATAGCAAATGCTGCAAGAGTTGGAAAAAATGTTTTAAAAAATTTCAATCACTACAGAAAAACCTATTTGTAATTCCTATTTCATTTGTATTAAGTTATAATCCTTCAGTGAAAGAAAAATTTGTTAGTATTTACCCTGCAAACTATAAACTATATTTAAGAAACGCACTATTTGATCATAAAAAAATAATAGATTATTGGAATCTAATTTTTATTCATTTAAAAAAAACCTTAAAAAAAAATAAAATAAATATAAATACATATGATATTCCTACACGAGAAACTCCATACAAATATGTATATTTAGATTTACCCTACATTTGGGATCCTCGGAATTTTCCAGTCTGGAAAAACATTTTTCTAAATAAAAGAAAAAATATACTTTTATGTCAGGAACCCCCCACAATAATTCCATTTAATTATATGAAAATTTTTCATTTCCTTTTTGCAAAAATTTATACCTGGAATGATGATTTGGTAGATAATAAGCAAGTCTCCTCTTCCAGTAAGAAATATTTTAAAATGCTACTTCCTAAGCATACCAATGGAATTAATACTAAAGCTAAGAAATTTAGAAAAAAGAAATTTTTGACCCTGATTAATACAAATATGGCATTCTTTTACCCATTTAAACTTCTAAATTCTTCTGGAAAAGAACTTTATTCTGAAAGAATTAAAGCAATTGAATTTTTCGAAAAGAATATACCAGACAAATTTTATTTATATGGTAGGGGTTGGAATAGAGCAAAGAAGTATAGTTTAAAGGAAGCGATCTTCGGCTATAAAAAGTATTGTACATACAAAGGGGAAGCGAAAGATAAAATTAAACTTTTATCAATTTTTAAATATTGCTTGTGTTTTGAAAACTCGACAAATGTAAAAGGTTATATCACTGAAAAAATATTTGATTGCTTCAAAGCAAGATGTGTCCCTATATATTGGGGTGCTTCCAATATAGAAAACTATATCCCAAAGGATTGTTTTATCGACTTTAGGAACTTCGGTAATTATGAAAAATTACTAAATTTTCTTAACTCAATTGATGAAGGTAAATATAATCGCTATATTAAAAATATAGAAAAATTACTGGGTAATAAAGAATTTAAAGCTATGTGGTTTGAAGATGGTTATGCAGACTTTTTTTTGAAAGATGTTTTAGAAACCCAAAAATTTAAAAATTAAGCCTATCTCTGGTATAATCTGTGAATGAAGTTTAAGAAAATTTTAATAACTGGAATTACTGGTTTTGTTGGAAGTCATCTTGCGGAGTTTATCTTAAAGGAACATAAAGATATCAAGATTTATGGACTTCTGAGGTGGAGATCTCCTAAAGATAATATATTGGGGATTTTGGATAAAATTAATTTATGTTTTGGAGATTTAGAGGATCTTAGCTCCTTAGAAAAAATACTTCTTGAGGTAAAACCTGATGTTATTTTTCACCTTGCTGCTCAATCGTATGTTGATTTTAGTTTTATATCCCCTATATCAACTTTAAATGCCAATGTTATCGGTACAGCAAATTTGCTTGAAGCTGTTAAAAACCTTAAATTTCAGGAAAAATATGATCCCATTATTCATATCTGCAGCTCTTCTGAGGTTTATGGACAGGTTAAAGAAGATGAAATACCAATTAAGGAAACTAATCCTTTTAGACCGGCCTCACCTTATGCTGTTTCTAAAGTTGGGGAGGACATGTTAGCACTGCAATATTTTTTATCATGGGAAATAAAAACAATTAGAACAAGAATGTTTACCCATGAAGGACCAAAAAGAGGAGAGGTTTTTGCTCCTTCTAATTTTGCCAAACAAATTGCTGCAATAGAGGTGGGTAAACAGAAACCGATTGTAATGGTTGGAAATTTAAACAGTGTGAGGACATTTATGGATGTGAGAGATGGAGTAAGGGCTTATTGGCTGCTTGTAAATAAATGTATTCCGGGGCAAGTTTACAATATAGGAGGTATTGAAACTATGACTATTGGTGATATGTTAAATAAACTCATTAGTTTTTCAGAAAAGAGAAATATAAAAATAAAAATAGATCCCAAAAGATTACGTCCCTCTGACGTTACCCTGCAAATACCATCAGTCGATAAGTTTGTTAAACAAACCGACTGGAAACCAAAAATTAAGTTTGACCAAACATTAAAGGACATGCTTATCTTTTGGAGAGGGTATTACAAAAAAATATATGATTAGGAAAAAATTAATTATAAATCTTTACAAAAAAGCCTATTTAATAAGAACCGCTGAGCTGTTAATTGTTAAACACTATGATAACAATGAGATGAAAACACCAATGCATATGTCTATGGGAGAAGAGGGAATTTGTGCTGGTATTTGCAGCGCCCTTGGGAAAAACTCACATACTTTTGGAACGTATAGAAGTCATGGTTTATACCTTGCATTAACAGAAGAGACTGATAAATTTTTTGCTGAAATGTACGGAAAAGCGACAGGAGTATTAAAAGGTAAAGGAGGGTCGATGCACCTTTTATCGCCCGAAAATGGCTTATTTGGAATCTCTGCAGTAGTTGGTAGCACTGTCCCCTTAGCTGTTGGAGCAGCCTTTGCCAATGTTTATCTTAAAAAAAAACAAATAGCAACAGTATTTTTTGGTGATGGGGCAGTAGATGAGGGAGTTTTTTGGGAAAGTTTAAACATTGCTTGCTCTAAAAATCTTCCTGTACTTTTTGTTTGTGAAGATAATGGTTATGCAGTGCATACCCCTACCTCAGCAAGACGTGGGTATAAGAATTTAATTAATATAGTTAAACAATATAAAATTTCGGTTTTTGAATCAGAATCTACTGATGCCGAACAAATTAATAAACTAACTTTGCAGGCTATAAATTCAATTAAAAAAAAACATCAACCAGCATTTATACAGCTGAAATATTACCGTTATTTAGAACACGTTGGTGTCCATGAAGATTTTAGTGCAGATTATAGAAGTGAGAAAGATTTTTTGAAGTGGCAAAAAAAAGATCCTGTTAAATTATTAAGAAACAAATTGAAAGATTTAAAAATAAAAGAGGTTGATATTATCAACCTTGAAAATAAAATTATAAATCAGGTTGAAGAAAGTTTCCAAAAGGCAAAAGACGCACCCTTTCCTGATCCTTCAGAACTTTTGAGAAATACATTCCATGAATAAATTATCTAAGATCTCTACAGAAAAAATTTCTTACCGGGCTGCAATTAACCAAGCGCTTCATCAGGAAATGGAAAGAGATAAGTCAATTTTTATATATGGTATTGATGTAGCAGACCATAAAAGGATTTTTGGTTCAACAACTAATCTATTAGAAAAATTTGGCCCGCAACGGGTTTTTTCTACACCGCTTTCTGAAGAAGCACTGCTAGGTTTTGGTCTGGGAGCAGCAATAAATGGCTTGCGGCCAATTAATGTACATATCAGAGTTGATTTTCTGCTTTTAGCTATAAATCAACTTGTAAATATGGTGGCAAGTTATAACTATGGCTCAGATGGAAAGCTGCAGGTACCTTTAGTTATTCGGGCAATTATCGGTAAAGGTTGGGGGCAATCCTATCAGCACAGCAAAAGTTTACAATCTTTTTTTGCTCATATCCCAGGTTTAAAAGTGGTTATGCCAACTACACCTGCTGATGCTAAGGGATTGTTAATTTCTGCAATTCGAGACAATAATCCGGTTGTAATTTTAGAACATCGGATGCTCTATGATGTTGAAGATGAAGTGCCTATTGAGCCTGTGGCAGTACCTTTTGGTAAAGGTCAAATAATAAGAGAGGGGAAGGACCTTACAATAGTTGCTACATCCTATTCTGTAGTTTCCGCTGTTAAAGCAGCTGAGGTTTTAGAAAAGGTAGGCGTGAGTGTAGAAGTAATTGATCCACGTTCAATTTTTCCATTAGATGTAGATCTTATTATAAAATCCGTTAAAAAAACCGGCCATTGTATTATTGCAGATTATGACTGGACTTTTTGCGGTTTTTCTGCAGAAGTAGCCACCAGGATTTATGATAAATTGTCTCGCAAATTAAAATCTGAAATTGTGAGATTAGGATTTGCACCAACTCATTGTCCCAGTACAAGAGAGTTAGAAAATGAATTTTATACAGACTCTAATGATTTAATAAGGGCAGTTGAAAAAAAACTTAAACTAAGCAGGATAAATTTATCAAAGGAAAATTTTTATAGCTATGAAAATAAATTCCGGGGGCCTTTTTAATGCTAAAGCTCTCATCTCTTAAAGACATAGCAAGAAACATAAGGCTTAATTGCTTAAAGATGCAGCGCCTTGCACATAAAGGACATTTAGGAGGAGCCTTTTCTGTAGCTGAAATATTAGTTAGCCTCTATTACTCAGGTATCGTTAATATTTCAGTAAAAAATTTTAAAGATCCAAAAAGAGATAGGATTATTTTTAGTAAAGGACATGCAGGTCTAGCTCTTTACGCCACTTTAGCTGACAGGGGATTTTTTCCAAAAGCAGAACTAGAGAGATACGGCCAAAATGGCACTTTTTTGGGTGGTCATCCGGATAATCTAATTCCCGGAGTAGAGGTATCTTCCGGTTCATTAGGACATGGTTTGGGAATCGGTGCAGGTATGGCTCTAGCTGCTAAATTAAACAATCACGAGTATTTAACATATGTAATTTTAGGGGATGGTGAATGTACGGAAGGGTCTATCTGGGAAGCAGTTACTTTTGCAACTGCACAAAATCTTAATAATCTTGTTGCAATTGTTGACAATAATCAAGTTGCTGCAACTTCAAAAACACAAAAATTTGTTGGCTCTTCTTCTTTGGAAAATAAGTGGAAATCTTTTGGTTGGGACAGCTTATCAATTGATGGAAATAATATTTCAGCAGTTATTAATGCATTAAAAAAATCTAAAAACTATCCAAGAGGCAAAAAACCGCTAGCTATTATAGCCAGTACGATTAAGGGAAAAGGGGTGCCTTTTATGGAAAATGATCCTAAATGGCATCATGGTGTTCTAAATGATGCTCAGTATGAGCTGGCAATAAAGGAATTAAACAAATGAACAAAATACTGGCTCCAAAACAACAGTATATGGATATGCGCGATACCTTTTTTGAGGAGTTATTTCAGATTGCATCTTATGATCCTGATGTAATACTTTTAATGGCTGATCAAGGAGCACAAACTATGAAAAAATTTGAAGATAAAATTCCTAACCAATTAATAAATGTAGGAATAGCAGAGCAAAACATGATTTCTGTAGCAGCAGGTTTAACATTATCAGGTAAAAAAGTGTTTGTCCATGCCATTGCAAACTTTACAACACTAAGATGTTATGAGCAGATAAAAGTCGATCTGTCAATTATGAATTTACCGGTAACAATTGCCGGGGTTGGGGCAGGATTTTGTTATGGCAGCGATGGACCAACTCATCATGCTAATCAGGATATTGCCGCAATGCGGGTAATCCCGGGAATAAGAATTCTGAATGCTTCTGATTCGCCAAGTTTGTCTACCTTTCCTCATATTGCATATCAAATTCCTAAATTAACTTATATAAGATTTGATAAAGGACACTTTCCTTCTCTCTATAATACAAATCATAATTTTCTAGATGGGATGGGTGAGATTATTCAAGGAGAGGATAGTGTGATTATTTCTACGGGTATTATGGTCCATCAGGCTTCGGCAATTGCTAATCAATATAACGGTAAAGTGGGAGTAATAGATATCTATCAGCTTAAGCCATTAAATGAAAAAAAATTACATAAACTTCTTTCCTCCTATAAGAAAATTATTATTCTAGAGGAAAATATAGCTTATGGTGGATTGGCAACTATTGTTGCTGATTTTCTGGCAGATCATTTTCTTAACAAAGATTTTTTAAGAATTGGTCTGCTTGATGAAAATACATTTATTTATGGAGACAGGGACTATATGCATAAAAAAGTTGGAATATCTAACTCTCAGGTTATTAAAAAAGTTAATAAATTTTTAAATGAAAATAAAATATGAATAAATTCTTTAAAAGAAAAAAAGTTTTGGTGGCGGGTGGTACAGGGATGATTGGTACATGCTTGGTAAATAAGCTACTGCAATATGATTGCCATATTACCATAGCCTCTTTGGAGGCAAAGAAATATGCAGAAAAATTATTTGGAAAGAAA